>OLSB01002876.1_pt1 | contig 13375 bp, 3 predicted proteins | sample 1672071 | NCBI WGS metagenome assembly OLSB01 (sample SAMEA3136642, study PRJEB25190) | human gut metagenome | biome: human gut; feature: human-associated habitat; material: faeces | place: Austria | collected 2013 | reverse complement strand
TGGCTGAGGGGCCTTGCCCGATAAGGGGGGGAAAGAAGGGGATCAGATTCAGAACCGCCGTCTCCACCGACGGGGCGCCATACCGGTGACGGCTGCGCCGTACCTCCTGACGGTCCCGACGCTCTGTCTCACGGGGAAGCTCCCTTCGGTTTGTAACGATTCCGTGAATCCTGCGGCGGGGCGCTTGCTTTCGCCGGGACCGGGTGCTACACTTTATCTATTATGCAGTGCAGTTCCCAAGGAGGAGCGTTCTATGGTCAAATTCAGCGTGAAAAAGCCCCTGACTGTCTTTGTGGCGGTGCTGGCGGTGTTGGTGCTGGGCGTGGTGGCGTATCTGAAAATGACACCGGACCTGCTGCCCAACATGGATTTCCCCTATGTGGTCATCGTCACCACCGACCCCGGTGCCAGCCCGGAGGCGGTGGAGTCCGCCGTCACCCGCCCCATGGAGCAGTCCATGTCCACGCTGGATCGAATCAAGTCCGTGACCTCCACCTCGCAGGACAGCGTCTCCATGGTGGTGCTGGAGTTTGAGGACGGCGTGAACATGGACACCGTCAGCGTGGACATCCAGCAGAAGATCAACATCCTGCAAGGCTCTTGGGACGACGGCGTCGGCACCCCCTATGTGCTGAAGATCAACCCCTCCATGCTGCCGGTGCAGGTGGCGGCGGTGTCGTACAGCGGCAAGGATGTGACGGAGCTGTCGGATTTTGTGGAAAACACCCTCACGCAGAAGCTGGAGGGCATCTCCGGCGTAGCCAGCGTCACCGTCAGCGGCACGGTGCAGCGGCAGGCCCATATCATCCTCAGTCAGGAGAAGCTGGATGCCCTCACCGCCACGCTGCGGGAGGCTATCGGCAAGACACTGGACGAGACGGCCAGCCAGCTGGCGGGGACCCGCAGCCAGCTGGAGAGCGCCAAGGGGGCCATCCGCGCGACGGAGGAGTCCGCCGTCCGGGAGGCCGCCATGCAGGCCCTGACCGCCGTGCAGCAGTCTCTGACCACCCTCCGCAGCAGCGAGAGCCGGCTGGAGGCGAACCTGAAGGAGCTGGCGGAGATCCAGGCGCTGAAGGTGCAGCTGGATGCCAAAAACGCCGTCTATCAGGCCCGGATGGAGGCCATCCGGCAGGACGATTCCCTGACGGAGGAGGAGAAGGCGGAGCAGCTGGCCGCCATCGAAAACGACCCGGAGTACATCCAGCTGCAGGCGGACCTTGCGGAGCTGGAGCTGCGAATCGCCGCACTGAACACCTCGTGGGAGCAGGCGGCGGAGGACGCCAAGCGGTGGCAGGAGACGCTGGAGCAGCTAAAAGAGCAGATCCGCCGGCTGGAGGATGATTCTGAGGTGGCCTCCATTGCCGACAAGGTAACAGCGGGAGTCATCACCATGGCCGATGGCGTCACCCAGCTGCTCTCTGCCAATGTGCAGCTGGACAGCGCCCTGACCCAGCTGGAGCAGGGTCTCCGGACGCTGGAGTCCTCCCGTGCCTCGGCGCTGGAGCAGGCGGACCTCTCCGGGGCTCTGAACATCCAGACCATCACCGCCCTGCTGACGGCTCAGAACTTCTCCATGCCCGCCGGGTATCTGCAGGAGGACGGCGTGAACTACATGGTTTCCGTGGGCGACAGCATCTCCTCCCGTCAGGAACTGTCGGACATGGTACTCTTTGATCTGGGCTTGGAGGGCGTGGAGCCGGTGAAGCTCTCCGACGTGGCGGAAATCGTGGTGACGGATAACTCTGATGAGATCTACGCCAAGCTCAACGGCGACAACGGCGTCATCGTCTCCTTCAACAAGCAGTCCGCCTACGCCACGGCGGAGGTGTCCGACAACATTCAGGCCCGCTGCGACACGCTGGAGAAAGAGTACGACGGCCTGCACTTCGTGCCGCTGATGGATCAGGGGGACTACATCTATATCATCATTAACTCCATCCTGTCCTCCTTGGGCTGGGGCGCTCTGTTTGCGGTGCTGATCCTGTACCTGTTCCTGAAGGACCTGCGGCCCACCCTCATCACCCTCTGCTCCATCCCCGTCAGTGTGATCTTCGCCGTGGTGCTGATGTACTTCTCCGGCGTCACCATCAATATGATCTCCTTGTCGGGTCTGGCGGTGGCAGTGGGTATGCTGGTGGATAACTCCGTGGTGGTCATCGAGAATATCTACCGGCTGCGCTCCAAGGGAGCCACCGTCATTCAGGCGGCGGTGTCCGGTGCGGCGCAGGTGGTGGGGGCCATCACCGCCTCCACTCTGACCACGGTGTGCGTGTTCCTGCCCATTGTGTTCGTGGAGGGCATCACCAAGCAGCTGTTCACCGATCTGGCCTTGACCATGACGTATTCTCTCCTGGCCAGCCTCATCGTGGCCCTGACACTGGTGCCGGCCATGGCCTCCGGGATGCTGAAAAAGGAAAAGGCCGTGAAGGCCGGCCTGCTGGAGCGGGTCTATCCCGCCTACCGCAGGGCGGTGGGCTGGTCGCTGGGCCATAAGGCCGTGGTACTGCTGCTGGCGGTGGTGCTGCTGGCTGGCTCTGCGTGGGGTGCCGTCAGCCGGGGCTTCGTGTTCATGCCCCAGATCGATATGAATAACGTCAGCCTCACCGTTACCATGCCGGAGGGCATCAGCCGGGAGGAGGCGGTGGCACTGGCGGACGAGGTGGTGCGCCGGGCCGGTACGGTGGAAAATGTGGATGCCGTGGGTGCCATGATGTCCTCCGGCAGCGGCATGGATATGAGCAGCATGATGGGCGGCTCCGGCGGTGCCTATGACGTCACCGCCTACGTCACCATGCCGGAGGGGGCCTCCGGCGCCAAGGCAGGCAAGGCCATCGAGGAGCTGTGCGCCGACCTGCCCTGTCAGGTGACGGCCTCCGGCTCCATGGACAGTATGTCTACCTATCTGGCGGGCAGCGGAGTCTCTCTGAAGGTCTACGGCGATGACATGGAGGACCTCCAGTCCTCCGCCAAGGCGCTGGCGGCGACCCTGAAAACCGTGGAGGGTACCGGCGAGGTGTCCGACGGTCTGGAGGAGGCCACCACGGCCCTCCACATCTCCGTGGACCGCAACGCCGCCATGGAAAAGGGCGTCACCGTGGCGCAGGTGTATATGGCGGTGGCCTCTGCCCTGACCAACACCTCCGCCTCTTCCGGCCTGACGCTGGATGGGCTGGAGATGGAGGTTTCCGTCCAGTCCCCAGAGGAGAGCCGCATGACCCGTGAAAAGCTCATGGATCTGGAGATCACCCCGTCCAGTGGTACGGATCTGGACAGTATGAGTCACATAAGTGGTATGAGCGGCAGCACCTCCTCCATGGGCGGAATGTCTGCGCTGGCGGGCGGCAGCACGTCCTCCGGCGGCAGCGCCCTGACGGACGCTGCCGGTCAGGAAGTGTCCGGCTTCCGTCTGGGCGACGTGGCCACCATTGAGGAGACCGTCAGCCTCGGCAGTATCCAGCGGGAGCAGCAGCGCCGCTGCGTTACCGTCACGGCGGAGGTAGCCGAGGGCTACAACGTCACCAAGGTCACAGCCGCCGCTCAGACGGCGGTGGCCGGGGTAGACCTGCCGCAGGGCATCACCGCCCAGTTCAGCGGCGAGAACGAGGCCATCATGGATGCCATGGGCCAGCTGCTGCTGATGCTGGGGCTGGGTGTGCTGCTGGTGTATCTGGTGATGGTGGCGCAGTTCCAGTCGCTGCGCTCCCCGCTGATCGTCATGTTCACCATCCCGCTGGCCTTCACCGGCGGCTTTCTGGCCCTGCTGATCTCCGGCATCGAGCTGAGCGTGGTGTCCCTCATCGGCTTTGTGATGCTGGTGGGCGTCATCGTCAACAACGGCATCGTGCTGGTGGACTACATCAACCAGCTGCGCCTGTCGGGGATGGAGCGGCGGGAGGCCATTGTGGAGGCCGGTGTCACCCGTCTGCGGCCCATTCTCATGACGTCCCTGACCACCATTCTGGGCCTTGTGGTCATGGCCTTCGGCGGCGATGCCGGTACGGCTCTGATGCAGCCGGTGGCGCTGGTGTGCATCGGCGGTCTGCTGTACGCCACCCTCATGACGCTGCTGGTGGTGCCGTGTATGTATGACCTCCTCAGCCGCCGGGAGCTGCGGAAGGTGGAGGAGACGGACCTGCAGACGCTGGATATCTGATGAGATAGAGGACTCTTCGGAGACTATCTCTGATAGGCAAATAGACAAAAAGCAGGCACATGGCCATCCGGCCATGTGCCTGTTTTTCAGGATCCCGTATGAGACCGGCGCAGATGCTCCACCAGCGCATATACGATGCGGACATCTGCCTCCGTCAATCCGGCGATGCTGATGGAGGCGGAGCGGATCGCAGTGTTTTATTTTGCGCTGCGGCTCAGCGACAAGCGCAAAAACAGCTGAGCGGGACAGTGTTTTGCTCTGCATGGGAGATGGTCAAGGGATTTGACGCAGGATAGGCAGATTTCTGCCCGGCAAAGCCATACCTGCCCTCGTCCATCTATGGTATTCTGAACAGAAAAAACAGGGAGACGGCCCGGATGGGCCGTCTCCCTGTTTTGATCCGCAGATAGATGGCAGCGAGGAGGCTGCCGCCATTATGCGGTGCGGTGGCTGTTTCTCCGCCGGAGCACCAGCAGCAGGAGCGCCAGACCGGCGCAGGCTGCCAGCACGATCACCCACAGCGTCAGGGGTGCTTCGTCCCCGGTGGGGGCGGCGGGCAGCTTCTCGGTGACGGTGTCTGCCTGCTGAAGCTCACGGCTGGCCTGAGCGTCGGCAAAGTACTTGCCGCAGGCGGCGCAGTACCAGTACTCGATGTTGCCGGGGGCCTCCGCGGTGGCGGTCTTGGCCTCCACATGGCGCAGATCGGCGTGACGATGGGCGTCCACGTCGCCGTAGGCCCCGCCGCAGACCTCACACACGGCCCGGTCCACGCAAGTGGCCTCGCCGCCGGTGCAGCTCTCGGTTTCCGAAGCGCCGCAGCCGGAGATGGTGCAGGTGCGGGTGTGGGTGTCGTCGCCGTTGGAGCTCCAGTCGCCCCAGGTATGACCGTCGTTGACGGTGATCTCCAGCCGGGACTCGTTGCCGGCGGGATCGGTGGCCGTCACCAGCTGCGTCCCCTCGGCGGGCCGGAGCGCCAGCCGGCCCTCCGTCAGCTCCACGGGAGTGCCGTTTACGGTGACGGTGACGGGGTATGCGTCGGTGATGGTCAGGGTCACTGCGGCGCAGTACACGCCGCCGTTTTCAGCCCCGGTGATGGCGGGGGCCGTGGCGTCCAGCACCATGCCGTCGGAGCGGAGGCAGGTGACGTTGCCCGCCCGGTCGGTGATGCGGGCATAGACCACATACTCACCGTCCGGAGCCAGCGCCAGCGCCTTTTCATAGGGCAGGAAGGTCTCCTGCTCCAGCGCCGGGATGTCCAGATCCTCGGCGCTCAGCAGATACTCCGTGGCCGCCACGCCGCTGGTCTCGTCGGCAGAGGTGATGACCACAGTCTGCTCCTCCCGATAGAAGAGGTCGAAGGTGATCCTGGACAGGAAGGACTGCCAGGCCGTCCGCTCGTCCACCCGGATCTCGCCGGTGGGCTGGGTGCGGTCGATGCGGTACTGCTCCGTCACCTGAAGGGAGATGGCGCCGGTGGCCAGATCCTTCACATAGAAGGTCAGCCGGCCCTCCGCCGTCTCGTCGGTGGCCCGCAGGGTCTGCTGCCACACGCCGTCGGCGGTGTCCGTCAGGGACAGGAGATAGCCCTCCGCCGCCGTCACCACGAAGTCGTGGTTGATCCAGTCGTTGGAGTTGACGGCATACTCGCCGCCGGTGAGGGCGTAGGGGAGGATGGAGGCAGTAATGCCGGTGGGCTGGGTCAGGGCGTAGTTCCCGGCGTCAGCGCCGGTGAGGGAGAACTCGGTGAAACGAATGGCGATGTCCTCTGCCGTCCGGATGGAGGTGAAGGAGGGAGCCCCCTTCACCAGCGCCACATGGTCGCCGGACACGGCGTTGCCCAGAGTGGGCTCACCGTCGTACTCCGCCCGATCCGTGCCGTCGTAGAGCTTATCCTGAATGTGCAGGTCCTCCACCGTTACCGTCCGGACGGTGATGTCCGCCGTGGTGCCGGCAGGCTGGGAAGTCAGGGTGTAGTTTTCGGCGGCGTCGCCCTCCAGCGAGAAGCCGGAGAAGGAGACGGTCTTGCCGGTGCCGACGCTCTTGCCATCGTAGGCGGCAGAGCCGGTGACGATGCGGAGGTCATTGCCGTCGAAGTTGGCGCTGAGGGTGCCGCCCGTCACGATGGTGGCGTCGGTGGTGCCGTCATAGGTCTTGGAGGGCTCCACGGTGACGCCGTCGATGGTGACACTCTTGGCGGTGATGCGGAAGTTCCGCTGGGCGCTGGCGGAGGCGTAATCATCGTCGGCCGCCGCCGTGACCCGGACGGTGTAGCTGCCCACAGCCTTGGGGGCCTGCGTGGTGAACTCGCCGCCCTGCGCCCGGTATTCCACCGTGAGAGCGCCGGTTCCGAGAGAGGTGATAGCGGGAGTTTCCACCGGCTGGCCGTTGTAGTCACGGCTCACGTCATCCAGAATGGCGACGCTGCCTTCGGCCTTCTGGACGGACAGGGCCACGGAGGTCATGGCCGGTGCCTCGCTGGCCTCGTAGCGGGCGTTGTAGGCCACGCCCAAGGGGGCGTAGGTGACGTACAGGGTGTAGTCCCCGGCGGCCAGCGCCTGCAGCGTGGCGGCAGGCAGGGTCACGGTGCCGTCCTCGGCGGCGGTGAAGCCCGCCAGAGGCGTGCCGTCCGCCAGCTGCACACCGGTGACGGTGTTGCCGTTGAGGGCGACGTGGAAGGAGACATCCTGTCCGCTGCGCTTAACATAGGTGATCTGCCGGGTATCCACCTGAGCGTCGGTGTAGACCACCACGCCGTCGGAGTTCAGAACGGTGATGTTCCCGGCCCGGTCCGTGGCCCGCAGGTACGCATAGCCCTTCTGGCCGGGCTGGATGGAGAAGCTGCCGCTGCCGTCGGTGAGGGACAGGTCCGTCCAGCTGCCGGTGATGGCGTCCTGACTGGCAAAGACGGTGTCAGACAGCATCCATGCCGCCGTGTCCACGCCGCTGCCCAGGTCGGAGACCGTTACCGTCACGGTCTGGGTGCTCTTGAAGAACAGGCCGAAGGTGACGGTGTTCAGGAACTGGCGGAAGGGATTCCCGGCGATGGTCAGCTCCGCCTCCGGCGGGGTGATATCCGCCACGCCGGTGACGGTGATGGTCAGGTCGCCCTCCACGCTGGGGATCAGGCACTCGTCGAAGTCCACATCGCCCATGCCGCCGGGGGTCTGGCCGTTGACCAGCAGGGAGTAATCCGGCAGCTTGGAGTAGCCGGGGGCGATATCCACCCGGAACCGGTAATCCTGCCCGTGGCGGACGGTGGTCTCGCCGGTGAAGGTGAAGCCTGTGCCGGTGGGCGGTGTCACGGTATAGGTCCGATACACCGACACCGTGACAGTGGTGCGGTTGCCGGCCACGTCTACGGCCACGATCTCGTGGGAGACGTTGTCGGCGGGGAGGGTATACAGGCTGTCCTCGGCGGTGGCGGGCTGGCCGTCCACCGTGACGGTGAAGTCATGGGTGTCGGTGACGGTGAAGGTCACGTCGCCGTAATAGGTCTCACCGTCGGTGATGCCGGTGATGACCGGGGCGTCGGCGTCCTCATCTGCCACATGGCCGCAGTCGCACAGCAGCTTCTGGTTCAGCCAGACGTACTGGTGCTGGGCATGGGGAACTACGTCCACGCCACTGACGATGGGGACATAGCCGTTGATGATGCCGCCGTCGGAATAGGCATAGCCCTCCGCCAGAAGGGCGGCGCAGAGGCTGCCATTGCTCTGCGTGATCTCGCCGAAGTGGCCGCCGGTGAGAGCGCCGCCTCCGCCGGACTGGACGGTGACGCTGCCGAAGGTGCCGGCGCTGGCGACCAGCTTGCCGCCATGGTCGATGGTGACATCACCGGTGAAGGTACCGCCGGTGACGGTCACGGTGTCGGAGATGGTGACGGCGCCGAGGAAGCTGCCGCCGGAGACGGAGGAGCCGTCCTGCAGGGCCACGGCACCGTAGAAGGTGCCGCCTTCGATGCGGTTGGGCCCGAAGATGCTGGCGGAGTTGGTGTAGCTGCCGCCGGAGAGGGTGACGGTGGCATCCTTGGCCAGCGTCACCTTGCCGCCCAGCATCACGCCCTGCGCCGCCGTCAGCGTGAAGGAGCCGCTATTGACGGAGATGGGATCGGTGCTGCTGCGGAGGATCGTGAGGGTGCAGCCACGGTAGGCATCGGTCTGGGCCAACGCCAGAGCCTCCGACAGGGACAGGTAGTAGCCGGTGGAGCCGTTCAGCTCCACGGAGGCGGCTACCTCCGCACGGCACTGGCTGCACCGATTGTCGGCATCTACGCCGGGGTGGTCACAGACCAGCTCCCGTACTGTCAGAACGTCGGTGCGGACGGAATAGCCCTTGTAGGAGAAGATGCCGTAGTACTGGGCCGGTCCGTCGATGAAGGTGTAGAGGGTGAAGGGGTTCTGCCAGGCCAATGCACTGCCGTAGCTCTTGATCCGGTCGGGATCGCCCACCTGATACCACTGGAACTCGATGGTGGGGCTGCTCTCGGGGATGTGGAAGGTGACCTCCGTGACGAAGTCCGGCCGATAGCCGATGGGGGTGGTGGGATAGAGGTCCGTGTCCACAGGGTAACGGGTGATGGTGAAGGGAGGTGTGGTGACGGTGACGTCCTCCAGATAGCGGAGATCTTCCTCCATGACCACGTCACCGGTATTGGCGTAGCTGCCGTCGGCCTTTTGGAAGGTATAGCCCTCCGCCGGGAAGAACAGAGGCGTGCGGGAGGTATCCTCGCCGCTGTAAGCGATGCGGGCGAAGGTGCCGCCGGTGACGGACAGATCAGCGCTGTCGGAGGCCAGATACACCCGGTTGAACTGGCCGCCGGTGATGGCGACATGGCCGCCCAGCACCAAAATGGTGCCGTCCCGCCACAGCTTACCGCCACCCTGACTGTCGCAGATGGTAAGGCTGCCATCGATCATCAGATCGTTGGAGCCGGAGAGGGTCTTGCCGTTGAGATCCAGCGTATAGGTGCCGGTGGGGAGGCCCATGCTGCCCCAGATGGCATCCCTCAGCAGGGTGATGGCGGAGCCCTCCAGCGTTGCGGCATACTGGGCAGCATCCTCAAAGTCGGCAAAGTAGCGGAGGGTATCATCCTTAGCCACCTTGGCCACCATCTTGGTGCCGCAGATGCGGCAGGTGATGCCGTCGATCTCATCGTGGGGGCAGGAGACCACGGCGACATTTTCCAGCGTGGGCGTGATGTCACTGCGGCGGATCAGCTGGCCGTCCGCCTGCTGATAGGCAGTGTGGAAGGCCAGAGCCGCACGGGGATATGCGGCATCCTCCGACGTAATGCGGGCGAAGGTGCCGCCGAAGAGGGTCACGTTGTAGTCCTGAAGGTCCAGCGTGTTTTCAAAGCAGCCGGCCTCCACCGTCAGGCGGCCGCCCTTTACCGTCAGTGCCTGACCGGTGATCTTGCCGGAGCTGGTGCTGTCACGGATGGTGAGGTTGCCGGAGCTCTGCTCCAGTGTCATGGGAGCCGACAGGGTCAGGGTGTGGCCCTCCAGCGCCAGCACGGCTCTTATGCCGTCCAGAGAGAAGGCATCGGCAGGCAGAGAGACATTGGTCAGCATGACCACCGCCGTGAAACGGACGCCGTCCTCGTCGGCATCGGCGGAGGTCAGCGCATCCTCCAGATGCGGGAAGAAAACGTCGTTCCACCGGGCCTCTGCCTGAAGGCCGCAGTGACTGCACAGGCCGGTATCGTCAAAGTCGTGACCGGCGTACCATTGGAAGTGAACGGTGGTGCCGTTGCCGGCCTCGTCGGTGACGGTCAGGGTCTGCTGTCCCTCCTGAGAGCCGGAGTCGGCGCTGAGGCGGAGGACATACCAGCCGTCCTCGGCGGCGTAGGTCATCTCCGTGCCGTTGAGGGTGACGCTCTTGAGATGGTCATCCCGGAAGGCGATGCGGAGACCGTCCTGGCAGTAAATTTGGTTCTCGGCCACATCGGAGGAGATCTCCGGGGCGGTGGCGTCCACCGTCAGGTCATCGGTGCTGAGGTAGGTGACATTGCCCGCCCAGTCGGTGATCTTGGCATAGACGATGCTGGTCTGATCGTCCGGCAGGGCCACGGCCTTGCCGGGATAGGGCCGGAACTGATCGGCAAGATCGCCCATCTTGTCGGAGGTATAGCGCTGATCCGTCACCAGATACTCCACCGTCACGGGGTAGAGCTCGGGGTCATAGCCGGCGTGGTCAACGCTGTCATCGGCAGCCTCGATGGTGAACCGGGCGCCGGTGGGGAAGAACAGGCCGAAGGTGACGGTGTTCAGGAAGTCCTGCCACCAGTTGTTTTCATCGATGATGATCTTGCCGGTGGGCGTGCGCAGGTCCTTGAGGGGAGTGCCGTAGGAGACGCCGCACAGGGAGCAGACCGGCAGCGTAAAGTAGCTGTCCGGCATCTGGCCGTCGTGGGGGCAGGCATAGCCGCAGCCACAGTAGCCCGGCCGTCCGCTGCGGACGTTGTGGGTGTGGGCCACCACCTGCATCTCGCCGCTGAGCGTATAGGTGCCGGAGAAGCGGTTGAAGGAGGGCTCGGTACCCAGATCCACCGGCGTGCCGTCGGCGTGGGCCAGCGCATAGCCCTCCTTCAGAATGGCCAGAAGGGTGGCGGCGTTGGCCTCCGTCTCGTGGATGGAGTAGGACAGGCCGTTGTGGAAGGTGCCTCCGGCGATGGAGACGTGGGGCGTCTCCGCCGGAGCAGAGGCGTAGGTGCCGGCGACCCGGCCGGTGAACTGGCCGCTTTCGATGGTGAGACGGGCGCCGTCGGGGGCATAGACGGAGGCGCTGGTGTCGCCGTTGGGGGGCGTGGCCCCGATGGCGGTGACATTGGCCAGCGTCACATGGGTGTCGGTGCCCAGAAGGGTCAGGGCCTGGGCCTTGCTGTCGTTGCCGGTGTAGAGGTTCTCCAGTGTGCCGTTCTCGATGCGGAGCTGGCCGCCGGTGACGGTGACGACGCCCTCCCTATAGTCGGAGGTCTTGCCCGCTATGGTGTGGTTGTGGAGGTCCAGCGTGAACCGACCGCCGGTGATGGTCACCACCGGGTCGTGGACCAGAGGCGTGCCGTCGTCGATGAGATCTGTCAGCAGCCGCAGGGTGCAGCCCTGATGCTCCTCTGTCTGGGCGGCGGTGAAGGCTTCGCCGGCGGCGGCATAGCGCTGGGTGACGGCACCGTCCGTCAGCAGCACAGCCTCGTATACCCGCTTGCCGCACTTGGTACACAGGCCGGTATCATCGCTGGCGCTATGGAGGCAGGCGGCTGCGGACAGGGACAGGGCCGCCGTGCCGTCCTTCCGGTATTGCTTGTTGGAGAAGGTGTAGCCATCGGTGAGGGTGTCGGCCCCGGCATCGTAGGCGGAGGAGGCGGTGATCTCCGGCAGGAGGCCGCCGTCTGCCAGAGCGGTGGCGTAAAGGGCCGTGTTCCGGCCGGTGACGTAGAGACTCAGAGGCTGGGCGGCGTCCTCGGTATTGGTCATGGTGAGGGTAGAGCCGGTGCCGAGGATCCGCATACCGTAGCTGCGGTCATCGTTGGAGACACCGGCTCTGGCGTAGATGGTGCCGCCGCTGAGCTGGGTCTTGGACTTGTTGGAGACCACGCTGAGGGCCGCCAGTGTCCCGGAACTGGCGTTAGGGGTGTCGCCGGTGGTGGCCCGGAGGGTGCCGCCGCTCATGGTCAGCTCATCGCTTCCGTAGAAGCCGTAGGCGCTGTAGTCCAGTTCCCGGTCCGTGCCGTTGGCGGTGCCGATCAGCTCACCGCCGGTGATCTTGGCGGTGCCGGTGCAGTAAAGGCCGTAGGCGTTAAACTGGCCGCCCCAGGTCTGGTACGACGAGTCGGGGCTGCCGGAGATACCCTCCAGCTTGCCGCTTTCCATCATGAGACGCTTGAACTCGACGCCCACATTTCTGGAGCTGGTGCAGGACACGCCGCCCTGACCGAAGACGTAGCCGTCGGTGAGAGTGAAGCGGCTGTCGCATCGGACACCCTTGGAATCGCCCTTGACGGAGGTGCCGCCGTAGCCCAGCACACTGGAGTTCTCTCCGGACACGGTGAGCCAGCTGACGGCATTGAAGCCGACGCTCTCATAGGAGCTGTTGACCTGTCCGCCGGTGGCGGTGACGGTGGCGCCGTTCTTGACGATGATCTCCTCGCCGGCGAACACGCCCTGACTGCCGTACTGGTCACTCTCGCCGCCCATGGCCGTCAGCTGAGTGCCGTCCAGCTCCAGCGCATTGACGGAGCTGTAATCCACGTACAGGCCGTAGCTGTAGTTGCTCAGGGCGTGGCCTGCGGCGGCGGTCACCTTGCCCAGTCCCATGGTCCAGGTGTCGCCCCGGCCACTGCCCTGCTTGTCGAAGTACAGACCATAGCTGGCATAGCCGGTGCGGGCGGTGAGCTGGGCCTCCACGGAGCTGCCGTGGGTGGTGAGGCGGCCCCGGAGGCCGACGCTGCTGCCGTCGTCGGCGGAGGCAAAGTCCGGACCGGTGGCCCGGAGGATGCCGTTATCCAGCGTGACGTTGGCGCAGATGGCTGCGCCCTCGGTACCCTCGTCGGTCTTGAGCACGGCACCGCCGTCGGGGTCGTCATACTCCACCGTCAGCGTGCCGGGGATGAACATATCCAGCGTGGCGCTGCGCCAGCCCCGGCCATAGACCGTCAGGCTGCCGCTGCCCCGCAGCTTCACCTCGCCGCTGCTGTATACAGTGGATCTGCTGCCGCCGGTGAGGGTGCTGGTGGTACCGTCGGCCAGATCGATGGTGGCCCCGTCGGGCAGGATCAGCGCATGGGTGCTGTCGTCGCTGACCGTCAGGGTCAGGCCCGTGAGGGTCAGGGTCTTGGTGCTTTGTGTCCACGACCAGCCGTCGCCGGAGGTATCCTCCGTGATGGCGGTCAGGTCCATGGGAGTGGTCACCGGCGGCGTCTCCTGAGCCAGGACCTCCATCGGCAGCATGGATAGGACCATGACTACCGACAGGATCACCGACAGGAGCTGCTGCACGGTCTTACTGCGCAAGTGCATTCGATCATCTCCTTATCAATTCCATTTGCCTGCCTGCCGGTATCGGCAGGGCATATTACAACATCTACATTCTACCGGGATGCCTCCGCCGCCGCAACGGCTTTGGCACAAACGGTCAGAATTTGACACAAACGGTTGATTTGTGATAAAGAGGGCGATGGACAGACCATCGGAATGCATATAAAAACACGGGGTCTGCGGCAGCGCC
>OLSB01002872.1_pt1 | contig 13392 bp, 13 predicted proteins | sample 1672071 | NCBI WGS metagenome assembly OLSB01 (sample SAMEA3136642, study PRJEB25190) | human gut metagenome | biome: human gut; feature: human-associated habitat; material: faeces | place: Austria | collected 2013 | reverse complement strand
TCCCGAAGGGACAAAAGGGGTAGGGATGCTGTCACCGAAGGTGACTGAGAGGTTGTCACAAATCTGCTGCGACCTCTCCGTCTCGGCTTCGCCGAGCCACCTCCCCTGGAAGGGGAGGCCTTTATGCGCATAACCCAAGGCTTCCCCTATGAGGGGAAGCTGTCAGACGCAAGGCTGACTGATGAGGTGGGGGCACCATCGAGCTTATGCCTCTCTCGTCAGACTGTGCACCCAGCGGAAGCGGTTGACGCGGAGGAAGGCGGGGATGCATTTGAAGACCTGGTCGGAATTGAGCAGCATCACCACGACGATGGGGGAGGCGTGCCAGCGGAAGGCCGCGAGGTACGACAGCGGGATCACGATCGCCCAGAACGAGATCAGGTCCAGCACCAGCGCGAATCTTGTATCGCCGCCGCCGCGCAGGATCCCGGCGTTTGTCGGCATCTGATAGGACATCGTGAGCAGCACCACGCTCTGGATCAGGAAAAACGCGTTTGCCAGATACCGCGTCTCGTCGGAGATGCGGTAGACGCGCAGCAGTGGGATGCGCAGGAAAAACAGCACGATCCCGAGGGCGGCCCCGAGCCCTACGAACAGCAGCTGCATCGTATAGACCATCGTGCGCAGCTGCTTTCCGCCGCTGCCGATCTGCTTGCCGACCATGATCGACGCGGCCGTACACGCGCCCACCGACGTGACCTTGAGCAGCAGAAACGCCGTCGAGGAGATGGAATAGGCTGCGACGGCACTCGCCGTCATATGCCCGAGGATGGCAGTCTGGATGGCGTTCAGCACGCCCCACATCGCCGCCTGCAGCACGATCGGCACCGACGTGCGGAAATAATCCCCACGCAGCGCCGGATCCGACCGGCCGAGCTCCGCCGCGCGCAGCTGCAGCTTGCGGTCACGGCAGAACACATAGACGCACACGATGCCGCATTCCAGCGTCCGCGCCGCCAGCGTGCCGATCGCCGCGCCCACCACGCCGAGCTCCGGCGCGCCGAAGCGGCCGAAGATCAGGATATAATTGATCACGCAGTTCGTCACCAGCGACACCACCGAGACCTTCAGTGCCAGACTGACCGTTTCCACGCTGCGCATCGCGCCCAGCAGCACCGTCGTCACGGCGAAGAAGGGGAAGGTGAAGCGGATAACGCGCAGATACCGCACGCCCTCGGCGATGATCGCTGCGTCCGTCACGAACAGGCCCACGCACTGCGCCGGCCACAGCGAGACCACCGCGAAAAAGAGCATCGACAGCGCCGCCTCCAGCCGCAGCCCGAGGCAGACCAGCCGCCGGATGGGCGCGGTCTGCTGCTTGCCCCAGTATTGGCTGCTCAGCACAATCACGCCGTTCGTCACGCCGTAGATCACCTGCTGCACCACGAAGACGATCTGGTTGACCGCCGCCACGGCGGCCAGCGCCGTCTCGTTGTAGCTGCCGATCATCAGATTGTCGGCCAGATTGACGCTCAGCACGACGGCCTGCTCCAGAATCAGCGTGCCCGCGAGGATGAGAAACGTATGATAAAACGAGCGGTCCCGCATCAGAAGCGGGACGCGCGTCTTTTCCGCACCGCGGCTCATAAAATGGCCTCTTTTCTGCCGCAGACCTATTCGGTCTGCGATTTGACTTTCTTGATATACCGGTAAATGCTCGCCTGCGAACATGCCAGCTTGTGTACCGTAAACTGCACCGCGCCGCGCAGCTCGAACATGCCCTGGTCGTAGAGCTTTGCGATGATCTGCGTGCGCTCCGCCTGCGTCAGCCGGTCGAGCGGAACGCTGACCGACTTCGTGACTGTGTCGAACAGCTCCTCCATCAGCCCGTTCATGTCGGACTGGAAATGCTCCGCGGGATCCGGCGCGGGATGCTGCGGCTGCATCGGCTGCTTGGCCGGGGCGTCGACAGGGAAGTAGTGGTGGTGGACGAAATCGTCCGGATGGATGAGCTTGAGGATGGCGTCGCTGATCTCGTGGAAGCGGCTGTCGTCAAAATTGATGCACAGCAGCCCCACAAGCTTGCCGCCGTCCTTGATGAACATCGTGCTCGAGCGGATGGTCTTGCCGTTGGCGAGCTGGCCGGTATAGTTGAGATTGTAGTCGCTCGTCTCATACTGCTTCTGCATGATCATGCGCAGCGCGGCGTTCGTGATGGGCGCGCCGACGCTCCGCCCGCTGATGGAGCCGTTGGCGATGGCTGCCACGCGGCTGTTTTCGGGCAGGATCTCATGCAGCACGACCTCATAATCCGGGCCGAGCGTCTTGCCGAGATACTCGACCAGCACGGTATATTGCCGGAGCATCTGTTCCGTCATGGGGAAACCCTCCTTGTCCACTGTTCCGTGATTCTCATACTAGCATAGATTTCGGGGGAAAGCAACAAAATGGGCGGCCATTTTCACCCAATTTTTCTCATGATAAGAAATTTCTTGCCTTGCTACAAAAATGAGAGGCTGGAATTGTTTAAAATGTACAATTTTTTCTTTTTTAACATGTGGTTTACAGTAATTATATTGACAGAATGAAAATGAGCTGATAAACTATTATCACAATGAGGAGGTGAGGACAGTTTATGAAAACCGTCATTTCAACACAGAACGCACCCGCAGCCATCGGCCCGTATTCGCAGGGCATCCAGGCCGGCAGCCTGATCATCACATCCGGCCAGCTGCCCATCGACCCCGCCACCGGCGCCTTCCCCGCCACCATCGAGGAGCAGACCCGACAGTCTCTGACAAACTGCAAGGCAGTTCTCGAGGCCGCAGGCGCAGCCATGGAAAACGTCATCAAGACGACCGTTTTCCTCAGCGATATGAATAACTTCGCAGCGATGAACGGCGTCTACGCCACCTTCTTCGAAGGCGCGTGCCCCGCCCGCAGCGCAGTTGAGGTCGCAAGACTCCCGAAGGACGCGCTCGTCGAGATCGAGTGCATCGCAGTCCTGTAAGAGGCAGCAAAACTTTGTAGATTGATACTGTCCGCCAGGCGCAGGCACGCGGCCTGCGACGACCGGGGTATCTCCAAACCAGACGGCGCGCCAGCGCCAAATTTATGGAGGTCAGTATTATGAGTCACGAATATCCGCTGAATGTCCCCGCACCCCATCACTTTACCTTTGCCGTCCGCGACATCCCCAACGTCACCGTGGAGCAGCGCGAGCGCGTCCTGAAGGCCACCCATTACAATGAGTTCGCATTCCCCGCAGGCATGCTGACGGTCGACATGCTGTCCGACTCCGGCACCACCGCCATGACGAACCAGCAGTGGGCCGCCCTGTTCCTGGGCGACGAGGCCTACGGCCGCAACACCGGCTACTACGTCCTGCTCGACACCTTCCGCGACATCTTTGAGCGCGGCGGCGAGAAGAACTGGAAGAAGATCATCGACTACGTCCGCACCGACTGCCGCGACGTGGAAACCATGATGGAGAACGTCTACCTTCCCGAGTACGAAGGCGGGCTGTTCAACGGCGGCGCCGCCCAGATGGAGCGCCCCAACACCTTCATCATCCAGCAGGGCCGCGCCGCAGAATCCGTCCTGATGGAGATCGTCAAGAAGATCCTTGCCCAGCGCCACCCGGGCAAGGTGTTCACGATCCCCTCCAACGGCCACTTTGACACCACCGAAGGCAACATCAAGCAGATGGGCTCCATCCCCAGAAACCTGTACCACAAGGAGATCCTCTACGAAGTACCCGAAGGCGGCACGTATCCGACCAACCCGTTCAAGGGCAATATGGACATCGAAAAGCTCGAACAGCTGATCCAGGGCGTCGGGCCGGAGAATGTCCCGCTGATTTTCACCTGCATCACCAACAACCCGATCTGCGGCCAGCCGGTCTCCATGGGCAACATCCGTGAGATCAACCGTGTTTCCCGCAAGTACAACATCCCCCTGATCTTTGACGTGGCCCGCTGGGCGGAAAACTGCTACTTCATCAAGATGAACGAAGAGGGCTACCGCGACAAGTCCATCGCCGAGATCGCCACCGAAATGTTCTCCTACTGCGACGGCTTCTGCATGTCCGCAAAGAAGGACGGCCACGCCAACATGGGCGGCATGGTCGCATTCCGCGACAAGGGCCTGTTCTGGCAGAAGTTCTCCGACTTCAACGAGGACGGCACCGTCAAGACCGACGTCGGCGTTCTGCTGAAGGTCAAGCAGATCTCCTGCTACGGCAACGACTCCTACGGCGGCATGTCCGGCCGTGACATCATGGCCCTCGCCGTTGGCATGTACGAGAGCTGCGACTTCAACTACATGCACGAGCGCGTGTCCCAGTGCGAATATCTCGCGCAGGGCTTCTACAAGGCCGGCGTCAAGGGCGTCGTCCTTCCTGCCGGCGGCCACGCCGTGTACATCAACATGGACGAGTTCTTTGACGGCAAGCGCGGCCACGAGACCTTTGCGGGCGAGGGCTTCTCGCTCGAGCTGATCCGCCGCTATGGCATCCGCGTCTCCGAGCTCGGCGACTACTCCATGGAATACGATCTCAAAACGCCCGAACAGCAGGCGGAGCTGGCGAACGTCGTCCGTTTCGCCATTGACCGCAGCCGTCTCACCAAGGAGCATCTGGACTACGTCATCGCCGCTGTCAAAGCGCTGTATGAAGACCGCGAATCCATCCCCAACATGCGCATCGTCTGGGGCCACAACCTCCCGATGCGTCACTTCCACGCGTTCCTTGAGCCCTATCCCAACGAAGAGAAGTAAGAAGAAGCAAAACCGGAGAAACTGAGAAAGCGTATACCAGCGAACCCCGGACGGCGCGGCGCCGGTCCCCACCGGCGTCGTGTGTCAGTCGAATCCATCAAATTTATTGGAGGGAAATTCAATGGCAGACAAACAGCTTACCACAAACCGCGACGGCTTTAATACCAAATGGGGCTTCATCCTCGCCTGCATCGGTTCCGCCGTCGGCATGGGCAACATCTGGCGCTTCCCCATCATGGTCTCCACCTACGGCGGCATGACGTTCCTGCTCCCCTATTTCCTTTTCGTTATTCTCATCGGCGCTTCCGGCGTTATGGAAGAGTTCGCTCTCGGCCGCTGGGCGGCTGCGGGCCCCGTCGGTGCGTTCGGCAAGTGCACGGAGAACCGCTGGGGTAAAAAAGGCATCGGCGAAGGCATCGGCGCCATCCCCATCCTCGGCTCGATGATGCTCGCCATCGGCTACACGGTCGTTATGGGCTGGATCTTCAAGTACTGCTGGATGGGCATCACCGGCAGCCTGTACGCCCTCGGCACCGATATGGGCGCCATCGGCGGCACGTTCGGCGCGGCGGCTCCCGAAGCGGCCACCCTCGGCGAAGCCGTCAGCATGATGTTCAGCAACGGCCTCTTCACTTTCGGCAACGGCATGTGGCTGATCATCGGCCTTGTGATTTCCCTTGCCATCATGGCGTTTGGCATCGGCGGCGGCATCGAAAAGGCCAACAAGGTCATGATGCCGGCTCTGTTCGGCCTGTTCGTGATCCTCGGCGTGTACATTGCGTTCCTGCCCGGCTCCGGCGAGGGCTACCGCTACATCTTTACCATCAAACCCGCCGGTCTCCTCGATATCAAGGTCTGGGTGTATGCCTTCGGTCAGGCGTTCTTCTCCCTGTCCGTCGCCGGCAACGGCTCCGTGATTTACGGCTCCTACCTCAGCAAGAACGAGGATATCCCTTCCTCCGCCCGCAACGTTGCGATCTTTGATACCATCGCGGCTCTGCTCGCGGCGTTCGTCATCCTCCCGGCCATGGCTGCCGGCGGCGTTGAACCGTCCAAGGGCGGCCCCGGCCTCATGTTCGTGTACCTTGTCAACGTCCTCAACGGCATGCCCGGCGGCCGTATCATCGGCATGATCTTCTTCATCTGCGTCCTGTTCGCCGGCGTCAGCTCCATCGTCAACCTGTACGAGGCTCCCGTGGCGTTCCTGCAGGAGAAGCTCGGCCTCAAGCGCGTGCCGTCCGTCGCCATCATCGGCGTTATCGGCTGCGCTATCGCCCTGATGATCCAGCCCTGGACGTCTCAGTGGATGGACGTCGTCTCCATTTACATCTGCCCGCTCGGCGCTTTCCTCGCCGGCCTTATGTTCTTCTGGGTCCTCAAAAAGGAGACCGCGATCGAGGCTGTGTCCTACGGTATCAAAAAGCCGCTCGGCGGCTGGTTCTATCCCCTCGGCAGGTACGCCTACTGTGTGCTTTCCGTTCTGGCGCTCATCTTCGGCGCTGCGTGGGGCGGCATCGGCTGATCAACCCAATCTGACAAAAACGCGCGTGCCGGATTTCCGGTACGCGCGTTTTTTTCTTGCTCTGCGGACAAAACCCTGCTACAATGAACCCCCGGACGGCGAAAACCGTCTAATACGTATCACATGCTTTAGGAAAAAACGCTATGAAACAAAGCGATCATACAAACCGAACCCCCACCAACTGGGACGGCACGCCGCAGGAGGACTATTTTGCCGACTGGAACACCCCGCCGGAGGAGTATCCCGCTGCGGGGCGGCATCTCTCCCCGGAAGCGCGGGAGGAATACTATGCCGAACGCGACGCCTACTACGCCCGCCGGGACGCTTACTATGCGCAGCGCGACGCCTACTACGCGCAGCGTGAGCGCGAGGCGCGGGAGGCGGACGGGGACGGGACGGACGGCGAAGACGAATACGGCGAAGAATACGCAGAAGATGCCGTGGACGAGCCGGAGGAGGAAGAGGAGGACATCTCCTATGCCCCCGAGGATGCGCCTGCCGCCCCGCCTCCGCCGGGGGAGAAGCCGAAAAAGAAGAAGCGCCGCCGCAAGGGAGGCTTTCTCCGCTTTCTTGTTACGCTCGTGCTGCTCGCGGTTCTTGCGGCGGTGCTTGTCGGCAAGGCGCCGGTGCGAAACCCGGATAACCTCGACCGCATTTCGGGGCGGAGCACGATCCTTCTCTGCGGCACGGACGAGGACGGCGCGCGCACCGACACGATCCTCCTCCTGACGCTCGACCGGAACGAGGGCAGCGTCCGCCTTTTGAGCATCCCGCGCGACACCTACGCCCCTGCCTACGTTGTGCCGAAGATCAACTCGGCCTACGGCGCGGTCGGCGGCGGGGAGAAGGGCATGGAACAGCTCATGGAGCAGGTGAAAAACGTCATCGGCTTCCTGCCGGACGGCTACGCGCTTGTCGATCTCGGCGCCTTTGTAGAGGCGGTCGATCTGCTCGGCGGGCTGGACTTTGACGTGCCGATGGACATGGACTACGACGATCCCGACCAGAACCTCTTCATCCACCTGCGCGCGGGGGAGCAGCATTTGACGGGCGAGCAGCTCATGTGGGTCGTTCGCTTCCGCTCGGGATACGCCAATGCGGACATCGGCCGCACGGAGGTACAGCGCGCGGTGCTCAAGACCGCCATGAAACAGTGGCTGCGGCCGAAAACGCTCGCCGCGCTGCCGGGTCTCTGGCGCATTTATCAGGAGAATCTCACAACCGACCTCTCGGTGCGGAACATCGTCTGGATCGCGCGCGTGCTTTTAAAGAGCATGGGCGGCGACATGGAAGCGAATGTCCTCCCCGGCTATGCCGCCATGGCGGGCGACGCCTCGGTTTACATGGTCGATTCCTACGCCGCCTCCGCCATTCTTCCGGACTACAGCCCCTATGCATAATGCCGTCCCTCCCCGTGGAAAACGGGGAGGGATTTTTTGCGCGGATAAAAATATAATTTGCAAAAAAATTTATATAAAACTATTGACAAAAATTTATTCTGTGCTATACTGTGCCCATAAAGTCAAAAAAGGTCAAAGGAGGCGGTTCCTTTTGAAAAAGACATTATACAGCCTGATGCTCAACGAGGAGGTCGTCCGTGAGGTGGATGCGCTCGCGCATCGGCTGGGGACGAGCCGGTCCAATCTCATCAACCAGATCCTCGCCGAATATGTGAATTATACAACGCCCGAGCGCCGCATCAACGACATTTTCTCCGCGCTGGAGCAGCTCATCAGCCCCTCGCGCGAGCTTGTGCCGTTTTTCTCGCCGAACAGCAGCACGATGTCGCTCAAAAGCTCTCTGCAGTATAAATACCGCCCGACGGTCAAGTACGAGCTGGAGCTGCACGGCGGCGGCGAAAACTCCATCGGCGCGCTGACGGTGCTTTTCCGGACGCAGTCCGAGGCGCTCATCCGCGCGATGACGGACTTTTTCCGTCTCTGGAAGCGTGTGGAGGATGCGCACCTGCCCGCCGGAACGGAGCGGCAGTACGCGCTGTACGACGGGAAGTTCGTGCGCTCCATCGCGCCGCCTTCCAAAGACTGCACTGCCGACGAGCTGGCGCAGGCCATCAGCGAGTATATCCAGCTTTTTGACCGGCTGATGAAAGGCTATGTGAGCGGCGAGCTGAACGGGCGCGATATCGAGCGCGAGTGGTTCACGGCCATGCGCCGCGCCGCCGTGCTGATCTGATTTTGTACACCGTTTCTTTCTTATTGAATTAAGGAGGGATTTTCATGAACGCGGAAAAATTCACCCAGAAAAGTCTGGACGCGGTCCGCACCGCCAAATCCATGGCGGAGGAAAACCGCAACAACTATATCACCCCTGAGCATCTTCTCTATGCTCTCGTCGATCAGGACGGCGGGCTGATCCCGTCTCTGCTCGGCAAAATGAAGGTAGACGGCAACGCCGTCCTCTCCGAGCTTGATACGGCCATTGCCGCGCTGCCGAAGGTCGGCAGCGTGAGCGAGGTGTATCTCTCCCCGGAGTGCGACCGCGCCATCAGCGCCGCCGAAAAGGCCGCGAAATCCATGGGCGATGAGTATATCTCCGTGGAGCATCTGATGATCGGTATTTTTGCCGCGGCCACCCCGGCCATCAAGCGCATTTTCTCCGACCACGGCATCACGAAAGCCGCCTTTACCGAGGCGCTTTCCAAGGTAAAGTCCGGCCCCGTGACGGGCGACAACCCGGAGAGCACCTACGACGCTCTCGCCAAATACGGCACCGACCTTGTCAAGCGCGCCCGGGAAAACGAGCTGGACCCCGTGATCGGCCGTGATGTGGAGATCCGGAACGTTATCCGCATCCTCTCCCGCAAAACGAAAAACAACCCCGTTCTCATCGGCGAGCCGGGCGTCGGCAAAACCGCCATTGCTGAGGGTCTGGCGCAGCGCATTGTGCGCGGCGACGTGCCGGAGGGTCTGAAAAACAAAACCATTTTCTCGCTTGACATGGGCGCGCTGATCGCCGGCGCCAAGTACCGCGGCGAATTTGAGGAACGGCTCAAGGCTGTGCTCGAAGAAGTCCGCAAGAGCGAGGGCGGCATCATCCTCTTCATCGATGAGCTGCACACCATCGTCGGCGCCGGCAAAACCGAGGGCAGCATGGACGCCGGCAACCTTTTGAAGCCGATGCTTGCGCGCGGCGAGCTGCACTGCATCGGCGCCACGACGCTCGACGAGTACCGCAAGTATATCGAAAAGGACGCCGCGCTCGAGCGCCGCTTCCAGCCCGTGCAGGTCGATGAGCCGACGGTCGAGGACACGATCTCCATTCTCCGCGGTCTGAAAGAGCGCTACGAGGTTTACCACGGCGTGCGCATCCACGACAGCGCCCTTGTCGCCGCCGCGACGCTGTCCAACCGGTATATCACCGACCGGTTCCTCCCCGACAAGGCCATTGACCTTGTCGATGAGGCGTGCGCGCAGATCCGCACGGAGATCGACTCCATGCCGGAAGAGCTTGACGGCATCCGCCGCAAGATCATGCAGCTCGAAATCGAGGAAATGGCGCTGAAAAAGGAGGACGACCAGCTCAGCCGCGACCGCCTTGCCAAGCTGCGCGAAGAGCTTGGCAATCTCAAGGACAAGTTCAACGAGATGAAGGCGCGCTGGGAAAGCGAAAAGAGCAGCGTGGACGAGGTGAAAAAGCTCAAGGGCGAGATAGAAAAGCTCCACGCGGACATCGAAAACGCGCAGCTGCGCTATGAGTATGAGACCGCGGCCCGGCTCAAGTACTCCGAGCTTCCGGCTCTGGAGAAAAAGCTCGCCGACGCGGTGAAGGCGTCGGAGGAGAAGAAGCAGAGCTCCATGGTGCACGACACCGTCACCGAGGAGGAAATCGCCGCCATCGTAGCGCGCTGGACGGGCATCCCCGTGACGCGGCTCGTCGAGGGCGAGCGCGAAAAGCTCCTGCATCTGGACGATTATCTCCACCGCCGTGTTGTCGGGCAGGACGAAGCCGTGCAGAAGGTCACGGAGGCCATTCTCCGCTCCCGCGCGGGCATCGCCGACCCGAACCGCCCGATCGGCAGCTTCCTGTTCCTCGGCCCCACGGGCGTCGGCAAGACCGAGCTTGCCAAGTCCCTTGCCGCATGCCTCTTCGACGACGAGCACAACATCGTGCGCATTGACATGACCGAGTATATGGAGAAATTCTCCGTATCGCGCCTGATCGGCGCGCCTCCGGGATACGTCGGCTACGATGAGGGCGGCCAGCTCACCGAGGCCGTGCGCAGAAAACCGTACAGCGTCGTGCTGTTCGACGAGATCGAAAAGGCGCACCCGGATGTGTTCAACATTCTGCTGCAGATTCTCGACGACGGCCGCATCACCGACTCGCAGGGCCGCACGGTGGACTTTAAGAACACGATCATCATCCTCACCTCGAACCTCGGCAGCCAGTACCTGCTCGAAGGCATCGATAGGGAGGGCAATATCACCGATTCGGCGAAGAGCGCCGTCATGGGCGAGCTGCACCGCGCGTTCCGGCCGGAGTTTCTGAACCGTCTCGACGAAACGATCCTCTTCAAGCCGCTCACGAAGGACAATCTCACCGGCATCATCGACATCATGGTCGAAGGGCTCAGAAAGCGCCTGGCCGACCGCTCGCTCAAGCTCTGCATCACCGACAGGGCGAAGGAGCTTATCATCGAGCGCGGCTACGATCCGCTCTACGGCGCGCGTCCGCTGCGCCGGTATCTCCAGAGCAGCGTGGAAACGCTGCTGGCAAGAGCCATTCTCTCCGGCGATATCGCCGCGGGCAGCACGCTCACGGTGGACGTCGAAAACGACGAGCTCGTCTGCCGGTAAAACAAGAAAAAGCTGTGCGAACGAAAGTTCGTACAGCTTTTTTCCTTCCTGAGACGAAACCCCCGGCGCATATGCTGCGCCGGGGTTTTCGTCTCTCGCCGGAAGATCCGGGAGTTGTGTTTTTTACATGAACAGCGGGGCGAAGATCGCGATCAGGGCAACGATCGTTGCGCACTGAATGACGGTGACGGCGGTGGACATGTACTTGGGAACGGTATTCATTGTTTCTTCCTCCAAATGAATTATTATTTAGTATGGACGGATATTAACACCGGGCGCTCACAAAGTCAAGCCTGTTTACGAATAAAATTCAGCGATTTATGAAATTTATGAATCGTGAACGGGGAAACACGAATAAAAATGAATATACTGTGGATTTTGACAATGAATAAAAACAAATGTCCGGCGGACAGAGAACCGGCGGGCATTTGTCGGGAAATACTTTGGGATATCAGATCGCGATCGGCACGCCGCCCTCCTCGCCGGGGCAGCCGAAAAAGACGACGGTGCCGGGCTTACCGCTCATGGCGAGATATTCCTTTACCGCCGCGGCGGCGGCGAGCGAACCGGCGCCGAGCAGATTGTGTCCGCAGCCGTGGCCGTTCCCGCCGGGAGTGACGCTCTGCAGCGCTGCAGCGCCGCTTTGCTGCGAAAGACCGGAGAGCGCGTCAAACTCGCCGAGGATCCCGATCACCGGACGGCCGGCGCCGAAAGAGCCGGAAAACGCCGTTTCGATGCCGCAGAGATTCTCCTGCACGGAAAAGCCCAGCTCGCGCAGCGCGTTTTTATAGAGCGCCGCGGCGTGAAATTCCTTGAGCGACAATTCCGGATCGTCCCATACGGCGTCGGAGATCGCCGTGAAATACGCCGCCTTTTCGTCGATCGTGTGCAGCGCAGCTTTTGTCTGTTCGTTCATATCACAGCACCATGGAAAGAAAATCCTGAAGCCGGGCGCTTTGCGGGTGCCGGAAGATCTCCTCCGGCGTACCCTGCTCCACAATGCGCCCCTCATCCATGAATACGACGCGGTTGCCGACCTCGCGGGCAAAGCCCATTTCGTGCGTTACGACGACCATCGTCATGCCGTCGCGGGCGAGCTGCTTCATAACGTCGAGCACCTCGCCGACCATTTCGGGGTCGAGCGCGCTTGTCGGCTCGTCAAAGAGCATCACGTCCGGCTCCATGGCGAGCGCGCGCACGATGGCGACGCGCTGTTTCTGCCCGCCGGAGAGCTGCGACGGGTAGGCGTCGGCGCGGTCGGCAAGTCCTACGCGCCCCAAAAGCTCCATGGCCTTCGCCTTTGCCGCGGCCTTATCCGTTTTCTTCACGAGAATGGGGGAGATGGTCAGATTTTCGAGCACCGTTTTGTGCGGGAAAAGGTTGAAATGCTGGAACACCATACCCATCTTGCGGCGATGGGCGTCGAGATCGATCTTCTTTCCCTGCGCGTTCTTCTTCTTTGTGATGTCTGTCCCCTCCACGACCACGCTGCCGGAGGTCGGCGTTTCGAGCAGGTTGAGCGAGCGCAGGAACGTGGATTTGCCGCTGCCGGAGGGGCCGATGATCACGATCACGTCGCCCTTGCCGATGGTAAGGCTCAAGCCGTTGAGCGCCCGGACCGTACCGCCGCGGAAGTATTTGCAGAGGTCTTTGACCTCGATGAGCGTCTCACCGGTCTGCACGGCTCATCCTCCTTTCAAAGAATCCGAACAGCTTGCTGAGCAGGAAAGTCAGAATAAAATAAATGACGCCGACGATCACGAGCGGTTCGAGAGGCAGATAGCTTGCGCCGCGCACGATAAGATACTGTGTCATAAGATCCCCGATAAAAAATGTGGACGCGAGCGAGGTGTGCCCTTCACGATCATGATAAACTCGTTGCCGAGCGCGGGAAGGATCGTTTTGAGCGCCTGCGGCACGAGAATGTACCAGGTGCGCTGGAAGGAATTCATGCCCAGACTCATGGCCGCCTCGGTCTGCCCGGCGTCTACCGACTGCAGACCCGAACGGATGACCTCGGAGACATAGGCGGCGCTGTTGCAGATAAGCGCAATGGCGATGCAGAGAAATTTCTGCTTGTTGAGCGCCGGGATGAGCGCGGGCAGGGCAAAATAAAAGAAATAAAGCTGCAAAAGCATCGGCGTGCCGCGGATAATTTCGATGTATAAGCTTGCAAGCGCAGTTAAGACCTTGATCCTGGACATCTTCATCAGCGCCAGGACAAGGCCCAGAACCACTCCGGTGACCATGGCAATCAATGTGACTCCCACGGTCACGGGAACGCCTTGCAAAGCTACTAAAAAGCCTTTTACATATAGCATTTAGTAAGCTATCCTA
>OLSB01002860.1_pt1 | contig 13426 bp, 6 predicted proteins | sample 1672071 | NCBI WGS metagenome assembly OLSB01 (sample SAMEA3136642, study PRJEB25190) | human gut metagenome | biome: human gut; feature: human-associated habitat; material: faeces | place: Austria | collected 2013 | reverse complement strand
ACCCGCGACCTCTGCCTTGGCAAGGCAGCGCTCTATCAACTGAGCTATTCCCGCAAAAATTAAAGCATTACTATAATAGCAAATTTGAATTAAAAAGTCAATAGAAAATGCTGGATTTAATTACTAAAATCTTTTTTACATAATGTGTTGATAAATAACTAAAAGTATTGTATAATTAATATGCATAATTAGATATTACAACACTTTTAGAGAAAAATTTTAAAGTTAAAAACTATCAAAAAAATAAAGTTAAAAGCCTACGGAAATAAAAGAATTTAAAAGGTTTTTAAAAATATTTGTACACATAAGAAAAAATGTCATAAAAATGTAATGTTTGACATTAAAAAACAATAAAACTCTTAAAAATGGCTTCCGTAAAGCCAAAAAGAGCTGCATTTTTTAAGAAAAAAATCATACAAAAAAGGGTATTGATTTAATTTAAAAAAAATCTATAATATATATAGTTAGTATTTTGTAAAAAAGGATGGTAAATTATGAAAAAGATTAGGATTTTGTTAATAGCATTATTAATAGTTTTAGCATCAGCAATATTTAATCAATCATTTGCTGTTGATACAAGAAATTTAGGAGCACAGCTTACAAGACCATTTAACGATGACAATAATGATGGAATAGTAGGAAATGATAGGTATGTGTTTAATGCAGGAGAGTCAGGAAACAGAAAGATATACACAACAATAAAGATATATGATGATGCAGAAAAGGATTCTAATAAATTATTATATAATAGCTCAATATACTGTATAAGAGCGGGTAAAGGTTTTGGACAAGGTGAAGGAACTTTAACTGACAATTCATATAGCCCAGTATTATATAAAAAAATAGAAGAAATGAAGAAAAATGCTAACACAGTAATCAGTGAATATGAGAGAATATATGGAGTTAATTTAGATAGAACGGAAACAATTAATGGAAAACAAGTAAATATATATAATGCATTACTTTGGATAATAGATAATGCATATATACCAAAAGATTCAGAAAGTTATGTGGCAAGTGAGTATAAAAAGAAACTATTAACAAAAATTGGTATACCAAATGAAAATAGTTTGACAGATGATGATATGGAAGTAGTTCAACAATTAGCAATTTGGTATTTTGTGAATTATGATGAACAAGTAAAAGGTGATTTATCATCAGCATCACAATCAGAAAGAAATTTACCAGGAATATTACTAATAGGAAAAGGAACTAATTTTAATGATTATGCAAAAATAGGTACTCCTAGGTCAACTCAACTTAATATGATTTATCAATATTTTATAGATCAAGCAATTGAAAATTCACAAAAATATGGAACAGGATCAGTAAGAGAAAATACAGAAAACAAAGTCGTTTTGCCAACAATTGATGAAACAGTAAGACCTGAAATATCAAAAAACGGAAATAGTATAGTAATAGGTCCCTTGAAAATAGATGGAACAGAAAGCAGCACATTGCAAGTTAAACTAGTTGACAAAAATCAAAAAGAAATAGTAAAAGAGAGTGAAGGAAATCCAATATATACAATAGTAAATAATCCAGAGAGTATGTTGGCATTTAAACCTAGCATACAAAAAACAATAGGAGCAGGAGAGTTTTATATTAAGATACCATCACTTATGGTAACAGCTCTGGGATATGATTTAGGAAGTGTAAAATTAACATTGTCAGACAGCTATTATGAAACTACTGCTACAACATGGGAACCAGGGGAAAATGCATCAGAAAATCAAGCAGTTGTAATTATAGAAAAGGATAAAAAAACAGAAAAAACAGAGATATCAACAGAAACACCAAAAAGATATGATTTAGCACTACGTAAATTTATAACAGCAATAAAACGTGGAGAAACAAATGTAGAGGTTGCAAGTAGAACGCCAAGTATAGATACAACAACTTTGATAAATGGAATTACAGATAGAACAGGTAAAAAACAATATACAGCAACATATACACATTCAAAAGATGCATTAACAGTAGAAACAGGAGATATAGTTACATATACAATAAGAGTGTATAATGAAGGCGAAATAGATGGAAAAGCAACAGAAGTAACAGACTATTTACCAGAAGGTTTAGAATTAGTTTCAGGAGGAAAAAACAAATGGACAGCAGGAGCTCAAATAACATTGGCAAATGGTTCTAAAGTTACACCAATAACATCAACTGATTTATCAAATACAACAATAAAAGCATTTGATAAAACAAAAACATCAGAAGCAACAACAGGAATTTGGCAAAAAGCAGACAAAGGTGAAGGTGGATTATACTATGCTGATTTAGAGGTACAATGCAAAGTTGTAGCAACAGCAAGCGGTTTAGACCAAAATTTAAGAAATATAGCAGCAATAACTGCAGATGATGGAGACGATGAAGACTCTGTACCAGAAAAACCAGATTTAGATGACTATAAACCAGAAGAAAATAACAGTACATATCAACAAGATGATGATGATTATGAAGATTTAAAATTAAATAAAAAAGAATTTGATTTATCATTACGTAAATTTATATCAAAAGTAGAAAGAATAAATACAGAAACTTCTCAAAAAGAAGAAATTCAAATTGCATCAAGAGAACCACAAATAAAAATAGCAGATTTAAAATCTGGAAAAAATACTACAGCAAAATATGTTCATCCTAAAAATACGCTAACATTAAAAAGAGGTGACATTATTACATATACAATAAGAGTATATAATGAAGGTGGACTTGATGGATATGCAACTGAAGTAAAAGATTATTTACCTGAAGGTTTAGAATTAGTTGAAGGAGAAAATGGAGCTTGGACACAAGATGGAAATACACTAACAACTACTTCTTTAAAAGATAAAAAACTATTAGCATATAATAAAAATGTTACATCAGTAGCAGAGGGAACAAATTGGCAAAAAGCAACAGATGATGATAGCGGATTATACTATTATGACTTACAAGTAGTTTGTAAAATCAAAGATGATGTAACAGATGGAGCTATATTAAAAAATGTAGCAGAAATATCTATAGATAAAGCATTACCAACAGATATAGATGATAGAGACTCTGTACCAGGAAATGTTTACGAAGATGGAAAACATAGTCCAGGAACAGAAACAGATGGATATACACCAGGAGAACAAGATGATGATGATTTTGAACAAGTAACAGTAGAACCAACAGAAGTATTTGATTTAGCATTAAGAAAATATATTATATCAGTAAATGAAAAAGTATTAACAAGCGAAGAATCAAGAGTACCAAATGTAGATGTAACACCATTAAAACAATCAGAAACAACAGCAGACTATAAACATAAAAAAGATCCAGTAGAAGTAAAAAATGGAGATATAGTAACATACAGATTTACAGTATATAATGAAGGCGACTTAAAAGGTTATGTATATTCTATAACAGATTATTTACCAGAAGGATTAGAATTTGATGCAGAATCAAATCCGAAATTTATAGAAGCAAAAACTTCAGGTGAGTATACATCAGAGGAATTAGAAGGAAAAGAATATATATATAGTATAAATAAAGAAAAAAATACAATTACAATATCTAAAATTGAATCTGCAGAAGAAACAGGATTACAAGCATATTTATTTGCATTAGATCCATTTAATGGAGAACAATTGGATAGTGAATCAATAGAGGTTAAATTTAAAGTAACAGCAAAAGAATCAGGAAATGACCAAGTTTTAACAAATGTTGCTACAATGAACTATACATCAGCACCAAGACCACAAGAAGAAAAAGTTAAAGATAGAGATTCAGAGCCAACAACATTTACAGAACCAACAGCCGAAAAACTATTAGAGCCATTACCAGGATATAAAGGAAAAGATAAGAACAAAACAGATTTAACAGATTCAAATTATCACTATGAAGGACAACAAGATGATGACGATTTTGAAAAAATAATTGTAAAAGGAAAACCATTTGACTTATCACTTCGTAAATATATAACAAGTCTAAACGGAACAAAATTAGAAGGAGATAAAGATAGAACACCACAAATAGACACAACAAAATTAAAAACAGGAGAAGAAACAACAGCAATATACAAACATCCAAAAAATGCATTAACAGTAAGAAAAGGCGATATAGTAACATATAAAATAAGAGTATATAACGAAGCTCAAAGAGATGGATATGCAACATTAGTAACAGATTACTTACCAGATGGATTAGGTTTCTTACCAGGCTATACAAATAATAGTGCATGGTTAGTGCCAAAAGTAACAGGAGAAGATGGGAAAGAAACATTACCAGAAGGAGTAAAAACAATTAGTTTAGTTGGAGAAAGTGGTTTCTATAGTAATGAAACAAGTATAGACAAAAACAAAATAAAATTAGAAGACTTTAAAGATCCTGTAACTGGAGAGGTACCAACAGATTATAGTGGAATACAAATAGTAACAGGAGAAAGATTAGCAATATCAACAAAATCATTAGAAGACAAAAAAATAAAAGCATATAAATCAGAAAAAGCAGAAGGAGACTTATGGCAACAAAGCACAAATGATGAAAATGATGGATTATTCTATCAAGAAGTTGAAATAACATGTATAGTATTAAAAGAAAATACATATAGAGGAATACTAAAAAATGTTGCAGAAATAACAGGGGCAAAAGATAGCGAAGGAACAGAAATTAAAGTTAAAGGTGATGACAGAGATTCAGAGCCAAACAATGTTTACGAAGACGATAAGCATACACCAAAACAAGAAGTAAATGGATACACACCAGGAGAGCAAGATGATGATGACTTTGAACAACTTCAACTAAAATACTTTGATTTAGCACTACGTAAATTCATAACAAAAGTAGATAATGAAACTCCAAAAACATCAAGAGAACCAGTTCCAGATGTTACAACATTAATAAATGGAACATATGACAGAAATGGTAAAAAAGAATATACAGCAACATATAATCATACAAAAGACCCACTATGGGTAAAAAATGGAAGCAATGTAGAATACACAATTAGAGTATATAACGAAGGTTCAGAAGATGGATATGCATATGAAGTTTCAGATGATATACCAGAGGGATTAGTATTTGATCCAGAAAATGAAATAAACAAATCATATGGTTGGACAATGTATAGAGAAATGACAGAAAAAGATAAAGATATGTCAGAAGAAGATATTATAGAATATAATGGTAAAAAGTATGTTGTAACCAAAAAAGCAGAAGAAGCAACAATGATAAGAACTAGATACTTAGAAAAAACTCTAATAAAAGCATTTAATCCAGAAACAAAAGAATTAAGTCATGCAGATGTAAAAGTAGTATTTACAGTAAAAGAGCCAAAAGATTCAAAAGAATTTGACAAAGATAGAGTAATAATAAACGAGGCTCAAATAACAGAAGATAGTGGAAATGACGAAGACTCAGAACCAAATAAGTGGCAAGATGAAGATGACGAAGATATAGAAAAAATACGTATACCAATATTTGATTTAAGCTTATTAAAATGGGTAACTCAATCAGTAGTAACAGTAGATGAAAAAACAACTACAACAAATACTGGATTTAAACCAAATCAAGGTTTAACAGAAAGCACAGGAGAAGGCATAAGAAAAAATAGCGAAGCAGAGCCAATGGCAAAAGTTGAGTTAGACAAAAAGAAATTAAGCAAAACAGTAGTAAAATTTGTTTACAAAATAAGAGTAACAAACGAAGGCGAAATACCAGGATATGCTACAGAGATAACAGACTATATACCAGAAGGCCTAGAATTCCATGAAGAAGATGGAAATAATAAAGCATTAGGATGGGTAAAATCTGGAGATGACAAAATAATAACAAGAGCACTAGAAACAACATTATTAAATCCAGGAGAATCAAAAGAGGTAGAAGTAACATTTAGATGGATAAATAGTGAAAAGAATCTAGGAGAAAAAATAAATATAGCAGAAATATCAGAAGACGCAAATGACTACAATACAGACGACATAGATTCAACTCCAAACAACAAAGAAAACCCATACAATAAGGAACAAGAAGATGACGATGATTTCGCATTAGTAATACTATCAATAAAAACAGGTGCAACACAATTTATGCAATACTTTACAATAGTAACAATATCAGTAGCAATACTAGGAGCAGGAGTGTACTTAATAAAGAGATATGTATTAACAGAATAGAACAAAGAAACTAGAGATTAAAATTATTTAATCTCTAGTTTTCTGTTTTTATGAGATGAGAAGTGTGAGGTAATTTTATCAATTTTATTTACAAATATAATTTTATTGTGTTATAATTTGTTTTATAAGGAGAAGTTTATAATGAATCAAATATTATCTACGGAAGATCCAAATAAAAAAAATAAAACTAAAAAAACAAATTCAGCAGATTTTAATAAAATTATAAAAGTTTTCTGTATTGCTATTTTTATTTTTGGAGCAATACTAATTGGAATATATGCATATAAGTTACTAAACAAGAAAAAAACTAGTAAAATAGCAAAACCAGAAATAACACTAGAAGAATTTGACGATAATGCTAAAATAGTTGCAAAAGCTGAAGCTGGAATAAATAAAGTAATATATTATTGGGATATAAATGAACAAACAGAGAAATCTTTTAATGGAACAACGGCAACTTTTGAAGAGGCAGTTGAGATTCCAAATGGAGAAAATACTTTAACTGTTAAAGTTATTGATCAGAATGGACAAGTTTCTGAAACAAATAAGGGATACACAAGAACAAAGGATATAGAAAAACCAGTAATAGAAATAGATAAAGACAAAGGAACACAAATTACAATAACAGATGAAACAGAACTTGCATATGCAACATATAAATGGGAAGATGAGCCTGATGAAAATATTACTAAAGTAGAAGCAGAACCAAAAGAAGGAGAAACAGTAGCAAAAGAAATAGTAATAGATATTACAGCAAAAAAAGGAACAAATACATTAGTAATTACAGCAGTTGATGCAGCTGGAAATACAGAAACTTTAAAAAAGATATATAAAGGTGTTAGTGACCCTGAAATAGAAGTATATAGAGAAGGCGAATACTTATATATGAATATTAAACATGATTTAGGCTTTAAAAAAGTTGAATTTTCAGTTAATGGTCAAGTAATGGTATATGATGAAAATTATAGAAATTATGATGCTACTAAAAAAGAATTGTCATATAAGTTCCAATTAAAAGAAGGAAAAAATCAGTTAATAATAAATGCTACAAGTAATGAAGATACAACAAAAACATACAACGGAGAATGTCAATACCCATAAAAATACTAATGATAGGAGAAAAACATGATTAAAGAAATTCATATTATAGATAGTGAAAATGATTTAATAATGGAATTAAGAGAGCTATTTGAAGAAGAAAAAGCATTTAGGTTTAGAAATATAAAACCAGAGAATTTAGATATAGCTTTAAAGAGTATACCAAGTATTATAATAATTAACGAAGATACTATAAAAGTAGATATATTAAAAATATGCCAAAAAATTAGAGAAAATGAAGATAATAGTATAACTCCTATAATTGTAATATCTTCTAACAATTTGGAAGAGCATAAAATAGATATATTAAAAGAATCAGTAGAATATGTAATTTCAAGTGATCAAAGTAAAGAATACATATATCATGTTATAAAAAATTTAGCTAGATTATTATCTGTAAATAGAACCGTTAGTCCACTTACAGGATTGCCAGGAAATTTGCCAATACAAACAGAACTTAAGAAAAGATTGTTAAGAAAAGAACCATTTGTTGTGTTATATTTTGATTTAGATAATTTTAAAGCATATAATGACGTATATGGATTTTTAAAAGGAGATCAAATAATAAAATTAACGGCAAAAATAATAACAAAAAATATACATGCATTGGAAAATACAGATGCTTTTGTGGGACATATTGGAGGCGACGATTTTGTAGCAATAACAGATGGAGACATAGATTATGATAAAACCTGCCAAGATATAATTGCAGAATTTGATGTAGAAGTATTAAAACTTTTTAATGATGCTGATATAGAGAGAAGATATATAGAAGTTCAAAATAGAAAAGGAATTATGGAACAATTCCCACTAACATCTATTTCTATAGGAGTTGTAGTTGCAGATGCAAAAAGGTTTGCAAATACATTAGAAATAGGAGAAGTAGGAGCTCAAGTAAAACATCTATCAAAAGTAACTTTAGGAAGTTCATATGCAATAGATAGAAGAGATTAAAAGCTCAGAGCTAACTTAATGTTAGTTCTTTTTTATATACTAGAAAATTTCTCATTTCCTAGTATATAAAAAATGCTATAATCGCTATTGTCTTTTTTTACTACTTATAATATAGTTATATTAGTTAAAATAAAAGGTACATGTATAAAAAACAAATAAGAAATTAAGTATTTTCAAAGAAAGGGGATTTGAAATGAAAAAGAGAATTGCAAAGTGTGTATTATTAGTTGTATTTATTGCAATAGTTGTTTTTGCAATATTTAATATATACAAATGGGTTGTCTGTGGTAAACAAAGTATAAAAATAAGTACACCTAATAAAGCATTTACTAACAGCGATTTGTATGTTTCTGTTATTGCTCAAAAAGATAATGTTGATTTAGAAACAAAAACAAAAATCAAACTTGTAAATTCAAAAGGAAGGAAAGTAAGAAAAGCAAAGGTTTCATATGAAGGAAATAATGCAAAAATAAATGTTCCAAATATTGAAGCGGGCAATTACTTTATTGAAGCAAAAGTTTCTAGTAAAGAAGGAAAGGATACTATAAAAAAGGCAATATATATATCAGATGGGAACCAAGAAAATGTTACGATAACACTAGATAAAGGAATATATAAACCTCGGAGATGTAATAAAATTTAGAGCTTTACTTACAAATAAAGAAAATGATGAACCAATAACAAAAGATGCAAATATATGTATATACGATGGAAATGATAATAAGGTTTATAACCAAGATGTAAAAACTTCCGAATATGGAATTTTAAGTGGAGAATTTATTTTAGCAAATGAAGTAAATAGTGGAATTTATAAAATCGCCATAAAGACTAATACAAATGAAATAACAAAAACATTTAAAGTAAATCCATATATAACTCCTAAATATGAAGTAAAAATAAGTTTTGACAAACAAAAATATTTGGTTGGAGATACTGCAACAATTAGTTTAAATGCAAAATATTTTTTTAGTGAGGCTGTTTCAAATGCACAATATACAGTGTATATAGATGGAAAAGAATATCAAAAAATTACAGCAGATGAACAAGGGAATGCAAGTATAAATTATGAAATAAAAGAGGCAAAAGAATATTTAGTAAAAGCTGAAGCAACAGATACTTCAAATTATTTTGTAGAAGAAACAAATAGTTTTGTTGCAGGTACAGATATATTTGAAATTGAGGTGCTTTCTGAATATGGTACCTTAGTGGCAGGAGAAAAAAATGATGTTTATGTATTTACATCAAATTCAGATGGAACTCCTATAAAAACGTATATTACAGTATCTTCTGACGACTATACAAAACAAGTTGCAACAGATGAAAATGGTATTGGTAAATTTTCAATAGATATTGATGAAAACGAAAACTATGATAAAATGAAAAAAATTAAAATAAGTGCAGTAAATATGAATGAAGAAAAAGTTCAAAAAGAGATATCTTTACCAATTCAAACAAAGAAAATATTGATTTCTACAGATAAAGTTAAATATAAACAAGGAGAAGATATAAAAATAGATATATCTTCACCAATTGAAAATACAAGAAATATTTATTTGTTTAAAAATGATAAATTATTAAAAATGATAAGTACTGATTCATCAGAAACTACTATTAATTTAAATGATGAATATGGACTAATAGATATATATGTAACGCAAAATGGAAAGAATCAAAATTCATATAATTATAAGAGCAATTATAAAGATTATAATGTAATTTCATATAAGAAAACGATATTTATAAAGCCAACAAAAAAATTAAATATTAGTATAAACACGGACAGACAAGAATATAATCCAGGAGATAATATTTCTATATCATTTGGAACTAATGATGAAAACAACAATAGTGTAGATAGCGCACTTCTTGTTAGTATGTTAGATAATTCTGTTTTAAAACTAGCAAATAATGATTTATCTATAGATAATATAAAATTAGCTTTAGATGGGTTGAATTTTACAGATGAACTAGATGCAGCAACATTATATTCATGTATAGTTGATGATAAATCAGAACAAACAATAATGGCTTTACTATTAAAACAAAATGATCATGATATAAATGTATCGGAAATGTCCATGTATAATAAGGATGTAGAACAAAAAGCAAAAATGAATTCAATTATAACTATTTTAATTATTGTAATTATAAGTATATCTTATGCATGTTATAAATTTCCTAAATTTAGAGATTTTATACAACACGGAACTAATTTAATAATTTACACAATTACAACAATTGAGTTTTTCCGATGTATAATTGAAGAATATCTATGGAAAACTATTGAATTTTCATGGATTACTATTGGATTTGTAGCACTGGTATGTTTAGCAACATATATAGCTTGGATTTCATAAGTAAATAAAAAGATTTTTAAAACATCTATTTCTATTATAATATCAGCACTTGTTTTCCTTCTATCAGTATTTTTAATAGAAACATTTGAAAAAGCAGGGGCAATAATATTAATAGTAATTGCTTTACTAGTTTTAATATTAGCAATAATGTCAAAAATAAATGAAGTTAGAAAACTAAAATTTGATAAATTTATAAGAAAAATATCAAAAGGAATATTATATATATGTAAATATGCTGGAGCGCTAGTAATTTCTCTTATTATAGCAGAAATTTTCCAAGAAATAAGTGATATTGATGAAATCGGAATGCCAGTAACTATATTAAGTTTATATTTCTTTAATTATTTATTTAATAAAAATGGTAAAGAAAAAGAAAATGAAAATACCCATAAAATGTCTGCTAAATCATATGTGATATTAATTTTATCTGCAATAGGAGTATTAGCAATAATATGTTTTGTTTTATCATTTTTATCAAATGAACCATATTATATAACAGAGAAAAATAGAGGATATTATGATGATGTTGTTTCACCAGATATGACATTTGTGACAGAAACGGAAACACCTTCAAAGAATTACTCAGGTGAAATATCATCTATATTAGATAATATTATACAAGGTAATAAATCAAATGAAGAAATAAATAATAACGTTTCAGAAAATAATGAAACAACTACAGAAACAGTAGTTGATGATAATATAAGAAATGTGTTTTTAGAGAGTATGTGTTTTATTCCAGAATTGATAACAACAAATGGAAATGCAAAATTAGATTTAAAATTAAGTGATAATATAACAACATGGACGATACAAACAGTAGGAAATACAAAGGATGGAAAAATTGGTTATGGAATATTAGACACAGTAAAAGTGTTTAAGGAATTCTTTGTGGATTTTGAATTACCAAAAAATTTAATAGAAACAGACAAAGTAAGTATACCAGTAACGATATATAATTATACTGATAATGCACTTAATACAACTTTAAAAGTAAAAGAAGATAGTTGGTTTACATTAAGAGGTAGCAACAACATTAATGTAACAATAAGTGCAAATTCAACAAAAATGCTATATATACCTATTACAATATTGCAACATGGTAATTATAAATTTAGAGTAGAGGCAACAAGTAATTCTTTAACAGACATTGTAGAGAAGGAATTAACTGTAACACCTAAAGGATACAAAATAGAAAAAGTAATATCTACAGGAAATTTAAAAGATAATATATCAGAAGATATTTTAATACTAGATAATATAATAGAAAATACTGCCTCTGCTAAAGTTAAAATATATGCAAGTCCTATGGCTCAAAGTATAGAAGGTATGGAAAACATATTTAAAATGCCAACTGGATGCTTTGAACAAATTTCTTCAAGTTTATATCCAAATATATTAGCATTAAAATATTTAGAAGATAATGGGATAGTAAACGAAGAATTAAAAAGCAAAGCACTTAGATATATTTCAGCAGGATACCAAAAACTTTTAACATATGAAGTAAGAGGAGAAAGTGGAGGATATTCACTATATGGATATTCTCCAGCAGAAACAGTATTAACAGCATATGGATTAATGGAATTAACAGATTTAAAAGAAGTTTACAAAGTAGATGATAATGTAATAAATAGAATGACTGACTTTTTATATGGAAAGCAAAACATAAACGGATCTTTCAATATAACAGGAAATAGTATGGGCGGTGTAAATTCAAGAGAAACACTATCTATGAATGCATATATAATATGGGCTTTATCTGAAAGCGATGCAAACAATAATAAACTACAAAAATCTGTAGATTATTTAAAAGATAAAATAGATAAAGTAGATGACAATTATACATTAGCATTAATTGCTAATACTTTAGCAAATGTTAAAGATAAAGAAGTGAATAATGTAATTAAAAAACTAGTAAATAATATAAACTTAGATGAAAATAAAGCATATATTACTTCTAATGTAAGAGATTATTATGGGTCGACAGGTAATAGTCAAACAATCCAAACAGTTGCATTAACATCTATGGCATTATCTAAAACTTCAAAAAATGCAGATACAAATAAATTATTAATGAACTATATAATTAGTAAAAAAGATGTAAATGGAACATGGCATTCTACACAAGCTACAATACTATCATTAAAAGCATTAAATGAATTGAATCAAAAAAGCAAATTAGACAACCAATTAATTACGGTAAAAATCAATTCTGATGAACAAAAAATAGAAACAAAAGGAAACGCATTAGACTTTTATGAACTAAAATTTAATAATCTAAAAAAAGAGAATAAATTAAACATTAATTTAGAAAAAGGTAATGCATATTATGAAGTTGTAGAAGAATACTATGTGCCTTATGAAGATGTTAATAAATCTAAAGATAATATAGAAATAGCAGTTGAAGCAAATAATAAGTTAAAAGTAAATAGCATTTTAGAAACAAAAGTAAAACTCATAAACAAGGGAAAGGACAATATAAAAAATGGAATGGTGAAAATATCCATACCGCAAGGTTTTACAGTGTTAGAGGAAAGCTTAATGTTATTAAAAGAAAAGGGGATAATAGAGAAATATGAAACTTCATATACTACAGTAAATATTTATTTAAGAAATTTTGAAGCAAATCAGGTAGTAGATCTGAATATTAAATTTAGAGCAATGTATCCAGTAGAGATTACAGGGCTTGCAATAAGGGCTTATGATTATTACAATCCAGAAGTTGAAGGAAAATCAATGCCTATACAAATAGTAGTTAATGATTAAATAAAATACTTAAAATAAAAGAATAACATTAAAAACATCTCATATATATTATGTATGAGGTGTTTTTTATGGTAGTAATAAATAGAAAAAAGATAATATTTTGGGCGG
>OLSB01002857.1_pt1 | contig 13439 bp, 9 predicted proteins | sample 1672071 | NCBI WGS metagenome assembly OLSB01 (sample SAMEA3136642, study PRJEB25190) | human gut metagenome | biome: human gut; feature: human-associated habitat; material: faeces | place: Austria | collected 2013 | reverse complement strand
CCTGGCGAGAAAGAAAGAGCCATGGGGCATGCGATTGCCAACACATTCAAATCAGTAGTCGGAAGTTCCGTTACTACCGTAGCCGGATTCATCGCACTGTGTGTTATGACATTCGCACTCGGACGTGACCTTGGTATTGTAATGGCGAAAGGTGTTGTGATCGGCGTTATCTGTTGTGTAACGATCCTGCCGGCACTGATCCTTGTATTTGATAAGCCGATTGAAAAGACAAGACACAAATTACTGTTAAGCAACATGGATCGTCCATCCGCTTTTATCACAAAGCATTATAAAGTATGGATCGTAGCATTTCTTGTATTATTACTTCCTGCAATTTACGGTAATAATCATACAAAGATCTACTACAACATTGCAGATTCACTTCCTGCAACACTGAACAGTAATGTATCGATCAAAAAAGTAAAAGATGACTTTGGTACAAGTAACATGCACATCGTCATGATGGATAAGAACATGAGTGCCAAAGATAAGCAGCAGATGTTCAAGAAGATCGATAAAGTAAAAGGTGTAAAATGGACCATCAGCATGAGTTCACTGATCGGTCCTAGCGTACCGGATTCCATGATCCCAAAGGATGTCCGTAAGATGATGCAGAGTAAGGATTATGAACTGGCATTCGTCAGTACGAAATATGAATCCGCAACAGATCCGGTAAATACACAGATCAAAAAGATAGATAAGATCGTAAAATCCTACGATAAGTCGGGAATGGTCATCGGAGAGGCACCTCTGATGAAAGATCTGCAGGATGTCACGGATGTCGATCTTGTTAATGTTAATATTATCTCTATCGCAGCGATATTTGTGATCATCCTGATTATTTTCAAATCGATTTCACTGCCGGTCATCCTGGTGGCAGTTATCGAATTTGCAATTATGATCAACATGGCGATCCCGTATTATCAGGGAATCAGCCTTCCATTTGTGGCAAGTATCGTGATCGGTGCCATTCAGTTAGGTGCAACTGTTGATTATGCGATCCTGATGACAACGAGATATCAAAAAGAACGAAGCCTTGGAAAAGATAAGATGGAAGCAATCAGCATTGCGCATAAAACAAGCATGCCGTCCATTATCAGCAGTGGACTTAGCTTCTTCGCTGCAACATTCGGAGTTGCCTGCTATTCTCAGGTTGAAATGATCGGTTCGATCTGTACATTGCTTGCAAGAGGAGCCATTATCAGTATGGTAGTCGTGCTTCTGGTATTGCCGGCAATGTTCATGATATTTGACAAATTAATCTGCAAGACATCCATCGGATTTCTTGGGAAAAAGGCAAAAGCACAGACAAGTGAAGCAAAGTAACCTGTTATTAACAATCCATGATAATTAAGAAAGGAAGCAGGAATTATGAATAAGAACAGAAAAATAAAACGAAAAATTGCAGCATCTGTAGCAGTCGGAATGTCAGTGATGATGGGTGTGACACCAGCTTTCGCGGCAAGTGGAACTTCAGACAGTGATGTATATAAAGAAGAAACAGTATACGTGAATGCCAAGGCAAGTGGTAAGACGGATAAGGTAACCGTATCTAACTGGCTTAAGAATTCCGGAAGCGTATCCGGCAATCTGGAAGATGAAAGTACACTGAGCGATATCAAGAACGTAAAAGGTGATGAAAAATATACCGCAGACGGAGATAAGCTGACATGGTCTACTGATGGCGAGGATATCTACTATCAGGGAACGACAGATAAGAAACTTCCGGTATCTGTTAAATTAAAATATTACCTGGATGGAAAAGAGATGAAACCATCTGAGTTAAAAGGAAAGAGCGGACACCTGAAGATCACAGTGGATTATAAGAATAATGAAAAGAAGAATGTATCTGTAGACGGAAAAGATACAGAAGTATGTACACCATTCGTCATGATGACAGGTATGATCCTTCCGAATGAGACATTCAGTAATGTAACAATTGATAACGGCAAGATCATTTCTGATGGTAATAAGAATATCGTAGTCGGATTCGGAATGCCGGGATTAAAAGACAGCCTGAACTTAAACAGCGAAGAGACAGACAAAGTTACAATTCCGGAAAGCTTAAATATCGAAGCCGATGTAAAAGATTTTACAATGTCTTCTACTTATACTGTTGCATTATCTGATCTGTTGGATGATATGAATATGGATGACATTGCAGATGTAGATGATCTGCAGACAGCGCTGGATGATCTGGAAGATGCGGCACTTCAGTTGGTTAGTGGTTCCGATACACTGGCAGATGGTGCAGGAACACTGGCAGATGGTGTGAACAGCTATACAGATGGTGTAGATACATTGAATGCAGGTATCCAGAAATATCTTGGTTCTAACGGAGAGTTAAGCGGCAGCGTTACAGAGTATGTGAATGGTGTGAATAAAGTTGTCAAAGGTGTACAGGATTATACAAGTGGTGTGAATACACTTGCAGACGGTGTGAGCAGTTATGTAGACGGCGAGAAGCAGCTGGCAGCAGGAGCTTCACAGCTGACACAATTGAGTACTGGTCTGAAGAAAGTGCAGAGCGCTATTGCAAAAATGGAAGCTTCTACAGATGGAAAAGGAAAAGATAGAGAGGATATTAAAGTTGCTTCTTCTGAACTGGCAGCAGGAACACAGGCCTTAGAAGATTCGCTTGGAACAAAACAGGTGCAGGCACTGATGGCACAGGTTGGTTCCATGGTGCAGACAGGAAATGAACTGATTGCACAGACAGAGCAGCTTGAAAGCGGTATGCAAAAGGGCGTTGCAGAGCCAGTTACTAATATTGTAAAAGAACTTACTGTATTGCAGAAAGAACTGGACGGACTCAATACCCAGTTAACGAATCTGAAGACTACTTGTGAAAGCAAAGTCACAGAATTAAATACAGCTATCGATGATTATAACAATAAAGTTGCAGCAGCAAAGAATGCGGCAAATACAAGTTCAGAAAAGATCAGTCAGTCAATCCAGGCACTGGAGACACAGAAGAGTAAAGCTTCCAGTGATGCAGAAAAACAGCAGTTACAGCAGTCTATCGACGCACTGAAAAATGCAAAAACTGCAGCTGACGGTCTGAAGAATGTGAATACAGTTGAAAAAGCCAGCATTTCCATTGATAATATTGATACTTCTGACATTACAAAAGGAATTATAACTTTAACCGGAAATCTGCAGACAGCTTCAAAGACAATGGAAGGTCTTGGAAGCCAGCTTGGTGAAATGAAGACCAAATTAGATACAATTACGGCTGCAAAAGACAAGATCCCGGCAGATCAGTTAAATAGTCTTACAAGTAATATTACAAAATTAAATGCCGGTATGCAGGGACTGGATGCAGGAATTTCTGAACTGGCAGCAGGAATCTCTACATTAGACAGTGAGACATCTGCACAGTTCCCGACAGCAATCCAGGGAATCACGGCACTGAACAAAGGATTCGTACAGTTAAGTGGATACAATGATTCCCTGGTAAGCGGTGCAAATAAACTGAAATCCAACAGTCCGACATTAGTAGCCGGTGTCAATACACTCCAGAGCGGTACGAACCAGTTAGCAAGCGGACTGAATACACTGGGAAGCCAGATGTCTTCCGGATCTGCAACACTTGCAGCCAACAGCGGTGCACTTAGAAGCGGAGCTTCCGAACTTCAGTCAGGTGCAAAAGAGCTTGCAGAAGGCATGGCAAAATTTGACAAAGAAGGAACCAGCAAGTTAAAGAGCACAGTAGAAGATGAACTTGGTGATGTAATCGACAGAATCGATGTGCTGACATCAGAAGATTGCAAATACAATACATTCAGCGGTAAGGATAAAGCAATGGATGGTAATGTAAAATTTGTGATTGAGACGGATGCGATCGAGTAAATAATCTGAATATGAAATAAAAAGAATCACAGGTGGAAGGGGACGAAGTAATATGTTCCCTGTTAATTAGACGAGGGGCGTATTACTTCATCCTCTTCCGTTTGTGATTCTTTTTTTATTTTTTCAACATTCTCCAGAGAGTGCTTCTGCTTATGCCAAGACGTTTGGCAGTTTTTTCTTTATTCCCATGTTCTTCGGCAAGAACCCATTGTATGATTTGAGAAGACGATAAATTAGTCTTATTATCTTTCCTTGAAATTCCCTCAATATAGTGCTAAAGTATACTAAAAAGGTATGATTTAGCGAGTGCGTGAAAAAACATGCACTAAGGAGGAAAATTTATGAATGAATACAGAATAGGAACAAAATGTGTACAGGGCGGATATACTCCGGGAAACGGAGAACCAAGACAGATTCCGATCGTACAGTCAACAACATTCAAATATGCAACCAGTGAAGATATGGGAAAATTATTTGATCTGGAAGCGTCAGGATATTTTTATTCCAGATTGCAGAATCCGACTAATGATATGGTTGCGGCAAAGATTGCAGAGATGGAAGGTGGAACGGCAGCGATGCTGACTTCATCCGGACAGGCAGCCAATTTCTTCGCACTGTTCAATATCTGTGAGTGCGGAGATCACATTGTAGCATCTTCATCCATTTACGGTGGAACATTTAACCTGATCGATGTAACGATGAGAAAGATGGGAATCGATGTAACATTCGTGTCACCGGATGCAACAGAAGAAGAGTTAAATGAAGCATTTAAGCCAAATACAAAAGTAATGTTTGGTGAGACAATTGCCAATCCGGCACTGACCGTACTGGATATCGAATTATTTGCCAAAGTGGCACATGCACATGGTGTGCCGCTTATCGTAGATAACACATTCCCGACACCAGTCAATTGCAGACCGTTTGAATGGGGAGCAGATATTGTAACTCATTCGACTACAAAATATATGGACGGACACGGAGCTGCACTTGGCGGAGCAATCGTAGACAGCGGCAACTTTGACTGGATGGCACATGCAGATAAATATCCGGGACTTTGCACACCGGATGAAAGCTATCATGGAATTACATATGCGGAGAAATTCGGCAAAGAAGGTGCATTCATTACTAAATGTACGGCTCAACTGATGCGAGACTTTGGATCTATGCAGTCACCACAGAATGCATTCATCTTAAACCTTGGTCTGGAATCCCTGCATGTACGTATGCCGAAGCATGTAGAGAACGGACAGGCAGTTGCAGAATTCCTGGAAGCACATCCAAAGGTAGCATATGTGAATTATTCCGGACTTTCGTCTGATAAATATTATGAAAGAGCACAGAAATATCTTCCAAACGGAGGATGCGGTGTTGTATCTTTCGGATTAAAAGGTGGAAGAGAAGCAGCGTCTACATTTATGAAGACATTAAAGCTTGGTGCGATCGAGACGCATGTAGCAGATGCAAGAACCTGTTGTCTGAATCCGGCAACGTCTACACACAGACAGATGACGGATGAACAGTTAAAAGAGGCAGGAGTACCGGCTGAACTGATTCGTATCAGTCTTGGTCTGGAAGATAAAGAGGATCTGATTGCAGATATTTCGAATGCGTTGGATGCAATCTAAGGTAGAATTGAAAGAGTAAGGCAAAATTCCGAAAAGGATGGTAGCGACACTAAGGGGATAAGTTTATATCCCCTTTTTTTTGACGTTTTTATAGCAATCATGCTAAAATAGAGAAATCTACCATGTGTATGGAATATTTTGAGCCGGCAGGGACAGTAAAAAGACCAAAAACCCCGTCCCCAATGGCTGGAGAGGGAAAATTATGAATAAAAGAGAATCATTTAGCAGCAGATGGGGATTTATCTGTGCCTGTATCGGTTCAGCGGTCGGTATGGGAAATATCTGGATGTTCCCAACAAGAGTATCATTGTATGGAGGCGGTTCATTTCTGATACCATATTTTATATTTGTAATACTGATCGGTTCGACGGGAGTGATCGGAGAGATGAGTTTTGGGCGTGCGGCAAAGGCCGGTCCAATCGATGCATTTGGAATTGCCTGTGAGAAAAAAGGAAAGAGAAAAGTCGGAGAAGCACTGGGGATGATCCCTGTATTCGGATCACTTGCCATGGCGATCGGATATACGGTTGTAATGGGGTGGATCCTAAGATATGCCGTTGGAACATTTACAGGAGCAACACTTTCGCCTGAAAATGTGGATGAATTCGGGGCGGCATTTGGTAAGATGGCGTCAGCATTTGGTAATAATATATGGCAGATACTTGCGCTTGTGGCCTGTATGCTGATTCTGATGTTAGGTGTTGGAAGCGGCATTGAAAAAGCAAATAAGATCATGATGCCGATATTCTTTGCATTGTTCGTGATTCTGGGAATCTATGTCGGATTCCAGCCGGGAGCAAGTGAAGGATACCGTTATATTTTCAGAGTAGATCCAGAGGCATTCAAAGATCCGGCAACGTGGATCTTTGCACTTGGTCAGGCATTCTTTTCCCTGTCGGTAGCAGGAAATGGAACATTGATCTATGGATCTTATCTTTCGGATGAAGAGGACATTCCGGCTTCTGCAGGAAGAGTTGCATTATTTGATACGATTGCAGCAATTCTTGCCGCACTCGTTATCATTCCGGCGATGGCAACAACGGGAGCGCAGTTGGATCAGGGAGGTCCCGGACTATTGTTCATCTTTCTCCCGAATCTGATCAAAGGAATGCCGGGAGGATGGCTGATCGCAATCATCTTCTTTGTTGCGGTATTACTTGCGGGTATGACATCGTTGATCAACTTGTATGAGGCTCCGATCGCTACGGTGCAGGAAAAATTCAAGCTTGGAAGAGTGCCGGCATGTGCATTTACAGGAATTGTGGGAGTGATCGTCTCCTTGCTGATCCAGGGCATCGTGTCAGACTGGATGGATGTGCTGTCTATCTATATCTGTCCGCTTGGAGCCGGGCTTGCAGGAATCATGTTCTTCTGGGTATGCGGTAAGGCATTCGTGGAAAAACAGGTTAATACAGGAAGAGAGACACCATTTACGAAACAGTATTATACAATATGTAAATATTTTTATGTACCGGTATGTTTTATTGTGCTGATCCTTGGAATTGTTCTCGGAGGAATCGGTTAGAAGAAAAAGGAATGAGAGGATAAAGAAGAATGAAAAAAGGAAATGTGGCAGCATTACTGCCGATAGGCGTATTTTTGTGTATCTATCTGGGGCTTGGAATCGCATTTGAATATGTAATGAAGATTCCGATGGGATTCTATAATGTTCCGATCATAATCGCATTTCTTGCAGCGATTCTGGTGGCATGCCTGCAGAACCGCAAGATAAGTTTTGACGGAAAGCTGGAAATCATGGCGCAGGGGCTTGCTGATAAGAATATTATTACAATGCTTCTGATCTTCTTGACGGCTGGGGCGTTTGTCGGAGTGGTAGGAAGAAGCAGTGCGGAAAGTGTGGCATATTTCATGTTGTCACTGATTCCGGCAAGATTTTCAGTTGCGGTATTATTTGTGGTAGCCTGTTTTGTGTCGGTTGCCATGGGAACGTCGGTTGGGACAATTACATTAATCACGCCGATCGCAGTGTCCGTATCCAAGGCTTCGGGATTTGACATGGCACTTTGCATCGGTTCGGTTATGGGAGGATCAATGTTCGGAGATAACCTTTCTTTTATTTCAGATACAACGATCGCAGCATGTAACGGACAGGGATGTCAGATGAAGGATAAATTCCGGGAGAACTTTGGAATTGCACTTCCGGCAGCTATTGCAACGCTGGTATTGATTTTAGTTTTTTCATTTCAGACAGACATTGCCGGACAGGTAAGTAAGTCTTATAATCTGGTGCAGATTATCCCGTATGTGCTGGTTCTCATAGGAGGAATTGCCGGAGTCAATGTGTTTGTGGTGCTTCTGATCGGAATTCTGTCAGGTTCGGTTATCATGCTGGCCGGCGGACATGTTGCGGCGACAGATCTGCTTGCTAATATGGGTTCCGGGGCTTCCGGAATGTTCGAGACGAGTATGGTGGCAATCCTGGTAGCAGCGATGTGTGCACTGATCCGTGAATATGGTGGTTTTGATGCATTGCTGGCAGGAATCCACAAAGTATTCAAAGGCCGCAAAGGCGGTCAGTTTGGTATGGGACTTCTGGTCGGAACGATGGATATTGCAACGGCGAATAATACGGTGGCAATTGTCATGGCGAATCCGATCGCGAAGGATATGGCAAAAGAATATGGGATCACACCGCGAAAGGCAGCTTCGATACTGGATACATTTTCCTGTATTTTTCAGGGGATTATTCCTTACGGAGCGCAGATGCTGGTAGCAATCTCTGCGGCAAGTGAACTGGGATATCGTGTGTCGGCATTTCAGATCATGCCGAAGCTCTTTTATCCATTTTTGCTGTTTGTGAGTTCTATGATATTTATATTTTTGATACCGTCTAAGAAGGAGAGGTAAATCATGACAGAAGAGATCAGACAGAAACTGACAGGTGCAGTCATCGGACTTGCAAGAACCTGTGAGAATAACGAAAAGACAGAGAACACTAACCGGGTATTCCTAGAAGCACTGACGGTGGCCGGAGACTGGTCGGCAAGTGTCGTTGACATGAGTGAGATGTTAGAAAAAGTCAGAAATGAAAAGTACACAGTCTCACCGGGATGTGTGACCTGTGCCGCACCATGCGGGAATACAGATGATTATGATATGGAGAATCTGTGGAAAGAATCCGAAGAAATCGGAGCATTTAAGAATACAATCCTGATGGTAATCTGCCAGACTGCAGCAAAATTGTATCATGCAGATCAGACAGAAGAATCTGAGACGGTGAAGTTATTATTCCGTGCATTATGTATGATCAGTTTTGAAGGCTGGGATGTTGCAGGGCTTACACCAGTGATGGTGGAACTTGGAAAAGCAGGACGGATATAAAAATAAATAGAATAATATTAGCAAAAAAGACTTTAAAAGGGATTCGGAAAAATCTATTTCAAAGTCTTTTTTTTGTCATCCAGTCAAAAGAAGTATTACTTATGAAAGATAAGAAAAATTATCTGATTTAATAGAAGATTAAAGATAAGAAATGCATTATAATAACAATACACTGTATATATCAAGGAGGAACAAAAACATGACAGTACCAGAAAGACTTTCCGCACTTCGTAAGTGTATGGAAGAAAAGAACATTGATGTGTATGTAGTACCGACTGCAGACTTTCATCAGAGTGAATATGTTGGGGAACATTTCAAAGCGAGAAAGTTCATTACAGGGTTCTCGGGATCAGCAGGAACAGCTGTGATCACAAAGACAGAAGCAAGACTCTGGACAGACGGACGTTACTTCATCCAGGCAGCAGCACAGTTGGAGGGGACAACTGTAGAACTTATGAAAATGGGTGAGCCTGGTGTGCCAGAGATGAATGCATATATTGAAGAGGTATTAAAGGAAGGCGAGACACTTGGATTCGACGGAAGAGTCGTATCTGTCGGTGAAGGAGAAGGTTATGCAGCCATCGCTGGGAAGAAGAATGCAAAAGTAAATTATCAGGTAGACTTAATCGATGAGATCTGGGAAGACCGCCCGGTATTATCCGAAGAGCCTGCATTTAATTTGGATGTAAAATATGCCGGAGAAACTGTTGCAAGCAAACTTGCAAGAATCCGTGAAGAGATGAAAGAAGCAGGAACCAATGTGCACGTTGTATCTACGATCGACGACATCTGCTGGACGTTAAATATCCGTGGAAATGATATAGACTTCTTCCCACTGGTATTATCTTACGGAATCATCACAATGGACAGTTTCGAGCTGTATATCGATGAGAGAAAATTAGATGACAAGTTAAAAGCCGAACTTGCAAAAGATGGCGTAAACTTACACCCATACAACGACATTTACGAAGACGTGAAGAAATTTGGCAGTGATGTGGTTGCAATGATCGATCCTGGAAAACTGAATTATGCATTGTTCAACAATATTCCTGAAAATGTTAAGACAGTAGAAAAGAGAAATCCGGCAATTCTCATGAAAGCGATCAAGAACCCGGTTGAGATCGAGAACATCCGCAAGGCACAGATCAAAGACAGTGTTGCGCATGTAAGATTCATGAAATGGCTGAAAGAAAATGTTGGCAAGATGAGGATCACAGAGATGAGCGCATCAGATAAACTGGATGAGCTCCGTGCGGAGATGGGGAACTTCATTCGTCCAAGCTTTGAACCAATCTCTTCATTTGGAGAGCATGGTGCGATCGTACACTACACATCTTCACCGGAGACAGATGTAGAGTTAAAAGAAGGACAGTTATTCTTAACGGATACAGGAGCTGGATTCTATGAAGGTTCCACAGATGTAACCAGAACTTACGCACTCGGCGAAGTTCCGCAGATCATGAAAGATCACTTCACATTGGTTGCGATCAGTAACTTACAACTTGGCAGTGCAAAATTCCTGGAAGGTTCTACCGGTATGATTCTTGACATCCTTGCAAGAAAACCATTCTGGGACAGAGACTTAAACTTCAACCATGGTACAGGACACGGAGTCGGATACCTTCTGAACATCCACGAAGGACCTGCAGGTTTCCGTTGGAAATATCGTAAGGGTGAGACAGAAGTATTACAGGAAGGCATGGTCATCACAGATGAGCCTGGAATCTATATTGAAGGATCTCACGGAATCCGTCTGGAGAACGAACTGTTGACCTGCAAAGGAACATTGAATGAATATGGTCAGTTCATGTACTTCGAAGCAATCACCCTGATTCCAATGGATTTGGATGCGATCAATCCGGATATTATGACACAGGAAGACAAGAAACTGTTGAATGATTATCATGCAAAAGTATACGAAGTGATTGCTCCTTACCTGAACGAGGAAGAGCAGGAGTGGCTGAAGAAATACACAAGAGCTATTTAACCTGTGAGGACGGATTTTTCAGCGTTTTGCTTCTAAATGAGAAATGATATTCATATAATGAATTGACAAAGAAATAAATACTAAGTAGAATCTAGGTTAGCTATAACTAACCTAGATTCTTTTTAGTAAAGGAGTTCTTTATATATGAAGAAAAAATTCCGAAATCAATCAAAGAATAAGACATTTAATTTTTTACGTTATCTGGGACCGGGCCTTTTGGTAACAGTAGGATTCATAGACCCTGGAAACTGGGCTTCGAATATTGCGGCGGGCTCCGGATTCGGATATGAGCTATTGTGGATGGTGACGTTATCGACCATCATGCTGATCATATTGCAGCACAATGCAGCACATTTAGGAATTGCAACGGGACTTTGCCTTTCGGAGGCGGCAAGCAGATATATCCAAAGGCTGTTAAAGAATATTATTCTTCTGTCGGCAATGCTTGCGGCAGTAGCAACTGCGATGGCAGAGATGCTGGGTGGTGCAATCGCATTGCAGATGCTGTTTCGGATACCAATAAAAATAGGAAGTATGTTGATTCTTGCAGTTTCCCTTTTATGTGCATTTACGAATGCTTATAAAAGGATTGAGAAGCTGATCATCATATTTGTATCGCTGATTGGATTTTCTTTCTTATTTGAAATAGGAATTGCGAAGATCGACTGGGGAGTAGCCGCAGTCGGATGGGTGAAACCTTCGTTTCCAGCGGGAAGTATGCCGGTGATCTTAAGTGTATTAGGAGCGGTGGTAATGCCGCACAATCTGTTCTTACATTCGGAGATCATCCAGAGCAGACAGTGGAACCTGGAAGATGATTCCGTGATCAAACAGCAGCTGAAATATGAATTTAAAGATACATTATTTTCCATGATCATAGGATGGGCGATCAACAGTGCCATGATTCTGATGGCAGCAGCTACGCTTTATCAGGGCGGAAATGGGAGGCAGATTGATGATTTGACAGTTGCAGGAAAGATGCTGTCGCCTTTGATGGGAAATGCGGCGACGGTAGTCTTTGCACTGGCACTGTTATTGGCCGGTATCTCATCGAGTATCACTGCTGGAATGGCAGGTGGAACGATTTTTTCCGGGATCTTTAATCAGCCATATGACATGAAGACAAAAGAGACGAAAGCTGGCATTTTATTGACGATGATTCTGGCAGCGGTTGTCATCCTGTTTATCAGCCAGCCGTTTAAAGGTCTGATATATTCCCAGATGCTGCTTGCGATTCAGCTTCCGATTACAATATTTACACAGATATATCTGACCTCATCTGAAAAAGTAATGGGAAAATATGCGAACAGCAGACGTTTGAATTTTTTGCTTCTGGTGATTGCTGTGATTGTAACAGGGCTGAATATAGCATTGCTTTTTGTATAGACAGGAAGAACAGAATAAGAAGAAAGAAAAACCGGGCACTGTATAGAAACAGGCTCGGTTTTTTTGTATCAATTATTCGGTTACAGCGGAAGCGGCAACGTTTTCTTTCTCAGGAAACATCTTTCTGAAGATCAGACGGATGAATGGTCCGCAGTAGAAGATCTGCCAGAAGAAAGCAACTGGGAAGTTCATGAATGTTGTCTGACACCAGGTAGCGATCACATTACTTCCTGCGTTCTTGAACAGAATCGTTGCAACAAGACTCATGCAAGGGCACATGATACATACGATCATAGAAGAGATTGCAAGAGTGATGAAGATTGGTCTGTCCTGTGGTGTAACGATACGGAAGGCAAGCATATGTGCAAGTTTGTCAACGAAAGCAAATTCCAGAACGAAGGCAACCGGCCACATGATTTTCAGTTCGCCGAAAGCCATCAGGAATACTTCGTTGCTCATTCCTCCCACATTCAGGCAAATATTGTAGCAGATCATGACGTATACCATCAGAAAAGACATCATCAGTGTAAAAATAACATTTTGAAATAAAGTTTTTGGCATAATTTTTGTTCTCCTTTTTATGAAATATTTAAAAATGGGTACAAAAAAGACACTTGTGTTGTTCGTTAATCAAGCATACACTTGTGTCGTTTCCAATTAAACCAAAATTATCTTATTTTTTTGTCCGAATATGAATTATACCGAACGAAAAGCTAAAAATCAAGTGTTTTTTTACATAACATCCGGAAGTGGATTTATGACACTTCTCATTTCAGTTCTGATCATTCTCGGTGCGGTGTCGACAGCCGTCAATATGGTTGCGGCAATGGTAAAGCGTATCTGTAACGGGATCGAGAAGCGTTTATTAAAAAAAGGGCAATTGATTAAAACTCAATTGCCCTTTTAACGGCCTCAATATCTCCCGTAAACAAGATGCTCTCCATTCCAAGTTCTTTACTTGCAATGACATTTTCCACCGTATCATCGATGAAGAAGCATTCACTTGGTAGAAGGTCATATTTATTGAACAGATGGTAATAAATATCGTGTCCCGGCTTTGCCATCTTTAGAGGTGCAGAGAAGACGATGCCATCGAATTCTTTCAGGATCGGATAATCTTCCGGTGCACGTTCTGCAAACCTGGTAGAAGCGTTGGAAAGCAGATAGATCGGAACTCCCCGGGCTTTTAACTCTTTGATGAATTCCCATGTTTCAGGAAGCGGATCGACATACTGGAACCAGTTTTC
>OLSB01002852.1_pt1 | contig 13456 bp, 11 predicted proteins | sample 1672071 | NCBI WGS metagenome assembly OLSB01 (sample SAMEA3136642, study PRJEB25190) | human gut metagenome | biome: human gut; feature: human-associated habitat; material: faeces | place: Austria | collected 2013 | reverse complement strand
GGGGGGGGGGGGGGGGGGGGGGGGCCCCCCCCCCCCCCCCCACACGTCCTACGGCAGAATTCTCATCGCCCCCGCAAGGCTCTCGTCGCCGTTGCGGAAGGGGCGCATGGTAAACGTCAGCGTCTGCGTTTCACGCAGGTACAGTTTATATTTTTCCTGCGGCTCGGGACCGCAGCTGTTCGAGCCGATGCCGCCGTGGCGCCAGTCGATGGAAACGACGGTTTCCTCCAGCGCTTCCAGCTCCGGCTGGTGCTTCGCTTCGTCGAGCATCTGGTCGGTATAGTTGTGCGCGGTGAAGGAGAAGCCCTCGTCCGCGGCCTTTTCGCTGATGAACAGGAGACCGAAGCCCAGCGCGTCGGTCAGCGCGAAGGCGCGGGTATCGGCGTGCGCGCCGTTTTCCTGCGGGCGCACATAGGGCTCGTGAGTATCGTCCACCGTCATCTGGTACGTGCCGATATAGGCGGCGGCGCGGATGTCCGGATAGCTCTCGATCGGCCCGCGTCCGTACCATTCCACGCGGTCGTACGCGCCCGGCACGTGCAGCTGCACACCCATGCGCGGCAGCGGCGGCAGGGACTCGCGCAGCGGCGTATAGTCGACGGACAGGCGGACGTCGCCGTTTCCGAAGATCGTCCACTTCGCGACCGTCTCAATCAGCGGCAGCCGGTTGCAGGCGGAGTACACATGCGTCGCGGTCACGCGCACGCATCCGGGGCGCACGGTTTCCGCCTTGAAATCGCGCAGCTTGGGCAGCAGGCGGTCAAGGCCGAATTTCTTCCACGGCTCCATCACGTGCTTGTCGTTGTCGGTGGGCGCACGGAAGAAGTTCGCGCGCGGCGCGCGCTCGATCAGCTCGTTGCCGTCCACGACCCACGAAATCATTTCGCCCAGCCGCGTGTCGAACCACACGTCGAAATCCGCGCCCTCGACGGACAGGATGCTCTCTTCCTCGTCCTCCAGCACGTTCAGCGCTTCCATATCGGAAATGAGCGCCGTTTCGATTTCGGGCGCGCTCGCAAGCCGCATCTGCGTGCGGGCGACCTCGTGCCCGGCCCTTACCCATTTGCGGTCGAGCGCCTCGGTAACAGTGACGTCCAGATACGCTTCGCCGGACGCGGGAACCTCACAGGGCAGCGCCACGGTCTTCCCGCCCATGGGTGCAAGGCCGGAAATGTCCAGCCGGCCGCTTTCCACGCTCACGCCGTCCACCATCAGCCGCCACGCGGCGTTCAGGTGATCAAGCGAGGTGAAGGCGTACAGGTTGCTCACGCGCAGCCTTCCGTCCTCGGTAAGTTCAAACTTGACCGGCTCAAGCGCCTTTTTGAGCGCCCACAGACCGGTATGCGGCGTGCGGTCGGGATAGTTCAGTGCGTCCACGCAGAAGTTGCCGTCGTTGGGCGTGTCGCCGAAATCGCCGCCGTAGGCATAATAGGTATCGCCGTCCTCGGTAAGCACCTCCATGCCGTGGTCGACCCACTCCCACACGCAGCCGCCGATCAGGCGGGGATATTTGTAGATAGCCTGCCAGTATTCCTCCAGCGAGCCGGGGCCAAGGCCCATGGCGTGCGCGTATTCGCACATGAAGTACGGGCGCGGATCGTCGGACTCGCCCTCGCGAATGACCACCTCCACGGCGGGATACATCACGCTGACCACATCGGAGGACTGATGGTTCTCGCGGTCTCCCTCATAGTGAATGGGACGGGAAGGATCCAGCTCGCGGATGCGGGCGTACATGGCGGCGTGGTTTTCGCCGTAGAACGACTCGTTGCCCAGCGACCACATGATGATCGAGGGATGGTTGCGGTCGCGGCAGACCATGCGCTCGGCGCGGTCGACATAGGCCTTCTTCCATTCGGGCGAGCCGGAGAAATCGAACACCATGCCCTCGTCGCCGGTCATCCATCTGCCCATCTGCGCGCCGTGGCACTCAAGGTCGGTCTCGTCCACGACGTACAGGCCGTACTCGTCGCAAAGGTCGAGCCAGCGCGGGTCGTTGGGATAATGGGACGTGCGCACGCAGTTCACGTTCATCTGCTTCATCAGCTGAACGTCGCGCAGAAGCGATTCCATCGGCGTCACATGACCCAGCTGGGAATGCGTGTCGTGACGGTTCACGCCCTTGAGCTTGACGGACACGCCGTTCACAAACAGCTGGCGATCGCGGATCTCCACCTTTTTAAAGCCGATCATCACGCGCGCGGCCTCGATAACCTCGCCGCCGGAAAGCACGTTCACCGCCAGCGCGTAGCGGTTCGGGGTCTCCGCCGTCCACTTCTTCACGGCGGGCACGCGCACTTCGTATTTCACGGTCGCTTCCGCGTCCGCGCAGCCGGTATGCACCGCCTTTTCGCCGTCATAGAGCGTGAAGGCGAGCTTCGCGCCCTCGGGAGACGTAACGTCCGCGCAGACGGTCAGAAGGCCGTCCTCATAGCTTTCGTCCAGCGTCGCGTCGGCGCGCAGGTCGCGAATGTGGGTCTGGGGCACGCCCAGCAGATACACGTCGCGGAAAATGCCGCTCAGGCGCCAGAAGTCCTGATCCTCCAGATACGTCGCGTCCGACCACTTGTGCACCTCAACGGCCACAAGGTTCTCGCCCTCGTGCACGAAATTCGTGATCTCGAATTCGGCGGGCATATGGCTGACCTTGCTGAAGCCCACCTTCGCGCCGTTCACATACACATAGAACGCGCCGTTCACGCCGTCAAAGTTCAGATACACCCGTCCATCCTTCCACGTGGAGGGCAGATAGAACCAGCGGCGATACAGACCCACCGGGTTGTCGTCCGGCACAAAGGGCGGGTCGAGCGGGATGGGATAGACCACGTTCGTATACTGAGGGATGTCGTAGCCGCTCATCTGCCAGTTGCCGGGCACGTCCAGCGCGTCCCAGTCCTCCACGCCGAAGCCCACGGCCTCGAAGCCGTCCGGACAAACACCCTCGTCGGAATAATAAAAGTCCCAGCTGCCGTTCAGCGATTTATAATACGGGCTGAATGCGCGCTGCGCCTTCTTCGCCTGCGCCTCGGTGGCGTAGGGAAACAGCGTAACGCGCGCCGGCTCGCGGCCGATCTGCGTGATTTCCGGGTTCTGCCAGTCACAGTTTCTGTTCATGCGAATTTTCCTCCCATAATGGCGTAATCGGATGTTCCTCCGTTATACCCTTTCAAACGCGTTCAGCGCCTCTTCCATTTTTCGAACGCCCTCGGTCGCGCCGGGCTTTCCAAGCGAGCACGCGGCGGCGACCGCGCCGTACCACAGCGCGTCCTTCAGCGCTTCTCCGCGATACGCGCCCAGAAGCGCGCCCGCGCAGAACGCGTCACCCGCGCCCACGGTTCCCTGAATATAGCCCTGCGGCAGCTTCGCGCTGCGCACAAAAACTTCGCGATCGTTCTCATCCAGCCCCCACGCGCCCTCGGGCGCATGCACGACGATCCAGCGGGAGACGCCCATGCGCCGAATGGCGCGGAGCGCCTTCCACACGCTTTCCTCGTCGATTTCGCCGCCCGGCGCGCGAAGCGCAAGCCCCGCCGTCTTCCCGGCCTCGATTTCGTTTACGATGAGATAATCGGTATATTTCAGCGCCGGCGGCACCAGCCTTTGGAACCGGTCACCCGCTTCGCTGACCACGTCCACGCTGGTCAGCGCGCCCGCCGCCTGCACATTGTGCAGAAGCCGCGCCATTTTCGTTCCATATTCGTCGTCCGGCGCGTCCAGCGCGTCCAGAAGCAGGATATAGCCGATGTGAAACAGCTTCACGTCCGAAAGCGCGTCCGCCTCCACGTCCGTCTCACGGAAATCCGCGTTGGAGCCGCCGAAGGTAAGGAACGTGCGCGCGCGCCCCCGCTCCTCGGTGAGCACGTCGGTAAACGAGCTCTGTCCCCTGCGGCGAACGCGGGAAACGTCGATGTTCGGGAACGCGCCGAACGCGCGCAAAACCTTGTCGCCGTCCGCGTCCGCGCCCGCCACGCCAAAGACGCGCACCGGAAGCGAAGGATCCAGCCGCGCCAGATCCATGCCCACGTTGCACGCCGCGCCGCCCAGCGATTCCTCCACCGACAGGATGCCGGTCAGCTCATGGCGCGCGGGAAACGTGCGCAGAAGCTTGATTTTGTCGATGATCATGTTGCCGGCCACGGCAATGGTGTTCCTCATGACGGTGTTCCCTTCCCTGCCCTGTCAGGATTCCAGATCGGTATTGCCGAAGTTCAGCTGAAGCAGCCATTCCGGCGTGCCGCCGCGCGCCGTCGCGCGCTCGATATGCGTTTCGTGCGCGCGCAGACAGGCGGCGTTGGCCGCGATGCGCGAAAGCAGCAGCCGCACGACGCTTTCAATCTCGCTGCCCTCGCTGTAATCGGCCAGCACGGCATAATCACAGCGACCCTGCAGAACCATATTGTCGCTCAGAGACGTTTCGCCCTCCGCGTGCACGGCGATGGACGTTCCGCCCCGCGTGCGCGTCATCTTCATGCAGGGCACGTCGGTCAGGCCGTCGCCCACGTAGATCATGTTGGCGAACGGCACGCGGCGCTTGTATTCCGGCGTGAACCCGTTCAGGTCGCGGTCGTTGGTGATGTTCAGGATGCCCTTGTTGATGCGGAACAGGTGCTGCGTCTTCTCCGTGTAATTCACCGACGTGGCCGGCCATTCGGCCAGACCGTCGTCGCCGTACACGAACGAAGCCGCGAAGATGGCCTTGAACGCGCCCGCAATGCGCGAGCCCTCGATGATTTCCCTGAGCCCGGAGGAGATGATGTAGTGCTCCACCTCCACGCCCAGTTCCGCGCCGATGCGGTTCACGCGGCCAAACCACGTTTCCACGCCGGGAAAGAACGCGACCTCCGCGCCCAGCCGGTTCAGGGATTCGCGGGTGAGCATGCGCGTCCCCGCGCTGCGGCGCTTCATCATCAGCATGTAGGCAAGCACGCTGTCCATGTTGTGCTTCAGCTGTACCTCGCGGCATTCCGCCCAGAACACGTCCGGCTCCACGTTGATGCCGGGCAGGAAGCTGTACTCCTGCATGTCGCGGGGCGAGAGCGTCTTGTCAAAGTCGTAAATGAGCGCGGCAACAGGCATATCAAAACCCCCTTCGTGTATGCGGACGAGGGAGCAAGCTCCCCCGCCGCTGCCACCCCCTGTGGGAAGCGGATACGATTTCCTGCGGAAATCCTTTTGATTGAAAGTTCGAGAGGGCTGCGGCCCTCTCGAGCTCACCCGGAGGCAGAGGGGACGGATTCCCCTCCGCACCGCCCTTTCCCAGATTCCGCTGAAATCCTTTGGATTTCCGGGCGCGGAATCTGCAAGGAAGCGATTTTTTCTCCGGGGGGCAAGCCCCCACTCCGAAAAAATCAGCGCGTTTCCACCGCACATGTCGCTGGAAACGATTGGAAGTCGAGAGGGTTCACACCCTCTCGAGCTCTCCCGAGGGGCTGTTCTGGCGAAACTCTGGTTTCGTGTAACGATGGCCGCCCACGCGGCTACGGGGCGGCCATACGGAGTGTTGGGACGACTATTTTTTGGTATAGCGGGGCGCGTCGGCGGCGTAGAGGCGCGTCTGGGTCTCGACGTCGGCGATACCGGTGGCTTCAAGGCCGACGGTCTGCTGGAACAGCTGGACGGCCGTGCGGGTCTTTCCGCCGAAGTCGCCGTCGATGGTGCTGTTCATATAGCCCAGCTCGGTCAGTCGGGTCTGAAGCTCGGTTACCTCGGTGCCCTTGGAGCCCTTGGACAAGGTCGTATACGGCGCGGGCGTTTCCTGCGGCACGACGGGTTCGGGCGTGGTCTGCTCGATGACCTCCACGCGTTCGCCCTTGATCACGTTATCCAGCTGGTTATAGCTGGTCATGCCCTGCAGAAGCTCCACCTTGCGGCGCACGATCTGCCAGCGCGCCACGGAGGCCTGCTGCTTCTCGGCTGCGGTGCTGCTCGTGTCGCTCAGCGCCAGCACATCGTTGGTCAGGCAGTTGTTCACGTCCTCCTGAATGGCGGACAGCGCGCTGATGAAGCGCTGATCGTTGATGTCCGGATTCCCGGGCAGCAGGTTCTGGATGCCGTCCAGATCCGCGGTAATGGCGGCGGAGAACGTCATCATGCTGTTCATGTCGTTCACATTATACAGCGCCAGCATCTTCTGCTGATACTCGTCGCTCACGCGGGTCTTGATCAGCGCGATGCCCTCGTCGTACAGGCTGATCGTCACGCCGGGGATGGGCGCGGTCTGGCTGCTGCCGCGAATGTAGCTGATGCCGACGATGGCGCCCACGACGACGCCGACGATCAGAAGCGCCGCCACGGCGTACTTCAGATAGCCCATCACCTTTTTGCGGCGCTCGCGCTGCTCGTGGTCGAGGAAGGCTTCTTCCTCCTCGTCGGTCATGTCCTCGCCGTCGGTGAAATCGGTCACGCCCTCGTCGTCCGCTTCGTCATAGTCGGCTTCGTAGTCCTCCGGGGAATCCTTCGGAATCTCGTCGTCGTCCGGAATGTCGGAGGTGTCGAACGCGTCCTCCTCCAGATCGAAGTTCCCTTCTTCCTTTTTGCCGCGGCGCATGAAGCCGAAGGCCGAACCCGCCTTTTTCTTTTTCCGGCTCTTTTCCGCGGGCTCGTCCTCGGACGACGCGCGAGACCTGGCGTTGTAGTCGTCGCGAAGACCGCTCATGTAGCGGCGAACGTCCTCGCTGATGCCGGCGCGCTCTTCCAGCTGAATATCGCGGGCGCGCAGCTCGGAAAGATCGTCCTCTTCCTCCGCGTCGGCCGCTTCCTCCTTTTTGGGCTTTGCGGGACGGCGGCGGCGCGCGCCGGACGGCTTTTCGGGCTCAGGCCGCACCTTTGTCTCGGCTTCGGCCTTCGGCTTCGCTTCGGGCTCGGGCTGCGGCTCGGCGGACGCGGCTTCCGTCTCCGGCGCTTCCGCGGCCGGCTCGTCAAACGTTTCCTCCGCCGCTTCGTCGGGCTCCGCGCCGTACGAAGGCTCCTCTTCGTAGGCGGACGCTTCGTCGCTGTTGTAAAGCGGCTCGCGCTTCGGTTCGTCGTAGGACGGCACGCCGCCGTTCGTGGCGCGATAGGTCGTGCGCGCGTCCACGTCCGCGTTTTCGCTGTCGTTCGAGCCCATATAGGTGGTTCGCGTGTGGTTCCCCGGCAGACGCACCGCCTCGCCCGGCTTCGTGCGAACCTGCGCGCCGGTGTAGGGATGGCCGTCGAAACGGCTTTCGCCCACCACCGCGCCGCAGTTCGGGCAGCTGGTTGCATCCGGTTTCAGGGTTTTGCCACAGTTGGAGCAGAACATGTTTGTCCCTCCTCGTTCAAGATCGGCCTCGCGCGGGGCTTCAGTTCCCGCCGGACCCGTTGTCCTCGCTCGCGCCCGAAGAGGACGGGGAATATTCGGTCACGGCGCTCGGCTTCATGATGCCGGGCTGATAGGTCTCCGGCGTTTTCTCGGGGATCATCCAGTGGAAATACAGGATCATCAGCACGAACGCCAGCGCCGTCGCCGCCACGCGGTAGGGAATGCGCAAAAAGCCGCCGCGCCATAAACACGCGACGCCCACCGGCGGCAGAACAACCGTGATCAGAAGCAGCAGAAGCAGCCGCCGCTTCTCCGCGCGCATATGCGCGGGCGCGGACACCTGCTCGGAGTAGGAACGGGAGCTTCCTCCGCCGGGACGGCTGCGCCGCTCAAAGGAGCTGTTCACCCTGCCCGTCCCCTTTGAAAAGAAACTCATGCCGACCTCTTCTGCTTGATCTCTTCCAGCGCGCGCGCCAGCTGATCGGGGCAGCTGGTGCCGCCGCGGCACTGAATACCCTTGAGCAGGGCAATCACTTCATCGATGTTGCGTCCCTCGGCCAGACGAGCCACGCCCTGCGTGTTTCCGGTGCAGCCGCCGACGAACTGAACCTTGCGGATCACGTCGCCGTCCATTTCAATTTTGATCTGGCTGGAGCAGGTCATTTTCGTGTTGTATACGTACAAGAATATTCGCCTCCGTATTCAAGTGGGTCAATTATACTTCTATTCGTGTGCCCTGTCAAGATTTGCATGGAATCCCGACCTCTCCACGCCAAAAAGACGCGGAAAATCCACACGCTATTCGATTTCCGCCGTGCTTTCAATGTTTTCTGGATACGCAAACAGTTCGTTCAGCGTCACCATGCGGTAGCCGTTCTCGCTCAGGATGCGCATCACGGTTTTCAGGGTCTTCGCGTCCGACGCGGTGTAGGACAAAATCTGTCCGGGCGCGACAGAGGAGAAATTCGCGGGCGTTTTCTGCGCCCAGCGCGCGATGCCCATATAGCCGCGCTCGGAAAGGAGCGCGTGCAGCGCGGCGGCGGTATCGTCCTCAAGGTCGTCGGTGCGCAGGAAGTGAGACGCGTATTCCGCGCCGATGACCTCGCGGACAAGGTCGGTCTGCCCGTCGATTTCGCCGATCAGGCTCTCCGCGTCCAGTCCGGCCAGATGCGCGCCCGTCATCGTGTGGTTCTCGATCTCGTGACCGCCTAAGAACGCCGCCGCCCACAGCTCTTCGTTCGCGGCAATTTCGGTGCCGGTGGGGAAGAACGTCAGGTGCGCGTTATATTCGGCGGCGGACGCGAGGATGGACTTCATCTGGGTTTCGCTGCCGCATTCGTCGATGGTGATGGCCACGACGAGTTCCTCCGTGTTCGCCTGATAGAACACCGGCAAAAATCCCTCCGCCGCGGGCTGCGGGCGCAGGTCGGCGACCGGCTTCGCGGTGGGCGCGGCGGACGCGGATACGCCCGGCGTGCCCATGAACGCGGGCGTCTTGTTGATGATCTCCGGCTCGGCGTTTTTCCGTGACTGCCTGTAGCACAGAATCGCGACCACAAGCACGATAATCAACAGCACCATAATCGCCGTCGTCAGGCGGTTGTAATCGATTTTCCGTTTTCTTTTCTGAGGCGCTTCCTCGGGTCGGATCGGCCCGAACCTTCCGCTGTCCATATGAATTTCCTCCGGATACGCATAGATCAGTTGTATAATAACAGTATTTATGCAAACTGTCAAGCGTTTGACGGAGAAACCGCCTTGCGTTTTCGCGGACATTTGCGTATAATATGCGCATGGGTTTCCCTAAAACCGCGGCGGGAGCCGTGCGCTTCCGTCTGCCGGCGTCCCACGAATATACATTGGAGGAAGAAAATCTATGAAGCTGCATGTTGAATCCTTCGGCCGCGTCGGAGTCGGCTCCGCTTTCCTTTATACGCTTACCAACGCGTCGGGCGCGTATGTGCGCATTACCGATTACTCGGGCGCGGTGGTCGCCCTCGGCGTGCCGGATAAGAAGGGCCGCGTCGACGGCGTCGTCGCCGGCTTCCGGGACGTGAAGCAGTATGTGAAGAACGACGGCTATCTGGGCGCGCTGATCGGCCCGGTGGGCAACCGCATCGCGGGCGCGGCGTTTGATTTCGGCGGCGCACACTACGCGTTCACGCCCAACGAGGGCTCCTCCACGCTTCTGCACTCCGGCGACTTCGGCTTTCACGCCGGGCTGTGGGACGTTTCCTGTGAAGTAGCGGAAACCGAGGGCAGACTGGTGCTCACGCGCGACTTCCCGGAGGAAAAGACCGGCTTCCCGGGCAACCTGAAGGCGACGGTGACCTATACCTTCACCGACGCGAACGCGCTGTCCATTCACTATCACATCGAGTCCGACAAGCCCAGCTTCGCCAGCCCCACCAACCACACGTATTTCAACCTCGCGGGCTTCGGCATGAAGAGCCTGCCTGAGGTCGGCCGCCAGAAGATTGAAATCTTCGCCGACCGCTACACGACCATCGACGAAAAGAGCATTCCCACCGGCACCGCGGACGTGACCGGCACGCCGTTCGACCTGCGCGCGCCCGTGAAGATCGCCGACGGCCTCGCGCTGGAAGCGGAGAACGAGCAGCTGAAGAACGGACAGGGCTACGACCACAACTTCATCCTCTCCGGCGAGAAAGACGAAAACGGGCTGCGTCTCGCCGCGCGCGTGACTGACGAGCGCACCGGCCGCGTGATGAAGGTGTTCACCGACATGCCCGGCGTGCAGTTCTACAGCGGCAACTTCCTGAACCGCTACAACGCCGCCGAGCACCGGTATTATAAGAAGCGCATGGCGCTGTGTCTGGAAACCCAGTGCGCGCCGGACTCCGTGCATCACGCGGGCGAAAGCGGCTTCGATGTAATGACCATCGAGCCGGGCAGGCCGCTCGATTCCACGACGGTCTATCAGTTCGAAACCCTAATATAAATATAAATGTCAGCGAAGGGAGCCGCGAAAATGGGACGGATGATCGGTAAAACGGTGGTTCTGCGGGAATACCGGCGCGAGGATCTGTCGGCCATCCGCTCGTGGATCAACGACGGAGAGACCACGCGCTATCTGGGCGGCTCCTTTCGAAGGCCGCAGAGCTGGGAGCAGACGGAGGAGATGCTGGAACGCCGCCTGAACGGCGACGTGGGCGGCGAGGGCTTTGTGATCGCCGACCGCGAAAGCATGGCCTACCTCGGGCAGTGCGACCTGATGATGATCGACAACGTCGCCCGCAGGGCGGAAATCGCCGTGGTACTCCTGCCCGGCGCGCGCGGGCGCGGCGCGGCGTTCGAGGGGCTTTCGCTTCTGCTTTCCTACGCGTTTGACACGCTGAACCTGAACCGCGTGTGGCTTCGCTGCGCCGCGGAAAACACGCCCGCAATTTCGCTGTACGAGCGGCTGGGCTTCCGGCGGGAGGGTATATTGCGCGAGGATCTGTTCATCGACGGGCGCGCGCAGGACGCGATTGTGATGGGACTTCTGCGAAGTGAGTTTTCCGGAGGAAGGGTATGAGCGCGGAGCGAATGGACACGCGGCCGCTGGCGGCGCGCATGCGGCCGGAGACGCTGGACGAATTTGTCGGGCAGGCGCAGCTGCTCGCGCCCGGGCGGCCGCTTCGGCGCATGATCGAGGCCGACGCGGTGCCCTCCATGATCTTCTGGGGGCCGCCGGGCGTGGGAAAGACGACGCTGGCGAACATCATCGCGCACCGCACGAACGCGAATTTTGTGAATTTCTCCGCCGTGACCGGCAGTGTGAAGGACATTCGCGCCGTGATGCAGGAGGCCGAGGCGGGCAGTCTGCTTCACAGCCGCACGATCGTGTTTGTGGACGAGATTCACCGCTTCAACAAGGCGCAGCAGGACGCGTTTCTGCCGTTTGTGGAGAAGGGCGCGATCACGCTGATCGGCGCGACGACGGAAAACCCGTCCTTCGAGGTCAACGGCGCGCTGCTTTCGCGCATGCGCGTGTTCGTGCTGAAGGCGCTGGACGCGGGCGACCTTCGCGCGCTGCTCGTCCGCGCGCTGACCGATGAGCGCGGCTTCGGCGGGCAGGGTGTGGAAATGGAGGACGGCACGCTGGACGCCATCGCCGCCTTCGCGAACGGCGACGCGCGCAGCGCGCTTTCCACACTGGAAATGGCCGTGCTGAACGGCGTGCTGACGAAAACCGGCGTGCGCGTGACGCGCGAGACGCTGGAGGACTGCCTGTCGCGCAAATCGCTTCTTTATGATAAGAAGGGCGAGGAGCACTACAACCTCATCTCGGCGCTGCACAAGTCCATGCGCAATTCCGACCCGGACGCGGCCGTATACTGGCTGGCGCGGATGCTGGAGGGCGGCGAGGATCCCTTATACATTGCGCGCCGTCTGGTGCGCTTCGCCAGCGAGGACGTGGGCCTTGCCGACCCGCGGGCGCTGGAAATGGCGGTGGCGGCGTATCAGGCCTGTCATTTTCTGGGCATGCCCGAGTGCAGCGTGCATCTGACGCAGATCGCCGTGTACCTGTCCGCCGCGCCAAAGTCCAATTCGCTGTACGTCGCCTATGAGACCGCGGCGAAGGACGCGCGCGAGGCGCTCGCCGAACCGGTGCCCATGCAGCTGCGAAACGCCGTCACGCCCTTGATGAAGGATTTGGGCTACAACAAGGGCTATGTATACGCCCACGACACCGAGGAAAAGCTCTCTTCCATGACCTGTCTGCCCGATTCCCTCGAGGGCAAAATCTATTACCGTCCGACCGAGGAGGGGCTGGAAGGGCGCGTGAAGGCGCGCGTCGAGGAAATTCGCCGCTGGAAGCGGGCGCACCGGAAGTAACCGGCGCGAACCGCCTCCGGCGGCGCTTCTTTCGCGGCCTTTTGCCGTATTCGCAAAGACGCGCGGGTTTTTGTTGACAGGTTTTCCCTATTCCGTTATAATTAAGGTAACGCCGCACAAATGAGGCGCTCGGCCGTCAAATGGATTTTCGTCAGACGCAAATGCGAATTTCGAAGGTTTGCCGGATGCAAATCGAGAAATTCGCATGCCGCAAACGGCGGAAAAAAACGTTGCCCGACGCGCCGCCGAATTGTGCGGTAGCGCCTTAACACACCTGAAATCAACGAAAAGGAGAGATCATCACATGAGACTCGGCATCAGTTCCTACTGTCTGGACCGCGAAATCGAAAATGGAATCCTCACGCTGGACGAAGCCATCGACTGGGCGGCGAAGTACGGCGCGGAGTGCATGGAGCTCGTTCCCTTCGCCTTCCGCTTCGACGACGAAGTGACCGGCAAGATCGACCTTGCGAAGATCGCCGCCGTGAAAAAGCGCGCGAAGGACGCGGGACTGGCGCTGGTGAACTATTCCGTGCTCGCCGACTTCTGCAAGGAGGGCGAGGATCTGGAGAAGGAAATCGCGCGCGTATGCCATCACGTGGACATTGCCGCCGAGCTGGGCGTTCCGCGCATGCGGCACGACGTGACCGCCTTCCGCCGTCCGCTGAATCAGAACACGCTGAAAGACTTCGACCGCTGGCTGCCCGTGCTGGCCGAGAGCGCGAAGCGCGTGACTGAGCACGCAAAGAAGCTGGGCGTGATGACGCTGATTGAGAACCACGGCTTCTTCGCCAACGGCTGCGACCGCGTGGAGCGCATTCTGAACGCCGTGAACGACGACAACTACGGCCTTCTGCTGGACACCGGCAACATCATCTGCGTGGACGAGGATCCCTCTGCCGCCGCGCTGGCGCTGGCGCCGCTGACGCGCATGATTCATCTGAAGGACTTCTACATCCGCAAGCGCGATCCCGGCGACACCACGCAGTTCGACTGCGGCGGGCACTGGTTCCGCTCCAAGGCGGGCAAATATCTGCGCGGCGCGATTCTCGCGCAGGGCGATCTGGACATTTACGAAATTCTCGGCACCATCAAGCACTCCGGCTACGACGGCGACATTGCTATTGAGTTCGAAGGGCTTGAGGACGGACGGTACGCCACGGGCGTGGGAATTAGTAACGCGCGGCGCATCTGGGAAGAAGCTTGACGCATGCGGGCGGGGGAGCAAGCTCCCCCGCCGCCGGGCCTGACGGCCCTCCACCCCCTCGGCGAGAAGGAGGCGATTTCCTGCGGAAATCGTTTTGATTGGAAGTTCGAGAGGGCTGCGACCCTCTC
>OLSB01002851.1_pt1 | contig 13458 bp, 13 predicted proteins | sample 1672071 | NCBI WGS metagenome assembly OLSB01 (sample SAMEA3136642, study PRJEB25190) | human gut metagenome | biome: human gut; feature: human-associated habitat; material: faeces | place: Austria | collected 2013 | reverse complement strand
TTCTTTGCGCCCGTGAGTCCGGGAAACTCACGGGCGGTTTCTTTCCGGCAAAAACTGGTGGTTGACGGAGACAGCCCGGGATGATAGGATATGGTTACAAATTGTAACTTTTTTTGACCGCGACCGGAGGGGAGGGATGGCCATGCCGAAGAAACGCTGTTTCAGGCAACGTATTGCAGCGTTTCTGTTTGCCGCGCTGCTGCTCTCCGCGGCGGTGCCGCCCGCGCTCGCCGCGGATACGAGGACCGGCACCGTGACCGCCCCGACGGGGATTCTCCTTCTTCTCACGTCGCCGGGGGGTGAGGCTGCGGGGGAGGTTATGGACGGGAGCTCCGTTTCGATCCTCGCCGAAGAAACGGACGCGAACGGCGTGCTCTGGTATTATATACAAAAGCCCGGCGGAGGGACCGGATACGTCCCGGCGGAGAGCGTGACGCTCACCGACCCGCCGGAGGAAACGCCGGTTCCCGCGGAAACGCCCGCGCCGGAACCCGCCGTGGCGCAGGACCGCGATACATATCTTGCGCAGCTTCGCTCCCTCGGTTTTCCGGAAAGCTATCTGGAAGGGCTCTGGCAGCTCCACGACCGGTATCCGGCGTGGGAGTTCCGGCCGTTCTTCACGAACGTGGACTGGAACACCGCCGTGAACGAGGAAAACGTCCTCGGCAGGAGTCTCGTGTGGGGCAGCGCCCCGTCCTCGTGGAAATCCACGCAGGAGGGAGCGTTTAACTGGACAGACAACACATGGGTTGAGCTCGACAGCGGCGGCTGGGTCGCCGCGTCGCGCGAGATCATCGCGCACTACATGGACCCGCGCAACTTTCTTGGCGGCAGCGCCGTGTTCCAGTTCCTCTATCAGGGGTATGACGCGGCCTCGCAGACGCGCGAGAGCCTTGCGGTACTCGTGTCCGGCACGTTCCTTGCCGACACGGAGTACGATACCGACCTTGACGCTTCCAACGGCGTCACCACCTACGCCGAAACCCTTTTCTCCGCCGGGGCGGACTACGGCGTCAGCCCGTACATCCTCACGGCGATGATGATACAGGAGATGGGCACGAACGGTGCGAGCGACAGCATCAGCGGCACGAACCGCCGCTTTCCGGGGTACTACAACGCCTTCAACATCGGTGCCTATAAGACCGCGGAGTATTCCGCCGTGGAGCGCGGGCTGTGGTATGCCTCCGGCGGCCACAACGGCAGCGGTACCTCGTGGGGACGGCCATGGAACAGCCTTTACAAGGCCATCCGCGGCGGCGCGGCGTTCTATGCCGCGAACTATGTTGCCGCGGGGCAGAACACGCTTTATCTCAAGCGCTTCAACGTGCAGGGCGAGAACATGTACCGGAATCAGTACATGACGAACGTCGCAGGCGCGGCGAGCGAGGGACGGCTTCTCTCGTATGCCTACAGCGAGGAGATGCGCGCATCCAAACTCACGTTCAATATTCCGGTGTATCTCAACATGCCGGATACCGCCGTGCCCGCTCCGACGGGCGACGGCTCGCCAAACACGAAACTTTCCTCACTTACAGTGAGCACTGGCGCACTTTCGCCGGAGTTCCGGCGGGATATACGGGAATATACCGTCATCGTTCCGAACGAGACCGAGCGCATCACCGTAACGGCCTCGCCGCTCAACGCCGCGGCGAGCGTCGCCGGGACGGGCGAATATGCGCTCAATGTCGGCGTGAACACCGTCACGCTCACCGTGACGGCGGAATCGGGCGCATCGGAAACATACACGCTCTCCGTCCACCGCCGCGCGCCGGACGCGCCGGTGACGATCACCGGCTCCTACGCTTTCAGCGCGGACGGGCGTGTTTCGGGCGTCGCGCCCGGCACGGCGTTTGCCGCGTTTACTTCGTCGCTCGGCGTGAGCGGCGGAACGCTCACCGTGACGGACGCCACGGGCGCTGCCAAGGCGCAGGATGCGCCGATGTGCACCGGCGACAGCGTGAAAATCACATACGAACAAAATGGCGCGGAGACGGTGTTCGCCTCCGGATACGTTGTTGTCGCAGGCGACATCAACGGCGACGGCGCCGTCACCATCAGCGATCTCATCAAGCTGCGAAACCATCTTCTCGGCACCGGTACGCTGACCGGGCTTAGTCTGGCCGCGGCGGATGCGGACCGCAGCGGCACGGCGGCGATCAACGATCTCATCCGTATACGAAACCATCTGCTCGGCACGGCGGCGATCACGCCGTAAGGAGGGTTTGCTGATGAAACAAAGGAAAACGGTCCTTGCGGCGCTCCTTGCCGCGGCGCTGCTGCCGTGGCTCACGGTGAGCGCAAAGGCGGCGGACACGGACGTGATGTTCTCCGATCCGAGCGTCGTTGTCGGAAACACCGTCACGGTGAACGTATACACGACCTCCGCCGTGGCGGGCATCGACCTGACGCTTGTGTACGACACGGACTATCTTGCCTATACCGGCGCATCGGGCGGTCTCGGCAACGCGGCGGTGCAGGATAACGGCGGGAGTCTGCGCATCGTGGATTACAGCAGCAGCGGCGAGGGGAAATTCTCGCTGGATCTGCGCTTTACCGCCCGCGCCGTCGGCACAACGGCGCTCCGCCCGACGGCGTGCAGCGCGAGCAATGCCGGGGGCGACGCGGTGAGCGTGGAGTACGCTTCCCACAGCGCATCGGTGACGATCACCTCGGCCTCGGGCGACTGCACACTCTCCGCGCTCTACATCGATCCCGGCACGCTCTCTCCGGCGTTTTCGGCCAATGTGACGAACTACGCCGTGACGGTTCCGTATGAGACCGCATGGCTCGCCGTGAGCGCCGTGAAGAACGACGCCGCCGCGACCGCCGCCGTGAGCGGGAACGGCTCGCTCTCCGTCGGGCTGAACTATGTGACCGTGACCGTCACCGCCGGGAACGGCGCGCAGAGGGTCTATACGCTCGCCGTCACGCGGCAGGCGCAGGACACCGCCGCGCAGCCGACAAGCGACAACCATGTCGATACGACTGAGCCGGAGATCCCGGAGGCGACGCCTGCCGCCGGTCGGACGATCTTCACCGCGGAGGGGAAAACATACACGATCCTCGACGCCGCGATCCTCTCCGTCCAGCCGCCGGAGGGCTGCATTCTCGGCGAATATGCGCTGCTCGGTAGCGTGTGCCGGGCGTATCTGCCGGAGGACGGGGGAGAGTACGTTGTGTTCTACGCGCGGCCCGAGGGCGGCGAGCCGGAACTTTATATCTACGATACGCGCGAGGAAACGATGCAGCGCTACGGCCTTATCACCGTGCCGGAGGCGACACTGACGCCGGAACCGTCCCCAAGCGCGGAGCCGACGCCCTCGCCTGCGCCGGAGACGCCGGATGCTTCGGATGCGGAGATCGAAAATCTCCGCTGGACGGTCACGGTGCTCGCCGTCGCCGCTGCCGTGCTCTTCATCGGCGCGGCGGTACTCGGTACGCTCCTCATCCGCAGCATCACCCGCCCGGTTCGGAAAGTGAAAAGATAAATCAACCGTGCCGTATGCGCGCAAGCTGCGCATACGGCCGGTTTGCGTAGAGAAAGGAAGAGAGAAATGGCCGATCCCAGCCGTGTGCGCGTCGTGGACGAAGAGATTTCACTTGTGCCGTATTACCCAAATGAGGAAACGGCGCTTCCGTGGTATCAGGATCCGGACGTATGCCGCCAGGTCGATAACATCGACCATGTTTATACGAGCGAGCGGCTCAACGCCATGTATACGTATCTGAGCACACACGGGGCATGCTATTATATATCGTACCGCGGCGTTCTGGTGGGCGACGTGTCGCTGCGAAATAGCGGCGAGCTTGCCATCGTGATCTGCAGGGAATACCAGAACCGGCACATCGGCCGCCGGTGTATCCGCGCTATGCTCGATCTTGCCCGCGAAAAGGGCATGGAGCGCGTGACGGCGAACATCTATTCGTTCAATACGCAGAGCCGGAATATGTTCCTCTCGCTCGGCTTCCGGGAAACCGGCGGGGAGTGGTTCGCGCTCGATCTCTGAAAAATGCGTCTTTTCTGGACAAACGGGCTGCGTTGTGGTATACTGATATACGGCGGAACAGACGTTTTTCCGCCATACACAGAAAGGAGAATCCTATGAGCCTTATCACACTCATCCTCGTCCTTGCGGCGGTGGCGGCGCTCATCGTGGTCGGCACGCGCAAAAAGGACGGCGGCGGGAAAAGGGCCCTGCCGCGCACGGTCGTGACGGTTGCGGCGGTGCTTGTGCTGATCGGCGCGCTGGGCTTCGGCTCGGTGTACCAGCTGCAGGAGGACGAATACGCCGTCATTACCACATTCGGCAAGCCGTCCGTCGTGAGCACGCCCGGCCTCAAGTTCAAGATCCCCATCATCCAGCAGAAAACCATCGTCAGCAAGGCGACGCAGGGGTTTGCTCTCGGCTACGATCTGCGCACGAACGTGAACAACGAGGACGAATCGCTCATGATCAGCGTGGACTTCAACTTCGTCAACGTGGATTTCTATGTGGAATACCGCGTGGACGATCCGGTGAAGTACCTTTATAATAGCGAAGAGCCGGAAGCCATTTTGAAAATGCTCTGCCAGAGCTACATCCGCGATACGATCGGCCTTTACGGCGTGGACGATATCATCACGACCGGCAAGGCGGAGATTCAGGGCGTCATCCGTGATAAGATCAGCATCCGTCTCGAGCAGGAGGATATCGGTCTTGTGCTCGTGAACATCGCCCTGCAGGACGCCGAGCCCCCCACGCTCGAGGTGCAGCAGGCGTTCAAGGCGGTGGAGACCTCCAAGCAGGAGGCGGAGACCGCCATCAACAATGCGAACAAGTACGCCAACGAGCAGCTCCCCGCCGCCAAGGCGAACGCGGACGAGATCCTGCAGCAGGCCGAGGCCTACAAGGCCTCCCGCATTGCCGAGGCCGAGGGTCAGGCCACGCGCTTCACGGAGCTGTACGCCGAATACTCCAAGTACCCGGAGATTACGCGCCAGCGCCTGTTCTATGAAATGATCGCCAAGGTGTTTCCGGATATGAAGATCGTCATCACCGGCAAGGACGGCAGCACGCTGCAGACCGTCCTCCCGCTCGAGAGCTTCACTGGCACGAACACAGCGACCACGACAGGGGAGGAGCCGTAATTATGGAGAATAATAACACCCGCCGTCCCGCCCACGTCGGCCGGACGATCCTCATCGCGGTGCTCGCCGTTGTGATCCTTGTGCTGCTTTTCAGCAGCCTGTACGTTGTGCGGCCGAATGAATACGGCGTCGTGCGCCAGTTCGGCGCAGTCGTCGATGTGAAAAGCGAGCCCGGACTGTACTTCAAAATTCCCTTTGTGCAGGAGATGAGCACGCTTCCCAATATGGTGCTGCTCTACGACCTGCCCGTGAGCGACATGATATCCGCCGATAAGACGACGCTCATAGCCGACTGCTTTGCCATCTGGCGCATCGAGGACCCGCGCCTCTTTATTGAAACGCTCTCCGGCAGCGTATCCAACGCCGAGGGACGCATCAACGCGAACATCTACAACGCGCTCAAAACCGTCCTCTCCTCCATGACGCAGGCGGAAATCATCTCCGGACGCGACGGCACGCTTGTGCGCACCGTCATGGAGACGATCGGCGACTCGTTCGACCGCTACGGCATCGAGCTCATCGCCGTGGAAACAAAGAAGATCGACCTTCCGGACGACAACAAATCCGCCGTATTCAGCCGCATGATTTCCGAGCGCAACAACATTGCCGCCGGCTATCTTGCCGAGGGCGAGAGCCGCGCCAAGGAGATCCGCAACGAGGCCGACAAGCAGGTGCAGATTCTTCTTGCCAACGCCGACGCGACTGCTGCCACGGTACGCGCCGAGGGCGACGCAGAGTATATGCGTATCCTCTCCGAGGTGTACGATTCACCGGAAGAGGCTGAGTTCTATACGTTTATGATCGCGCTCGACGCACTGCAGGAGTCGATGACCGGCGCGGAAAAGACGCTGATCCTCGACGCCGACAGCCCGATTGCGAAGCTCTTCTATTAAGTGAACATTCTTTATCTCATCAGCTATGCCGGAAAGGCCGGAACGGAAAAATACGTTGAAAACCTGATGCGGACGTTTTTCGCACAGGGACACTGCTGCTTTCTTGCCTACATGGACGGCGGCGGCCTCCCGGAGAAGGCGGAGGAGCTCGGCTGCGGCGTGTTCCGGCTCGACCTGCGCGCCGCGCACGCGCTTGCCGCGGCGAAACGTCTTGCCCGGCTGTGCGCGGAAAACGATATCGATGTTATTCACGCGCAGTACCCGCGCGAAAACGTGCTCGCCGTGCTCTCGCGCCTTTTCCGTTCCGGAACGCGCGTTGTGTTTACGAGCCACCTTACGGTGCGCCAGAGCTTCCTGTGGCGCACCGTCAACCGGCTTATCACGCCGCATGACGCCGCGTGCATCGCTGTTTGCACGCACGGAGCAAACCTTTTGCGTGAAAACGGCGTCAAAGAAGAAAGGATACGCGTTATTTTCAACGGTGTGGAGCCAAAGCCGCTTCCGCCCCGGCAGAATGTCATCCGAACGGAGTTTTCTCTGCCGGAGAATTGCTTTGTCTTTCTCACGATGGCGCGCTATGCGCCGGAAAAGGGGCTTTTCTTCCTGCTGGACGCGCTTGCGCAGCTCAAGGAGCGCACGGACGCTCCGTTCGTCTGCCTCATCGCGGGCGACGGGGAGCTTTTCAACGCCGTGGGCGAGAGCATCCGCGAGCGGGGGCTTGACGAGACCGTTATCCGCGCAGGCTTCCGCATGGACGCCGAAGCCCTTATGTGCTCCTCGGACGTGTATGTGAGCAGCGCGCTTTATAACGAGGCGATGAGCATTGCCGCGCTTGAGGCGATGGAATGCGCTTTGCCGCTCGTTATGACGGACGTCGGCGCGGGCGCGGATCTCGCCTCCGGCTGCGGGGAATGCGTGGCGCCCGGCGATACGGACGCTCTGTGCGACGCGCTGTACCGGCTTATGAGCGACAGCGCGTACCGCCGCGCCTGCGGTGAGAACGCCCGCCGCCGCGCCTTGACGGAATTTGACCTGACGCGCCGGGCGGAAGAGCTGCTCGCGATCTATAAAGGGGAAACCGGCTGTGATGCAGCCGAAAAGGTATAAAAGAAAAGAGTGATAGCAAACAATGAAACGCACTGGAATAACTGTGCTTCTGTCGGTGGTTTTGCTCATCGGCGTTGTCTGCGGCGTCTATTTTATGCGACAGGCCGCACAGCTCCGCGCCGACGGGGAGAACACCGTGGCTGCGGCGGAGAGCACGCTGGCCGAGGCACAGGCACGGCATGACGCCGTAGACCCGGATACAGAGACCGGCGCTGCCGCGTGGACGGCGGCGGAGCAGGAGGTCTTTGACGAAACGCGGGAAAAGATCGACGCGCTCAAGGCCGACAACGCCGCGCTCGACGAATCGATCAATGCGATGGAAAAGGAGATCGAAACGAAGCTCGCGGACGAGGACACGGCGTATTATAATACCGTCTACGAGGAAATGCAGAAGGGAGTGGATCAGGTTGAAGAATACCTTAAAGGTAATTAACTATGTTCTGCTCGGTCTCGCGCTCGCCGCGGTGGGCTTCGGCGTGTTCGCGTTTCTGCAGTACCGCGCCGTGCCGACGGCGGCATACGAAGCGAGCGCTGCCGATCTCCTTGCGCAGGCGCAGACCGTGGACGAGAGCACCGGGCAGATCGAACAGGACATGAAGGCCCGGCAGGACGCGCTGCGCGAAGACGTTTCACAAAGCGGCGACGAAGGCAAAGCGCTTGCCGCCGAGCTTGCCGGCGCGCTCACCGATAACGGGAACAAAACCGCGCAGCTCGAAGAGCTCCGCGCCGAGAGCGAGCGGCTCGACAACATCATGGAGGAAACTCTCGCCAAGCGGCGCGAATATGCAGGAAAGATCCGCGAGCTGGAGGAAAAGGTGCAGGCCGGCGAAACGGATATCAAGATCTGCTACTGGACGTTTGACGACGGCCCCACGCGTCTCACCTCACAGGTGCTCGACAAAGCCAAGGAGCTGGGCGTGTACGTGACGTTCTTCACCTCGCACGAGGCGAACGAATCCGAGGATGAGCCCGAAATGCTTCGCCGCGAGTTTGCCGAAGGTCACGCGGTTGCCAACCATACTTACTCTCACCAGTTCGCCGCCATGGGCAACCTGTACCAGAATACGGACGGGCTGCTTGAAATGATCGAAAAGCAGGACGAGTGGGTGTACGAATGCACCGGCTTCCATACGGAGATATTCCGCTACCCCGGCGGCTCGGCGTGGGCCAAGGCGCTGCTCGGCACCGACCCAACCGAGGCGATCCGGAACGCGGGCTATGAGTGGATCGAATGGTCGTGCGACGTGTTCGATAACGGCGTCGCCGGAAAGACCGCCGCGGAGATCGAGTCTATGGCGGTCTGGCAGGTAAAGCAGCTCGACATTGCGGTCGTGCTCAGCCACGACTGGAACGCCAATACGCTCATTGCCTTCCCGGGCGCGGTCAAGCAGCTGCAGGACGCCGGCTACGTCTTTCTGCCGCTCTTCCCCGAATCGGTCACCATGGGCGAGAACACAAAGATCAAATTCAGCTGATAATCCGACAAAGAGGCGTGACGATTTCCGTCACGCCTCTTGTCATTCGGTTTTTTTACGGAGCCAGTCATCGAGAAAGCGCATCTGCTCTGCTGTGTGGAACCAGTGCTCGCCGCCGGGCATAACGGTCAATCCCGCGCTGTGCCGGCGGGCAAAGGCTGAGATCGTCTCCAAGGACGTCAGAGCATCGCGCTCTCCGTACAGGATCTCGGTAGGGACGTGCCAGGACACCGGGTGCTCCCGTACATGGCAGAGATAGCGCCACGAGAGCGCGTCCCCGAAATCCGCGGCGATCTCGCCCTTCTCCGCAAGCTCCGCTTCGGTCACGTTCGACCGGCGCATCCGATCGAGAATCAGCTTTTCCATATCCACGACGGGAGAGATGAAATACGCCCGATCCACGAGCGTTTCATCCAGTGCGGTGAGCGAAAAATAGGCGCCGATGCTGTTTGCAATCAGCATAAGACGGCGGCAGCGCCGCCGCTGCGCGGCGAAAAACGCCGGAAATTCCTCTCTCGCTTCCCACGGCGTCTGCGAGCGGTAGTCAAAGCCGATGACTTCGCCTTCCGGAAAGAGCGGCTTATAATGCTCCGCTTCCTCCGCTGTACCGCCCTTCCCGTGGACGTATACGATCCAATCCTTCATCATATTTCCTCTTTCCTGAAACGATCGCAGCGGCGCCGCCCGATGCTCCGCGCAAAAGACCGCCATAAGCGCGTCTTAAGGTTTATCGAGCGGTTCTCGTGCGGGATCCGCCGGTTGCCCTGTCCGGTTATCGCCCGAAGCGGCGATCGCCATGCCGAAGAGAGCGCACCAGAAAAAGAGAATGCGCGGGTAAAACCAGATATACTCCGGGATGCCGCCGAGAGCCGCTCCGGCGAGCGAGGCGGTGAGCGCCTGCACTTCCCAGCGGTCCCGCTTTTCGGGCTTGGCGCGCACCGCGCGGCGAAGCCGGACGAAAATGCCGAAGAAAAAGCCGCAGAACAAGACCCCGCCGAGTATGCCGGTCGAGAGGAACATTTCGAGATACAGCATATTGGAGTGCGGCGGCTGGAAATCGAGAAGTCCGGTGGCGTACGGCGCGTAAGCGGCGTAGAAATTCTCCGGGCCCAGCCCGATGCCGGAAAGCCATTTATCCTTCCACAGCGCGAGACACTCACCCCAGAGCACGAACCGTCCGGAGGCCGAGGCGTTGGAAAAATCAAGCATCGAGAGAAACCGTGCCTGCACACTCTCCGGCAGCAGGAACAGAGCGCCGATGCCGAGCGCCGCCGCCGGAAGCAGCAAAATCTTCTTTTTATACCAGAGCAGCAGGAAGAGCGCGAGCGCGAGCATGATCCATCCGGTGCGCGCGTATGTGAGCAGAATAGCCGCGCAGGGGAGAAGGAGCGGGACGGTGAGCGCGATGCGCCGTGCCTTTGTCGGGGCGGTCAGCGCCCAGACGAGCGCAATGGGCAGCGCCATGGCGAGAAACTCGCCGCAGTTGATGCCGTGCTCGAGCGTTGCGCCGAGCCGCCGGTACATCTCGCCGTCAATCGGCACGTCCGAGGCCTCTGCGCCGGTGAGGTAGTTCCAGAGCCCATAGACGGAAACGGCAAGCAGCGTAATGTATAAAACCGCCGCTGCCGTGCGCCGCTCGTCCCGGCGGCGAAACTGCGCCGCCGCGAGATACGCGAGCAGAAAGCCCGTCCAGAAAAAGAGAGCCACGCGGAGATTGCCCGCTTTATCTTTTGCCCAGAGCGTACACAGAACGGTCATCAGAAGAAAGCCGAGCACAGCGGCGCCGAGATTTCCGGCGTTCCACGGCGTTTTCTTTCGGGCGGCGCAGTCAAACCAGTAAACAAGGAGCGCGGCGAGCGCAAAAAGCACGGCGCAGAGATTGTTCCACGCCCCATGCGGCACGCAGAGCATCGCCTCCGTGCCGAGCAGGAGGAACCACTGCGAAAACGAAAGACCGCGGCGTGTTTTTCCCTCTCTGAGCGGCAGACGCGAGAGAGCGCGCGCCGGCAGCGCCGAGAGCGTGCCAAGCGCACGGTAAACCGATGTATTTTCCCAACGGGTCATAAAAAGACCTCCGGTATCGTTTGATGTGTCCTTACAGAATAGCAGAGAGTGTTCGCCGCGTCAAATCCCGCTCTTGAAAAAAGTCTCCGTGTGCTTTATGATAAGGTATATTTTCAGAACGGAGAACAGGCTGTGAGTAAAAAATTCGTTGGATTCTGGAACGTCTCGGTCATTCTGACATACATAGAGCTGTGTATTGCAGTGGGGAGCATCTGCGCGGCGGCGGACGGAAAGATCTGGCCGGCCGTGATCGGGCTTGCGCTGTGCGGCCTTTGCGATATGTTCGACGGGAAGATCGCCCGTGCAACGAAGCGCACGAAAGACGCGGAGGTGTTTGGCATCCAGATCGATTCGCTGTGCGATCTTGTGTCGTTCGGCGTACTGCCGAGCGCCATCGGTCACGCGATGGGCATCACGGGCGCGGCGACGGCGGTGCTGATGTTCTACACGCTCTGCGCCGTGATCCGGCTGGGGTATTTCAACGTCACCGAGCAGAAGCGCCAGGAGACCACGAGCGAGAACCGCACCTCGTTCGAGGGCCTGCCGGTCACATGGTCGGCGGTCATCGTGCCGCTCGTGTCACTCATCCGTCTGGCAAACGAGAGCATTATGCCGTGGGTGATGGGAACGGTGCTCTTTGCGGTCGGCTTCTGCTTCATCGCGCGCATCCGCGTGAAAAAGCCGCAGATCTGAAATGAAGCGCAAACGCATTCTGACGGCTTTGATCGTCCTCGCGCTCGTGTTTATATGGGGCAATTCGCTTGTCTCCGGCGAGCTTTCGGGGAGGATCAGCGACAATATCCTGCTCTTTATGAACGCCGCGGCGGAAAAGCTCGGCTTCGGACAGGACACGTTTACTTATATGATGGATGAGGACGGCGACGGCGTTGCCGAGCAGCCGACGAGCCATATCATCCGCAAGGCGGCGCATGTGACCGAGTATGCTGTGTTTGCCGCGCTCGTCTTTTTCCGGCTGGAAAGCAGGGGGAAAAAGCGCTTTTTCACCGCGTGGGGGCTTGCCGCGCTGACCGGCGCAATTGACGAAACGGTACAGATCTTCTCCCACCGCGGCAGCCAGGTGAAGGACGTTGTGCTCGACGCCTGCGGCGCGCTGCTGGGCCTGTGCGCTGCGGCGCTGATTCTTTATTTCAAAAGCAGAAAAGAGAAGTCAAACTGACTTCTCTTTTTTGATGCGCCGGTGTAAATACTTGAGCGCGTCGGAGAGCCCGCCGAGCTCGTCGATGAGCCCGCTTCGGACGGCCTCCTCGCCGTCGAGCACGCTGCCGATATCCTGCGTCAGCTCGCCGGTGCGCGTCATATACTCGGTGAACTTTTCCGGTGTGATGTGCGAGTGACCAGTGATGAACCGCACGATCCGATCGCTGATGCGCGAAATGTAGTCGTACGTCTGCGGCACGCCGATCACGACGCCCGTGAGCCGCACCGGATGGATCGTCACGGCGGCGCTCGGCACGATGAACGACCGGTCCGCCGCCACGGCGAGCGGCACGCCGATGGAATGACCGCCCCCGAGAACGACGCTCGCCGTCGGCTTGCTCATGCCGGCGATCATCTCGGCAAGACAGAGCCCCGCCTCAATATCGCCGCCGACGGTGTTGAGCAGAATGAGCAGCGCGCGGACGTCCTCCGCCTCCTCCACTGCGGCGAGCAGCGGCATAATGTGTTCGTACTTCGTCGTTTTCGTGTCCGGCGGCAGCATCATGTGCCCCTCGATCTGCCCGATGATCGTGATGCAGTGGATCTCTCCGACCCTTGCGCTGCCAAGCTCACGCAAAGCCTCCTGTTCGCGGTTTTCCATGCGGCAACCCTCCTCCGGAGAAGTATGCCGCGCTGCGCGCATTGGTATACATTCTTTATTTGTGAAAATTGACAAAACGGGATTTTTATCTATAATCTAAACTTGAAATTTTGCCGCAAAGGTGCATTCTGTATGGTGTTTTCCAGCCTGATATTTCTCTATGCGTTTCTTCCGCTGAGTCTGGCGGTGTACGCGCTTTGTCGCAGCCTGCGTGCAAAGAACATCAGCCTGCTCATCTTTTCGCTGATCTTCTATGCGTGGGGCGAGCCGGTGTATGTGCTGCTGCTGATGACGATGGCGCTTTTTGACTGGTATTTTTCCCTGCGTATACAAAGAGCGCGAAGGGAAGAGAAAAACGCCAAACTCTGGGTTGCGCTCGCATGCGTCGTGAATCTCGGTCTGATCGGCTTTTTCAAGTATGCGGGCATGGTCTGCTCGATCTTTGGAGACGTGCCGGCGTTCGTGCAGCGTATCGCGCTGCCGCTCGGCATTTCGTTCTATACGTTCCAGCTTTTGAGCTATGTTGTGGATGTGTACCGCGGTGACGCCGATGCGCAGGATAAATACTGGCATGTGCTGCTCTATGCTGCGCTCTTCCACCAGTGCATCGCCGGACCCATCGTCCGGTACAAGACCATCGCGGAAGAGCTCTTCCATGACCGCGATGAGACGGTCGATCGTGCCCGCGGCTGCACGCGCTTTGCCGTTGGCCTTGCAAAGAAAACGGTGCTCGCGAACGCCTGCGGCGCGCTTGCCGATTCGCTGCTGCTCACAGACGCCGCCATCGGTTCGGCGGCGCAGCTTGCGAATAATCTCGCGGCGCTTTCCAATAAGCCGGCGCTTGCGCTCTGGGTCGGCATGATCGCGTATGCGTTCCAGATCTATTTCGATTTTTCCGGCTATTCCGACATGGCCATCGGTCTTGCCAAGTGCTTTGGCTTTGATTTCTCCGCCAACTTTGACTATCCCTAT
>OLSB01002849.1_pt1 | contig 13464 bp, 10 predicted proteins | sample 1672071 | NCBI WGS metagenome assembly OLSB01 (sample SAMEA3136642, study PRJEB25190) | human gut metagenome | biome: human gut; feature: human-associated habitat; material: faeces | place: Austria | collected 2013 | reverse complement strand
TTTTGTGATCTTGATTTTGCTCTTGACAAGAGGTCACTTCATAACAGCAAGCACACTCAGCCTTGACCACGACATCACGGTTTCTGTCCACGTTGTGCCGCTGGCACAGTTCCGGCGGTATGCGGATTTCCTGCCGTTCTATCAGAATGTGCTGAAGGAGGGGATTCGCTATGCTGGACGTGGGGTGATTTTCGTCTGACCCAAACCGTGACCCAGACTGGGCAAAAACGTGATGGACGCAATGGAAAGAATCCTATAAAAGCAGAACTTTTTCATCTAAAATATTTGCGTATTATAATTAAAATACAGTAAAACACGAACGGATGGCTCTTGACGTGCATGGGGTCACAGGCTCGAGTCCTGTACTGTCCACCATGAGAAGGCTCCGAAATCAGTAGATTTCGGAGCCTTTGATATTATACGCGGCGAGCAGAACAGGAGGCGGTCTGGGTGCCGGCAGAAGAGAATAAGAACCGAAGAGCGAGTTTTATGGAGATCATGAAAAACCGGATCCTCTCCGGCGAACTGAAGCCCGGAGACCGTCTGCCGCCGGAGCGGGAGCTGGCCGAACAGCTGGGCTTCAGCCGCGGCTCGGTCAACCAGGGGATGCTCGATCTGGCGCGCATGGGTTTTTGCGGATCGTGCCGCGCAGAGGCGCGTTCGTGGCGGAATATGTTCAGCAGGCCACGCCGGAGACGCTGTCAGCCATCATGGGGTTTGATTCCGGTCTGATCGACAGCACGCTGTTCCGGGATCTGATGGATGCGCGGATCCTGATCGAGCGCGAATGCACGCGGCTGGCCTGCGCAAAGCTCACGCCGGCGTCGCTGCAGATGCTGCAGGCACACACGGAGGCGATCTATGCCGCCGACGATGCGCAGGCGGCGGAGACCGTCTATCTGTATCACAAATGCCTGACCGAGATCTCGGGGAATCTGGCCTATGCGATGGTGTTCCAGAGCTTTGAGAAGATGATCCGCAATCTGATCCGGGAGCATTACAAAAACCGCGAGGAGCTGCGGCTGAGCATTCCGAAGTTCCAGCTGCTGACTGCGGCGATCGCGCGGCGGGACGCATATGAGGCGGATATGTGCATGCTGTCCATCCTCGGCCGGGCCTCCGACTATCTGGGTCCGTATCTGGAAGAAAAACAGAAATAACGAAAAAAGCTGCCCGGGTGGGCAGCTTTTTTGTATGTTCTGCTTACAGCATCGACGAGCCGCCGGTCACGATCCGGCAGGCGAGCGAGGCCGCGGTCAGCGCGCCGACATAGACGCTGCCGGAGCGGCGGTAGGTGTAGGTGCACAGCACGCTGAACACCAGCACCTGCGGCACAAACAGGATCAGCAGCGACATGAACGGGCCGCCGAACGTCGAGCCGAACAGCAGATCTGCGCCCGGCGCGATGTTCATAAAGAACGGGATGTATTCGATCAGCACGATGATCAGAATGCCGCCGACCATCATGAGCGCGTTGCGCCACCAGCAGCCGAGGAAGCCCTTGAAGCCCGGCTGATATGTGGTTTTGCAGCGGGCGGAGGCCATGATCTTGCTGTTGTTCAGGATAAAGAACAGCGCAAAGACCGGAAGATAGACGCAGAACTGTCCGAACCGGGCTGCGTCAAAGGTCTTGAAGAACGGCCAGATGAACCGGAAGTCCAGCAAAAATGCCTTCTCGCAGAGAAACAGCAGCACGTACAGATACGCCAGCATGCACAGGACCAGCAGCGCGCAGCGGCCGAGCAGGCCCCAGCCCATGCGCCCCGACGCGGCAGCTGTGCCGAGCCCCATGCTCTGCCAGCCATCCTGCGCGCCGCGCTTTTTGTTTTTCTGATAGCCAATGATGGACGTGACCAGCATGATCAGGATCAGAAGAGAATACCAGCTGAGGAAGCCGTTGCCGACCGTCATGCGGAAGATATTTTCCGGCAGCGGCAGGAGGCCGTGGCCGAGCTGCGTCATGAACGGATACGTCGCAGCAGCGAGCAGCATCGTGATGATCGCGCCGCGCCACCATGCGCCGTTCGGCTTGACGGAGGCCTCGCCTGGCAGCGGCTGCACCGCCTTGGAGAAGAACGGCGTTGTGAGCAGCAGCTCCATCACGGCCATGAGCGATGCGACTGCCGCGAGCATGGCGATCAGTACGAGCGTCTCCTTCGTCATGGCGACCTGATCTGTCGGCGCGAGCGTCAGATCAAGGCCGATGGTATCGGAGAACCATGTCAGCGCCGTGGCGAGACCATGCGCGTTGTGGGTCGTGAGCCGGTGGTTGGTGTTCAGCAGCTCCATGCGGCGGGCGGTGCCGTCTTCGAAGCTTCCATAGGTCGTGTTCCACGCGGCCTCGTCCGCGGTGCAGCCGAGGAACTCCGTGCGCAGATCGCTTTTCAGCAGATCATCGTCCACGACGTTTTTGTAGTCGCGGAAATAGCTGAATTCATCGTATTTTGCCTGCAGGAGCAGGACGTTGTTGAAGTGGATGTTCTCCGCGTCATACGCGCTGTCGCGGAACAGCTCGCCGCACTGCAAAACGACGGCCTTCGGTTCAACGTCCGTGCCGCAGAAATTCGCGGCGACCGACCACGAGGGCCAGGTGCCCATCGAGTGGCCGCTGATCGCAAGACGCGCGGGATTGACATTGTCCATGGCCGCCAGCAGCGCGTAGGCACAGCTGCCGCCTGCGGAGCTGTCTGTCATGGAATTGCCGTCGGCGTCGGTCGTGTAATGCTTGTCGAAAAAGCTGAGGTTGGAAAAGTTCATCATGACCTTGTAGCGGGTCTGGCCGCCGATGGTCTTGAACGTGCCGTCCTCGACGCTGTCCTCGCCGTAGTTGACCGTGACCTTGTGATTGACGTAGCCGCGGTTGATCAGTCCGGCCGTCGTCGAGCCGTGGCCGTATTCGTCCAGACACAGGACCACCGCGCCGCGGCGGGCCAGCTCGATGGCGTAGGCCGCGCAGGTCTCATGGTCGTTCTGGTAGCCGTGCAGCAGCAGAACGCCGGGGGCCGGGGTCTCGGCCGTGGCGGTCTTCGGTGTGTACAGCTTGTACATGAGATCACCGACGTCGGTTTCAATCTATCCTTCCGTAACGGTGATGGTCCCGTTTCCGCGCTGGATGCGGTCAGCGGCGAACATGCAGCCGAAGACGATCGCAAGCAGCAAAACCAGCGCAAGCGCCGCTTTTTTCCGGGAATGTTTCATCATATCGCTCCTCTCCGATTCTGTGGTATAGCCACAGAATCAGTATAGCAGCACGCGCCTCACGGAAAAGCAATGAGAAATAGAAAAAATCTGATATTCGCCCGCAACAAAAGAAACAACTGGTTATACCACAAAACCGCCGCCCGGCCGGATCGGCGGGGCGGCGGCGATTCAGAAATATCCGGCTTCCAGCAGGAGCGTGAGGCAGGTGTTGATCTCTTCGTCGGTGAAGAGGGGGCCGTAACGGGCCTGGATGATGGTGGCTTCCGGCGAAAGCTCCAGATGCCCGGCCTGCTCCAGCGAGGCGAAGGCGTCGGAGGGGGCACGGCGGCGGACAAAGTCCCGCACGGCGGCGACGCTGCCGCGGGACTGCAGATCCCGGACGAAGCGCGTCACGGGGCTGTGATACAGCGCAGCGGCCTGCTGCGCGTTCTGCAGCAGCTCCTGCTGCAGGGCAAGCTCGAGTTTGGTCTGTCTTGCTTCCATCGGCGGATCCTCAGCGCATGTTGAACTGGATCTGGTCGCGGCGGCCGAGCTCGGACAGGCGGGCCTCGATGGCCCCGGCGGTCCGGCCGTGGCGGCGGGCGATCTGCTCGACCGGCAGACCCGCGTCGTATTCCTCCAGCAGCTGCTGCTCCTCGTCCGGCCGCCAGCTGCGGCCGGCGTTGACGGCCTGCGCGCCGGTCTGGCGGGTCTGCAGCTCCTGCAGGACGCAGTGCAGCGCCCGGATAATTTCGGGGTGGTTATAGACGCTCTCGTCCGGCAGACGCGCGCCTGTGATCGGGTCGCGGCCGTCGGCGAGCCCGCGGAGCAGCTCCGCAGCACGCTTGATCTCCATACGCTCACCTTTTCTGTCAAGTTTCGGACTTTTGCTTCTATTATAGTGTACGGAAGTCCGGACTGCAAGCCGTTTCGGCGTCTTTATGCCGGAAATGTTCCGTCCCGGATGTACGAGACCGCGTATTCCACGAACCGGCGGACGGCCGGCGGGGCCTGCAGCCGGGAGGGCAGGGCGATGCCGAGCTCGATCGACTCCTCCGGGGCCAGGGGCAGGATGACGGCGCGGGTCTGGATGCCGCCGGTGGACAGCCGGTTCAGCATGCTCACGCCGAGTCCGCTTTCGACCATGGCGATGGCAGCGTGGTCTTCCTCTGTCGTGTAGCCGATGGAGGGAGTCAGGCGGTATTTGTTGAAGACGTGCATGACGTCGGAGTCGTTGCCGCGGGCGGAGATGACGAGCTCCTCATTGCGGTAGGCGCCGATGGGGAATGCGCCGGCGCTGGCCAGCCGGTGCTCCGGCGGGACGATGGCGACCATCGGGTCCGCGCGCAGTGGGATCCACTCCCGCCCGCCGCCGAGCACGCGGCTGTAGAAGCACAGATCCACCCGGTTCTGGTTCATCAGCTCGTCGAGCAGCTGGTGGTGGCCCTCCATGAGCTCGATCTGCACGCCGGGGAAATCCCGGTGGAACCGGCCGATGACCGGCGGTAGCCAGTGCGCGGAGATGCTGTAATACGAGCCGATGCGCACCTTGCCGGTCAGGACGCCCTGGATCTTGGAGCAGACCTGCCGCAGCCGGTCGTCGCACTGCACCAGATCGCGCAGCGGCGCGATGAGCTGCTCGCCGTCCGTCGTCAGGTGGACGCCGCGCCGCGTGCGGACGAACAGGGGGAAGCCGAACTCCTGCTCCAGCGCGTTGATCAGGTGGACCACGCCGGAGGGCGTATAGTTCCATGCGGCGGCAGCGGCCGTAAAGCTGCCGCTGTCGGCGACGGAGAGGAAAATTTTATAGCGGTTGAGATCCATGACGCCTCCTGTTATGACGGACTGTCACATGAAAATGAAGAAACTGTCGTTTTACTTTAGACTGATGGCATTATAAACTGTAGACGAAGAGCTGTCAAGGACGCCAGATTCTGCAGTGCACCAGAATGCGTCAGTTGACAAGAGCACACACGCTTGCAGGCCGGACTGGACCGCCGTCTGCTGCGTTATCGTCCTTGACTTGCGTCAGCAAGCCTGCGTCCTCTGCCTTGCAGACAACGCTCCAGACCGGCCGGCAAGTCCTTCGGAGTTTTTCACGGAGGATAAACGGCAGCTGGCAAGGCAGACGAGGAAGATGGGCTGACGCCCATCGACGAGGATAACGACGCCAGCCGTCGTTTTGCCCCGTGAAAAACCGTGTGTGCTCTTGTCAGCTGACGCAAAGACGTTGATGACGACAAAAACGAAAAAGAAAGCGAGAGACCTGAAGTATGAATGTATGGCATCTGGTTTTGTGCGTAGTCATTCTTGCGCTGGCCTATATCTTCTTCCAGTACGCCCGCATCCGGAAGCTGCCGGAGGGGACGGACGAGATGCAGGAGATGGCCGGCATCATCCGTGACGGCGCAAGCACCTTCCTCAAGACGGAATTCCGCGTCATTGCGATCGTCGTGATCGTGGTCGCGGCAGTATTCAGCCTGTTCGTGGAAAAGACGAGCGGCATCACCTTTATCATGGGCGCGTGCATGTCCAGCGTCGTGTGCATCCTCGGCATGCGCAGCGCGACGTATGCAAACGTCCGCACCTCCAACCGCGCGCGCGAAACGCTCTCCATCGGCGAGACCGTCAAGGTCGCGCTCGGCGGCGGCAGCGTCTCGGGCCTGGCGGTGCAGGCGTTCGGCATGCTGGGCATGGTCCTGGTCCTGATCATCTGGAACGGCGTGGACCCGACCGCAGTCGGCACGGGCTTCTTGGCCAACCTTGAGTGCAATCCCACCATCATGCGTATCACCACGTATTCCCTCGGCTGCTCCATCGTCGCCATGTTCAACCGCGTGGCCGGCGGCAACTATACCAAGGCGGCCGATATCTCCTCCGACATCCTGGCCAAGCTCCGCCACGACATGCCCGAGGATGACAGCCGCGTGCCGAACGTCATCGCCGACTTCATCGGCGACAACGTCAACGACATTGCCGGCAACTGCTCCGACCTGCTCGAAAGCTTCGTCGCCACCATGGCCGCGGCCCTGATGATCGCGGTCACGATCTACAAAAGCGCGCTCTCCGGCGGTACGGAGGCTGTGACCGAGGCGACCTTCACCGCGACCACCGTCTTCCCCATCGTGCTGGCGGGCTGCGGCCTGTTCGGCTGCCTGCTTGGTCTTGGCTATGCCACCATCAAGAAGATGGGCGACAATCCCTCGCACGAGCTGAACCTCTCCACCTGGATCTCTGCGGGTCTGACGGTCGTGGGCGGCTTCGTCGCGGCGAAGCTGATCTTCGCGGATGTGCCCCTGTACGCGAGCTTCCGCTGCGGCTGGCTGTCGCCGTGGATCTCGAGCGTGCTCGGCATCGCCAGCGGCGTCGCCATCGGCTCCATCACCGAATACTACACCTCCACCGACTATAAGCCCACCCGCCGTCTGGCGGAGATCGCCACCGAGGGCGACGCGTTCGTCATCACCAAGGGCGACGCCATCGGCTCGCGTTCGTGCTTGCTGCCGGTTTTGCTGATCGGCGTGTCCCTGTTCATCTCCGGCAAGGTCTGCGGCACCTACGGCATTGCCCTCTCCAGCCTCGGCATGCTGGCCTTCGTCGGCGCGACGGTCTCCATCGACGCCTTTGGCCCCATCGCCGACAATGCCGGCGGTCTGGCGGAATCCTGCCATCTGGATGAATCCGTCCGCGCCATCACCGACAAGCTCGACGCCGTCGGCAACACCACCGCCGCCATCGGCAAGGGCTTCGCCATCGGCTCCGCCGCGTTCGCCACGGTCTCGCTGATCGTCGCCTACGTCGGCAACTACACGGCTATCAACGCAGAGCCGGTCCTCAACATGGCCTCCTACATCGTTGTCGCCGGCGGCATCATCGGCGGCGCGCTCATCGAATACTTCTCCGCGCTCCTGACCGACAACACCATCGAATCCGCCCGCCTCATGGCCGACGAGGGCGACCGGCAGCTGTCCCGCCCCGGCGTGCTTGAGGGCACGGTCCGCCCGGATTACAACCGCTGCATCGAAATGGCCGCCCGGCAGGCGCTCAAGAAGATGCTGCTGCCGTCCGTGCTGGCGCTGCTGATCCCGATCGTGGGCGGCTTCGTGTTCGGCGTGGAGTTCGTCGGCGGTCTGCTCATCGGCGCGACCATCGTGGCCATCCCGCGCGCGATCTTCATGGGCAACTCCGGCGGCGCGTTCGACAACGCCAAGAAGTACATCGAGTCCGGCTCTCTCGAGGGCCACGGCAAGGGCTCCGACGCGCATAAGGCCTCCGTCGTCGGCGATACCGTCGGCGATACGAGAAAGGACGTCGTCGGCGTCGCGCTGGATATCTTCATCAAGACCATGTCCACCGTCGCCAACACCCTCGCCACCGTGTTCCAGCACATCACGCTCATCCGCTGAGCAAACGCAGATACCGGACCGGGCCCCGCAGAGCTGCGGGGCCCGGTTTTTTCTGCAAAAAAGAAAATAATGGCGCGGGGTGCGAAACGTGTTGAATTTGCGGCGGAATCTGCTATAATTTTCGCAAGAGAGACTGCGCGCATCCGCGCAGAAGTAAGCGGAGGAGAAACATGAAGAAGCATCGCGCCCTTTGGGTGATCATCATTGTAATTGTGGTGCTCGCGGCGGCTGCCGCGGGCGTGTGGTTTTGGCTGCAGTCGCGGCTGGACGAGACGCAGCAGGCGCATCAGACCGTCTATGCCGAATATCAGGCCATGACGGCGGCCGCGGATCAGGTCACACTGACCGTGACCGAGGACGGCTCGGCCATCGGGAGCTATGACATGCAGGCGCTCGGTCTGCGCGACGATCTGCTGCAGAAGGTGAATGCGCAGTTCTCTGAGATCGACCGCATGCCGGACGCGCAGTTTGCCGCTCTGCCGCTGCAGGACCGGCTGGACTGGGCCAAGCGGGACCTAGGCGCCACGGATCGTGTCACGCCGGATCTCGGGCAACTGGAGCTGTCCGCCGTGCTGGCCGATCTGCAGAGCGTGAAGCGCACGGCGGCGCAGGATGCATATATTGACCTTGTGGACGGCGTCTATACCGTGCACGAAGAGGTCGCGGGCGACGAGCTGAATGCCGCCGCCGTGCAGGAGGGGCTGAAGACCGCAGCGGCTGGTCTGGCCGTGACGCCGTCCGGCGCGCAGAACGCGACGTTCGAGCTGACCTCGGTCGACTGCTACGAAACCCCCGCCATCACGACTGCGACGCTCCGCGATACGCCCGACAGCCTCTTCCGCACCGCGCTGGCGGAGCTGGAGGTCAAGGTCGATTTCAACAAGGATTCCGAATTCCTGCCGCACGGCGAGGAGACGCTTACGAGCCACGATCTGGCCTCCATCCTCGATCTGGAGGCGGACGGCACGATCACCATCGATGAAAAGGTCCTCGCGGAGACGATCTCGAAGTGGGCAACGAAATATAATCAGTATGACGCGCCGTTCATCTTCGATTCCTGGGTCAAGGGCGTGATCCAGATCGACTTTGTCACCTGCAATTATCTCATCGACGCGCAGAGCGTCATGGAGCAGATCCGCGCGCAGCTGCTGACGATGGAATCCGGCGAGATCGACGCGGACGCTGTCTGCTACGACACGGACGGCAAGCCCTTCTCGCTGGGCGACAGCTACGTCGAGGTCGATTTTGACAACCAGCAGATGACGTACATCAAGGACGGCCGTCTGGTCGTCAACACCAACATCGTGACCGGCGCGCTCAACGGCCACCAGACGCCGACCGGCCTGTATGAGGCCCACGGCAAGGAGCACGACGTCTGGCTCAAGGGCGACGACTATCTGGTCTTCGTCAAGTACTGGGTCAGCGTGGTCGGTGATCTCATCGGCCTGCACGACGCGTCGTGGCGGTCGAACTTCGGCGCGAGCTTCTATGTCTACGGCGGCTCCCACGGCTGCGTCAACACGCCGGAGGAGGCCATGGCCTGGATCTGGAACCTGATCGAGGACGGCACGCCCGTCATCATGCACGGCGTCAATGAATGGTATGAGCCCGCCAACGGCAACCCGCGCGAGACCAAGGATCCCGTCCGCGGCACGACGAGTGAGACGAAGGTCGAGCCCGGCACGCGCGTGCTGTCGGAGGACAACAGCCGCATCGAGCTGCAGCCGGACGATGTCGTCCCCTTCGAAATGCCGAAGGACGCCAATGCCGACGACGCGGAGAACACCGCTGCCAACCCCAAGCCGGTGTCCTGAACGAGAAACGAAAAAACCTCCGCAGAGCATGCCCCTGCGGAGGTTTTTGTTTAAAGCAAGATGTCCATGTCCTGAGGACAGGAAAAGAAAAACAGCCCGCCGCAGGAAGACGTCTCCTGCGGTGGGTACAGACCCAGTATAGCATAGCGCCCCGCGCGTTGCAAGGAAAAATTCAGGCCTCTGAAAAATTTCGGATGCTTCCACAAGGAACCGGGTTTTGCCTGTTTTTATCTTCGTAAAAGTTTCATTCTTGACGTTTCAGGGCCGCGGGGGTACAATACGATGCGTATTTTGTTTTTTGGATTTTTTATGAAAGTAGAGGGATGCCGTGATGCGTGAATCCAACAATATTCCGGAGGTTTTCGGCAGTATGGTCTTCAATGAGGCTGCGATGGAGCAGTATGTCGCAGCCGAGGCTGTCGCCGCGTGGAGGCAGTGCCTCGAGCAGGACCAGCCGCTGACGCTGGAGGTCGCCAATGAGATCGCCGCCGGCATGAAGCAGTGGGCGCTCGAGCATGGTGCGACGCATTTCACGCACTGGTTCCAGCCGCTCAACGGCGTGACGGCCGAGAAGCACGACAGCTTCATCAGCCCCGTTCCCGGCGGCAAGATCACGATGGAGTTTTCCGGCAAGGAGCTCGTCCGCGGCGAGCCGGACGCGTCCAGCTTCCCCTCCGGCGGCCTGCGCGCCACCTTTGAGGCCAGAGGCTACAGCGCCTGGGACCCGACGTCCTTCGCGTTCATCAAGGACGGCAGTCTCTGCATCCCGACGGTCTTCTGCTCCTACGGCGGCGACGCGCTGGACAAGAAAACGCCGCTGCTGCGCTCCATGGAGGCAGTCAGCCGCGAGGCCGTACGCATCCTGCGCCTGTTCGGCGACGAGCAGACCCACCGCGTGACGCCGCAGGTCGGCGCGGAGCAGGAGTATTTCCTGATCGACAAGGCGCTCTATGAAAAGCGCGAGGATCTGAAGTTCTGCGGCCGCACGCTCTTCGGCGCGAAGCCGCCCAAGGGCCAGGAGCTCGACGATCATTACTTCGGCGCCATCCGCCCGCGCGTCGCGGCCTATATGCAGGACCTCGACCGGGAGCTATGGAAGCTCGGCGTTCTGAGCAAGACCAAGCACAACGAGGTCGCGCCTTCCCAGCACGAGATGGCCCCCATCTACTGTGACTGCAACGCCGCCAACGACCAGAACCAGCTGACCATGGAGGTCATGAAGAAGGTCGCCGACCGGCACGGGCTGGTCTGCCTGCTGCATGAAAAGCCCTTTGCGGGCGTCAACGGCTCCGGCAAGCACAATAACTGGTCGCTGGGCACCGATACGGGCAAAAACCTCTTCTCCCCCGGCAAGACGCCCAGCCAGAACGCGCAGTTTTTGCTGTTCCTGGCGGCCTTCGTCGCGGGCGTGGATGAATATCAGGAGCTGCTGCGCAGCACCGTCGCCTTCGCGGGCAACGACCACCGTCTCGGCGCGCAGGAGGCGCCCCCGGCCGTGATCTCCATCTTCCTCGGCACCGAGCTGGAGGATATCATCGACTCCATCGTCTCCGAGCAGGACTACACCGAAAAGACCGGCCGTCAGCTGCGCATCGGCGTCGACGTGCTGCCCACCATCCCGCAGGATACGACCGACCGCAACCGCACCTCGCCGCTGGCCTTCACCGGCAATAAATTCGAGTTCCGCATGCCCGGCTCGAGCCAGTCGATCGCGGGCCCCAATACGATCCTCAACACGATCATGGCCGAGGAGCTCGGCCGCTTCGCCGACCGCCTGACGGGCGCGGCGGATTTCCAGCAGGCGCTCAATATCCTTCTGCGCGAGGTCTTCCAGCGCCACCGCCGCATCATCTTCGGCGGCAACGGCTATGACAGCGCCTGGATGGCGGAAGCCGAGCGCCGCGGGCTGGTGAACCTGCCCAATACGGCCGCGGCCCTGCCCGCCTATATCCTGCCCAAGAACGTTGCGCTCATGACGAAGCACGGCGTCTACACCACCAGTGAGATGATGGCCCGGCATGAGATCCATATGGAAAAATACTGCAAGCTGATCTCCATCGAGGCGGCGACGCTCGTCGACATGGTCCAGCACAGCATCCTGCACGCGGCGTCGCGCTACGAGGGCGTTCTGTGCCAGACGATCCTGCAGAAAAAGCAGGCGCTGCCGCACGCGGACTGCCGCGTGGAGACCGCGCTGGCCGAGAGCATCCTGACGCTCAACGGCGAGCTGCTCGACGATACCGTCGCGCTCAAGACCGCGCTGGAGACCGCGCCGGAGACCGACGGCGAGCACATGCTCCGCTACTACCACGACACGATCTTCGCCCAGATGAACAAGGTCCGTGCCTCGATCGACAAGCTCGAAACGCTCGTCGCCGGCGACTACTGGCCGTATCCGCGCTATACCGATCTGCTGTTCTCGGTGTAATTTTCAGATGGAGGCACATCTATGAAATATATCTTCATTACCGGCGGCGTTGTCTCGGGCCTTGGCAAGGGCATCTGCGCCGCATCGCTCGGAAGACTCCTCAAGCAGCGCGGCCTGCGCGTGCAGAACCAGAAATTCGACCCGTACCTGAACGTCGACCCCGGCACCATGAGCCCGTATCAGCACGGCGAGGTCTTCGTCACCGATGACGGCGCGGAGACCGACCTTGACCTCGGCCACTATGAGCGCTTCACGGACGAGAGCCTGACCGCGGGCTGCTCCGTGTCGGCGGGCAAGGTCTACTGGAGCGTCCTGTGCCGTGAGCGCGAGGGCGGATATCTCGGCCGCACCGTGCAGATCATCCCGCACATCACCGACGAGATCAAATCCCGCATCTACCAGATGGACAACGGGAAGTCCGACGTGCTCATCACCGAGATCGGCGGCACCGTCGGCGATATCGAGTCGCAGCCGTTCCTCGAGGCCATCCGGCAGGTAGCCGCTGAGCAGGGAAAGAAGAATGTGCTGTTCATCCATGTGCCCATGATCGTGGAGATCCCCGGCTCGGGCGAGCTCAAGAGCAAGCCCACGCAGCACTCGGTCAAGGAGCTGCTGTCCATCGGCATCCAGCCGGATATCCTCGTCTGCCGCACCAACCAGCCCATGACCGAGGAGATCTGCCGCAAGATCGCCCTGTTCTGCAACATGGAGCCCGACTGCGTCATCCCGAACACCACGGCCTCCACCCTCTATGAGGTGCCGCTGCTGCTGGAGAAGGAGGGGCTGGCCCGCGTCGTGTGCCGGAAGCTGGAGCTTTCGTGCGGCGAGCCGGAGCTGACCGCCTGGACGCAGATGGTCACCCGCATCAAGACTGCCAGCCGCCATGTGACCATCGCGCTGGTCGGCAAATACACCGAGCTGCATGACGCGTATCTGTCCGTGGAGGAATCGCTGTTCCACGCGGGCACGGCCAACGACGTGATCGTGGATATCCGCTGGGTCGACTCGTCCAAACTCGCGCCGGCGACCGCGGCGTCCGTGCTGGACGGCTGCGCGGGCATTCTGGTGCCCGGCGGCTTCGGCGACCGCGGCATCGAGGGCATGATCACCGCCGCGCAGTACGCGCGCACGCACAAGCTCCCCTACTTCGGCATCTGCCTCGGCATGCAGATCGCTGTGATCGAGTTTGCCCGCCACGTGTTGGGCTGGGAAGACGCCCACTCGGCGGAATTCGATGAGTTTACCAAGCACCCTGTCATCGACATCATGCCCGAGCAGAAGACCATCACCCAGAAGGGCGGCACGATGCGCCTCGGCGCGTATCCGTGCGTTTTGTCCGAGGGCAGCCGCGCAGCGGCGCTCTATGCAAAGACCGAGATCTCCGAGCGCCACCGCCACCGCTATGAATTCTGCAACGACTTCCGCGACGCGTTCGTCGCGGCCGGACTCGTGCCGACGGGTTTGTCTCCGGATGGGCGGCTCGTGGAGATCGTCGAGCTGCCGGAGCATCCGTGGTTCGTGGCCTGCCAGTTCCACCCCGAATTCAAAAGCCGCCCGGACCGTCCGCACCCGCTGTTCTACGGGTTCGTGAAGGCCAGCGCCGAACAATGACCCTCCTCCCCGCCGCTGCCCCGCA
>OLSB01002840.1_pt1 | contig 13493 bp, 14 predicted proteins | sample 1672071 | NCBI WGS metagenome assembly OLSB01 (sample SAMEA3136642, study PRJEB25190) | human gut metagenome | biome: human gut; feature: human-associated habitat; material: faeces | place: Austria | collected 2013 | reverse complement strand
CTTTTTATTTATATTATATTTTTATTTAAACTTCCGGCGATATTTTTTCTTTTCCGCCCATATAAGGTCTTAATACCTCGGGAATTATTATGCTTCCGTCACCCTGCTGATAATTCTCCATAATTGCCGCAACCGTTCTTCCTACGGCAACGCCGCTACCGTTCAATGTATGAACAAACTGAGCTTTGCTCTTTACTCCGTCTTTAAAACGGATTCCCGCACGGCGCGCCTGATAATCTTCAAAATTGCTGCACGAAGATATTTCAACATATCTTCCGTAGCTCGGCATCCAAACTTCTATATCATATTTCATCGTCGGCGTAAATCCGAGATCACCTATGCATATTTTAACCACACGGTAAGGCAACCCGAGACCTTGAAGTACACTCTCCGCATCATGGGTAAGTTTTTCAAGTTCATCGTATGAATCTTCCGGTCTTGTGAATTTAACAAGCTCAACTTTGTTGAACTGATGCTGTCTTATAAGCCCTCTTGTATCTCTTCCCGCAGAACCCGCTTCAGCTCTGAAGCATGCCGAGTATGCAACATGTTTTATAGGAAGCGAGGCGCCGTCTAAGATGCTTTCTCTGTACAGATTTGTAACAGGAACCTCAGCTGTCGGAATAAGAAAATACTCCGTTCCCGTAACTTTAAACGCATCCTCTTCAAACTTCGGAAGCTGACCTGTTCCGACCATGCTGTTTCTGTGTACCATGTACGGCGGAAGAATTTCCGTATAACCGTTTTTCTCCGTATGTGTATCAAGGAAATAGCTGATTATGGCTCTTTCAAGTCTTGCACCCATACCTCTGTAAACCGTGAAACGTGCACCGGTTATTTTTGCTGCCGCCTGAAAATCAAGAATATTAAGGCTTTCGCCGAGATCCCAATGGGCTTTTGGTTCAAAATCAAACTTTGTGGGTTCTCCCCATCTTCTTATTTCCACGTTGTCTTCGTCCGAGTTTCCGTCCGGAACAGTATCATTCGGAATATTCGGAATAGAAAGCAGCATTTTGTAAAGCTCGTCCTCCGCATCGCGTATCTGTCCGTCAAGTTCTTTTATTCTATCGGAAAGATCTTTGAGTTCAGCAAATATTCCTGATGCATCTTTTCCTTCTTTTTTCAAAACAGCAATTTTTTTGGATTCCTCGTTTTGTTTTGCCTTAAGGCTTTCTGCCTCATAAAGAAGTCCTCTTCTTTTTTCATCAAGTGCAATAACCGCATCAATATCAACATTTTCTTTTCTGCGAGCCATTGCTTTTTTTACACGTTCAGTTTCGGTTCTTATAACCTTAATATCTAACATTTATTCTCATCCTTTCAGAAATTAGAATTTTTTCGACAGTTTTTCATACAGTTTCAAAGTGTTCTCTCCCAAAATGCTCGAATCTATTGAATCAAACACTTCTTTTGCGGCCGTTTTATTTCCCGCGTTCAGAAGATCCTGTGCTTTTAAAAGATTTTCCGCTGCATCAACGTATTTCTGCTTTTCGGAGGCACTTTTTTCTCCGCTTGAACGTAATTCGTTGTTCTCGGCTGTAAGTTTGTCTATAGTACTTTGTTTTTCATTATTTTCCTTTTGCAGTCTTTCGTTTTCATCTGTCAGCTGCAAAACTGAATTTTGTGCTCCCTGGTAAAGAGCTTTGGTTTCTGTATGCTCATTCTTATATCTTATACCCGTAAATGATGAAAACAAAATCAAAACAAAAGCTACAGAGAAAAGTACTATACTGTACACCCAAATAAACTTTGATTTTTTCTTCATTTTTCTCACTCCCCTTTCTCACGCTTAAACCTTAGTTTTAAACGCTTTTTATCTTTTGATGTGATTTTATATTCAATTCTTCAAAAGTCATCTTTACGGTGTGCTTTTTCAGTTGTGTTTCAGACCCAGTTTTTCCATGATTCTGGTAAAATCATCGTTTCCGTAATATTCTATTTCTATTTTTCCCTTTTTTCTTCCTGTTATTATTTTAACTTTTGACCCGAAATTATCCGAAAGTCTTTTTTCCATTTCTTTAATCTCGGGTGATATTTCTTTTTTTTCTGCTATTTTTTTTGCCGTTTTCTTTTCCCCGGCAATCTTTTCTGTATCTCTGACAGAAAGTTTTCCATTTATTATTTCCTCGGCAAGCCTTTGTTTTTCCGCATCATCTTCGATGGATAACAATGTTCTCGCATGTCCTTCCGAAATTAACCCATTCCGAACCATATCTATTATGTTTTGCGGAAGCGATAATATTCTTACCGAGTTTGCTATTGCAGAGCGGCTTTTTCCGAGTGAACGCGACAGGCTCTCTTGTGTTAACCCGAAGTTTTCCATCAGATTTTTATATCCTTCTGCTTCTTCAATCGGATTTAAGTCTTCACGCTGCAAATTTTCAAGCATAGCCACCTCTGCGGCCTTCTGTTTTTCATATGTTCTCACTATTGCCGGTATTTCGCGCAGTCCCGCCATCTTTGCCGCACGCCATCTTCTTTCTCCGGCAATTATTTTGTAAAATCCGTTTTCCGACGGCGATACGATAATAGGCTGAATGATACCGTGTTCAGCTATTGAATTACTTAATGTTATAAGTGCGTCTTCATCAAAATCCTTTCTCGGCTGATCGTGGTTTGGCTCTATCATACTTATTCTTAACTCAATTAAATCTTTCTGCTCTGCCTCTGCTGCTTCGGTATTGTCATACAATGCATCAAGTCCTCTGCCAAGACCTCTTTTAATTGCCATTTCCGCCGCTCCTTTCAATAACTTCCTCCGCAAGATCAAGATAGCTTTCCGCACCTCTTGACGCAGGGTCATACACAATGACGGGTTCTCCGAATCCCGGAGCTTCGCTTAATCTCACATTTCTCGGAATAATTGTTTTATATACTTTTTCCGGAAAGAATTTTTTTACCTCGTCCACAACCTGCAGTGCAAGATTAGTTCTTGCGTCAAACATTGTCAGTAATACTCCTTCGATATCTATGCTTTTATTCAATACCTTTTTTACGCGTTTTATCGTTCCGGTCAGGCTGCTAAGTCCTTCAAGTGCGTAATACTCGCATTGAATCGGAACAAGCACGGAATCACACGCGGTAAAAGCATTAAGTGTTATCATTCCGAGCGACGGCGGACAATCCATTATAACGAAATCGTAGTCGTTTTTTATATCTGAAACAGCTGTTTTGAGTTGATATTCTCTTCCCATAACATTTACAAGTTCTACCTCAGCTCCGGAAAGCGCACTGTCGGACGGACAGATATACAGATTTTTATAATCCGTTTTTGTTATTATATCCTTCATTCCCGTTCCGTTTATAAGTGCATCATAAATCGATGTTTCAAGTTTTTTTGTGTTGACACCCAAGCCGCTTGTCGCATTCCCCTGAGGATCTATATCTATAAGAAGAACTTTCTTGCCCATTTTCGCAAGGCATGCTGAAAGATTTACTGCTGTTGTTGTTTTTCCGACCCCGCCTTTTTGATTTGCTATTGCAATTATTTTTGACACCTTCAGACCTCCTTTGTATTTTACAATATCTATTGTACCACAAAAATGTTTCACGTGAAACACTTTTTTGAAAAAAATCAAAATTTTATTGTTTCACGTGAAACATTTCCGAATTATTTATTCACCCTGATTACATACTCATAATATTTCTCGTGCTCTTTAGACACCGTTTTTGCCGAAACACCGGCGTCCTTAACAAGGTCAAGAGCCTTTTTCAAAGTGTTTAATACTATTATGTAATCCGAGGCTCCACCCTTTGGTTTTTTTCTGACAACACGCTTTCTCTTTACGGTGTGCTTCATTTCATCGGAAATGTATTTTTCTGTTTCTTTTGCATCATATTCTTTTTCAATAATTTTTTTAAGCAGCTGAAGTCTCATATCGTCGTCTTTAAGATTAATGAGTGCCTTTGCATGCTGCTCAGAAAGTTTATTTTCGCGAATAATATTTTTTACGGTCGAAGAAAAATCGGCAAGTTTAAGTTTAATTGTAATAACACTCGGTCTCACTCCGGTAAGCGCCGAAATATTTTCTACAGACAAACCATGCTCTTTGGAAAGTGTTTTATAAGCATCTGCCTCTTCAAAAAAATCTATTGACTTTCTCTGAATATTTTCGGCAACTGTTATAACCGCGGAATCGGTTTCCGAAATATCAAGTACAATACAAGGCACTTCGGAAAGACCTGCCATTTCCGCCGCACGCAAACGTCTCTCACCCACAGCAAGTTCATAAACACCTGCTTTAAGTCTTCTGAGTATAAGCGGCTCAATAAGCCCAAATTCTTTTATGGAATCCGCAAGATCCGAAACGGATGTAACGTCCATAAATTTTCTCGTTTGGTAAGGGTTTGGTTTAATTGCGCCTACGGGAATCATTCTGACTACCGGGGCATTATCATACGTAATTGCCATAATACCGGACCCCCTCATATTTTGTTGTATTTCTATAATACCACAAAATATGCCAAACGTAAAGAAAAAAATATCGTCAAATAATCGGCTGTTTAGATGGCTTTCCTGCTTTTCTCGGATAATTCTTCGGCGTTTTACAAATTTTACGTATAATCACGACACTATGTTCCATATTTTTCCAAAAAAAGTCATGAACTTTTTCTGTTTCTCCGCCCAAAATAAGCATGGCTTTTTCGGCACACTGAACCTCATTGCGAGCTTCTTTCCCTTTAAGTGCCAAAAACAGACCGCCGACTTTCACAAAAGGAAGACAGTATTCGCATAAAACCGGCAGATTAGCAACGGCTCGCGACACGCAAACGTCATATTTTTCGCGAAATTTTTCATCTATTCCCGCATCCTCTGCTCTCATATGAAACACGTCCGTATTTTTAAGTTTAAGTTCGGAAACGACATCCGATAGAAAACCCACGCGTTTTGCAAGAGAATCCATAAGCGTAAGTGAAATATCATCTCTCGCTATTTTAAGCGGCAATCCGGGAAAACCGGCACCTGTTCCGACATCAATCACTCTGCTTCCGGGATTTATAAACTCCTGGCAGGAAATTGAGTCGGCAAAATGCTTTATATAAATATCGTCAGGCTCAGTTATCGCAGTGAGATTAAATTTTTTATTTGTTTCAACAAGCATTTCGGCATATTTTTTAAATTTACTTTCAATATCTTCATTCAGAGGCAAATCAAAAAGTTTAAAGCACTCATTTAAAATACTATTCATGTTTTTTCCCTTCCAATGCGACAAGCAAAACAGATATATCAGCCGGAGAAACACCTGAAATTCGCGAAGCTTTACCTATATTTTCGGGTTTAGCCGCACAAAGCTTCTGCCTTGCTTCTATTCTCAATCCTTTAATCTCCGAAAAATCAAAATCAGAAGGAATTTTTTTATTTTCAAGCTTGCGGAACTGCTCGACTATTGTTTTCTGCCTTCTTATATAGCCGTCATATTTAATTCTGATTTCCGCTTCTTCACATATTTCGTGCGAAAGCTTAGGTCTTGTTGTATCTACAGGTTCGAGATCATCATATGTAACCTGAGGGCGTCTGAGTAAATCAGAAAGTCTGATTCCCGTGGATACTGGCTCCGTATCACATTTTTTCAGAATTTCGTTAAGTTTATCGCTTGGAGGAACAGATGTTTTAGAAAGTCTGTGAATTTCTTTATCTATACTGTTCATTTTATCGGTGAATTTTTCAAAACGCTCATCGGAAATCATTCCGATTTTATGTCCCTTAGGAGTGAGTCTTTCATCTGCATTATCCTGTCTTAAAAGCAGGCGGTATTCCGAGCGGGACGTCATCATTCTGTAAGGCTCATTTGTACCTTTTGTTACAAGGTCATCTATAAGAACACCTATATATCCCTCATCTCTGCCGATTACAAAAGGTTCTTCCCCCTTAAGAAGCAGAGCCGCATTAATTCCTGCCATAAGTCCCTGAGACGCAGCTTCTTCATAACCGGAACTTCCGTTAAACTGACCAGCTCCGAAAAGACCGCCGTATTCCTTAAATTCAAGCGAACTCTTAAGCTGGAGAGGATTTATGCAGTCATATTCGATTGCATATGCGGTTCTCATAATTTTGCAGTTTTCAAGACCTTTTATCGAATGAAGCATCTGAATCTGAATATCCTCCGGCATAGAACTTGAAAGCCCCTGTACATACATTTCATCGGAATTAAGACCCATGGGTTCAATGAAAATCTGATGTCTTTCTTTATCTGCAAAACGCACAACCTTATCCTCTATTGAGGGACAGTATCTCGGGCCCACACCTTCAATAACTCCGGAAAAAAGGGGCGCTCTGTGAAGGTTTTGTCTTATTATTTCATGCGTTTTTTGGTTAGTATACGTAAGATAACAGCATACTTTATTTTCAAATGTACCCTCGGCTTCAAATGAGAACGGAACAATCTTTTCATCTCCGTACTGAGGTTCCATAACGGAAAAATCAACTGTTTTTCCGCTGATACGTGGCGGCGTTCCTGTCTTAAAACGAACAATTTCAATTCCGTTTTTCAAAAGAGAAGATGTAAGTTTTGAAGCCGGAAGCATACCGTCCGGACCTCCGGGACGGATATTTTCGCCCGTTATAACTTTACCTCCGAGGTATGTTCCCGTGGCAACCACAACCGCACGCGCTTTGATAATTGCGCCGTTTTCTGTTTTAACACCTGTTACATGACGGTTTTCATCAAAAAGAATCTCGACAATTTCAGATTGTCTTACATCAAGGTTTTCCGTATATTCAATAATTCTTTTAATTTCATTTCTGTATGCCCATCTGTCAGTCTGGGCACGTAAAGACCATACAGCAGGTCCTTTTCCTTTGTTTAATGTACGCGACTGTATAAAGGTTTTATCGGCAGCTTTTCCCATTATTCCGCCGAGTGCATCAATTTCGCGCACAAGATGTCCCTTTGCGCTTCCTCCTATATTGGGATTACATGCCATGTTTCCCACAGCATCAAGTGAAATGGTGAACAAAGCCGTTTTCATTCCGAGTTTTGCCGCAGCGCAGCCTGCTTCGCAGCCTGCATGCCCTCCCCCTATTATAACAACGTCATATTCACCGCCAAAGTATTCCATAAGTTACATTCCCTTCAATCTAAAAAACTACTTTCCGAGGCAAAATTTACTGAAAATTTTATCCACAATTTCGTCCGTCACCGTAATTCCTGTTATTTCTCCCAATGCAAATGCCGCATTTTCAAGATCGGACGCAACAAGATCTACCGGAAAACCGTTTTTTAAAGTTTCTTCCGCTCCGTTTAAATTTGAAGAAGCCAAAGACAAAGCTTCTTTTTGTCTCAGATTCGTTATCATTGCTTTTTTAGCCGAATAAACGGCTCCGTCGGTTACTTTCTCAACAATTCTTTTTGAAAGTGCCGGGAGTCCGTCTCCCGTTTTTGCCGAAACACTGATATAATCCGAATTTCCGCTGTAGCCGCACGGATTTAAGTCATTCTTGTTAAAAACAAGAATATGTTTTTTATCTTTTACAAGTTCCAAAATTTCTTTGTCATTTTCCGTTATATTCCCTCCGTCAAAAAGAGCAAGGCATATATCGGATTTTTTTATATAGTCAAGGGATTTTTCTATCCCGATTTTTTCTATTTTTTCACCGTTTTCGCGTATTCCTGCCGTGTCACACAGGATAACCGCAACTCCGTCCATAACGGTTTTAACTTCTATTGCATCTCTTGTTGTCCCCTCTATATCCGTGACAATTGCACGGTTTTCGCCCGAAAGAGCGTTAAGAAGAGAGGATTTTCCGGTGTTGGGTCTGCCGACAATGGCGCAAGTTATTCCGTCTTTTAAATACTTGCCTTCTTTTGTCGTTACAAGAAGATTTTCAATTTCCGAGTGCGCGGATTCTATCATGGAAAGAAACTCGTTTTTCTTTTTAAAATCTATATCTTCTTCCGGATAATCTGCAACAACTAGAATCTGTGCCGCAATATCCAGAATTTCTTCTCTTATTTTATTTATTTTTTTTGATAAAAGTCCGTCCATTCTGTTTACGGCTTCATAAAGAGCGTTGTTAGTCTCCGCGCCTATAAGATCCGCCACCGCTTCTGCCTGAGTTAAATCAAGTTTTCCGTTTAAAAATGCTCTTTTCGTAAATTCTCCGGGCATTGCATATCTTGCTCCCGAAAGAATAACGGCTTCAAGAACCTTTTGTGTAACGAGAACACCGCCATGGCAGTTTATTTCAACCGTGTTTTCCCCCGTAAAAGAATGAGGAGCTTTCATATATACGGCAAGAACTTTATCTATAAGTTCACCGTCATATATAATCTTTCCGTATTGCATCATATAGGGAACAGATTCGGAAAGCTTATTTTTTCCTTTAAAAATTTTATCGCAGATTTTTGCGGCGTCTTCGCCGCTGACTCTGATAACCGCAACTCCGCCCGTTCCGTGAGCGGTTGCAACTGCCGCAATTGTAGCAGAACTCATATTTTTTCACCCGAACTCATATTTTTTCAAAAAACAGGGACCGCTGCAAAGCATAACACAGTTACACAAAATTTGCAGCAGCCCCGACATGCCGTTATTATAAACTAATTTTTCTTAAGTGCGACAACAACACGTCTCATCGGCTCGTCCCCTGTACTGAATGTGCTTATTTTATCATTACCCTGAAGGGATGAGTGAACAATACGTCTCTCGTAGGGATTCATCGGATCGAGAGTGATGTTTCTTCTGTATTTTATTACTTTTTCGGCAGTTTTGTTTGCAAGCTTTATAAGAGATTCTTCTCTTTTTTTCTTGTAATTTTCAGTATCTATTGATATCTTTGTGTATCCTTCCGTCTTTCTGTTTACAACAAGACTTGTAAGATACTGAAGTGCCGAAAGAGTTTCTCCTCTTCTGCCTATTATTACTCCCATGGATTCACCGGAAATTTCAATATTCATTCTTTCCTCATCCTTGGAAATATCAACGGAAGCTTCAAGACCTATCCCTTCCAAAACCGTGTTTAAAAAGTCACGCGCTATTTCTTCTGAAGATTTTTCAATAACCGTTACTTTAACTTCAGCTTCTTTGCTTCCCAGACCGAAAAGTCCTTTATTTCCTTCCGTAAGAACCGTTATCTCAACATCGTCTTTTCCGACGCCGAGTTCAGCCAAAGCCGCTTCAACAGCGTCATCAACCGTTTTTCCTTTTTTTACTGTTTCTTTCATGCCACGTTCCTCCATCATTTAAGGGTATATCATCTACCTTAATAATTACTTTTAAAACAAGCGTCTGTAAAATCTGAACAGCACTGCTTATAAACCAATAAAACGACGCCGCAACAGGCATTGTAAATGTGAAAAACAATGTCATAAGAGGCATTACGGTAGTCATCATCCTGCTTGTCTGAGCTGCCTGAGAGCCGGCATCCGTATTCGGCGAAGCGCCCTGCTGCGCCTGTGTTATTTTTCCCGACACATATGTTGCAACGGTTGAAAGAATCGGGAAAATCCATAATGTTGTTACGGATCTGAAATCCGGAATGGCAACCAGATTTATACCGAGAAAATTAGCATTAAGTCCGCATGCGTCAACCGCATACTGAAGTCTTGCTAATGTGAGATTATTTCTTGCAACATCCGCAAAGAGTGTTGAAGTGTCAACACCAAACATATATTTTGCCGGGTCATAAATAACCCAGATCAAGGCAATCAGAATCGGAAACTGAATAAGAAGAGGCAGACACCCCGAAAACGGGCTTATTTTATACTCTTTATACAGCTTCATTGTTTCCTGAGCCGCTTTATCTTTGTCGTTTTTATACTTTTCCTGTATTTTTGCCAGAAGCGGATTAATCTTCTGCATTTTAATCATCGATTTTTGCTGTTTAATATTCAGCGGAAGTAATACAAGTCTCACAATAAGTGTAAAGAAAATAATTGCTACACCGTAATTAGGTATCCACGAATAAATCAAGTCGATAATAAATCCAAGAGCTTTCGCTATTGAAGTCATAATACCTCCATCATTTCAGCGGGTCATATCCGCCTTTAAATAAGGGATTGCACTTTAAAATTCTTATTAAAGCCAAAAAACCGCCCTTTAAAGCTCCGTATTTTTTTATTGCCAGAGCCGCATATTCCGAGCACGTTGGAATATACCTGCAGCACGGTTTTTTATACGGAGAAATTTTTTTCCTGTAAAATTCTATAATTTTCAATAAAAAACTTTTCATTTAACAAGTAAACCGCATTTTTTGAGCAAAAAGTCCATATCTTTTCCTATTTCGAAGAAATCCTTCTCTTTTGCGCGGCTTCTTGCAACCATTACAATTTCGGCACCGTTTACTATGCCTTCTTCCCGTATTCTGTAATTTTCGCGCAAAAGTCTCTTAATGCGGTTTCTCACAACCGCATTTCCTATTTTTTTGCTCACGGTAAGACCAAGGCGGTTTTTGTTTCTTTTTGTTTTTCTGTAGTAGAAAACGATAGTTTTCGAAACTTCGCAACCGCCCCGATAATATAAGCTTTTAAAATCTTTGTTAAACTTAATGGCTTCCGTTTTTTTCATAATACCGGACACCCGAACTTAAGCTGATAAAAGCTTTCTTCCTTTTCTTCTTCTTGCCGCCAAAACCTTTCTGCCGTTTTTGGTACTCATTCTTTTTCTGAAACCGTGCTCCATTTTTCTGTGCCTTTTGTTAGGCTGATATGTTCTAAGCATCTTTAGCACCTCCTTAAATAACTGATGACATAAACACTACTGTATTATATATAAATATTGGCGTTTTGTCAAACATTTTTTTTATTTTTCAAAAAATATTAAAAAATATATTGCTAAAATCAAAAAAAAATGGTATTATATAATAGTATGAAAAATTATTGTAACAAAGCTCGTTATCAACATATTTTCATGTTATCCACATAGTTTTTAGCATAAATAACCTGTTATACTACTGTTTTTGGCGAGTTATCCACATATATTCGGAAAAGAGTTGTTCTTTTTTCCACATATCAAAAAGTGTCAAAATGACCAATGTTACACAAAAATTACTTTTTTATTAACCGGAGGAATTTCAGAAAATGAACGAAGATATTCAAATTATTTGGAATGCTGTTTTGCCCCTTCTGGAAGAAGAGGTTTCTTCCATAGGATATAAAACATGGATTCAGACGCTTGTTCCGAAAAGTATAAGCGGAAAATCATTTTACATAATATCTCCCACCTCCGTTCAGAGAAATATTGTTGATGCAAGATACGGCGATCTTATAAAAAACTGTGTTACGGAGGTATGCGGCGAAGAATACGATATAAAAATAACCGTTGAAGACCAGGAGCAGGAAGCTCCGAAACCTCTTGAAAAAGCTTCCGTTACGGGAATGCCGCTGAACCCGAAATACACTTTTGACACTTTTGTTGTGGGAAATTCCAACAGATTTGCACATGCTGCGGCACTTGCGGTTGCCGAAACGCCCGCGCTTGCATATAATCCTCTTTTCCTTTACGGCGGCGTAGGTCTCGGAAAAACGCATCTTCTCCATGCAATAGGAAATTACATACTCAACACAAAGCCGAATTCCAAAATTGCATATATTTCGTCCGAAACGTTCACGAATGAGCTTATCCGCTCCATCAGAGAAAAAGAAATGGACAAGTTCAGAAACAAATACCGCTCTATGGACGTACTTATGATAGACGATATTCAGTTTATTGCCGGAAAAGTTCAGACAGAAGAAGAATTTTTCCACACATTTAACGCTCTTTACGATGCAAACAAGCAAATTATCATAACAAGCGATAAACACCCGGAAGAAATGAAAACTCTTGAAGAAAGACTTAAATCGAGATTTGAATGGGGACTGCCGGCGGATATAAATTCTCCGGATTTTGAAACAAGAGTTGCCATTCTTCAAAAGAAAGTTGAACTTGAAGGAATCATGATTTCCGATGATATTCTTCAGTTTATAGCCGAAAAAATAACATCGAATATAAGAGAACTCGAAGGAGTTTTAAATAAAGTTATCGCGTACAGAGGTCTTGTAAATAAAGAAATAACCATGGATGTTGCCTCGGAAGTTTTAAAGTATTACGAATCCGATCCCGAAAGAAGAGTTATTACTCCCGAAACCATAATAGAAAACTGCGCAAAATTCTTTGACGTAAAAAAAGAAGATATTTTGGGAAAGAGAAAAACAAAAGACATTGCCCGCGCAAGACAGGTATGTATGTACCTCTTCCGCGAAATTTTAAATTATTCGCAGCTTAAAACCGGAAAATATTTTGACAAGCACCATACAACCATAATGTACGGTATTTCGGAAATAGAAAAAGAAATAGAAATGAATCCGGAATTTAAAATGCAGATAGATATTCTGGAAAACGATATAAAAAACGGATGACATATCCTCATGTTATCAACATATGAAATTCGCGGTATTAAGGGAAATTTTTGACTTATCCGAAATTTCCTCATCCCCTAATACTAATACTATAATATATTTATATATCTGAAAAGTGCAAAAACTTAAATTAAAAAAAATAAAGTGCCGCAAAAGCGGCAGATTGGAGAAATACATGTTCTTTTTATGTGAAAAAGATAAACTTTTCGAAGCAGTAACAACAGTTATAAGCGCCGTATCATCAAAATCACCGCTTCCGATACTTAAAGGAATACTTGTAAATACAGATGATAACGCGGTTATTCTCACAACAAACAATATGGATATGGGAATAGAATGCAGAATTCCCGCTGAAGTACGAGAAAACGGATCAGCCGTAATAGGCGATGCAAAAACATTTATGGAAATTGTAAGAAAATTGCCGAATGATGTGATAAGTGTAGACGTTGACGACAATTTCGGAGCAACCATAAAATGCAGAAAGTCTGTTTACGACATAAAATGCTTAAGTTCCGATGAATTTCCCGAGCTTCCCGCAATAAAAGAAAAGGCAAACATAAAAATTCAGTCCGATGTTCTCAAAAAAATTGTGAGACAGACGGGATATGCCGTATCTCAGCGTACGGATAAGCTTATTTTAACGGGTTCTCTTTTTGAAATTGAGAATAATATACTTACGGTTGTATCACTTGACGGATTCAGAATGGCTCTTAAAAAAGAAAGTATTGTTTCGGACGGAAACGAAAAATTCGTGGTTTCCGGAAAAGCTCTTTCTGATGTGGCAAGAATTATAAAAGACGATGAAACTCCCGTTAACATTAAAATTACGGACAAGCATATAGTTTTCCTTTTTGAAAACACAAAAGTTATATCAAGACTTCTCGAAGGAGATTTCTTTAACTATAAATCGATTATTCCTAGTGATTTTAAGATAAACTTAAATATAAAACTTTCGGATATTTTAACCTGTGTTGAAAGAGCGGATCCGATAGTTGCAATAGATATCGGCAAAAACCCGATTAAAATTACTATAGACAATTCATCGCTTTCCGTTGACTGCATGACGGCAACGGGAAGAGTTCACGATGTTATAGAAATTGAAGACTGCGGCGAACATCTCGAAATCGGATTTAACCAAAAATATATTCATGAAGCTCTTGC
>OLSB01002832.1_pt1 | contig 13523 bp, 13 predicted proteins | sample 1672071 | NCBI WGS metagenome assembly OLSB01 (sample SAMEA3136642, study PRJEB25190) | human gut metagenome | biome: human gut; feature: human-associated habitat; material: faeces | place: Austria | collected 2013 | reverse complement strand
GCATCGAGGTAACCGAGTTCATCGAAACCCTCACCCAGGGGCGGATTCAGATGGGCCCGGCCACCCTGTACACCATTCTGGGAAAGTTTGAGGCGGAGCAATACATCCAAGAAACCGCCGTAGAGGGGCGCAAACGCACCTATGCCATCACGGAAAAAGGCCGGGCGGCCTACGCTCAGGAGCTGGCCCGCCTGCACGCCTGCCTCCAGGATGCCCAGCGGGTGGAGACAGGGGACGTCCCCGCACCCACTTCCCCCGACCCCGCCCTGCGCCCAGCTTTGGCCACCCCATGACGTTCCCCCCTTCCCCCTGAGAAAGGAGGCTTCTATGAACGAGACCGCAACCCGCATTCTCCCCTGCCCCAGCTACGACATTGAAGCAGTGGAAAGCTGGCTCACCGACCAGGCCAAGCAGGGATGGTACCTGGAGCGACAGGGAGACTACTTCGGCCGGTTCCACTTTCGGAAGGACGTGCCCCGGGCACTACCCTACCGGCTGGTATCCTCTCTGGAGTCTACCACCGTCTTGCAGCAGACCCGCATCCATGGGTCTCCTCCTCCCCAGGAGGTCCTGGATTTGGCCGCCTATTCCGGCTGGGAATACGTCGCGTTGATCGAGGGGTTCTATGTTTATCGAGGCACCACAGAGCACCCCAGGGAGATGGAAACCGACCCTGTGCTTCAATCTGCATCCATTCGTAAGATCCTGGGATACAAGGTGCTCTCTTTCCTGGTGGCCATTCCCCTCCTCTTCTTCCGTTTTTTCGTGTTTCCGCCCTCCTCTTTTCGCCTATCCTCCCTCCTTTGGCCCACCATCGCCGCCCTTGTGATGTTTGCTCTCATTGTAAGCATGGGTTTGGTGGAATTCTTGTTGGGGATGCGCTATTTGCACAGACGATCCCAGGTTCTGGCGCTGGGCCAAAGCTTGGATCACGAAAAGCCTTGGCAGCCTAAGTCCAAATTTTGGCTTGGATGGAAAACCTGCGAAATCACATGTTTTGCCCTATTTGCCCTGTTTTTCCTGTTGTCCACGGTTTCATCCTAAGCGGGTCCTTCCCTTTTGTGTTAGAAAGGTGGCGTGTATGAACAAGACTGTCATCCGCATCCCGCCCTCCCCCCTCTACGATATGGAGGCGATGGAAAGTTGGCTCACCGACATGGCCCGGGAAGGCCTCTATTTGGAGCGGCAGGGAATTGACTGGGGGCTGGGCCATTTCTACCGGGGGGAACCTCGGGCACTGCCCTACCGGCTGGTGTCCTCTCTAGAACACCCCACCCTGTGGCAGCGTCTACGGCAAAGCCGCCGCGCCCCCAACCAGGAGGCCAGGGAACTGGCCGCCCAGGCCGGGTGGGAATATGTCTCCCTCCACCAATCCTTCTACGTCTACCGGGCCACCACAGAGCATCCCCGGGAGATGGAAACCGACCCCCAGCTTCAGGCCGCAGCCATCCGTCGGGTATTGTGGTGGTATGCCGTTTCCCTGTTTCTGATCTTGCTGTTGCTGTTTGTGCTCTTTCTCTTGCTATGGTTTTCTTGCGGCCAATCCATTTGGGGCATCGTGAGGGAATCGTTCGCATTGCCCTTCCTCTTTCCCCTTGGAATCGCAAGCGTAGTGGTTCAGTATGGGAGAATCCTGCACTACTTTCGCGAGATGTCCCAGAAGTTGGCCCTAGGGGATGCGCTAAACCACCGAAAACCCTGGCGCGCCCAAACCAAGCGCCGTCTGGCGATACGGTGGACCATCGTCGGCATGGTCGTAGTCTTCGGGGTCGGCATATTCCCCTCTGGCACAGTCAGTCTGCCTCCGCCTCCGGCGCCAGACTATCCCTTTGCCACGGTGTCGGACTTGCTGCCGGCGGGTTATGCCTATCAGCGGGAGCCGGAGAACTTCTCCTTCCAGCGACGGCCGAATCCTTTCTTTCCCCAGGATCTGCTCTGGATGGAGGACGGAACCCTCACCACCCCGGATGGGCGCACCTGCCAGGTGGGGTTCCGTCTCCAGTACACCCGCACCGCCTTTCTCTCCGCCGCCCAGTGGTGCTTTCAAACCGCTTGGAAGGAGCTCATCGCCCAGGGGCGCGTTCATGCAGAGTCCCTGGCCCTGCCCGGCCTGGACCAGGCAAGGTTGGTTCAGACCTCCTTCGGATCCTGCCTGCTCCTGCGCCAGGGAACACAGGTGTGGCGGGTGTCTCTGAACCATATGGAGGACGGGGTTTGGCCCCCCGCCTTGTGGCAGGAGGCCGTGCTCCGGTCCCTGGGGATCACAGTTCCTGCTTGATCTTCTGGATGGCGTTTTTCTCCAGGCGGGAAATCTGCGCCTGGGAGATGCCGATGTGGGCGGAGACCTCCATCTGGGTTTTTCCCTCAAAGAAGCGCAGGCGGAGGATGGTTTTCTCCCGGTCGCTGAGGTGTTCCATGGCCTCCCGGAGGGCGATCTGCTCCAGCCAGTTCTCGTCGGTGTTCTTTTGATCCCGAACATGATCCATCACGCAGATGGTGTCGCCTCCGTCGGAGTAAACCGGTTCATAGAGGGACACTGGGTCTACGATGGCGTCCAGGGCAAAGACCACATCCTCTCGCTTTAAGTCCAGCCTGTCCGCGATCTCTTCCACGCTGGGCTCCCGCTGGTGCTCTGCTAAGAAGGCCTCTTTGGCCTGGAGCACTTTGTAGGCGGTATCCCGCATGGAGCGGGACACCCGCACGGCGCTGTTGTCTCGCAGGTAGCGGCGGATCTCCCCCACAATCATGGGTACCAGGTAGGTGCTGGGGAACACATCCAGGTCCACATTGAAATTGTCAATGCCTTTGATGAGGCCCACGCATCCCACTTGGAACAGATCGTCCGGGTTTTCGTTGCGGCCATCAAACTTTTTGATGACACTAAGCACCAAGCGGAGATTTCCCTGGATCAGTTTTTCCCGGGCTTCTTGGCTCCCCGCTCTGGCCTGCAGGAAGAGTTCCTTGGCCTCCTCCCGGCTGAGCACCGGCAGTTTGGCCGTGTTGACTCCGCTGATTTCTACCTTGCCACGTCGTCCCATGGTGATACTTCCCCCGCTTTCCTTGTGTTGGTTTCAGTATCTCCGGGGGAAAAGCCCTTCATACCGCGGCGGGCAAGGTTTCTTTTTTTATCGTTCCCCTTCCTTCGATGGATTTTTCTGGATTCCCCTTGGGAAAAGGGGCAGGAAAGGGGAAAAAATCCTTGCAATTCGGGGGAGGCTATGGTAAAATATTGACCGATTCCGTACGGGGTTCAGACAAACGGCCGTGTGCCTGGCATCAGGTTGGCCGCGCGGATGAGGGCCCCGGAGGTACCAACTAAAACAATTAGGAGGAAACAAATCTATGGCAGTCGTATCTATGAAGCAGCTTTTGGAGGCAGGTGTGCACTTCGGTCACCAGACCCGTCGCTGGAACCCCAAGATGGCAACCTATATCTTCACCGAGCGCAACGGCATCTATATCATCGACCTGCAGAAGACCGTGAAGAAGCTGGAGGAGGCCTATGCCTTCGTGCGTCAGCTGTCCGAGAACGGTCAGACCCTGCTGTTCGTGGGTACGAAGAAGCAGGCTCAGGAGGCCATCAAGGACGAGGCGGCCCGCTGCGGTCAGTACTACGTCAACGCCCGCTGGCTGGGCGGCATGATGACCAACTTCAAGACCATGCGTACCCGTATCGACCGCCTGAACCAGCTGAAGACCATGCAGGCTGACGGCACGTTCGATATGCTGCCCAAGAAGGAAGTCATCAAGCACCTGGGCGAGATCGAGAAGCTGGAGAAGTACCTGGGCGGCGTGAAGGAAATGAAGAAGCTGCCCGGCGCGCTGTTCATCGTGGACACCCGCAAGGAGCGCAACGCCATCGCCGAGGCGCACCGCCTGGGTATCCCCGTTGTGGCCATCGCCGACACCAACTGCGATCCCGACGAGATCGATTATCCCATCCCCGGCAACGACGACGCGATCCGCGCCATCAAGCTGATCGCTTCCGTCATGGCCAACGCCATGATCGAGGGCCGTCAGGGCGAGCAGATCGAGGAAGCTGCCGAGGCCAAGGACGCCGAGTAAAGCTGCAATAACACCGCGTACTCTCACGGGGCAGGGAAGTGTCCCTGCCCCTTTTTCAACCAACAATTTATAGGAGGAACTAAGAATGGCTTTTACTGCTGCTGATGTGAAGACCCTGCGCGAGATGACCAGCGTGGGTATGATGGACTGCAAGAAGGCGCTGGTCGAGTGCGACGGCGATATGGATAAGGCTGTCGAGTGGCTGCGCGAGAAGGGCCTGGCCAAGGCCGCCAAGAAGGCTGGCCGCATCGCCGCCGAGGGTATGTCCTATGCCCTGACCGAGAACGGCGTGGGCGTGGTGCTGGAGGTCAACTGCGAGACCGACTTCTGCGCCAAGAGCGACCTGTTCGTGGCCTTCGTCAAGGACATCGCCAAGGTCATCGCCGAGCAGAACCCCGCCGACGTGGACGCGCTGATGAACTGCAAGTATGTGGACAGCGACCTGACCGTGTCCGAGACCATGCCCGAGAAGGTCATGTCCATCGGTGAGAACCTGCAGATCCGCCGCTTCGTCCGCTTTGCCGAGAACACCAGCGTGGGTTATGTCCATGCCGGCGGCAAGATCGGCGTGCTGGTGAACCTGGCTGTGGACGGCGGCATCGACGCCACCGAGATCGGCAAGAACGTGGCCATGCAGATCGCCGCGCTGAACCCCCGCTTTTGGGACAAGGCTCAGGTCACCGACGAGGTGCTGGCCGAGGAGAAGAAGATCGCCCTGGCGCTGATGGACACCGATCCCAAGATGGCCTCCAAGCCCGAGGCCGTGAAGGAAAAGATCGTCATGGGCAAGATGAACAAGTTCTACGAGGAGAACTGCCTGCTGCAGATGGAGTTCGTCCGCGGCGACATCTTCCAGGGCAGCGTGGAGAAGTATATCGCCGACGCCGCCAAGAAGCTGGGCGGCAGCGTGAAGTTCGTGGATGCCGTTCGCTTCCAGACCGGCGAGGGCATCGAGAAGAAGCAGGAGGACTTCGCCGCTGAGGTCGCTGCTCAGATGAACATGGGCAAGTAATTGCGGATATTTTAAGTAAAACCACCCTTCGGCTTACGCCGAAGGGTGGTTTTTATATGGATACGCACGGAAAAGGGCCGCCGAAAGGCGGCCCTTTTGTCGTATGGGGGATAGGTCAGGAAATGGTGATGCGGCCCGCGGGCTCGCCGTACTTCTCGGCGGTGACAGTGCCGCCCAGCACGGTATTGACGTAGTCCATGACCACCTCGTCCATGGGCAGGCCCAGGTCGTAGTTGGCCGTGGCGTTGACGAAGCAGTAGTAGGTATCGCCGCCGCTGGCCATAAAGTCGTTGGTGGCGATGGTGTAGGTGGCTGCCGGATCAAAGGCCTTGCCGCCCACGGTGCTGATGGTCACGCGGTTGATGGTCTTGGGAGCGAAGTAGGTCGTGCCGGGATACTCCTCGCCCTGGTCATAGGCCTTGGTGGTGTCCAGGGTGAACTCGATGCCGGAGACCTGGGGGAAGCCGCCGATGGCCTCGGGAGTGCAGAAGGTGGAGGCTTCCAGTACCTCCAGCAGCTCCGCGCCGGTGATCTTGATGATGCTCAGGGTGTTGCCGAAGGGCAGCACGGTGTTGATGTCCTTCTTGGTGATGTCGCCGGCCTCGATGGTGGCGCGGATGCCGCCGCCGTTGGTGATGGCAGCGTCAACGGTCTCGCCCTGCTGGCCAGCGCCCCACACCAGCGCATCGGTGATCAGGTCGCCCAGGTTGGTCTCCTCGGTGCGGTTGCCGGGGGCTTTCTCGCCGTTCAGCGTGATCTCGGTCTTGGCGAACACCGTGCCGTAATCGGCCTCGATCTCGGCGATGATGGCGTTGGCGCGGGCGGTGATCTCGCTGTCAGCGGGAGCTTCCACTTCCTCGGCCAGGACGGTCTCGGTGGTGATGGTGCTGTCCTTGATGGTCACAACGCCGATGTTCTCGATCTTCGTGCCGGTGGAGGTGACGACGGTGTCGCCCACCTTGCGGTCAGCGTTGGTCTTCTCAACGATCTCCTCCTCGGTGGAGTGGGAGTGACCATCGATGAACACGTCGATGCCGGTGACCTTCTCCAGCAGGTCGATGGAGCGGTTGGCGGTGGCAGCGGTCTCATCGTCGATGCCCAGGTGGCCCAGGCAGATGATGTAGTTGCAGCCCTCGTTCTTCAGCATATCCACCATCTCCTGCGCGATGGCATACAGATCCTCGCCGCCGGCGAAGGTCACGCCCTGGATCTTACCGGGGTGGGCCTTGGTAGCGGTCTCAGGGGTGTCCAGACCGAACACGCCGATCTTCGTGCCGCCGGGGGTGGTGAACACAGCCGCGTCGTCAAAGGCCAGCTCACCGTTGTACTTCACGTTGGCGGCCAGCACGGGGAACTGGGCGCTCTCCATGTTCTTCTTCAGGGTCTCGAAGCCGTAGTCGAACTCGTGGTTGCCCAGCGCCACGGCATCGTAGCCCGCCATGTTCATCATCTCGATGGCAGTAGCACCCTCGGACACGTTGACGGCGGGATCGCCCTGGCTGAAGTCACCGGCGTCCAGCACCAGCACGTAAGCGCCCTCGGCCTCATACTTGTCGGCCAGGGCCGCGACCTTGGCATAGCCCTGGATCGCGCCGTGTACGTCGTTGGTATGTACGATGACCACAGGCTCTGTGGCGGTGGCGTCCTTGCCCATGACGGGCTTCTTCTCGCAGGCCGCCAGGCTGATGACCATAGCGAAGGCCAGCAGCAGGGAAAGCAGTTTCTTCTTCATACCTTTGTTCCTTTCATCTTCTTATTTTTCGCGGGCATCTTCCTAAGGCCCGCTCTATGGACATTGTACTGGAAAAGCGTCCGCCATGCAAGTACATTTTCTGCCCATCGCGCAAAACGGCTTTACACGGATTTTACACCGCCGCGCTTTTGCTCTTTACACACCGGCGGTATGCTGACATTGTAAACGGAACATCCGAACAATAAAAAACAAAGCGAGGTAATGAACATGAAAAAGATCATCGCACTGCTGCTGGCAGCCATGCTGACCCTGGCCCTGGCGGCCTGCGGCAGCAAGAACAATGACAATGCCAACACCGACACAAATACAAATGACAACACCAGCACTGCCGTCACCGGCACGGTGGCCACCGACGGCTCGACCTCCATGGAGAAGGTCATCGGTGCGCTGAGCGAGTCGTTTATGGCCAACAACGCCGACACCACCGTGACCTATAACCCCACGGGCTCCGGCTCTGGCATCACCGCCGTGCAGGAGGGTACGTGCGACATCGGCCTTTCCTCCCGTGCCCTGAAGGACGAGGAGAAGGCCGCCGGATTGAAGGAGACCGTGCTGGCCTATGACGGCATCGCCATCATCGTCCACCCCGATAACCCCGTGTCCGACCTGTCCCTGGAGCAGATCGCCAAGCTCTACACCGGCGAGATCACCAACTGGAAAGACGTGGGCGGCAATGACGCCCAGGTGGTACTCATCGGGCGCGAGGCCGCCAGCGGCACGCGGGACGGCTTCGAGTCCATCACCGGCACGAAGGATAAGTGCCAGTACCGTCAGGAACTGACCTCTACCGGCGATGTGATCACCACTGTGCGTCAGAACCCCGACGCCATCGGCTACGCCTCCCTGGCCTCCATCAAGGACAGCGTCAAGGCGCTGGACGTGGACGGCGTGACCCCCGGCGAGGACACCGTGAAGGACGGCAGCTACAAGGTCCAGCGCCCCTTCGTGCTGGTAACGGTGGAGGGCAAGGCCCTCAGCCCCGTGGCGCAAGCGTTCTTTGACTATGCTACTTCCCCCGATGCAGCGGCCATTATTGCCAAGGCCGGTGCGGTTGCCGCCAACTGACGGCGGACGGAAAGGCGGCGCTCTCCCCCTCGGGCGCCGCCTTTTCCGCTATGCTATGACGAAAGGAGCATGACCATGCGGCGAAAACAGTTGGCGGAAAACGTCATACACGGCTTCTTCCTGCTGATGGGGCTGGTGACGGTGGGTTGCGTGCTGCTGATCACCGTCTATCTCATCGTCGCCGGTATCCCGGCCATCCGGGAGATCGGCCTTGTAAAATTCCTGTTCGGCCCGGAGTGGGACTCCGCGGCGGCAGAGCCGAAGTTCGGCATCCTGCCCTTTATCCTCACCAGTGTCTACGGCACGGCGGGCGCTATCCTGCTGGGCGTGCCGGTGGGGTTCATGACCGCCGTGTTTCTGACGAAAATGGCTTCTCCCAAGCTGCGGGCGGTGGTGTCCTCGGCGGTGAGTCTGCTGGCGGGCATCCCCTCCGTGGTCTATGGCTTGGCGGGTATGCTGGTGCTCGTGCCCGGAATCCGCGCCATTTTCCATATCCCTGACGGCTCGGGATTGCTGGCGGCCATCATCGTGCTGGCCATCATGATCCTGCCGTCCATCATCAACGTGGCCATGACGGCGCTGGAAGCTGTGCCGAAGGAGTATGAGGACGGCTCACTGGCACTGGGTGCTACGCCGGTGGAGACGTGGTTTCGCGTGTCCGTCCCGGCGGCGAAAAGCGGCATCGCCGCGGCGGTGGTGCTGGGCGTAGGCCGCGCCATCGGCGAGGCCATGGCGGTGATGATGGTGTCCGGCAACGTGCCCAATATGCCGTCCCTGTTCCAAAGCGTCCGCTTTCTCACCACCGCCGTGGCCAGCGAGATGAGCTACGCCGCGGCGGGCTTGCAGCGGCAGGCGCTGTTCTCCATCGCGCTGGTGCTGTTTCTGTTCATCATGCTCATCAACGCCGCGCTGAATTTCTTCCTCAAGCGCAGTAAGGAGCGGTAACTATGGATAAACACGATTTTTCCGCCCGCCGCCGTGCCTGGGGCGGGGCGATGAAGGGCCTGATGGTGCTGTGTGCCGCGCTGACCTGCGCGCTGGCGGCGTTCCTTATCATCTACGTGCTGGCCAAGGGCATTCCCAACCTGAGCTGGCAGCTGCTGACCACCAAGCCCAGCTATCTGGAGGAGACCATCGGCATCCTGCCGGACATTATCAGCACCGTGTGCATGGTGCTGACCACGCTGGCGGTGGTGCTGCCCCTGGGCGTGTGCGCCGCCGTGTACCTGACGGAGTACGCCGCCAACAAAAAGGTGGTGGCCGTCATCGAATACGCCGCCGAGACGCTGTCCGGCATCCCCTCCATCATCTACGGCCTGGTGGGCATGATGTTCTTCTGCCAGTTTTTGGGGATGAAGAAGTCCATCCTGGCCGGTGCACTGACGCTGGTCATCATGAACCTGCCCACCATCATGCGTACCACCCAGGAGAGCCTGAAGACCGTGCCCCAAAGCTACCGGGAGGGCGCGCTGGGCCTGGGCGCGGGGAAGTGGCGCACCATCCGCACGGTGGTGCTGCCCGGCTGCGTGGACGGCGTGGTCACGGGCTGCATCCTGTCCGTGGGCCGCATTCTGGGCGAGACGGCGGCGCTGCTGTATACGGCGGGCTTCGGCCACGCGCTGTACGGCACGCTGGGCGAGACGCTGGAAAACGCCGGCGCAACGCTGTCCGTGGCGCTGTATGTCTACGCCAAGGAGCAGGGCGAGTTCGACGTGGCCTTCGCCATCGCCGCCATCCTCATGGCGCTGGCGCTGCTCATCAACCTGGCGGCCACGCTGGCCGCACGCTATTTCAAAAGGAGGCGGGACGCATGACGCCTGTGATCTCTGTCAACGATCTGAATCTGTGGTACGGCCCGGCCCAGGCGCTGCACCATGTTACCATGGACGTGCAGCCCAACACCATCACCGCCCTGATCGGGCCCTCGGGCTGCGGCAAGTCCACATTTCTGAAAACCCTGAACCGCATGAACGATCTTGTCCCCGGCGTGAAGATCACCGGGCAGGTGCTGTATAACGATCAGGACATCTTCGCGCCCTCCGTGGACGTGAGCCAGCTCCGCCGGGAGGTGGGCATGGTGTTCCAGAAGCCCAACCCGTTCCCCATGAGCGTTTATGACAACGTGGCCTACGGCCCGCGTACCCACGGCGTGCGGAACGGGGCCAAGCTGGACGAGCTGGTGGAGAGCTCTCTCCGCGCCGCCGCTATATGGGACGAGGTGAAGGACCGCCTGCAAAAGAGCGCGCTGGGTCTCTCCGGCGGTCAGCAGCAGCGGTTGTGTATCGCCCGTGCCCTGGCGGTGCAGCCCAAGGTGTTGCTCATGGACGAGCCTACCTCCGCACTTGACCCCATTTCCACATCCAAGATAGAAGAGCTTGCAACGGAGCTGAAAAGGCGGTACACTATCATCATCGTCACCCACAATATGCAGCAGGCGCTGCGTATCTCCGACGACACCGCCTTTTTCCTCCTGGGCGAGCTGGTGGAGTACGGCGACACGGAGACCATGTTCTCCACGCCCCACGAAAAACGCACCGAGGATTACATTACGGGGAGGTTCGGATGATGCGAAGCCAATTTGACAAGCAGCTGGCCCAGCTCCACCGGGAGCTGATCGAGATGGGCGCTCTGTGTGAGCAGGCCATCGCCATGGCGGCCCAGGCCCTGACGGAGAGCGACGCGGCCCTGGCCGGACAGGTGTCGGGGCTGGAGCGTGACATCGACCGCAAGGAGCGGGACATTGAGAACCTGTGCCTGCGCCTTCTGCTGCACCAGCAGCCGGTGGCCGGCGACCTGCGGCAGATCTCCGCCGCGCTGAAGATGATCACCGACATGGAGCGCATCGGCGACCAGGCCGATGACATCGCGGAGCTGATCCCCCATCTGCCCGCCGCCCTGCCCGGCGGCGAGCTGCTGCGTGCCATGGCACGGGAGACCATCGCCATGGTCAATGACAGCGTCACCGCCTACGTCCGGCAGGACGTGGCCTTGGCGGAGCGCGTCATGGCCGCCGATGACACGGTGGACGACTATTTCGACCGGGTGAAGCGCTCCCTGATCGCCTCCATCGCCCATGGCGGCGGCGACGGGGAGGTCGCACTGGATATTCTCATGGTAGCCAAGTATTTCGAGCGTATCGGCGACCACGCCACCAATATCGCCGAGTGGGTAGAATTTTCCGTCACCGGCGTACACAAAGAGGAGACAATATAAGGGAGGAAACGATATGATATGGTGTGTTGAGGACGACGCCAGCATCCGCGACATTGAGATCTATGCCCTGCGCGCCGCCGGGTTCGAGGTGCGGGGCTTCCCGGACGGCGACAGCTTTTGGGACGCCCTTCAGCAGCAGCGGCCCGACCTGGTGGTGCTGGACGTGATGCTGCCCGGCGCGGACGGCACGGAGCTGCTGCGCCGGATGCGGGCCACGCCCTCGCTGCGTGCCATCCCGGTGATCCTGGCCACGGCCAGGGGCGCGGAGTACGACCGCATCTCCGGGCTGGACAGCGGCGCGGACGACTATCTGGTCAAGCCCTTCAGCGTCATGGAACTGGCCTCCCGCGTCCGGGCGGTGCTGCGCCGCTGCAAAGCGCCGGAGGAGAAAAGCCTGACCTGCGGCGGCCTGACGCTGAACGAACAGGAGCACACCGTATCGGTGAACGGGCAGCGGGTGGAGCTGACGTATAAGGAATACGAGCTGCTGCGTCTGTTCCTCACCCATCCCCGCACCGCCTTCACCCGTGATAAGCTGATGGAGCAGGTGTGGGGCACCGACTTCTGCGGCGAGAGCCGCACGGTGGATATGCACATCCGCACCCTGCGGCAGAAGCTGGGGCAGGAGGGTACACACATCCAGACCGTCCGCAACGTGGGCTATCGTTGGGAGGATACCGTATGACAAAACGCATTTTTCGCTCCACCCTGGCCGTGGGGCTGGCGGTGCTGCTGGCATCGCTGGCGGTGGTCATGGGCTGCTTGTACGACTACTACGTCCGCTTACAGGAGTACCAGCTCCGGGATGAGCTGTCCCTGGCCGCCGCGGCGGTGGAGGAGCAGGGCGCGGACTATCTGAGCAAGCTGGAGTCCGACCGCTACCGCATCACCTGGCTGAGGAGCGACGGCACGGTGCTGTACGACACGAAGGCCGATGCCGCCAGCATGGAGAACCACGCCCAGCGGCAGGAGGTGCGGCAGGCGCTGACCACCGGCGTGGGCGAGAGCAGCCGTTACAGTGCCACGCTGCTGGAGAAAACACTGTATTACGCCCAGCGACTGCCGGACGGCACGGTGCTGCGATTGTCGGCCACCCGCGTCACCTGGGGCGTGCTGCTGCTGTCCATGCTCCAGCCGCTGCTGCTGGTGCTGGTGGTGGCGCTGATCCTGTCCGGCGTGCTGGCCGGGCGGGTGTCCCGCCGCATCGTCGAGCCGCTGAACCGGCTGGATCTGGAGCACCCTTTGGACAATGACGCCTACGAGGAGCTGTCGCCGCTGCTGCGGCGGCTGGAGCACCAGCGCCGTCAGATCGACGACCAGCTCCGCAGCCTCCGCCGCCAGGCGGAGAAGTTCCAGCAGATCACCGCCAACATGAACGAGGGACTGGTGCTGCTGGACGAGGACGGCGCGGTGCTGAGTCTCAACCCCGCCGCCTGCCGTATCTTCAAGACGGATGACACCTGCGTGGGCCGCGATTTCCTGACGGTGGAACGGGATACCGCCGTCAGCCGCGCCCTCCGTGACGCGGCGGCCCAGGGTCACGGCGAGGCCCGGCTGGAGCGGGACGGCCACGAGTACCAGTTCGACATCACCGCCATCGTCATCGACGGCGAACGCGCCGGCGCGGTGCTGCTGGCCTTCGATGTGACGGAGCAGGCCTTTGCCGAGCGCAACCGCCGGGAGTTCACCGCCAATGTGTCCCACGAGCTGAAAACGCCCCTCCAGGGCATCATCGGCAGCGCCGAGCTGCTGGAAAACGGTATGGTGCAGCCGGAGGACGTGCCCCGTTTCGTGGGGCACATCCGATCGGAGGCCCAGCGGCTGGTGGCGCTGGTCAACGACATCATCGGCCTGTCTCGGCTGGATGAGGGCGATGAGATGCCCACCGAGCCGGTGGAGCTGCTGGCGCTGTGCCGCGAGACGGCGGCGGCGCTGGAGAGCGCCGCGGCGGAGCGGCAGGTGTCCCTGTCCGTCACCGGGCAGGAGGTCACTGTCCCCGGTGTCCGCCGATTGCTCAGCGAGGTGCTGACCAACCTGTGCGACAACGCCGTCAAGTACAACGTCCCCGGCGGCAGCGTCGCCGTCACCGTCACCGCCGACGAGGATAACGCCGCCGTCACCGTGTCCGATACCGGCATCGGCATCCCCGCCGACCAGCAGAGCCGCGTGTTCGAACGGTTCTACCGGGTGGATAAGAGCCACTCCAAGGCCTCCGGCGGTACGGGACTGGGCCTGTCCATCGTCAAGCACGCCGTGGCCTACCACCACGGCACGGTGTCCCTGACCAGCCGCGAGGGCCAGGGCACTGCCGTCACCGTCACCTTGCCGCTGAAATGATGAAACATAAAAAACAACGGCGCATTGCGCGGTGCTCATAAAACAGTATGGCATGTGTTTCCCCAAAGTAGCTTGCTG
>OLSB01002829.1_pt1 | contig 13528 bp, 5 predicted proteins | sample 1672071 | NCBI WGS metagenome assembly OLSB01 (sample SAMEA3136642, study PRJEB25190) | human gut metagenome | biome: human gut; feature: human-associated habitat; material: faeces | place: Austria | collected 2013 | reverse complement strand
ACCTCCTGATCATCCAGTGCAATGCGTTGAACGCTGGCCTGCCCTATATGTTTGAAAAGATCGCGAACTGGACAGAGCTTCTATTCCCAGCGAATCTGCTGCGTTCTGACAGTGTAATCGGACGGCTGATTTCAGACATTGATGTTGCCGACTGGAATGACGAGGTAGAAATCATCGGGTGGTTCTACCAGTACTATATCTCTGAAAAGCATGATGCGGTGGTTGATCCGCTTCATGGAAAGGTTGTCGCAAAAGAGGATATACCGGCGGCAACGCAGCTGTTTACAACAGACTGGGTCGTTCGGTATATCCTTGACAATTCTCTGGGCCGTTATTGGATCGAACGTCACCCGGATAGCAAGCTTGCTGAAAAGCTTACCTACTTCGTCACGCCCAAGGACGGCGTCATTCCAACCGTCAATGAGAGCATTTCTCCAGAAGAGTTAAAGGTGCTGGATCCCTGCGTCGGTTCCGGTCACTTCCTTTCGTATGCCTTCGACATTCTTTTGGAGATCTACCGGGAGTACGGCTGGTCTGACCGTGATGCGGCAAAGTCTATCATCGAAAACAACCTGTACGGTTTGGACATCGATGATCGCGCTGCGCAACTGGCTTGCTTCGCTGTGATGATGAAGGCCCGCAAGTATAATCGCCGTATCATAAACGAGGACACTCAATTGCATATCCTTGCCTTGCAGGATTCAACTTTCATGACGGATGAACTCACAAAATATGTTGCAGGAAGAGATGCATCCATCAGAAATGATCTGAACGAGCTACGAATCGTTTTCAATAACGCAAAAGAATACGGAAGCATCATCAACGTGCCTCTACTCCATTATGATACCCTTTATGCCCGTATTCAGGAAATTGAAAGCACTCCTGTCGAAAACCTTATTGATGTTCAGTATCAGCGAAGCGCGATCGAAGAACTGCTGCCCCTGATTCGGCTGGCCGAGATATTGACTGGAAAATATGACGTGGTCGCAACAAATCCGCCATATATGAATAAATACAGTGCTCGCCTCAAGGCCTATATCGGCGAGCATTACGAAGAGTATAAAGGCGATCTATTTAGCGTATTTGTATACAGAAACTTCGGATTCTGTAAAACAAACGGTTATTCGGGCTTTATGACCCCTATGGTTTGGATGTTTATTAAGACCTACGAATCTCTGCGTAAGTATGTCATCACACTAAAATCAATAACCACATTGATCCAATTTGAGTACTCTGCTTTTGAGGAAGCAACAGTGCCTATTTGTTCATTTGTTTTAAAGAATGGTAGAGAAACCATGAATGGTTTGTACTTCAAGCTCTCTGATTTCCGTGGTGGCATGGAAGTGCAAAGGACTAAAGTTGAAGAAGCTATTGAAAACCGAGACTGCGGTTACTACTTCGAAGCGGACGAGCAAAACTTCTCCAAGATTCCAGGGGCACCGGTAGCGTATTGGTTAAGTGATAGCGCGCTCGGTTGTTTTTGTAGCCCAATCCTTTCAGAATTCGCTGATACCAAAACTGGAATGCAAACAGGTGATAATAATCGATTCTTGCGTCTTTGGTTTGAAGTTGAAGCGTATAAATCATGCCTTCATGATGCCGATGAAAGCACAACAATAAAGACGGACATCAAATGGATACCATATAATAAAGGTGGAGATTTTCGGAAATGGTATGGCAATCAGGAATTTGTGTTAAACTGGCAACATGATGGAAAAGAAGCAAAAGATTACGCAATTTCGTTGTATAAATGCGTCACAAGGACAATTAAGAATATCCCGTATTTTTATCAGGAATGTATTAGTTGGTCAAAGATTTCGAGTGGCAGTATTGCTTTTCGTTATTATCCAAATGGATTTATCTTTGATGTTGCTGGGTGTTGTATATACTGTAAAGGAATCAATATCCATGTTCTTTTAGCACTTGTTAACTCGAAAGTTGCGAAATATTTTCTTGCTGCACTTTCTCCAACAATTAATTTCGAGGCAGGTCATGTCAATTCTATTCCGACAAAGAATAATGAATTGAGAGAAAGTGAGGGAATTATTAGAGAAAAGAGCAAAGAGTGTGTTTTATTGGCAAAAATAGATTGGGATAGTTTTGAAACATCATGGGACTTCGAGCAGCATCCTCTTATTGTTGATCGCCGTGAGTATCGTGACCAAATGGAGTTGAATTGCAATGCCGAAGCAAGGCGTGCATCCGTTTCACTAATCTCCAAACGATTTGAAATATGGATGGCTGCTTGTGAGGATCGCTTCAATCATTTGAAGGCAAATGAGGAAGAATTGAATCGTATCTTTATCGACATTTATGGCCTGCAGGATGAATTAACCCCGGACGTAGCAGATAAGGATGTGACCGTCCGCAAGGCCGATCTTGGACGTGACATCCGCAGTCTGATTTCCTATGCCGTCGGTTGCATGATGGGTCGCTACTCGCTGGACAAGCCGGGCTTGGCCTTTGCTGGTGGTATCTGGGATGCCAGTCAGTATACGTCCTACCTGCCCGATCATGATGGTATTCTCCCCATTACGGACGATGAATACTTTGACGATGATATCGTTGGCATGTTCGTGAACTGGGTGCGCACAGTGTACGGTGAAGAAACGCTGGAATCCAATCTGAAGTTTATTGCCGACGCGTTGGGCGGCAAAGGCACTCCCCGTGAGGTGATCCGTAGCTACTTCCTGAATGATTTCTATGCCGATCATCTGAAGATTTACCAGAAGAGGCCTATCTACTGGCTCTTCTCCTCCGGCAAGAAGAACGGCTTCAAGTGCCTGATCTACATGCACCGTTATCAGCCGGATCTGCTTGCACGCATCCGCACGGACTACGTCCATGAGCAGCAGGAACGCTACCGCACGCAGCTGACCATGCTGGAGGACAGCCTGCAAACTGCCGGAGCCTCCGAACGCGTGAAGCTGAACAAGCAAATCGCCAAGATCAAGGATCAGGCACTGGAGCTGCAAAAATACGAAGAAAAGATTCACCATCTGGCCGACCAAATGATCTCCATCGATCTGGATGACGGCGTGAAGGTGAACTATGCCAAGTTCCAAGATGTATTGGAAAAAATCAAGTAATACGCTGTATTGTTTGGCGTCAGCGGAAGGAATGAAAAGCAGTGGATATCAAAAAAGAATTGCAAGCCCGCTTCAATAAGCCCCTGCCGGATAATTATCAGCGCCGGATCATTTTCTGGCAGGATCCGGATGGAGAATTCTCCAGCCAGGTGGATGAGCTGAGCTTTGACGGCGTGAAGATCCTCAAGCTGACCGGCAAGAACAACTTTGCCGCCAAGCAGCTTTTATCGGAGACGGATACGTACAGCAACTATCTCATCTACAATCCGATTTCCTATCCTGACGTGCGGGATAACTGGCTGCTAGATATCGAACTGTACAGTGAGGAATTCCGCGCCGATCTGCTTTCCATCCGGATGCAGGAGCTGGGCATGTCACCCACCTCCCAGATGCGGAAGGCCATGAAGTCCTATAGCAAGTTCTTTGATAACAAAGAGCGTGTGGCGCGGCTCTCTGCCTTCCACAGCACTTATACCAACGTGGGCCAGCTGCACATTGATATCCTTGCCGTCCTCGCAGGAATCAGCGCCAACACCGCGCCCGGCGTCATCCGCGCCATCCTGATGGCCGGGATGGATATCGAAAGCAACGAGGCAATTACAAATATTCGAAAGTTCGGCAATGAATCCGTGCTGTGGGAGATGATCAACCGCTACACGGGATATGTGCATCTGCCGGAGCAGAAATCGCTGATCGCGCTGGCGTCTCATATCCTGATCACCGCGCTGTCCGTAACCATGAAGGAGTCCTGTCTGAGTGGGCTGGAAAAGTTGATCTCTGAGCCCCATCAGCAGCGGTGCTATGATCTGATCAACGAATGGCTGCATGCCGACGAAGAGGATGAAGCCCTTTATGATATCGCCCGCGAGGTGGAAGCGTATCATCATCTGGAAAAGCGGTTTGATGACCTTGAAGTACAGGAGTTGCTCACCAGTGAATGCTTCCCCTGTATCAACGAATGCATTCTGCGCCGATACATGACGGAAATCTCTGAAGATATTGTCAAGGCGGACGATATCGCTGCCGCAGTGGAAAAGCGGAGAACACTGAAATGGTATAAGCGTTTCCAGTATTATTATGACGGTTTGCTTCAGGTCGCACAGATGCAGCGATTCTATCAGAGCAATGCCAGCGGCTTCCATATTGCCGAACATGATAAGCTTTGGAAGGAATACTGCGGCAACTACTGCAAGATGGATCACTTCTATCGGCTGTTCCATGCGGCTTTCGGACGCAGTCTGAAAGAGTCAAGCACCGCACTTGAGGATCTGTACAAAAACGTTGCGGATTATGTCGAAAAGCTCTATAAAAACTGGTATCTTGCGTCCCTGGGCGGACAGTGGACCAAGCTGATCGCCGATGAACTGGCAGAGAACCAGCGGCTGACCGGCATCCCGAACCAGGAAGATTTCTACCGGGATTATGTTAAGCCCATCATCACGGGCGGCAGTAGAGCTTTTGTGATTATTTCCGATGCCATGCGGTATGAGGTAGGCGTCGATCTGACCGGCCTTTTGCTCCGTGAAACAAAGGGATCAGCGAAGATCACAGCTGTACAGTCCGTACTGCCCTCCGTAACGAAGTTCGGCATGGCTGCACTCCTTCCTCACCAGAAAATGCAAATCACAGAAGATGTCAAAGTGCTGTGCGACGAAGCCTCCACCGAAGGGACAGAAAATCGCGGCAAAGTCCTGAATGCAGCCCATGCCGGCGACCTGGCCATCACATACAAAACGCTGCTGTCTATGAAGCAGGCGGAACGCCGAGAAGCCATCAGCAATGCGCAGGTCGTGTATATTTACCATAATGCCATCGATGCGGTCGGCGACAAGGTTGCAACAGAAGATCAGGTGTTTGAAGCCTGTGAGCAGGCGATCCGGGAGATCAAGAACCTGGTGCGCATGATTACCAACGACATGAACGGTACACACATCCTGATCACTGCGGATCATGGTTTCCTCTATTCGTATAAACCGCTGGAAGAGAGCGACAAGGCTGAAAAGAGCTTTGTTTCCGGGCACATCGTTGAACTTGACCGCCGCTATGTGATTGCGGACGGCGACTGCACAGCGGATCACATGCTGCGTATCCCCATGACACGGTATCAGAGCGAAACCACCATGTTTGCTCCGCAGGAAAACATCCGGATGAAGAAACAGGGCGGCGGTATGAACTTTGTGCACGGCGGTATCTCCCTGCAGGAGATGGTTGTACCTGTGATCGACTTCCAGAATATCCGCGCTTCTTCCAAGAAATATTTAGATGTGAAGAAAGTTGAACTACAGTTAATAAGCCAGAGCCGTAAGGTATCCAACAGCATCTTCTCCCTGGATTTCTATCAGAAGGATGCGGTCAGCGGGAAAGTAGCCGCTGCCACCTACGAAGTGTACATGGCAGACGCAAGCGGTGTGGCGGTCAGCGATAAGAAGACAATTATTGCTGATAAGACCAGCAGCAACGGTTCTGACCGGGTGTTCCGGACAAGGTTCACGCTGAAGAGCGTCGAGTTCAAAAAGACGGAGCCCTACTATCTGACGATTGTCCTGAAGGACAGCGGGGATACCGTTGAAAGAATTGAGTTTATGATTGACATAGCGTTTGTGAACGATTTCGACTTTTAAGGAAAAAGGAGTACAGGAAAATGGCAATGACAGAGTTTGACATGAAGGTTCTGGACAATTTCCCTGGCAAAGTTGTCAGAAAAGACCTGACGTCCCTGATGAAAAAAGGCGCGAATGTTCCGACCTATGTTCTTGAATATCTGTTAGGTATGTACTGCGCAACGGATGACGAAGAAGCTATTGAAGTCGGACTCGGCAAGATTAAGAGAATCCTGAGCGAGAACTATGTCCGCCCGGATCAGAGCGAGTACGTCAAGTCCAAGATCAAGGAGAACGGCCAGTATACGATCATCGACAAGATCACGGTCATCTTCGATGAGCGTGAGGATAAGTATGTCGCTCGGTTTACCAACCTGCGGCTGGATCCGTTTGAAGTTCCTTCGGATCTCGTGGTACACAATGAAAAGCTGCTGGTTGGTGGCATCTGGTGCATTGTGAAGATCGAGTATGTCGGTCTTGACAAGGATGACGACGACGGTCAGGAAGACTTCGAAGAGGACATTTTCGGCAACCGGAAAGCCAAGAAAAAGATCAAAAAGAAGAAGTCCAAGTATGATTCCCCGTTTGAGATTTCTTCGCTGAAGCCCATCCAGATGCCCAACCTTGACCTGGATGAGATCAAGGAATCGCGTGCCAATTTCACCCGTGATGAGTGGATCGCTCTGCTTCTTCGTTCCGCAGGCTATGAGCCGGATGAATTGACGCAGAAAGAGAAACTGCATTATCTGCTCCGCTTTGTGCCATTCATTCAGAAAAACTATAACCTTGTCGAACTTGGTCCGCGCGGCACCGGTAAGTCCCATGTGTACAGCGAGCTCTCGCCATACTCCATTTTGATGAGCAGCGGCACCACGACCGTCTCCAACATGTTCTATAACATGTCCTCCCGCCGCGTCGGCCTGGTCGGTAACTGGGACTGCATCGCCTTTGACGAAGTCGCGGGCATCACCCAGGCGTCAGGCGATATGGTTCAGATCATGAAGAACTACATGGCGAACGGCAGCTTTGCCAGAGGCGCGGATTCTATCAGTTCGGATGCTTCCATCGCATTTGAAGGAAATACGTTCAGGAGCGTTGCGGACATGATGCGGACAACAAACCTGTTTGAGCCGTTCCCGGAAGCATTCAACAACGACTCCGCCTTCTTCGACAGGATTCATGCCTATCTGCCCGGATGGGAAACGCCCAAACTCCGCTCGTCGCTCTTTACCCGGCGGTACGGCCTGATCTCGGACTGCTTCTCTGAGTTCTGCCATGCAATGAGGAAGTATGATTTCACCAATTCTTTCAGCGAGTATTTCGCTCTGAACAAGTGCTTCAACACCAGAGATACCATTGCTGTTGGCAGAACCTTCTCCGGTCTGGCCAAACTGATCTATCCGGATGAGAGGATGACAAAAGAAGAGACTCGGGAGCTGCTGGAGTACGCTATCGAATGCAGAAGGCGCGTCAAAGAGCAGCTGCGGAAAATGACGCCCGGTGAGTTCAGCGATGTCGATCTGGGGTATATCGATCATGAAACCGGCGAGGAGACCATCGTCTATCTGCCCGAGGTTTCAACCAGTACTCTGATCTATCAGGGCTTTGAAAAGCCTGGCTATGTGTATGGCGTTGGCAGGTCTGTATCCGACATCCTGGGTATCTACAGACTGGAGAACAAGCTCGTCACCGGTACAGGTGTGTTCAGCTTCAAGAACGTCGAGGGACTTGCTCACTCCCCCAAGAGTGTGCGTGACAGCCTGACCGCAGCATTCAACTATTTTGGAGAAAATGCCCGTAGACTGATCGCCGGATCTTATGAAGATTTTGATTACAGCCTGTACTTCAACGATCTCCAGAATCGTGGCGTTAGCGACGAGATTTCCGTTGCCGAAGTCGTTGGTTTATTCTCTGGGCTTGCTAACAGAGCTGTTATGCCCGCTCTGGTCATTTGCGGTAGAGTGGTTATGTCCGGCAGCATGATGCCGATTACCACTGAGCTGGACGAAATCTTTGTAGCCTGCGCGAATGCCGGTGCGAAGAAGATCATGCTTCCGAAAGATAGTCAGGAGAAATATGATAAACTCAGGGCCGATCTGAAGGAAGAGATCGAAGTGATCTTCTATTCGACGCCGTTGGATGCTGCAAAGAAGGCCCTGGGAGTTGAGATTGATGGCTGAGTATAAATGCATTAGCTGCGGAGAAGTCCGGGAAAGTGAAAGCTGCTGCAGTTGCCCTGTCTGCGGTTATAAGATGTTTGAAACACCTTATGACCGCAGGGGTATTCTGATCTCGGAAATCGAGCGCTTCTTCACCAGCCTTGAGGTTCAAACGATAAAGAGAGAAGACCTTATCTTTGAGGGGAAAGACAAGGACGAGAGCCGTTTCCCAGATTATGATAAAATCCTTCGGTATGTTTCCAGCCGGGACCGTACAGAGGACTTCCTGGATAATCTTCTGGAAACGGTCAAGCAACTGAAACTGCACTATACTTCTCAGTTTTCTAATACCTATCCGGTTTCTTTCGAGAATGTGGATGATATAATTGAAGAGTATGATGAAGTGCTCTATCAGGCTGCACGGCTATTGGTCCCCGGGTTCGCTGTCCAGCTAAAGCCGGTAGAATGGCAGAAGCTGTCGCTGCTCTATGTCGAGAATCAGAACAAATACCTGTGGTCATCAGCAAATGAGCTTCTGGATCTGATCGAAAAATTGGCAAAGAAAATCGTTCGGTTCATCAAGGTGAACAACCTCTACGGTAACAATCATAAGTACCACCCAGCTAAACGTGGGGGTAAATATACCGAGAAGACCGATTTCAAGGACGAGCTTGAAGACGCAATTTCTGAAACACGGGACATCCTATCGAAGACATACGTTGTCGATATTGCGGACGATGGATCAGCCGAACTCAAAGAGATGCTGACTTGCCTTTGGCATGGCATCGAACTGATCATGTGCTCTCCGTTATTCATTAAGAGCTATGATTACCTGACGGAAGCGGGTGGCATCAGCGAACAGGAAATGCTGGACCAGGTTTCTGGCAAGCTTGGCGAACGATACAGGGAATTCAACGAAACACTGAATGTCTCTAAGTTGCTCAACGACAAATCAGAGGATGAGCTCTTTGAGCTGTACAAAGAGATGATTGCCCTGGATGATCTTGGCATCCTTATGCCCATCGGATCGACGCTTATCAATATCGGCGAAAGCGAAAAGAAACTCAGCGAGTTGATCGGTCTTTCCGGAATCAAGGAAAGCATCAAGAAAATTAAGGCTTACGCCCTTGCCAACAAAGATAACGACAACCTGAATATCCACATGTGCTTCCTTGGGAATCCCGGCAGCGGCAAAACAGAAGTCGCCCGATTGATCGCCGGTATTCTGTACGAGAACAAGATACTGCCGACGAATAAAATCATCGAAGTGGACCGCAGCGGCCTTGTCAGTCAATACTTTGGTGCAACTGCTGAAAAAACAAGTAGAGTCATTGCCCGCGCCATGGGTGGCGTCCTGTTTATTGACGAGGCGTATGCGCTTGGCAACAACAACGATGCCGGTAGCATAACAGATTACGGACGAGAGGCCATCGATACCCTCGTCAAGGCCATGGAAGACTATCGCGGAAAGTTCTGTGTCATATTTGCCGGATACCGGAATGAAATGCAGCAGATGCTGTCCGTTAACCCTGGCCTCAAGTCCAGAATACAGTTTACGCTCGATTTTCCAAACTATTCACGGGATGAGCTGAAACAAATCACACAGCTGATGCTCAGGAAACGCAAATATAGCATGGGCGACGCTGCGACGAGCCGTATGCTTGATATCACAGACATCAAGCGGAAAGATCCAAACTTTGCCAACGCCAGAGAAATCAGAAACATCCTGGATCAAGTGATCATGTGCCAGAATCTCCGCTGCGCCGGGACCGAGGATACAGAAGTCGGGCTGGTGGATGTCAACAAGTATATTCAAGATTCCAAGATCAATCTGCCGACTTCTTCCTCCGACACAGTCAGAAAGGTATTGACCGGCGAAGAAGAACTGGATCAATTGATCGGCCTTGGTTCCATCAAGCGCATGGTAAAAAAGATTAAAGCATACGCGAAACGGAACCAGGGACAAGCAGATTTTAACCTGCACATGTGTTTCTTTGGAAATCCCGGTACGGGCAAAACAGAAGTAGCCCGTATTTTGTCCCGGATTTTATATGATGCCGGGGTGCTGGATGAAGCCAAACTGGTGGAGACAGATGCGCATGGGTTGATTGGGAAATTCGTCGGTGAAACCGCTCCAAAGACGCTGAAGAAAATCAATGATGCCATGGGCGGCGTGCTTTTCATCGACGAAGCCTATTCTCTTACCGCTGGAGCTGCCCAGAACAATGGGCCGACAAGCTATGGCGAAGAAGCGATTGCTGTACTTTTGAAGGAAATGGAAGACCGGCGCGGCCAGTTCTGTACAATCCTTGCTGGATACAAGGATGAAATGAAGCAGATGATCAGCAGCAACCCTGGACTTGAATCCCGGATTCAGTTCACGCTTGAATTCCCGGATTACACCAGAGAAGAACTCGGACTGATCGCACGTTCTTTCCTGGAGAAGAAGCATTACACCATAGCGGATGACGCGCTTGAGCGCGTGTTGGATATCATGGAGTACTTCCGTCGCCAGCCCAACTTTGCCAATGCGCGAACTGTTCGGAATATCATGGATCAGGTGATTATGAATCAAAACCTTCGTGCGGAGGATGATAAGGAAGACACCCTGATTATTCTGGAAGATGTCGAGGATTATCTTACCGACGAAGGCATCGATATCAACAAACCCGCGACATCCACACGCAAAATTGGCTTTGCTTGATGCCTATATTTGATCCCAACCCATGATAAACAGAAGACTGAATTAGGGAGAGCCGGAGGTGTCTCATGGATATAGATGCAAAACTGAGACCTTTATACCTGCTTAAAATTCTTAAAGAGCAAACGGATGAAAACCATAAACTCTCTACTGTCCAGCTATGCCAGATACTTAAAGATGAGTATGGCATCGATACATTCCGTACGACGATCAAAACTGATATCGAAGCGTTGCAGCAAGCGGGATATATGATTCGGGCAACGCGGTCATCGCAGAATCTGTATAATTATCAGGAACGCGACTTTGATCAGCTGGAGATCAAAGCACTGCTGGATGCCGTTTCTGTAAGCGGCACGCTCGGTGGGAGCGAGCGTGCTCAGCTTACAAATAAACTATATAAGCTTGCTGGGCCATTTAAAGCGCATGAGCTGAAACGGAACTGGATCAGTCAGAAAAAAAGTTTCCAGGATGCTTCACAAATCATGCAGATTATTGAAGTTATTAATGACGCTATCAATAAGCGAAGAAAGATCAGATTCAAAACATTCACCTATAATGTAAAGAAGAAGCCTGTGCCCGCTCGAAATGAACAAGTCATGAGCCCTTGTTTTCTCTTCGAAAACGGAGTTCACGCATATGTGGCTGGTTATGGTGAAAACAATCAGGACATTCTTTGCCAACGCATCGATCGTATCTTCGGAAAGCCGGAGGCAACCGACGAGTTGGCCCTTGCAGTCTGTGATTCCAATCTTGACAAGTATATATCCACCGCGTTTGCCATGACAGGCGTGGAAATCAAAGAAGTCGAACTGCAAGTAGAGAATTCACTGATGGATGAGATCATAGATAAATTCGGTTTGGATGTTACGACCTATGCTTGCGATCAGAACAGTTTCAGGGTCGTTGCGCTTGTCGGCACAAGTCAGGCATTCTATAACTGGGTATTCAGCTTTCAAGGCAAAATCAAGATCAAAGGACCAGATTCCGTTCGTGTGGAATATGAGCAACAAGTGCGAAACGCGGCGGTCACATTGAACGCATAAGCATTTCTTTTCTTTAGACAGCAAGGCCTGGAGCAATCTTCGCCCCAGGCCTTTTTTGTTGCCGTCCTAAATCACCGGCTTGATGCAGCATACCTGAATGCCCATCTGCCGGGCATATTTGACAGTCATTTGTGTTCCACCAGGCTGGCCTGTGAATGCTAAAATGGACTTGAGCCACTTTGGGTAAAATGCCAACGAATATTTGAGCCACCGGACTATATGCCCTACAATAGTCACAGCACTATTGGAAGGGGCGTTGAAAGGTGGTTACAACCTTGGATGTTTACAAGGAGATTCGTCGGTTGCAGTTGGAGGGCGTGACCAGCCAGCGCACAGCGGCGAAACGATTGGGGATCTCGCGGAACACGGTGAAGAAATACTGGGAAGGAGACAACGTTCCGTGGGAGCACAAACCCTACAACCGTGATGCGACAGTCATGACGCCCGAAGTGGTTCAGTTCGTGAAGGACTGCCTGGATGAAGACGATGTCGTCAATATCAAGAGGCAGCGACATACGGCACGCCGGATATACCAGCGGCTTGTTGAAGAACGCGGCTTCACAGGCAGCGAATCCTCCGTGCGCAACCTTGTACACGACATGAGGGCGGCACGGAGAATCAGTCAGGTTTTCATCCCACTGCGATTTGCGCCAGGGGACGCGATACAGATCGACTGGGGTGAGGCCACGATCATCATGGACGGTGAAAAGGAGAAGGTCAACCTCTTCTGCGCCCGTCTGTGCCACAGCTGTGCGCCCTATGTCATAGCGTACAAGCGGCAGAATCTGGAAAGCTTTCTGGATGCCATCATCCACACGTTTCAGTACTTTGGCGGCGTTCCCCGGCGTCTCATTTTCGACAATGCCAGAGTTGCGGTGAAGAGCGGCTTTGGTGCTCAGGCCGCAGCCCAGGATGATTACAGCCAACTGGCTGCCCACTATGGCTTTGAGCCGGTCTTCTGCAATCCCGCTTCCGGCAACGAAAAAGGACTGGTTGAGAACCTGGTGGGCTACATTCGCCGCAACGTCTGCGTCCCGCTGCCCCGGGTGAAGAGCCTGGATGAACTGAACGCGAAGCTGCTGGCAAAATGCACTCAGTACCTGAATCACCAGATTGAGGGCCGTCCCGACAAGGTCGGCGTAATGCTGAATGAGGACCAGGCAGCCTTGCAGCCCATGCCCCGCTATACGCCGGACATCTCCAAGAAGGTGTATCCCACGGTTGGCCGGTATTCCACGGTTCTATTCGAGACGAATCACTATTCCGTCCCCTGCAAGTATCGCGGCAAGGCAACCACGGTGAAGGCTTATCCGAACCACATAGAGGTTTGGATTGAAGGTACCATGGTTGCCCGGCATGACCGGCTCTTTGGGCGTAAGGAAGAATCGCTGGACTTGCAGCATTATCTCCCGATCCTCGCTCAGAAGGGGCGTGCAATACGCTATGCCCGGCCTGTGCAGAACGCCGTTCCAGCCCAGTTTATTGATTGGCTGGAATGCCAGGAACTTACAGCCAAGGAGATCGTGGAAATGCTGACCCGGTGTCTGGAAGTCGGCTACATTGCTGTTATGGCCGGGATCGTGTCTGCGAAAGAACAGCCGGCAATTCAGGATGCCGTTACCGTTCCTCCTGTGGATCTCGAGGCGTATGATTCCCTGTATGGAAAGGGGGCTGCCGTCTCATGATTGACCACAGAGAAGAGCAGATAAAGCTGCTGTCCAAGCAACTGAAGCTGCCTACATTCGCCAATTACACGGATATCCTGCGCCAGGCCAAGCCCAACGCGGATTTCAGTGATCTGCTGCTGGATCTGCTCATGACTGAGGCAAATGCGCGGCAGGAGAACCAGAACCGCAGGCGTCTCAAAGCCGCGGCGTTCCCTTACCAGAAGACCTTGGACGATTTCGACTTTACCCAGCTGAACGAGAGCGTCACT
>OLSB01002828.1_pt1 | contig 13532 bp, 14 predicted proteins | sample 1672071 | NCBI WGS metagenome assembly OLSB01 (sample SAMEA3136642, study PRJEB25190) | human gut metagenome | biome: human gut; feature: human-associated habitat; material: faeces | place: Austria | collected 2013 | reverse complement strand
GGTCGGGGCGCTCCTTTTTTTACATGGTAAGGTGTGATGGGAAAGACTTCGGGAGAACGACGATAGAACAGGGAAATCCCCTTCCCCCATTGGGTGGACATCATCCAGCGGGACTGCCGTCGCCTGGGGAGGAAATCCCGCTTATGTGGGCAGCAGGAAGGTGAGTACCCCCATCTCGTCGTTGCGGGTGTACCACAGGGAGGAGAGGGGCGCGACCTCTATGCCAGCCCTCTGGGCGGCCTGCTGAAAGACGTTGGAAAGCTCTCCGCCATCCAAAAGGGAGGCGCAGGCGGTGACGTAGGCATCATCGGCAAAGCGCACGGAGACCTGGGCCTCTCCGGCGGCCATGGCCCGCTGCAGGGTGGAGACCAGGGCGGTGGCGTCATAGGAGGGGAAGTACAGCCCGCTGCGGACAAAGTAATTGTTGGTGTTGGCCGTGCAGTCGGGCACGGGGACGGTGCTGTCGATGGTGTGGGTGCGGGTGAGGTCATCGGAGGTCAGGCCGAAGTACTCATAGGCGGGGCCCTGGCTCTCGTCCCCGCCGGTGAAGACGGGGTCGCCCCAGGTGGGGTCAATCCAGCAGGGGGTGCCGTCCAGCCAAGCTAGGTTCCAGGCGTGGGACTCCCCCCCAGCCTGGCCGGTGACGTAGGCCACGTCGATCCCCAGCTGCAGGAGAAGGTATTGGTAGGTTTTGGCATAGCACCCACACAGTCCCGCGCCGTTTACCATGATGTTTACGATGGAGTTACTGTCCACCATCTGGTAGTCCGCGTGGTTGATGAGGTAGGTATACACCCCCAAGGCCTGGTCATACTCCGAGGCGCTCCGATCGATGGTGGCCAGGCAGTCTGCCGTCCACTGGTCAATCTGGGTTTGGGTGGCCTCCCGCTGAGCCGCGTCCATGGTGTATATCGGCTGGTAGGAGGCCTCCAGGGCTTTCCCGGCCAGAAGGGTGGTCTCAATCTGCCCGGTGCCGGAGAACCAGAAGAGTTCCGGGTAATCCCGGTCGATGGCGGTGACCACCTTTTGGATCATGGCGGTGTCTGGATAGAGGTCTGTGATCTCCGCCTCCTGGTTTTGCAGGGCGGGGAGGATCTGGTCATAGAGGTAGCGTTCCTGGCCGGAGAGGGTGGATTTGGTGTATCGGAACCCGTCCTGGGTGCCGGTGTAATCGGCAGGGGGTTCTGGGATCGTGCCTCCGTTGGCCAGGCGATCCAGGGAGAATTGGCAGCCAGATAGGAGGGACAGCCCCAGACACAGGGCTAGAAGCAGGGAAAGGGCACGTCGCAAGGGCCTCACCCCTTCCGGGCCAAACAGGCCAGCACCGCCCGGACGATGGCGGCAGCATCCAGGCCATACCGGGCCATGAGGGCCGCCGGGGGGCCGCTCTCCCCAAAGGTGTCCTGGACGGCCACGGCCTCCATGGGCACCGGGCAGGTGCGGGCCAGCAGCTCCGACACCGCACCGAAGAGACCGCCGGCCACCTGATGCTCCTCGGCGGTGACCACTGCGCCGCACCGGCGGGCGGCCTCGGTAACCGCCTCGGCGTCCAGGGGCTTGATGGTGTGCAGGTCGGTGACTTGGAGGGAGATGCCCTGGGCGGCCAGCTCCTCTGCCGCCAGCAGGGCCTCGTACACCAGGGCGCCGCAGGCAAAGACGGCGCAGTCCTGCCCCTCCCGCACTGGCCGGGCCTTGCCGATGGCAAAGGGGGTGGTCCGGTCCGTGATCACCGGCACGGCTTCCCGTCCGAAACGGAGGTAGACCGGCCCGGGGTGGTCGGCGGCAGCCAGAACGGCCTTCCGGGTCTCCTCGCTGTCGCAGGGGGCCACCACGGTCATCCGGGGCAGGACCCGGGCCAGGGCCAGGTCCTCTAGGGCCTGGTGGGTGGCTCCATCGGGGCCCACAGAGATCCCCGCATGGGCGCCGCCGAAGATCACATGGAGGTCGTTGTAACACACCGTGGTGCGGATCTGGTCAAAGGCCCGGCCGGAGAGGAAGACGCCGTAGGTGGACACGAAGGGCACTTGGCCCCCCAGAGCCAGCCCTGCGGCGGTGCCCACCAGGTCTTGCTCGCTGATGCCTACATTATAAAAATGATCAGGGTACCGGTCATGGACCCAGTTGGTGCGGGTGGAGGCGGACACATCGGCGTCCAGCACCACCACGTCTTCCCGGGCGGCGCACAGGTCCAGTAGGCCCTGGCCGTACCCGTCCCGCTGGGGGATATGGTTGACTTGATCAAGCTTCATGGGGTGTGCCTCCTTCTGCGAGTTCTGCCAGGGCAGCGGCCAGTTCCTGGTCATTGGGCGCCTTGCCGTGCCAGGCGGCTTGGCCCTCCATGAAGGAGACCCCCTTGCCCTTTACCGTGTGGGCGATGAGGACGGTGGGCCGCCCCTGGGTGGCCGCGGCGATGCGGAAGGCGTCCCGCAGGGCGGCCAGGCTGTGGCCGTCTACGTCCAACACCTCCCAGCCAAAGGCGGCAAACTTGGCCCCGAGGGGTTCCACGTCCATGATGTCCTTGGTGGGGCCGTCCAGCTGGACGCCGTTGTCATCCACCACGGCGCAGACGTTGTCCAGGGAGAACTGGGCGGCGGTCATGGCGGCCTCCCAGATTTGGCCCTCCTGCACCTCCCCATCCCCTAAGAGGCAGTAGGTGCGGTAGGACCGCCCGGTCCGCCGGGCGGCCAGAGCCAGGCCATTGGCGACGGACAACCCCTGGCCCAGGGAGCCGGAGGAGCAGTCCAGCCCCGGCAGCTTTTCCCGGTGGGGGTGGCCCTGGAGGGGGGAGTCCAACTGCCGCAGAGTGGGCAGAAGGGCGGGATCAAAGAAGCCCCGCCGGGCCAGGGCGCTGTAAAGCACCGGGGCGGCGTGGCCCTTGGAGAGGAGGAACCGATCCCGGTTTGGGTCTTCCGGATGGGCGGGGTCCAGGTGCATTTGATCGAAATAGAGGGTAACCAGGATTTCTACCGCGGAAAGGGACCCGCCTGGATGGCCGGACCCAGCGGCATGGGTCATGGTGAGAATGTCCCGCCGGACCTGACGGCAGAGGGCGGGGAGATCGTAGGACATGAAAAAACCTCCTGTCTTGGGAAAGATGACGGATTTCTAGTAAGAAAAAGGTATCATAGTAGGGGAGAAATGTCAATCAGGAAGGGGAGATCCCCTTGGAAAGCTAATACCCCCTATGGTATCTTGCACCGGTGCCGTAGGGAACTTACAGGGCGGCGCACGACTTGACAAACTGCCCTGCTTGCTGGATAATAACAAGAAAAGAGTTCCCTGAAGGGACAGGAGGTGCGCACCGTGAGGCAATGTATGGACGCAGATAACCTGCACCGCCGGCTGAAAAAGATCATCGGCCAGGTACAGGCCATTGACCGGATGATCGACGAGGACATCCCTTGTGAAGATATTTTGGCCCAGATCAACGCCGCCAAGTCGGCCCTCCACAAGGCCGGCCAAGTGGTACTGGAAGGGCACATCAAGCACTGTGTCCGGGATGGCCTGGAGCACGGCGACCCGGACCAGACCATCGCCAACTTCACCAAAGCGGTGGAGCGGTTTGCGAATATGAATTGACCACCAACAGCGTGAAGACCGGCGGGAAAGGTTCCAGCCGGTTTTCTTGTTTCATCTTGACAAGGTATACCCCTATGGGTATAATGGAAATACCCTAGGGGGTATCCATCCGCTGGATCCCCCTCTTCTACAGAGAAAAGGAGGAAACTATGGAGCGTTTAGAAGCGTTTTTGGCGTGGGGCGGGACCAAGAAGGACATCACCTTCCTGGTCCTCGGCGGCGTGTCTCTCCTGTGCAGCATTTTTTGGGGGGAGAATCTGCCGGTGGATCCGGCTTGGGTTGCCATCCTCCTCTGCGGAGTGCCGATCCTGCTGGAGGCCATCATCGGCCTGGTCACCGCCTTTGACATCAAGGCGGATGTGCTGGTGTCCATGGCCCTTGTGGCCTCGGTGCTCATTGGGGAAGATTTTGCCGCCGGCGAGGTGGCCTTCATCATGCAGCTGGGCGGCCTTTTGGAGGACCTCACCGTGGCCAAGGCCCGGGCGGGGATTGAGAAGCTGGTCCACCTCACCCCCCGCACCGCTCGGGTGATGACGGCAGAGGGAGAGAAGATCATCCCCGCAGAGGACGTCCAGGTGGGGGACCAGCTGCGGGTCCTCCCCGGGGAGACCGTTCCGGTGGATGGGGTGATCCTCCAAGGCCAGACCTCCATCAACCAGGCGGTGATGACCGGCGAGTCCCTCCCTGTGGACAAGGGGGAGGGGGACGAGGTGGCCAGCGGCACCGTAAACCAGTTTGGGGCCTTTACCATGGAGGCCACCAAGGTGGGGGAGGACAGTTCCATCCAACGGATGATCCGCCTGGTCCAGTCCGCCGACGCCGGCAAGGCCAAGATCGTGAACCTGGCCGACCGCTGGGCCACCTGGATCGTGGTCATCGCCCTGGCCTCTGCGGGGATCACCTGGGCAGTCACCGGGGAGATCATCCGGGCGGTGACCATCCTGGTGGTCTTCTGCCCCTGCGCCCTGGTGCTGGCCACGCCCACGGCCATCATGGCCGCCATCGGCAACGCCACCCGCCATGGCTTCCTGGTGCGGGAGGGGGATGCCTTGGAGCGCCTGTCCCAGGTGACCAAGGTGACCTTTGACAAGACGGGGACCCTCACCTTCGGCACCCCCCAGGTGGTGGCCGTGGTCCCTCTGGACGGCGCCATCAGCAAGGAAACCCTCTATGCCCAGGTCGCCTGTGCGGAGGCTCTGTCAGAGCACCCCCTGGGCAAGGCGGTGGTCCGGTGCTTCCGGGAGGAGGGGGGAGGCCAGATTCCCCCCGGAGAGGACTTCCAGATGCTCCCCGGCCGGGGGGTTCAAGTGACCTGCCAGGGCCGCCAGGTGGCGGCGGGAAACCCCAAACTGCTGGCGGAGCTGGGCATCCACCTGCCCGCCCAGGCCCAGACGGCGGCCGAACGGTGGCTCCAGGAGGGGTGCACCGTCATCTACTGCGGGGTGGATGGGAGGCTGGCCGGGTTCCTGGCCCTGTCGGACACCCTCCGGCCCCAGGCGGCCCAGACCATCCGGCGGACCCAGGCGGCGGGGGTGGAGCCCGTCCTCCTCACCGGGGACAACGCCAACGCCGCCCAGCACATCGCCGGCCAGCTGGGCATCCCAGAGGTGCAGTGGAGCTGCTTGCCGGAGGATAAGCTGGCTTACATCGACGCCAGCCAGCAGAACGGCCAGCCGGTGTGCATGATCGGCGACGGCATCAACGATGCCCCCGCCCTGAAGAAGGCCTTCGTGGGCATCGCCATGGGGGGCGTGGGCAGCGACATCGCCGTGGACGCGGCGGACATCGCCCTGGTCAACGACGACATCCAGGAGCTGCCCCACCTGCTCCGCCTGGCCCGGCGAATGATGTTCACCATCAAGTGTAACCTTACCTTCTCCATGGCCTTGAACTTTGTGGCCATCGTCCTGGCCATTTTGGGGATCCTAAACCCTGTGGTGGGGGCCCTGGTTCACAACGCCGGGTCTGTGGTGGTGATCATCAACGCCGCCTTCCTCCTCCAGTGGAAGGAGCGCGCCCACAAAGAGGGGCAGTGAGGCCTGCTTTGGCGGTCCAACGGGTGATGGAAAGGCGCTCGTTTGACGGACTATGAGACAGAAAGAGGAAAAGCGCACCCCATCGGGGTGCGCTTTTGCCATGCAGAGGGCAGGTTAAGCCTCCACCTCTCGAATGAGATTGACCATCTCCACGGCGCTGAGGGCGCAGTCATAGCCCTTGTTGCCCGCCTTGGTGCCGGCCCGCTCAATGGCCTGCTCAATGGTGTCGGTGGTGAGCACCCCAAAGAGCACCGGGACCTGACTCTGGAGGGAGACCTGGGCGATCCCCTTGGACACCTCCGCGCAGACGTAGTCGTAGTGGCTGGTGCTGCCCCGGATCACCGCCCCCAGGCAGATCACCGCGTCGTACTTGCCGCTGGCGGCCATCTTGGAGGCGATGAGGGGGATCTCAAAGGCGCCGGGGACCCAGGCCAAGGAGATGTCCTCCTCTTGGACGCCATGGCGGGTGAGGCCATCCATGGCGCCGCCGATGAGCTTGGAGGTGATGAACTCGTTGAACCGGGCAGCCACAAGGGCGACCTTCATGTTTTGTGCGACCAGGTTTCCTTCAAAGGTTTTCATGGCAGTATGTCTCCTTTATTCTAATACTCTGTGGGGGTTGGAACTTAGTAGTTGAGGATGTGCCCCATCTTCTTCTGCTTGGTCTGGAGGTAGAAGAGGTCGTGGGGGGTGGCGGCCATCTGGATGGGCACCCGCTCCTTGATGGCCATGCCGAAGTCAGCCAGCTGGTAGACCTTGTCGGGGTTGTTGGTGAGCAGGCGGAGGGTCTTGGCCCCCAGGTCCCGGAGAATCTGGGCGCCGATGTAGTACTCCCGCAGGTCCCCGGCAAAGCCCAGGGCCAGGTTGGCCTCCAGGGTGTCCATCCCCTGGTCCTGGAGGGCGTAGGCCCGCAGCTTGTTGATGAGGCCGATGCCCCGGCCCTCCTGGCGCATGTACAGCAGGATGCCCCGGCCCTCCTGCTCAATCTGGGTCATGGCGGCGGCCAACTGCTGGCCGCAGTCGCACCGGAGGGAGCCGAAGGTGTCCCCGGTGAGGCACTCAGAGTGGACCCGGCAGAGCAGATCCTGCCCGTCCCCAATGTCCCCTTTCACCAGGGCCACGTGGTGCTGGCCGTTGAGCTTGTTGACGTAGCCGTAGGCCATGAAGTCCCCGTACTTGGTGGGCATTTTGGTGACAGTGACCCGGTCCACCAGCACCTCGTGGCGCTTGCGGTAGTTCTGCAGGTCCCGGATGGTGATGAATTTGAGGCCCCATTCCCTGGACTTCTCCTGGAGTTCCGGGGCCCGCATCATGGTGCCGTCCTCCCGCATGATCTCGCAGCAGAGGCCCACCTCCTTCAGGCCGGCCAGGCGCATCAGGTCCACAGTGGCCTCGGTGTGGCCGTTGCGCTCCAGCACGCCGTTGTCCTTGGCCAGCAGGGGGAACATGTGCCCGGGGCGGCGGAAATCTTCGGGCTTGGCCTCCGGGTCCACGCACTTCATGGCGGTGAGGGAGCGCTCCGCCGCGGAGATGCCCGTGGTGGTGTCCACATGGTCGATGGAGACGGTGAAGGCGGTCTCGTGGTTGTCGGTGTTCCGGGTGACCATCTGGGGGAACTGGAGCTTGCGGACATACTCATAGGACATGGGCATGCAGATGAGCCCCTTGCCATGGGTGGCCATGAAGTTCACGTTTTCCGTGGTGGCAAACTCCGCAGCGCAAATGAGGTCCCCTTCGTTCTCCCGGTCGGGGTCGTCGGTGCAGAGGATCATTTTGCCCTGGCGCAGGTCCTCCAGGGCCTCTTCGATGGTGTTGTACTGAAACATGGAAGGCTCCTTTCCTGGCTCAAAAGCCATAGCGAGTTAAGAATTCTTTGGTGATACCGGAGGCGGGCGCGGGGGACTCCTGAGGGGGGGAGAGGAGTTTTTCCACGTACTTTCCGATGATGTCTGTTTCTAGGTTGACAAGGTCTCCCACCTTCCGGTCGGCCAGCACGGTGACGGCCGCGGTGTGGGGGATGGCGGAGATGGCAAAGGACTGGCGGTCCACCTTGGCCACGGTGAGGCTGATGCCGTCGATGGTGATGGAGCCCTTCTCCACCACGTACCGGAGAATCTCCGGCCCGGCGGCGATGGTGTACCAGATAGCATTGTCATCCCGGGTGATCCGCTGCACGGTGCCCACCCCGTCCACATGGCCGGCCACGATGTGGCCTCCGAAGCGGCCGTTTGCCGCCATGGCCCGCTCCAGGTTGACCCGGCTACCCGGGCGGAGGGTGGCCAGGGCGGAGCGGTTCAAGGTCTCATGCATCACGTCGGCGGTGAAGCCGGTGGGGGAGTAGGATGTGGCTGTGAGGCAGACGCCGTTGACGGCGATGCTGTCCCCTAAATGGATGTCCTCCAGAACAACTTTGGCTTGGATCTCCAGCACGGCACTGTGGGGGCCTTTGCGGATGGCCTTCAAGGTGCCCATTTCTTCCACGATGCCGGTAAACATCAGCCAATCACCTCACTTTCCAGCAGAATGTCCTCCCCCAGCCGGGTGAGGGTGGGCGGGGCCAGGCGGAGCGCCTGGTCCGGGTGGGGGAACCCCTGGCCGCCCACTGGGGACTTTGCCCCCTGGCCCCCTAGAATCTTGGGGGCCAGATAGGCCTGTACCTTGTTCACGATGCCCGCCTGGACCGCTGACCAGTGAAGGGCGGCGCCCCCTTCCAGCAGGACGCTGTCTACCTCCATCTCTCCCAGCCGCTCCAACAAGGCGGGCAAACTGACGTGCCCTTGGGCAGAGGGGAGGGAGAGAATCTGGCAGCCCTTCTCCACATAGGGGGCCAGGAGCTGGTGCTGGGTGACGCAGGTGGCCAGGCAGGTGGGCACCTGGCGGGCGGTGGCCACCACTTGGGCGGTGAGGGGGGTGCGCAGGTGGGTGTCGCAGACGATCCGCAGGGGGGTGCGGCCGCCGGGGATGCGGCAGGTGAGTTGGGGGGCATCGGCGAGCACCGTGTCCACCCCCACCAGGATGGACCGGAACCGGTTGCGCTGGGTGTGGACGTGGCGGCGAGCTTCCTCCCCGGTGATCCATTGGGAGGCCCCGGTGTAGGCGGCCATCTTTCCGTCCAAGGTCATGGCGTACTTCAGGACCACATAGGGCTTTCCCGTCTGGATGTAGTGAAAGAACACCTCGTTGAGGGCCCGGCACTGGGCCTCCAGTACATGCTCGGTCACCTGGACCCCGTGGGCCCGGAGGATGGCCAGCCCTTTCCCCGCCACCTTGGGGTTGGGGTCCCCAGACCCCACCACCACCCGGGCGATGCCGGCTTCCAGAATGGCCTCGGTACAAGGGGGCTGGCGGCCCTGGTGGCAGCAGGGCTCCAGGGTGACATACATGGTGGCCCCGGCGGGGTCCTGGGTGCAGGCGGCCAGGGCAGCCCGCTCGGCGTGGAGGTCCCCACACTTGGCGTGGTACCCCTGGCCGATGACCTGGCCGTCCTTGACGATCACGGCCCCCACCATGGGGTTGGGGCTGGTCCACCCGGCGCCTTTCTGGGCCAGGGAGAGAGCCTGGGCCATATATTCTTGGTCGGTCATAGTGACACCTCACAATGCAAAAAGCGCTCTGAAGCAAACCTTCAGAGCGCGTCAAAACAAGCACAGGTATCCCGTGTCTTTCCCCATGAAAAAACTCTGGAATGATACCATCCCAGAGCATACTTCCACGGAAAATAGACGCGGGGATCCCGCGTACTGTTTACCCATCTTCTTCCATCCAGACTATACTGTCGGTTTTGGAATTGCACCAAATCCTGCCGTTGCCGGCTCGCGGACTGTACCGCCGATCGGGAATTTCACCCTGCCCTGAAGATCGCTGTTTTGTTGTCTGCTAACAGGCTACTCCGGAAAAAGGGTGTTGTCAAGAGGGAAACGGGGAAATGGAAAAAGTTGATCAAAAAATCACAAGAATTTGCAGTCTATTCCTGTCAAAAAACTTCAAATCATACAAAAATGGAGGGAATGTCTTCCCTCCTGCGATGCCTGTGCGGCGATGGTAACTCTCGGCTGCAAAGGTTCTGCTCCAACGAAAAACACGCCTTGAGGGCCCACAACCACCCGATGCTCTGCTCTGCGGCAGGGCAGGTTTCCCCTGCGAGGAGGTGCATGTCGGGCTGCGGAGCGGATAGAAAAAGCGGCCCTTTCCAAAGGAGAGGAAAGCGCCGCAGGGGGAAGCGGACCGCTGCCCAAGGCAGCGGAGGAGGACGTGGCAGAGGGCAGGTGCGCCTGTGGTTCAGGAAGACAGAAAGAGAGAGCGTAAAGAGACTGCCGCACCTGCCGTGCCACGGAATGTCCGCTTGTTCCAAAGAACACCTCCATTGTAGGGAATAGAGGAGGGAAAGTCAATGGACGGGTCGAAAAAAGGCGACGAAAAAGAAGGGCAATTGCCTATTGAGATTGTGAGAATTAAACCAGGGGAGAGACATCTCCCATACCCACACCTGGCCGAAGCCCCTTTGGCCGGGCCTTTCTGGGGAGGGAGGCAGGGGACAGAAATTATGAAAAGCTGTTGTTTACTTTTGGTTTGAACTATAGTAGAATAAACCCAAGAAATGGTCCCCCGCTGGGGGGCAGGCAGGCCTGCGGATCCCGTGGGCCGGGGAGGTAGTTATGGAACAACCAAAGTATCAGCGGGTCCTGCTGAAACTCAGCGGGGAGGCCCTGGCTGGCCCGGCCGGGCGGGGGATTGATTTTCCCTTTGTCCGCCAAGTGTGTCAGGTGGTGAAAGACTGCGTCGACCGTGGGGTCCAGGTGGGCCTGGTGGTGGGCGGCGGCAACTACTGGCGTGGCGTGAAGGACGGGGGCGGCCAGATGGAGCGCTCTCGCGCTGACCAGATGGGCATGCTGGCCACTGTGATGAACAGCCTGGCCCTCCAGGATGTGCTGGAGCAGGTGGGGCAGCCTGCCCGGGTGCTCACCTCCATCCCCATGGGCCCGGTGGGGGAGATCCTCTCCCGCCCCGCTGCGGACCGGTACCTCCGGGCGGGGGAAGTGGTGATCTTTGCCGGGGGTACCGGCAACCCCTACTTTTCCACCGACACGGCCGCCGTCCTCCGGGCGGCGGAAATCCAGGCGGATATGATCCTCCTGGCCAAAAACATCGACGGCGTCTACAGCGCCGACCCCAAGAAGGACCCCGGCGCCGTGAAGTACGACGCCATCTCCTATGACCAGGTTCTGGCCGACCACCTGCAGGTGATGGATCTGACCGCCACGTCCCTGGCTATGGAGAACCACATTCCCGTGATGATCTTCGCCCTGGCGGATCCTCAAAACATCCTCCGGGCGGTGATGGGAGAGAGAATTGGAACCATTGTAGAGGAGGAAACAAAGTCATGAAGGAAATGAACCAACCCTATGACGCGAAGATGCAGAAGACCATCGAAGTGGTGATGAGCGACTTTGCCGGCGTCCGGGCCGGCCGGGCCAACGCCGGGGTGCTGGACAAGATCACCGTGGAGTACTACGGCACCGAAACCCCCATCCACCAGGTGGCCTCCATCTCCACCCCTGACCCCCGTACCCTGGTGATCCAGCCCTGGGACGGCACCCTGCTCAAGGCCGTGGAGAAGGCCCTGCTGGCCTCTGACCTGGGCATCAACCCCCAGAACGACGGCAAGGTGATCCGCCTGATCTTCCCTCAGCTCACCGAGGAGCGCCGTAAGGAGCTCACCAAGCAGGTGAAGAAGTACGGCGAAGGGGGCAAGGTGGCCATCCGCAACATCCGCCGGGATGCCATGGAAAAGTTCAAGGCCATGAAGAAAAAGTCCGAGCTCACCGAGGATGACCTGAAGGAATTGGAGGAGGACCTCCAGAAGCTCACCGACAAGCGCTGCAAGGAGATCGACGACCTCACCGCCAAGAAGGAAGCCGAGCTCATGGCGGTGTAACGTCCCCATGGCTTTTTGGAATCGAAAGAAGCCGGACGTGCCGGCAGCGGGGGAGGGGTTGGACCGTACCCAGCTGCCGCAGCACGTGGGCATCATCATGGACGGCAACGGCCGGTGGGCCAAAAAGCGGGGCCTGCCCCGTACCGCCGGCCACGCTGCCGGCGCGGAGACCTTCCGCACCATCGCCTATTACTGCCGGGACATTGGCATTCCCTACCTGACGGTGTATGCCTTCTCCACCGAGAACTGGAAGCGCCCGGTGGAGGAAGTGGCCACCATCATGGACCTGCTGCACAAGTACCTGTTGGAGGTGCTGGAAAAGATGGAGCGGGACGGGTTCCGAGTGCACTTTTTTGGAAATCTGGAGCCTTTGCCCCCTGCCCTGCGGGACCTGTGTCTCCGGGCGGAGGAGACGGCAGCCTCCCTCTCCGGCAAGCGGCACCAGGTGAACATTTGCCTCAACTACGGCGGCCGGGACGAGATTCTCCGGGCAGCCCAAGCCTGGGGGCGGGACCTGCTGGCCGGCCGGCAGACGGTGGAGGACCTCACCGATGAGGCCTTCTCCCGCTACCTGGACAGCCGGGGGGTGCCGGACCCGGACCTGATCATCCGCCCCAGCGGGGAACTGCGGCTGTCCAACTTCTTAACGTGGCAGTCAGCTTACGCGGAGTTTTATTTTACCGATGTGCTCTGGCCCGATTTTACCCCCCAGGTCCTGGACGAGGCCTTGGCGGCGTTTCAGCGGCGCCAGCGCCGGTTTGGAGGCGTATAACCGTGAGAAATCGTATTTTGGTGGCCTGTGTGGGTGTGCCTGTGATCCTAGTGGTCCTGTTCGTCCTGCCGGAGGCCTTTACCCCTGCCCTCATCGCCGTGCTGTCGGTGATTGGGACCTATGAGGCCCTCCATGCCATCGGCATGAACCACCCCCGCATCGCCCTGTACACCGCCCTGGTGGCCCTGGCCATTCCCTTCTGGGTTTACTTTGGGGAACCCAGGCAATGGGGCCTGCTGGTGTTGCTGGTCTACCTGGTGCTGGTCTTTGCGGAGGCCTTTGTCAGCCGCAACGAGGCGCTTCTGGAGGAATTTTCCGCCATATTGCGGGGCGCGGAAATTCAGATGCGGCCCACGGTGGATGATCTGGCCGCATACGAAGATTGGAAAAGCTGCTTCCAGAGTGGGGTGGTGGAATTTGCCGCCCAGTGCGCCCGGGGCAAGCGGTATCCCATCAGCTATATGCGGGGGCTGCTGGAAACCTGGCGGGAGGCGAACGTCACCAGTCTGGAGGCCGCGCAGGAATATCAGCAGCGGCCCCGGGAGAGCGGAACCCGGCCGCAGTCCAATGCGCCCAAGAATCCGGCGTTGAATTACGAGCAGCGTGAATATCGGAATGAGGACTTTGAGGACGACTCTTATATCGAAATGGCGAAGGCCTATCTGGCCCGGCAGCAGGCGGAAGAAAACGGGGGTGACTGAAGATGGATCGAGCCGAACACATTCGGGCGCTGCAGGCGGAATACGCCCAGCTTCAGGCACAGGATCGCCGGGAGGCGGAGGCACGGCTGCGGGAAGTGTTGGCCCGGGATCCGGAAATCGGCGTGCTCAGAACCCGGGGCGCGGCCATCGCCCTGGAAGCCATGCGGGAGATGATGCGCCAGACGGATCTGGAAAAACGGCGGCAGGCGGCGGAAAAAATGCGCCGGGACGGGCTGGAAAACAACAGGCAGCTGCGGCTGCGGCTTACGGCCCTGGGACTGCCGGAGGATTATCTGGAGGAGAAGCATCGCTGCGAAAAGTGTCGGGATACGGGCTATACCGACGACATCCCCGCCCGGTTCTGTGAATGCTTTCAGAAGGCGCTGCGGCTGAGAATGTTCGAGGACGGTACCATGGCGGGGCTGGATCGACAGAATTTCGCCCATTTTTCGGATGAACTGGTGAGAAAATGCAATACGCCGCAGGAGGCACAAAATCTTTTGTTTGCA
>OLSB01002826.1_pt1 | contig 13532 bp, 14 predicted proteins | sample 1672071 | NCBI WGS metagenome assembly OLSB01 (sample SAMEA3136642, study PRJEB25190) | human gut metagenome | biome: human gut; feature: human-associated habitat; material: faeces | place: Austria | collected 2013 | reverse complement strand
CTGTTGATGACTTGCAAAAAACAGAAGCAGGCACAGATACATGGAATTATGATAATTCAGATCTAGATGTAGCGATCGGAGATAAAAATAATGGAGAAGCGGGAAATCATGGAGAATAAGTGATGTAGGATAATAGGATTAGCCCCAAGAAGGACTCGTGACTTCTGGGGGCTCGCAGGAAACAAATAAAAACTTGTAAAAGGCCTTGCAATGAAAGCAAATATATGATAAAATAAGATAGTGCTAAAAGGCACTATCTTTTAATTATCTACTTTAAATTAGATAGAAATATTAGTTATATTCAAATAATATAAAGTTTTTAATTAAAAATCCTTACTTACATTAATATATATGTAGGTTATAAAATCCATAAGGAGGTGAAAATAATGAACAAATACGAAAGTGTAATCATTATTAATCCAGCTGTTGAGGAAGATAGAGTTAAGGAATTAACTACAAAATTCACAGATATGATTAATAAAGATGGAAAAGTTGAAAAAGCTGATAATCTTGGTAAAAAGAAATTAGCTTATCCAGTAAAGAAAAATACAGAAGGATATTATGTTGTATTTTACTTTACAGCAAATCCAAGTATAATAGCAGAATTAGAAAGAAATTATAGAATTACTGATGATGTTATTAAATTCATGACAATAAATGTAAACGAATAATAAATAAAAATGGAGGTCACTATGAACAAAGTAATTTTAATGGGAAGACTAACTAGAGATCCAGAAGTTAGATATACTCAAACCAGCAATACATTAGTAGCATCTTTTTCACTTGCAGTAAATAGAAGATTTGTAAGACAAGGAGAAGAAAGACAAGCAGATTTCATAAATGTTGTTGCTTGGAATAAAACAGGAGAATTTGTAAGTAAGTACTTTAAAAAAGGTCAACAAGTTGCAGTAGTAGGAAGACTACAAACAAGAACTTGGGATGATGATAAAGGACAAAAACATTACATTACAGAAGTAGTAGCAGAAGAAACATATTTTGCAGATAGTAAAAGAGATGGAGCAGGTACAGATTTTGATGCTACATTTGCTACACCAGATGCAACAGCTCCTGCAAATAATGATTCAGAATTTGAAATATCTTCAGGAGATGACTTACCATTTTAAAATCAAATAAAAATAGGGAGGAAATAAAATCATGGCAGACAGAAAACAAAATAGAAGAAACAACAATGGCGATGAAGATTATAATCCAAAATTTAGAAAAATGAGAAAAAAAGTTTGTGCTTTATGTGCAAATAAAGATTTAGTTTTAGATTATAAAAACGCAGATCAATTAAAAAAATTCATAAATGATAAAGGAAAAATTTTACCTAGAAGAGCAACAGGAGCTTGTGCTAAACATCAAAGAGATATTACAATAGCTGTTAAGAGAGCTAGACAAATTGCTATATTACCTTATACACAAGAATAAAATGCAATTGACAAATTTGAAATACAAGTGTAACTAATTAGCAATAAAAATGAAATAAAAAATATATTCTAAAATTATTGACTATATAAAAAAAGAATAGTAAAATAAAAAATGTAGATAATAATTATTAGGAAATATAAAAAAGGAGAAAATGTATTATGAAATATAATTTTAAATTAATTATTGGAATAATTTTAACAATACTAATTCTAGCTTGCTCAACTGTAGTATTTGCAGATAATTCAACTGTAATAATAACTCCAGGTGGAACCCAAAATGAAACAGTACAAAATACAGAAGTAATAAATACAGAGACACAAAATTCTGCTACTCAAGGAACAATTTTTTATAACAATGTAAATACAACACAAAACACAGAAACATTACCAAAAACAGGTGTAACTGATGGTTATGTTGTAGCAATATTAGTAACAGTATGTGCTATATCTGCTGTTTATGCTTATAGAAAAGTAAGAGATTTTAACATAAAATAATAAATAAAAATAATTTTATAAAGAATATATTGCATATTTATGTAATATATTCTTTTGCTTTTATAACAATTCTAGATGTATTCATATTATTACAAGTCATCAGAGTTATAATTTTTTCACCAGCTGTATCTTGAGATGTACAGCTCCAGTCAAAACTGTCTATTTCTTTTTTATCATATACATAGTATTTTGTAAGATTTCCATTATTATCATAAATTTTAATTTCATCATTATATTCCAAGTTATTTATTTTTGCAAAAAATGTATTATTTATATAGTTATGCCCTGCAATGCATAAATTTCCGACATTGTTAGGAAAAGGACCTGCAAATCTACAAGGAGCAATTTTTAATAATTCGTCAGAAGCTTCTGATAAAATAGGATAATTCAGATTTAATTTATCTATTTTAACTATACCAATAACAAAAGGAGACGAAGTATCTTTACTATCTAAAATATATTTATTTATGCTAGTCGAATATGAAGGGTTATCTGAATATAAAAACGAAATAGAATATGAGTTTGCTAAATTTTCAGAAGTTTTATTTTTAGACCATACATCATAAATATAGTAAATAAATAAAATTAAAAATGAAATCAATCCAAAAGAAGCTAAAAATAGCATAATTTTATAAAATAATAATTTTTTCATTAATTCAACCTCTAATAAGCATTAATATATAGTTTAAACAAAAATATAAAAAAAATTAATAAAATTAAAAAAAAGGATACAATTTATAATAGATATATGATAGAATAAGAACGATTTAAAAATATTATAAAGGAGAATTAAAATGTCTGAAACTAAATATAAGAGAATCTTATTAAAATTAAGTGGAGAAGCTCTAGCAGGAGATAAAAAAACTGGTATAGACCAGGAAGTGTTAGGAAGAATTTGTGATGAAATAAAAAAAGTAAAAGAAATGGGAGTAGAAATTGCAATAGTAGTAGGTGGGGGCAACTTCTGGAGAGGTAAATATGGAACTGAAATGGAAAGAACCACATCTGATTATATGGGAATGCTCGCTACAGTAATGAATGGTCTAGCTCTTCAAGATGCACTAGAAGCAAGAGGAATGTATACAAGAGTTCAAACAGCTATAGAAATGAGACAAATAGCAGAACCATATATAAAAAGAAAAGCTTTAAAACACCTAGAAAAAGGAAGAATAGTAATATTTGCTTGCGGAACAGGAAATCCTTATTTTACTACAGATACAACAGCAGCATTAAGAGCAGCAGAAATAGAAGCAAATGTAATATTAGTAGCTAAAACAATAGATGCTGTATATTCAGCAGATCCAAAATTGGATCCAAATGCAGTAAGATATGACAAAATAACATATTTAGATATACTAAACAAGAATTTAAAAGTTATGGACTCAACAGCAACTTCATTATGCAGAGATAATAAAATACCATTAATAGTGTTTGGAATAGATAAACCAGACAATATACAAAAAGCTGTATTAGGTGAAAAAATTGGAACTTTGGTTGAAGGAGAATAATAAATAATTTAATTGAATAAAAATTAGGAAGGATATAAAAATTATGGATTTAAATAGTATTGAAGAAAAAATGAATAAGACAATTAGTGTATTTGAGGAAAATTTATCAGAGGTTAGAGCAGGACGTGCTAACCCTAATATATTAAATAAAGTAACAGTTGATTATTATGGAGTAGCTACTCCAATAAATCAAGTAGCTGGAATTTCTGTTCCAGAGCCAAGAATGATAGTAATACAACCATGGGATATAAGTTTATTAAGAGAAATAGAGAAGGCTATAAATATAGCAGAAATTGGAATAAATCCAAATAATGATGGTAAAGTTATAAGACTTAATTTTCCAGAGTTAACAGAGGAAAGAAGAAAAGAATTAGTAAAAGATATAAGAAAAACAGCTGAAGAATCAAAAGTTGCTATAAGAGCAATAAGAAGAGAAGGAATAGACAAAGCAAAAGCTGAACAAAAAAATAATGAGATAACTGAAGATGAGTTAGCTACAGCAGAAACAAAAATTCAAAAATTAACAGATGCAAAAATAGCAGAAATTGACCAAATACTAGAGAAAAAAGAAAAAGAAATAATGACAGTATAAAACAATTTATACTTTAGAAAGGAATAACAAACAAAAATGGAAGAAGAAAAAATAAAAGAAATGATAAATTTAGACAATCTCCCAGAACATATTGCAATTATAATGGATGGCAATAGAAGATGGGCTAAACAACATAATTTACCAGTGCCTGCAGGACATAAACAAGGAGCGGAAACCTTAAAAAAAATTGCTAAATTTGCAAATAAAATAGGAATTAAGTATATGACAGTTTATGCTTTTTCTACAGAAAATTGGAAAAGATCTGAAGAAGAAGTTGGAGCAATAATGAAATTGCTTAAATTTTACATATTAGACTTTTTTAAATCTGATGATAGAAATATAAAAGTTAGAGTAATTGGTAAAATAGAAAAATTACCTAAAGAACTATATGGTGAGATAAAGAAAGTAGAAGAAAAAACAAAAAATAATACAGGGCTTATTTTAAATATAGCATTTAATTATGGTGGAAGAGATGAAATTGTAACTGCGACTAAAAAAATAGCACAGGAAGTAGCGGAAAATAAAATAAAAATAGAAGATATAAATGAAGAACTGTTTGCTAGTAAATTATATACAGCCAATCAACCAGATCCAGATTTATTAGTTAGAACAAGTGGAGAAGAAAGGACAAGTAATTTTCTACCTTGGCAATTAGCATATTCTGAATTTGTATTCACAAAGAAATATTGGCCAGAATATGATGAAAATGCTTTATTAGAATCAATACAAGAATACCAAAAAAGAACAAGAAGATTTGGTGGGAATAAATAGAAAATGAAAGGGAATAAACAAAATGAAAAGAGTTTTATCAGCAATTGTAATATTACCAATAACACTTGTAATATTTCTGCTAGGGAATAATTATGTAGTAGACGTATTTGTAGGAATAATAGCTTTAAGAAGCATATATGAGCTATTTCATGCTTTTGAACAAAAAGGTTATCATCCCGTAAGATGGATAGGATATTTATCAGCAATAGCAATAATGTTCCTACATGTAATTCCAGAACAATATAGATTAATTCTTATAGCTGGAATTATTGCAATATCAATTTTACTAGCCTTTATATTATTAATAACTAAAAAAACAAATATAAATGTTTTAGATATAATAATTACTTGCTTTGGAGTTTGTTATATAACTTTAATGTTAGTGTTCTTATCAATTATTAGAGGAATGGAAAATGGAAAATTCTTAATTTGGTATGTATTTTTAGCATCATGGCTAACAGATGTATTCGCATACTTGACTGGAAAAGCAATTGGTAAGCATCATTTTACCGATATAAGTCCAAACAAAACAATAGAAGGATGTATAGGTGGAACATTAGGGGCGACAGTTCTTATAATTATATATACAATAATTTTAAACAAATTTGGTGGATTTGATATAAATATTTTAAAAGTAACTCTAATTGGAATATTATTAAGCTTAATAGGACAGATAGGAGATTTAACAGCATCTAGTATAAAAAGATATGTTGGAATAAAGGACTTTAGTGATTTAATACCAGGACATGGTGGAATGGTAGATAGAATGGACAGTGTAATATTTATTGCACCATTTGCATACTTATTTTTAATAATACTGTAAAGGGGGTTTTAATAAATGAGAGACAATGTAAAACTTGATGTGGCAATAGAAATAGTATCTAGCAAATTAGCCGAAGCAATAAAAAATGAAGATAGAGAAGAAACAACAAGACTATTAAAATTAAAAAAACAAGTATATTTAGGAAATCAAGATGTAATAAATATGCTTACAACGAAAAAATAAGAAAGGCTTAATTATGGAAAATCAAGAAATAGAAAAAATAAAAGAATATTATAAATTGCCAGAAAAAGAATATAATAAAATGTATGAGCAAGCAAGAAAGATAGCTTTTTTTGATGCAGAATCATACGAAAAGCCAGTAGCTATTTTAATTGGAGGGCAAACTGGAGCTGGAAAAGGTGGAATAGATGTTTTTTCTACAAAAGAGTTTGAACTACAAGGTAAAAAATCAATTGTTATTGATGATGACGGATACAGAATGTTGCATCCAAAAGCAAGAGAAATTCTAGAAAAATATCCTACTATATTTACAGATATAACAGCTCAAGAAACAAATACAATAACAAGAGATATTCTGCAAGAAGCAATAGATAAAAGATATAATTTTATTTTTGAAGGCACAATGAAAAATACGAGAATTTTAGAAACAATGAAAAATATGCCAAAAGAATATACAAAAATTGTAAGAGTAATGGCAACTTCAAAAATAGAGAGTTTATTGACAGCTTTTGAAAGAAACGAAGCACAAGTAAATTTTATAGGATATGGAAGATTTACAAAAGCTGAAGTACATAACAAAACATATACTGGAGTATTAAACACAGTTAAAGAAATAGAAGAATCCGGAGTGCCAGAAGTTGTAGAGATTTTTGCTAGAACAGCAGATATAACAAATCCTAAAAAAGTATACAGCTCTATTGAAAAGAATAATCAATTTAATTCGGCTTATGAGACATTAAAAAAATATAGAGAAATAAATAAAGAAGAAGTTAAAAACACGGCAATTATTAGAATGAATAATATTATAAATAATAATCGAAAAATAAATGAAGACGAAATAAAACAAAGAGCATTATTAAAAGAACTAATATATGAAGAAATAAAATAGTAAAGGATGTTAAAGTATGAATTTAGAAGAAGCTTTAGAAAAATATGGATTAAAATTATCTGAAGAAGAAAAACAGCAAGATATAGAGAGATATAATATTGACATTTCAAAATTTAAAAAAATGTTAGAGGAGTCAAAATTACATACATTTGGTTTAAGCAGACCAGCCACAACAGAAAAGAAACTTGCTATTGTACTTGCAGGACAAATTGGAGGAGGAAAAAGCAGCCTAGTTGCAGATTCTACATTAAAATTAAACGAAGTGGACCAAGATGTTGTTGTAATAGATGACGACCAATACAGAAACTATTATCCAGAAGCAAATAAAATAAATAAAGAAGTTCCAGAATATTTTGTTCCAATAAGTGCAACAGGCTCTAATAGAGTTACTCCTATAGTAATGCAGGAGGCGGTAGATAAAGGATATAATTTTATATTTGATGGAACTATGAAAAATAGAAGAATATTAGATACAATGCAAACTTGGCCGGAACAATATCAAAAAGTAGTAAAAGTAATAGCAACATCAGACATTGAAAGTTTATTATCCATGTTTGAAAGACATAACGCAATGATGAACATAGGAGAAAATTCTAGGTTAATAGGCGTTGATGCTCATAATGCAACATACGAAGGTGTTGCAAAAACATTAGAACTATTAGAACAAGAAGAAATATCAGACCGTATAGAAGTATATGTAAGAGGATTAGATATAAGACAGCCAAGAATGGTGTATAGTTCAGAATGGGAAGAAAACATATATACAAGCGCAACAGAAGCACTTATTGAAGAAAGAAAAAAAGATAGAACAAGAGCATTACCAACAATATCAAAAAGATTGGAAGTAATAAAAAATCCACCTAATAGAATTTTATCGCAAGTAGAATTAGATGAGATTGCAGAATTAGAAAAACAATTATATCAAATAAAGCAAGAAATAGAACTTGCACAAAAAGGTCAACAAGAACCTTTAGAAAGATAGGAGGAAAAATTGATTAGCACTTTGTTAGCGATAATTAAGATTGTATTTTTGTTAGGATTTCTAATAGGAATACATGAAACAGGACATTTTTTAATAGCAAAATTATGCAAAGTTAAAGTTAATGAGTTTTCAATAGGCTTTGGACCAGTAATTTGGAGGAAAGAAACAAAAGAAACTAAATATGCATTAAGACTAATCCCTTTAGGGGGATTTGTTCGCATGGAGGGAGAAGAAGAAAGAAGCGATAATGAAGGGTCTTTTAGTAAAGCCAGTGTACCAAGAAGAATAGCTATAGTTGCAGCAGGTGCAATAGTGAATATTATATTTGCACTTATTATATATTTTATATTATCAGCTGTAATAATAAGCCAAAATGCGGAGATTGCAAGCAATTTTCAAAATACTGTAAAATTAGCGGGCAGTAGTACGGCAAAGTTTGCTACAGAAACTATAGAAGGTGTTAAAAATTTATTTACAGGAAAAATAACAAAAGACCAATTAATTGGCCCTGTGGGAATATCTGAAGTAGTAGCAAAAACAAATGGCTTTGCAGAATTTACTTATATATTAGCAGTAATTTCTATATCTTTAGGAGTAACAAATTTAATACCATTTCCGCCACTTGATGGAGGAAAGATACTACTATTAATAATAGAAGCAATACGTAGAAAACCATTAAAAGAGGATACAGAAATAAAAATACAATTACTAGGATTTGCAATACTTATAGGATTATCTATTTTTGTAACTTTTAATGATATAGTAAGAATACTCTAGTTAAAATAACTCTACACTCGCCATGTTTGGCCGCTACATGTAAAACCATATATTAAAAAAGATAATTATATAGTAATTGTAGTATATTTATAATATTATAATACAAAAAATGGGGGCAATAATTTATGGAGGAAGTAAAAATTCCTAAAACCGTTAAGCAGGTTTTTAAAGATTATAATTCGTCTAGCTTTGAACTAAATGATGCAAAAGTTATAGGAATCAATTTATATAAGAAGAAAAACGTATTGGAAATACTTATAGAATCTGACAACATTATAAATATAACAGATATATTAGAGCTAGAAAAATATATAGAAAAACGTTTTCAAGTTAAAGAGGCAAAAATAAATATTAAATACAATTTAAATAATACAAATAATATAATCAATTTTACTAATGAACAAAACAAAAATCAAAATAATTTACAAGAAGATATTTCAAATAAAATAATTAACGAATGGACAAGTATAGTTAATTATATTTCCCATAAGCATCCTATCGCAAAGGCGTTTTTAAAAGACAGTATTATAAATATTGAAAAAAATCATATTCAAGTTACATTGAATCTTAATGGAAAAGAATTTTTGGAAAATAATAAATTTAGTGAAGTATTTTCTTCAATTATAGAGAACGTATATGGTAAAAAATATACTATTACATATACAGAAAAAATAAGTGAGAATTCAATATCTAAATATAAAGAAAACCAAAGGAAGTTAGAAAAAGAAACAATATTAGAGCTTACACAAAATAATTTAGAGAGTACTCCAAAACAGAACAAAGCAGTTGTTAGAGATAATAAAAATACAAATATAAAAACAAATAAACAAAATGATGTTAAGGCAGAAGAAAAAGTGAATAATTCTCCTGAATCACCAATGCCAATGATGCAAGAAGATGAAGTTGATACTCCTTTAATCTATGGAAGAAGTCTAAATCTAAAAGAGTCTATTACGAAGATTCAAGATATTGGAGTAGATAGCGGTAATGTACAATTAGAAGGAAAGGTTTTAAAGGTAGAGTTAGATCCAAAAGACGATAACATAAATTTAGGAATAAAAGTAAGAGAACTTAAATCAGGAAAGAACCTTATAATATTTAGTGTTTATGACGGTACAAACACAATAGATTGTAAAGTATTTGCAACTCAAGAAAAAACAGATAATATAAAGAAAAGACTAAAAAATGCTGGCAAAGTTAGAATTGCAGGAACAGCACAATTTGACCCTTATGCAAAGCAACTTGGAGTTTTAGTAAATGCAATAGTAGAAATGCCAGAGGAGAAAGCTTTTTCAAGAACAGATAATGCACCAGTAAAGAGAGTTGAATTACATATGCATACTCAAATGAGCGCAATGGATGGAATTACTCCTGTTAAAGACTTAATAAAAAGAGCAATGAAGTGGGGCATGAAATCTATAGCAATAACAGATCATGGAAGTGTACAAGCTTTTCCAGATGCCCATAAAATGCTTGGAGTAAATAACCCAGATATGAAAGTGTTATATGGTGTTGAAGCATATTTAGTACCAGATAAAGTTCCATGTACAACAAATCCAAAAGGACAGAATTTACATACAACATATTGTGTTCTAGATTTAGAAACAACAGGACTTTCGTTTAGAACAGAAAAGATTACTGAAATAGGAATTATGAAAATGAACGAAAATGGAGAGGTTATAGATGAATTTGAATGCTTTGTAAATCCTGAAAAACCTATTCCACAACGCGTTGTTGAAGTAACAAATATAACAGATGATATGGTAAAAGATGCAAAGACAATTGATGAGGTTTTGCCAAAGGTATTAGAATTTATAGGAGATAGTGTAGTTGTTGCACACAATGCAGATTTTGATGTTGGATTTTTAAAATATAATGCAAAACAATTAGGCTTAAGCTTTGATAATACATATTTGGATACATTAAGACTTGCTAAAGAATTATTTCCAGATTATAAGAAATATAAATTAGGAATAATTGCAGAAAATTTAGGAATAGAAGTAATAGTTGCTCATAGAGCTTTAGATGATGTAGATACAACAGTAAAAGTATTTAAGGTTATGTTACAAAAATTGGAGGAAAAAGGTGTAAAAACACTTGAAGATATAGATAAGATATCACAAGGAAAAGTAAATTACAAAAAATTAAAGAGTTTCCACGCAATAATTTTAGCAACAAATTATATTGGATTAAGAAATCTATATAAATTAATATCAATATCACATCTTGACTATTTTTATAAAAGACCACTAATTTTAAAATCAATCTACAAAAAATATTCAGAAGGATTAATATTAGGAAGTGCTTGTGAAGCAGGAGAATTGTATCAAGCAATAGAATTAGGTAAAGATGACGAAGAAATAGAAGCAATTGCAAGAGATTACGATTATTTAGAAATTCAGCCAACAGGGAATAACATGTTCCTTGTAAGAAATGGTGTCGTGCCAGATGTGAAAGCACTTCAAGACATAAATAGAAAAATAGTATCATTAGGAGAAAAATTAGACAAACTAGTTGTAGCAACTTGTGATGTTCATTTTATGGATCCGGAGGACGAAATATACAGAAGAATACTAGAAGCAGGTCAGGGCTATGCAGACTGCGATATGCAAGCACCATTATATTTACGTACTACAGAAGAAATGCTAGAAGAATTCAGCTATTTAGGAGAAGAAAAGGCTTATGAAGTTGTTGTAACAAACACTAATAAAGTAGCTGATATGTGCGAACAAATTAGCCCAATTTCACCAGAAAAATGTCCGCCATATATTAATGATTGTGAAAAAACAATAAAAGACATAGCTTATAATAAAGCGCATGAATTATATGGAGATCCATTGCCACAAATTGTAGAAGAAAGACTTGATAAGGAATTGACTTCTATAATAAAAAATGGATTTTCGGTTATGTACATAATAGCACAAAAATTAGTTTGGAAATCAAACGAAGACGGATATATAGTAGGCTCTAGGGGATCTGTAGGTTCTTCATTTGTTGCTAATATGACAGGTATTACAGAAGTAAACTCTTTGCCACCGCATTATAGATGCCCAAACTGCAAATATTCAGACTTTACAGATTATGGATTTAAAAATGGATTTGACTTACCAGATAAAGACTGCCCAAAATGTGGACATAAACTAGCAAAAGACGGTATAGATATACCATTTGAAACCTTCCTGGGATTTAATGGAGATAAAGAGCCTGATATAGATTTAAACTTCTCCGGAGAATATCAAGCAAAAGCACACAGATATACGGAAGTAATATTTGGTAAAGGAACTACATTTAAAGCTGGAACTGTTGGTACAGTCGCAGGCAAGACTGCAATGGGATATGTTAGAAAATACAATGAAGAGAGAGGAATACCAATTAATAATTCTGAAGTAATAAGAGTTGCACAAGGTTGTACGGGAATAAAAAGAACAACAGGACAGCATCCAGGTGGAATTATAGTTGTACCAAAAGGTAGAGAGATTTATGAATTCACACCAGTACAACATCCAGCAGATGACCCAACATCAGATATAATAACAACACACTTTGACTATCACTCTATAGACCAAAACCTATTGAAGTTAGATATTTTAGGACATGATGATCCAACAATGATAAGAATGTTATTTGATATAACAGGACAAGATCCAACAAAAGTACCGCTAGATGATAAAGAGACAATGTCAATATTTAGTTCAACAGATGCTTTAGGAGTTACTCCTGAACAAATACATAGTGAAGTAGGAAGTTATGGAGTACCAGAATTTGGAACAAAATTCGTTAGAGGAATGCTTGTAGATACAAGACCAAAAACATTTGAAGAATTAATTCGTATTTCAGGTCTATCACATGGTACAGATGTATGGTTAAACAATGCTCAAACTCTAATTGAACAAGGAACAATCAAACTGGATGAGGCAATATGTACTAGGGATGATATAATGATATATTTAATAAAACAAGGGTTACCTCCACAAAAAGCCTTCAAAATAATGGAATTTGTACGTAAAGGAAAGCCATCAAAAGACCCAGAAAAATGGAAAGAACATGAAGCTACAATGAGAGAATACAATATTCCAGAATGGTATATAGGCTCTTGTAAAAAGATAAAGTACATGTTCCCCAAAGCACATGCTGCAGCATATGTTACAAATGCTTTTAGAATAGCTTGGTTCAAAGTACACATTCCAAAAGCATATTATGCAGCATATTTTACAATTAGAGCAGATGCTTTTGATAGTGATATAATGTGTCATGGTGTAGATAGAGTAAAAAATAAAATGAAAGAAATAGAACTTGCAGGAAAAGCAGCAACCAAAAAAGACCAAGATACTTATGGCGTTTTAGAAATAGTGTTAGAGATGTATGAAAGAGGATTAAACTTCTTGCCTATTGATTTATATGAATCAGATAGTGTTAAATTTAAAGTGGAAGAAGAGGGAATAAGGCCACCATTAAATAGTATACCAGGACTTGGAACAGTTGCAGCACAAGGAATACAAAAAGCTAGAGAAGATGGCGAATTTATGTCTATAGATGATTTGAAGATACGTGCAAAAATCGGAAAATCCGTAATAGAAATATTAACAAATGCAGGTTGTTTAAAAGGAATGAGTCAAAGTAATCAAATGAGTTTATTCGCATAAAATGGTATAATTTGTAAAAAAATGAAAGAAAAATATTGTACGCAATTAAAAGAAATCGTTGAAACTTAAGTAAAAATAAAGTATAATAAAAACATCCTTTTCATAAAGGAAATCTTTTTGAAGGGGGTGAACAATTTGTCATCTTATGAATTGATTTGGCGTCTTATAGTTTTATTATTATTAAGTAATAATGATTTAGAAGATAGTCAAAAAACTCAGGATTAGTGCAAAGCTAGTCAAGGCGGTCTGGTCAACCGCTTTATTTTTTGCAAAAAAAAATGAGATATGCGGTCAACATATCTCGAGCAATTGTCATCTTATAAATAACTCTATTGCTTAAGCTAAATATAGTATACTATACTTTTTATTATATGTCAATATATTTTTTTTTAAGTTTCGGTATTTTTTGAAAATTTTCCGAAACGTTATCCACAGAATTATG
>OLSB01002824.1_pt1 | contig 13540 bp, 15 predicted proteins | sample 1672071 | NCBI WGS metagenome assembly OLSB01 (sample SAMEA3136642, study PRJEB25190) | human gut metagenome | biome: human gut; feature: human-associated habitat; material: faeces | place: Austria | collected 2013 | reverse complement strand
AAGCATCGCAGGATGCCTGCCGTTTTTCCTTTTGCCCCGACGGGCGGACCTTATCTGCGTCTGCTCCATATCGGCTCTTTACAAGGGTGGGGTCCCGTCAAGATTTATGCGCAAAATTGTTTGCAGGCTCCGGCGGAGTGAAGTCAGTCGGCAATAGAGACGTCATCCAGAGCCGCCTCCAAATGCTTCCTGTTCATGTATTTCTTGCAGCCCCACTGGGCTTCGCCATGTGGCGGGCACAGACCAGCATCAGGGAGACAAATTTGTTGTCCCCGGCCTGTGTGGTGCCGATGTAGAAGTTCATCAGGCTGTGAATCAGGGCAGAAAACGATATATCGCCCATATTGTCCAGACATGGTATGAGGTCAATAAGAACAAGGGCATCATGTTCAGAATGCAGGATTGGGTAGAATCCGGGAAAAACGGAGAGCACTGGGAGTAGTTCTATCAAACAGGCTTATCAAAACATTCTTATTTCCGGCAGCGCCGGAGATGTCTATGCATTAGGATGCTGGGCCAAAGGTGATTCCGTGCCGCTGACCTCCGGCACAAGCCGCAGATTCGGGATCGTGCTGCGCTTTTAGTATTCGGATGGTACGGAGGACGAGGAGATCGCCAACGTCAATCCGGACTGCAGCAGTCAGAACGACTGGCAGTATCTGTCCCTGCGGGCAGTTGCGAAAAAAAGCGTATACCTCCATGCGGATCGTGTTGCGTTATGACAAGCACCCCTTTAACCGTCAGGTTACAGGGGCGCTTCTTTTTTCACAGATGGAACACATTCACCAGAAACAGCAGGGCCAGTCCATAGTAGGTCACCACGGCCACCAGATCGTTGACCGTCGTGATCAGCGGGCCGGAGGCCACCGCCGGATCGATGTGGATCTTATGAAACAGCATGGGAACCATCGTCCCCACAAGGCTGGAGATCACCATGGCCACCACCAGCGACACCCCAACGCAGCCGGAGATCAGAAAAGCCGGCCCCCACGCATAGCCCTTGCACACATGGATGTAGACCCCTAAAACCGCCAGCGCCATGAGTCCCAGGCACCCGCCGTTGAGAAGACCTACCCGCATCTCCTTGCCCAGCAGGGCCAGCTCCTCCTTCAGGGTAAGGTTCTCGTCCATGAGGACACGAATGGTGACGGCCAGCGACTGGGTGCCGACGTTGCCCGCCATATCCAACACCAGCGACTGGAAGCAGATGACGATGGGCAGCACCGCCACCACGGACTCGAAGATGCCCACCACCGACGAGACGCCCATGCCCAGAAACAGCAGCACGATGAGCCACGGCAGACGCTTTTTCATACTGACGGCGGCAGGCTCCCGGAGGTCCTCCTCCGAGGTCAGGCCGCCCAGCTTGGCGTAGTCATCGCCCATGGCGTCATCCACCAGCTCCACCAGATCCTGAGCGGTGAGGATACCGGCGATCCTTCCGTCCTCCGTCAGCACCGGCAGGGAATCCTCCTCATACTCTGCGATCCGGTCGATGCAGTCCTCCACCTTTTCATGGGCCAACACATAGGGATAGCTGCGGCGGATGATCCCGCTCAGCGGATCGTTTTCACGGGCGATGATCAGATCCTTCAGGTCGATGGCCCCGGCAAAGACGCCGCTGCCGTCCACCACATACAGCGTGGAGATATTGTCGTGCTCACCGGCCTGCCGCACCAGCTCGTTCATGGCGCCGCAGACGGTCAGTGTGTCCGGGATGCAGACGAAATTGCCGCTCATGCGGCTGCCGATCTCCTCCTGATGAAAGGCCAGCAGCCGCCGGACATCCTTCCGGGTGTCGTCGTCCAGATGGGCGGCTAGAGCCTGCTTCTTCTCCGCCGGAAGCTCCCGCAGCATATCCAGCGCATCCGCCGTGTCCATGTCGGTGATCACCGCCGCCGCCAGATCCGCCGGAAGTTCCGCCAGGAAGCGGGAGGCATCGTCCAGATAGGGGAATATCTCTGCCAGCGTCCGGGCGTCCAGCTGCCGGAACAACCGCTCCCGCTCCGCATCCGTCAGCAGGGTGACGGCCTTGGCCACATCCCGCTGGTGATAGTGCTTCAGCAGCTCCGGCAGACGGTCCCCGTTTTGGGCCGTGCGGATGACCGCTGCGATTTCCTGTGCAAACTCCTTGTTTACCATTCTGTTCATCATATTCTTGTCCTCCTTTGACGCTACTTTGGGCAAAATGGGCGCAAAAATACACCGCCTCAGAGATAGTTGCCACAGCAAGACGTCTCCGGTGCGGTGCAGAAGGACACGACAAAGTAGAATGTGGTCAGCTCCTGTCCATGGATGACCACACCCTGTGTCTCTGCGGGCCGCATACCCGGCTTCGTCCTGTACTTCCGCAGCTATCCATGAACATTCACCTCCGTTGATGGCTGAAATAGGTCTTTTTTGACCACAGCCCATCATAGCAGAACCCATCGGCACTGTCAACCGTTTCTTTCCCCGGTTTTTCACAGCCCCGGAGGCCCCATGGCCTCCGGGGCTGCATTCCCGGCATTTACTTTCCTTGGGGGCGGATCTCCACAGTCCTGCCGCCAAGACTCTCATAGATGCGGTGGGAAACGGAGAGGACGGTGCGCCCACGGGAGGCCTGACGCAGGGCCTCCCGTACACGGGCCTCCGTCTCGGCATCCAGATTGGCGGTGATCTCATCCAGCAGCAGCACAGCGGGGTCTGCCGCTGCGGCCCGTGCAATGGACAGCAGCTGCCACTCCCCCCCGAGAGAATATCCCGTCCGTGCACACCGTGTCATATCCCTCCGGCAGCGCCTGGATGGCCTCGTCGATCCCCCGGACGATGGTGTCCGGCCCCTCTCCCTGCACGATGTGGCGGAAGAGCTTGATGACGGCGTAGTCCGGCACACTGCACGCCCCGCCGTCCGGGTGCATCTCCACCACGCAGTAGGAGCCCTTGCCCAGATGCGGGTCCTCCACATACTCGATGCGCTCCAGCTTCTTCACCACCTTGGCCGCATCCACCAGCGCACTGCACCCCTTCTCTGGGGTGGGTGGACTTGGAGAGCGCCCAGCGGGATTCCTTTTACTGGGCGCTTTACTGCTCCGACAGCACCATGGAGGCCGTCCGGGCCACGGAGGAGCGCTACCGACGGTGTTTACTACGCCAGCATCAACATGAAGAACGCCAGCAATCCGCAGCAGTATTCCATGGGCAACGCCTCTCTGCGAGGCAGCGCCAGCCAAGACCATCCATCTGACGGCTCTGGAGACCGGGGTCGCTCAGAGCATCTACGAATAAAATCAAATGCTCCGGGATTTTCTCATCCGGCTGGGCGTCAGCGAGGCCACCGCTGCCAAGGACGCCCGCAAAATGGAGCACGCTGTCGGTGCGGCAGACAGAGCATCTGGTGTACTTCCTCTGCTTCGTCAAGACCCTCCGCAAGGAGCCGGAGACGCCGGAGTCCTGAGCCGCTTCTTGCAAAGTGTAAGGCTTCGGGTATATTTTCTTCTTCCTTTTATTCCGTTTCTCTGCTATACTGGAGCCATACCAGAAAACACACGGCGGAGGTTCTTCCCTTCTCTGCCGGAAAATCGTAAGGAGGATACCACCATGCGTTATGAGATCAAAGGCACTCCCTTCCCCGTGGTGATCTGTCAGCTGGAAGACGGCGAGCAGATGGTCACGGAGCGTGGCTCCATGGTCTGGATGAGCCCTAATATGGAGATGCAGACCCATGGCGGTGGACTGGGGCGGATGTTCTCTAAAATATTCTCCGGCGAGAGTATGTTCCAGAACATCTACACCGCTCACGGCGCCGGGATGATCGCCTTCGGCTCCAGCTTCCCCGGCCAGATCAAGGAGATCGCCATCACTCCCGGCCACGATATGATCCTCCAGAAGAGTGCCTTTCTGGCCGCCGTGCCGGGAGTAGAGCTGTCCATCCACTTCAACCAGCGGCTGGGCGCGGGCCTCTTCGGCGGCGAGGGCTTCATCATGCAGCGCCTCAGCGGCAGCGGCATGGCCTTTGCCGAGATCGACGGCACGCTGGTGGAGTACGACCTCCAGCCGGGTCAGCAGATCGTGGTGGACACCGGCAACGTGGCGGGCTTCACCGCCGGGGTGCAGATGGAGATCCGTCAGGTTCCCGGCATGAAGAACAAGCTGTTGGGCGGCGAGGGTCTTTTCAACACCGTCCTCACCGGTCCCGGACGTATCTGGCTGCAGACCATGCCCATCTCCGGCGTGGCCGCCGCCCTGCTGCCCTATATCCCCACCGGCAACAATTAAGCTGTCTGTCAGGCCCGCAGAGTCCTTCTTTGCGGGCTTGGCAAATTTTTTTATTTTTCACGCAATAAAACCGCATCTCCACGCATTACAGGGATGACAGGAGATAAAAGCCTATGACTGCATGGCCCGCCACAACCGAATATGCCGGCAGCAGTGCTCATCTGACGGAGCTGCTGGCCGCCATCGCCGCCGGGCAGCAGGATGCGCTGGCGCAGCTCTACCATCTCACCCGAACGGCGGTGTATGGTCTGTCGCTGTCGTACCTGAAAAACACCCACGACGCACAGGATATCACGCAGGATGTATTCGTTCATGTGTGGGATCACGCCCCGCAGTATCGCCCCACCGGCTCTCCCATGGGCTGGCTGCTGACGGTCTGCCGGAATCTGTGCCTGATGCGCCTGCGGCACACGGAGCGCCACGCCGTTCTCAGCGAGGCAGAATGGGACGCCATTCCCCAGCAGGAGACCGGTCTGACCACAGAGGAGCGAACGCTGCTGCAGCACGTTCTGTCCCGTCTGGGGGAGGAGGAGCGGCGCATCGTACTGCTCCATGCCGTCACCGGGCTAAAGCACCGGGAGATTGCCGCTCTGCTGGAGCTGCCCCTCCCCACCGTCCTGTCGAAGTATCACCGAGCAATCCGAAAAATGCGTGCTGATCTGGAAGGAGATAACGCCCATGACAAATGAAAAGCTGGAACAGTGCCTTGCACAAGCGCTGGAAAAAACAGCCCCCCATGACGTGGACGGCGTTCTCTCCCGCTGTGAGAAGCGGAAAGGAACGGAAATCCCCATGAAAACAAAACCTCACTCCCTGAAAAAATGGATGGCGATGGCGGCCTGTCTGGCCCTTCTGCTGCTGTGCGGCGGCGGACTGTTTCTGCGGCAGGCCAATGCTGTGGCCTCCGTGGTCTCCATCGACGTCAACCCCAGCATCGAGCTGCGGGTCAACCAAAATGAAAAGGTTCTGGCCTGCGTGCCTATGAACGACGACGCCCATGCCATTCTGGCGGATATGGGCGACGGCGAGGATCTGAAGGGGGCCAAGCTGGATGTGGCAGTAAACGCCATCGTCGGCAGTCTGGTCCGCAACGGCTATCTGGAGAGCATCTCCTCCGCCATCATGATCTCCGTAGAGGATCGGGATCAGAGCCGGGCTCACCGACTGCAGCAGGACCTCTCCGCCGCCGTGGACGGCATCCTGCGGGACAGCGCCTCTCAGGCCTCCGTATTGACCCAGACGGTCACGCAGGACACGTCTCTGGAGAAGCAGGCCAAGGACCACCACATCTCCACCGGCAAGGCGGCGCTGGTGAACCGTATCCTCGCCCTGAACAACAGTCTGTCCTTTGAGGAGCTGTCCAGGCTCTCCATCGGTGAGCTGAAGGATCTGGCCGAGACCGGCGCTCCTGCCATGCCCATCGGCATGGAGCGAGCACTGGAGATCGCCCTGCTCACCTGCGGACAGTCCGCCGACCAGCTGACCAAGCAGGAGGTGGACGCTGAGCTGGACGAGGTTCCCGCCCACTACGAGGTGGAGCTGGAGGACCGCAGCGGTACGGAGTACGAGTATCGCATCGATGCCTATACCGGCGCTGTGCTCACCTCCTATGTGGAGCCGGACAGTCCCGACGATGCGGATGACCACGATGACCATGATGATGACCACGACGATGACGACGATGATGCCCAGCCCACCGGCAGTGCCCAGCCCACCGGGCAGATCGGCCACGCCGCAGCCAAGGTCGCTGCCCTGACCCACGCCGGTGTGTCAGAGAGCCGGGCCTACGACATGGATGTGGAACTGGATGACGAGGATGGCCGCTGGGTATACGAGGTGGAATTCAAGGCGGATGGCATGGAGTACGAATATGTCATCGATGCCTATACCGGCGCTGTACTGGAATACGATATGGAGCAGGACGATTGACCCCCTATAGCAAAAGAGGCAGGCACAAAAGTGCCTGCCTCTTTGTCGTTATTCTGATTCCGGCGGCGCTCCGGGGTCTCCCTCCGGCAGCGATGCCTCCTTGTCCTCCGACAGGGTGGGGATAAATGCCTGCGCCAGCTTTCCCTTGCCCCGGTGCTTGATGTAGAAGTAGCCGATGACGCTGAAGGTCACGGCGCCGATGAAGTTGACGAACAGATCCTCCATGGTATCGTACAGCCCGATATCCAGATACCCGTCAAAGCCCAGATCCGTGCCGTTGACGGCCACCGAGTGGATGCCGTCGATGGTGATGGGGGTGTTGCTGTTGGTGGGGTCCAGCATCACGGAGGTAATGCTCTGCACCACGGTGTCCTTCTGCATATCCAGATGGAACACCCGGTCCATGCCGAACTCGAAAAACTCCCACAGCACCCCCACGGTCATGGAGAAGCAGAAGGCCGCCAGCGCCACATATACCGGCGACAGCTGGAACTTGATGCGGCTGTTGCGGTTCAGGATGTCGATAAGGGCAAAGCCCGTGGCGGCACAGAGGAAGCCCGTGGTGGTGTGGAGCATGGAGTCCCAGTTGGGGTAGGTGATGAAGTAACACTCCAGCTCCCCCAGTATCTCCGCTGCGAAAATGAACAGCAGGATAATGATCTCCAGCACCGACGGCAGTTGGATACCGAAGTTCTGCTGAATGAAAAACGGCAGGATGAACAGCGCCAGCACCAGCAGGCAGATGAAGGCGCTTTCATATTCGCCCCGGATGATTGACATTACCAGCTCCGCCAGCACGATCAACCGCAGGGCCACATATACGGCGAACACCGCCGGCTGCTTGTGAATGGCCTCCTTCAGCCGCTGGACCGTATCTCTGGGTTTGGGCGTTTTTTTCATAAAGGCTCCTTCCCGGCACAGCACTGCGCCGCTGTGGTTTTTTCTGCATGGTATCATATCCCCGGTCAAAACGCAACGAAAAATGTGACAAAAATCGTGGCGGCCCGTCTTGACAAGCGGCCCGCCGTGTGGTAATCTAATAAAAATTTGCCATGTGGAGGTGATCACCGTGACCGTCGTTTTTCAGGATGCCCAGATATTCCGCCGAGGTGTTCTCACCCGTGGGGATGCTGTTTTCTCTTTTGAGATCCACCACGGCGCCAGTGTTTCTCCCGTTCATATTCCCGCCTCTTCTTTTGTGATATGTCCCGGTTTCGTTGATGTACACGTGCATCTTCGTGAACCGGGCTTTTTTTATAAGGAGACCATGTCCAGCGGCACCCAAGCCGCCGCCCACGGCGGATATACCACGGTGTGTGCCATGCCCAATCTGGACCCGGTGCCGGACAGCCTGCCCCATCTGGAACAGCAGCTGGCCCTGATCCGCCGGGATGCCGCCATCCGGGTGCTGCCCTATGGCTCCATCACCCGTGGCCAACTGGGGGAGGAGCTGTCGGACATGGCGGCCATGGCCCCCTATGTGGCGGCCTTCTCCGACGACGGGCGAGGTGTGCAGAGCGAGGCGCAGATGCGCCTTGCCATGGAAACCGCCAAGGGGCTTCATAAGCTCATCGTGGCCCACTGCGAGGACAACTCCCTCCTCCACGGGGGCTACATCCACGACGGGGCTTACGCCCGCACCCACGGCCACCGGGGCATCTGCTCCGAAAGCGAGTGGGGGCAGATCCGGCGGGATTTGGAGCTGGTGCGCCAGACCGGCTGCGGCTACCACGTCTGCCACATCTCCACCAAGGAGAGCGTAGCCCTGATCCGCCGGGCCAAGGCGGAGGGGCTGGACGTCACCTGTGAGACGGCCCCCCACTATCTGCTGATGGACGAAACCATGCTGCAGGAGGACGGCCGCTTCAAGATGAATCCCCCGCTCCGCAGTCCCGCCGATCGGGAGGCCCTGCTGGAGGGGCTGGCCGACGGCACCATCGACATGATCGCCACCGATCACGCCCCCCACAGCGCCGAGGAGAAGTCCCGCGGGCTGGAGAAGAGCGCCATGGGCATCGTGGGGCTGGAGACCGCCTTCCCCCTGCTGTATACCTATCTGGTAAAGCCGGGCCTGCTCTCCTTCCCCCGTCTGATGGAGCTGCTCCACGATGCTCCCTGCCGCCGCTTCGGCCTCCCGCAGGGGGAAATGGATGGCCCCCACGCCGATTTCACGGTCTTTGACCTGTCGGCTTCGTATCCCATCGACCCGGCGGACTTCCTCTCTCAGGGGAAGGCCACCCCCTTCACCGGCTGGCCGGTACAGGCCCGCTGCCTGCTGACGGTCTGCAACGGCCGCCTCGTCTGGCAGGACGGTGATCTCTTTTCCAAGGAGGACCGCACATGAAGCAGGTCACATGGACCATTACGGAAAATACGCCCCTGACGTCGGACACCTACCGGCTGCGCCTCACCGGCGACACGGAGGCCATCACGGCCCCCGGTCAGTTCGTAAACCTGAAGCTCTCCGGCTTCTACCTGCGCCGCCCCATCTCCGTCTGCGACTGGGAGCCCGGTGCCGCCACCCTTATCTATAAGGTGCTGGGCCACGGCACGGCGGCCATGACCCATCTCCCCGCCGGAACGGAGCTGGATGTGCTGACAGGGCTGGGCAACGGCTACGACACATCTCTCGCCGGGGAGCGCCCCCTGCTGGTGGGCGGCGGCGTCGGCATCCCGCCCCTGTACGGACTGGCCCGCCGCCTGACGGCGGAGCATCGTCAGGTCACGGCGGTGCTGGGCTACAACCGGGCGTCAGATATTTTTCTGGCGGAGGAGCTGCAGGCGCTGGGCGTCACCGTCCGCCTCCTCACCGCCGACGGCAGCGCCGGGACCTGCGGCCTTGTCACCGACGGCATGGAGGGCGTGAATTACACCCACCTCTATACCTGCGGGCCGGAGGCCATGCTCCACGCCGTGTGGCAGCGCTGCCGCACCGATGGGCAGTTCAGCTTTGAAGAGCGCATGGGCTGCGGCTTCGGTGCCTGCATGGGCTGCACCTGCCGCACCAAGTACGGCCACAAGCGCATCTGCAAGGACGGCCCCGTCCTGCGAAGGGAGGAGATCGTATGGTAAATACCGCCGTCACCCTCTGCGGCCTGCCGCTGGAGAATCCCGTCATCCCCGCCAGCGGCACCTTCGGCTATGGGTATGAATTTGCACAGATCTACGACATCAACTGTCTGGGGACCTTCTCCTTCAAGGGGACGACGCTCACCCCCCGGTACGGAAACCCCACCCCCCGCATCGCTGAGTACGCCGGGGGCCTGCTGAACTCTGTGGGGCTGCAAAACCCCGGTGTGGAGGCCGTCATCCGGGAGGAGCTGCCCCGTCTGCGGGAGGTCTTTCACAAGCCGGTAATGGCCAACGTCAGCGGCTTCTCCATAGAGGAATACGCCCAAGTATGCCGGCAGCTGGACGGGGCGGAGCAGGTAGGCTGGCTGGAGGTGAATATCTCCTGCCCCAACGTCCACGGCGGCGGAGCCGCCTTCGGCGCAGCCCCCCGGACGGCAGCCGCCGTCACACGGGCCGTCCGTGACGTGACGAAAAAGCCGGTCATCATGAAGCTCTCCCCGGCTGCGGCGGATATCGCTGCCGTGGCACGGGCCTGTCAGGAGGCCGGGGCCGACGGTGTCAGCCTTATCAATACTCTGCCGGGGATGCGGATCGATCTGAAGCGCCGCCGTCCCCTGCTGGCCAACGGCACCGGCGGAATGTCCGGCCCCGGCATCTTTCCGCTGGCGGTGCGGATGGTGTATCAGGTCTACGAGGCCGTGGACATTCCCATCGTGGGCATGGGCGGCGTCAGCACCGCCGAGGACGTGCTGGAGCTGATGCTGGCCGGGGCCACCGCCGTGGGCGTGGGAGCCGCCAATCTGGTGGAGCCCTGCGCCTGCCGGAAAATCATACAGGACCTGCCTGCCGCCATGGAGCGGTACGGCATTCAGCAGCTTACGGATATCATAGGAGGAGCACATCATGGGTAAAGACGCTATCATTGCACTGGACTTCGACAGCCGGGAGAAAACGCTGGCTTTTCTGGACCGCTTCACAGAGGAGAAGCCCTTCGTCAAGGTGGGCATGGAGCTGTTTTACGCCGAGGGTCCCGCCATCGTCCGGGAGATCCGCCGCCGGGGCCACCGCATCTTTCTGGATCTGAAGCTCCACGACATCCCCAACACGGTGAGAAAGGCCATGGCCGCCCTGTCGGCGCTGGATGTGGACATCATCAACCTCCACGCCGCCGGTACCGCCGCCATGATGACCGCCGCTCTGGAGGGCCTCACCCGCCCCGACGGCACCCGCCCTCTGCTCATCGCCGTCACCCAGTTGACCTCCACCGATCAGGAGCGCATGGAGCGGGAGTTGCTGATCCACGCCCCGCTGGAGGAGGTGGTGCTCAGCTACGCCGCCAACGCCGCTGCGGCGGGGCTGGACGGTGTGGTCTGTTCCCCGCTGGAGGCCGGAGCCATCCACCGGCGCTGCGGGGCCGACTTCCTGACGGTGACCCCCGGTGTCCGGTTCGCCGGAGGGGATGCCGGGGATCAGAAGCGGGTCACCACCCCCGCCAAGGCCCGTGAGCTGGGCTCTGATTACATCGTGGTGGGCCGCCCCATCACGCAGGCCGAGGACCCTGTGGCGGCCTATCGCCGCTGTGTAAAGGAGTTTGTGGGCTGATGCGCTGGAATACGGTACTTTTCGATCTGGACGGCACGGTGACGGACCCCAAGGAGGGCATCACCTGCGCCGTGGCCTACGCCCTGCGGCAGCAGGGCATCATCGCTGACCCCGATACCCTCACCTCCTTCATCGGCCCTCCCCTCCACGAGAGCTTCCCGGAGCTGTTCGGCCTGACGGAGGAGCAGACGGATCGGGCCGTGGAGGACTTCCGGGTGTACTTCTCCCGGCAGGGCTGGGCGGAGAACATCCCCTACAAGGGCATGGCGGAGTTGCTGGAGAGCCTGCAAGGAGCCGGGCTGAAGCTGGTCATCGCCACCTCCAAGCCGGAGGAATTCGCCCTGCGCATCATGGAGCACTTCGGTCTGGCCGCTTACTTCCACCGCATCTGCGGCGCACAGAGGGAGGACCGGGCCAGCGCGCAGAAGGGCAGCGTGGTGGCCGACGCCCTGCGCCGCAGCGGCACGGACGGCCCCGCCGTCATGGTGGGCGACCGCCGCTTCGACGTCGCCGGCGCCCATGAAAACGGTCTGCCTGCCATCGGTGTTCTCTACGGCTACGGCGGCCGGGAGGAACTGGAAAACGCCGGAGCCGACTATCTGGCCGCCGATCTTCACGAGCTCAAGCAGCTTCTGCTGCAGGAATAGGAGGAACTTATGGACAACATCCGCACCCACATTGCCCGGCACCTGCTCTCCATCGGAGCGGTGTTTCTGCGGCCCGACGAGCCCTTTGTCTGGGCCAGCGGCATCAAAAGCCCCATCTACTGTGACAACCGCCTGATCCTCACCGCCCCGGAGGCCCGGAACGAGGTGGAGCAGGCCATTGCCGACACCGTCCGCCGGGAGTACCCGGAGGCGCAGGTGCTCATGGGTACCGCCACCGCCGGTATCGCCCATGCCGCCATCGCCGCCCACCTGCTGGGCCTGCCCATGGGCTACGTCCGCTCCGGCAGCAAGGATCACGGCCGCAGGAACCAGATCGAGGGCAAGCTGACCCCCGGCGAGAGGGTGGTGGTCATCGAGGACCTGATCTCCACCGGTGGCAGCGTGCTGGACACCGTGGCCGCCCTGCGGGCCGCCGGAGCGGAGGTGCTGGGCGTCATCAGCATCTTCACCTACGGCATGGCCAAGGGCCGCCAGCGGCTGGCCGAGGCCGGTGTCAAGTGCGTCAGCCTCACCGATCTGGACACCATCGCTCAGGTGGGCGTCCAGCAGGGATACATCACGCAGGGAGACGTGGCCCGGCTGCTGGCCTTCCGGGATGACCCCTCCGACGAAAACTGGATCAGAAAAGGAGAATGAACCGTATGAACCATCTCATCGACATTTTGCAGCTGTCCCCGGAGGAGATCATGGAGCTGGTGAGCACCGCCTGCGACATCATCGACCATCCCGCCGCCTATGCCCACAAGTGCGACGGCAAAATACTGGCCACCCTGTTCTTCGAGCCCTCCACTCGCACCCGTCTCAGCTTCGAGAGCGCCATGCTGAGTCTGGGCGGGCAGGTGCTGGGCTTCTCCTCCGCCAGCAGCTCCTCCGCCGCCAAGGGCGAGAGCGTGTCCGACACCATCCGCACCGTCAGCTGTTACAGCGATATCATCGCCATGCGCCACCCCAAGGAGGGTGCTCCGCTGGTGGCCTCCCGCCACTCGCTGGTACCCATCATCAACGCCGGAGACGGTGGCCACAACCACCCCACCCAGACCTTGACGGATCTGCTGACCATCCACCGGGAGAAGGGCCGCTTCGACGATCTGACCATCGGCCTGTGCGGCGACCTGAAATTCGGCCGCACCGTCCACTCTCTGGTAGCCGCCATGAGCCGCTATACCGGCATCCGCTTCGTGCTCATCTCCCCGGAGGAGCTGAAGCTGCCCCGCTACGTCAAGGAGCAGTACATCAAGAGCAGGAACATCCCCTACATCCAGTCTACCTCTCTGGATGAGGTGATGCCGGAGCTGGATATCCTCTATATGACCCGTGTCCAGCGGGAGCGGTTTTTCAACGAGGAGGACTATCTGCGCCTGAAGGACAGCTACATCCTCACCCCGGAGAAGCTGAAAAACGCCAAGCCGGACCTGCGGATCCTGCATCCCCTGCCCCGTGTCAATGAGATCTCCGTGGCGGTGGATGAGGACCCCCGTGCCTGCTACTTCAAGCAGGTGCAGTACGGCAAGTACATCCGCATGGCGCTGATTCTGAAGCTGCTGAACATCGCTTGAAAGGGAGGGCATCATCATGATTATTGATTCCATTCAGAACGGCATCGTCATCGACCATATCTCCGCCGGAAAGGCCATGGAGCTGTATCGCATTCTGGGGCTGGACAAGCTGGACTGCACCGTGGCCATCCTGAAAAACGTCACCAGCGGTAAGCTGGGCCGCAAGGACATCATCAAGATCGACCGTGAGATGGAGCTGGACTGGGATCTTATCGGCTACGTGGACCCCAGCATCACCGTCAACAGTATCCGAGACGGCCAGCTGGTGGAAAAGCGCACCCTGAAGCTGCCGGAGCGCATCCGTGGCGTGCTGCGCTGCAAGAATCCCCGGTGCATCACCTCCGTGGAGCAGGAGCTGCCCCAGGAGTTCGTGCTCACCGACCGGGAAAAGCGGGTCTATCGCTGCATCTACTGCGAGACGCAGGCAGAAAAATAAATGGTACGCAAGAAAGCCCA
>OLSB01002823.1_pt1 | contig 13547 bp, 12 predicted proteins | sample 1672071 | NCBI WGS metagenome assembly OLSB01 (sample SAMEA3136642, study PRJEB25190) | human gut metagenome | biome: human gut; feature: human-associated habitat; material: faeces | place: Austria | collected 2013 | reverse complement strand
TAATGAAAAAACAAGAAATAAAAAATATATTAATGTCAATGAGAACTCAAGAAAACGATACACTAATTAACAATTTACTAGGAAAAATAGATATGATGGATGAGAAATCATTTCAAACAGCTTTAGAGAAAGTTGGTAACAATGAAGAAGGTGTTAGGAAATTTTTTGAAAGCAAATTATCTGAAAGACATCATAATCAAAGTGAAGAAAAATTTCCAATTAATGATATGTTTACATATGGTATATCTGGAAATTGTATTCATCTTCATTTACCCGGTGATTTACATCAAATGTTAGCAAAAAAAGGACTTTCTGGTACAATAAACACTGTAAATCTACAATTACTAGATGCAATAGATAAAATAAAACAATTAAGAGATAATGGTTTTTATAGATTTCAAGGGAAAGATAGTATTTATATGATATCTCCAATATTAATTGGAAGAGAAATGAAATTTTTAGATAGTATGGATTTTCAAACACAATTATATAGAAAAAAAGATTTAAATGATGATAAATTTATAGAAGAACATACAGAAGCTAGATTAGCTACTCAGATTTTTGGTAAAGATAAAAATGTAGGAACTGCATCAATTAAATTTGAAACAATTTCTTCTAAAGAATGGCAAGAAAAGAAGAGAGAAAAAATCCAAGAATTTGCAAAAAAAGGTATTACTTTGCAAGAAAACGCTCCAACTAAAGAATAACATATCCTTATAAAATAATTCTAATGTGCTTTTTAAAATCAAGCCAAGGTTAAAATGAATGTGATATCTCACAACCTTGACTTGATTTTAAAAGCGCATTGTTTTTCAATTAGAGGAGGATTTAAGGATAAGTATATGTGTATTCAAAATTGGGTGAACTAAAGTGAACTCTTAAGGCAGGAAAATGATACTTAACACATCAGCCAAACACATAGAAGGACCAGCCTTCTAGTATTAATCAACAAACAAATAATTTATGCAAAAATGATGCAAAAATTCACCGAATGAACTACTAAAAAATGCCCATCATAGTGTTAAAGTTCACTTGGTGTACTTGGAATTTATGAAAATTTAGCACAAAGTATTGATTTTGTAAATAAAATGAAGTATAATGAATATACTAATATTGATAAATTAATTTATCAAATAAACTAGGTTGCACAAGCCTTTGATTAATTTCATAAACAAGTGCAAATTAAACATTAGGTTAGATATGAGCCTTTAGGGATGCGAATCCTATAAACGAATATCCTATTGAACATTAGGTTAGAAACGAGCCTTTAGTTTACTATAAACGAGTTTCCAGAAAAATTATGGGGGTACTTAAAAAAGTATCCCCATAATTTGTAATACGGAGGAATAAATGAAAGATACAAAGAAAATAAAATTAGGAAAATTAAATTTTTATATTATAGATGATAATTATATTAAATATTTAAGTCAATTTGATAAACATATTGCTTATAATAAAAATGAAAAAAGACCATATATAGGAGTTGTAATTATTGTTGAAGAACATTATTATTTTGCACCCTTATTTTCTCCAAAACAAAAACATAAAACATATAAAGATAATTTAACTTTTTTTAAAATTATAAATACTAAAACAAAAAATGATTTGGGTATAATTAGATTTTCAGATATGATACCAGTACCTCAAGAAAGTGTTTATTTATTAGATATAAAAAGTAAAAGTTATGGATATAAAAGGTTACTTTCAGAACAATATTCTTATATAAATAAGCCTGAGAATAAAGCTAAGATTATGGAAAAGGCAGAAAAGATTTATAGTATAGTTACTAAAAGTAGTAAAAGTAAGATGGCTAAATTTTATAAAGATTTAAGTTGTGATTTCAAATTATTAGAAGAAAAAAGTGCTGAATATAAAGTTTAATAAATAAAAAGTTCACTTAGTGTACTTTAGTTCACCGGGTGAACTTTCTTTTTATATACTATTTCACAGCCAATAATCATAAATTTTTTTGATTGACAACATCGTGGAACTGAAGAACTAGCCCATTTAGAAATGGTTGGTACAATAGTTCACCAGCTAACCGCTAATGTTTCTCCAGAAGAAATGAAAAAAGCTGGTTTAGGAGCATATTATACAGACCATGGGGTGGGTTTGGAATCTATCCAAAAAGAATTTAATAATAATTTGAATTAAAAATTATTTTTAATGTAAGATTTATAAAATGATTTAAAATTTCTTTTGCCATGAACGACAAAATGTATGTAAACAGTATCTGAATCTTCAGAAACATCATAAACTATTCGATAACTTTTATAAATAAGTTCTCTAAAATGCTTGTCCGAAAGTTCCGGGACAAATCTACCTAAATAAGGAGCGTTTTCTAGTTCATATATACGAGAATAAATATTTTCTGAAGTTTCGTTTGCGTATTTAATAGAGTCACGCGATATATATTCAAAGATAGAATCTATATCTTCATGTGCCTCATTTGACATCAAAACTTGCATATTTTTTTCTCATCCTCTCTTTAGACTCTTCAATAGTCATTACTCTACCATTTTTTATATCATCTTGGCTTTTTTGTAATTTTGAATGTAGATATAAAGTATAGATAGCATCATCCCAAGTTGTATCATCAGGCAAAGTATTAACTGTTGCAAGAATTTCTTTTTTTTCATTAATCATAATTTTCACGTTCCTTTCTTTTAAAAATTTCTAATAATAGTATAACACAAATTAATTTAAAATACTATGATTTTTTAAAAATTCCAATGTATTACAACATCTTGAGTTTTAGTCTTTTTGTCTTTTTCTCCAATTTCAATATAATCTATAAAGCTATTAACAATATCATAATTAAGTTCTTTAAAATCCTTAAAGTGATTAATTATTTTTTCTTTTTGTTCTTTTATAAATTTACTGTTTAATTCTTTTTCCTTTAAATTAGATAAATCATTTTCAACTTTAGTTAGTTCTTTTTGCTTTACTGATTTATCAGTTAGAAAAGAGGAGTTTAAATCTTCAAACACATCTTCTGGGACTTTGCCACTTACTTTGTTTAAATAAAGTTCTTTTATTGCTTTATTTATATCTTCCATTTCTTTAGAAAGTAATAGGACTTTATTTTGCAATAGTTTAGCTTTATTTAGATTATCACTTGAAACAAATAAATCATCAGAAATATTATCAAAATTATAAAATGCTAAAATTTTCTCTCTAATTTTTTCGGTCACTAATACTTTTAAATTCTCATAACCAATAGAATGGGGTGTACAAGTTCCATATAGCTTTTTAGAGCCTTTACAAGAAAAGTAAATGTAGCCTCTATCATTTTGACATTTATAAAGTTTTGTTCCACAATCTAGGCATACTAGTTTATTAGCAAATAAATGAACTTCACCATTTTTACATCTTCTAGTTTTACTTTTAAAGATTTCTTGAACTTTATAAAATTGTTCTTTAGTAATAATAGGCTCGTGAGTATTTTCTACAATAATCCATTCGGATTTAGGTTGGTTTACCATTTTTTTAGATTTGTAACTAACCTTTTTGTTATAACCTTGTACTAAATTACCAATATAAACTTCATTTTTTAAGATTTTGCTAACTGTAGATTCGCACCAATAGTCAATATTTTTGCCTTGATTTTTAAAGTTAATTCCTTGTGATTGTTTATATTTAGTTGGTGTAAAAATACCTTTGTCGTTTAAAATTTGAGCAATTTTAGTAACACCATTGCCTTGTTCATAAAGGTTAAAAATTAATCGTATAACATCAGCAACTTCTGTATCAATAACAAGTTTATTTTTATTCTCTGGACTTCTTTTATAGCCATAACACACAAAAGAACCAATATGTAATCCTTGCTTTCTTTTACTATCAAATGTCTTTCTGATATTTTCTGATAAATCCTCTAAATACCACTCATTAACTAAACCATTTATTTGTCTTGATTTTTTATTTCCTTTATCTAAAGTATCAACATGATCTACAAGACTTACAAATCTAATATTCCACTCAATAAATTTATTATGTAAGTATTTTTCAACTATTTCCATATCACGAGTGAATCTGCTTTGAGTTTTACAAAGTACAATATCAAATTTATGGCTTTTAGCATCTTCTAATAATTTATTAAATTCAGGTCGTCTACTATCGATTCCAGAATAGTCCTCATCACAGTAAATGTTATAAATATCCCAACTCCTTTCTATTGCATAATTAATTAGCATAGATTTTTGATTTTGGATACTTTCGCTTTCATCGTTTTCATGAAGCTTGTCATCATCTTCACGAGAAAGCCTACAATAAATTGCCACTCTCATAAGTTTACCCTCCAATCGGTAAACTACTCATTTTGTACAACCATATTATACAAAAATAAGTAGTATTAATCAACGCTATTAGCAAATTCTTTTATAATTAATCTATTAACAATACTATTTATATATTTTGTAATATCATCTATATTTTCGTATTTGTTCTTTTCAATAACATTAAAATTAACTTTTTCACACATAATATAATCCTCCCATAATATTAATTTATATTCAAAAAGGCTTGTATTTGTGCAAAAAAATAAAGCCTTTTGGCTTTTAAAAATTAACATATAACTTTTCTTTTACTAGCATTTATGACATTACTTACTCTTTTTGGTACATCACAAGATACTACAATATTTCTTTTTAGTACCAAATCACTTGAATGTTTATCATATCTAAACATTTGTCTATTCCATTTTGCAAATGCTAAATCTGAAATATTCCAACTACTATAAGATAATTCTAAAGAATCTTTATCTAATTGTGCTTGTAACCCAGCATAAGAGTCATCATCTTTTTTAGCTCGTTCATAGGTTTTATAGTATTCTTTGTTGTAATTAGCTTTTTTCTCTAATGACTTTTGGTGTTTTTCTTCCTTGTGTGCAACGTATCTTTCATCTTCTTTAATAACTTGTGATACATAACCTTGAGTAAGACCTAATTTTTCAGCAATTTCTTTTTGTGTTAAATTATCTTCATAATACAATTTTACAATTTCTTCTTTTTTATTCAATTTCAACATCCTCCTTTACTAATATTTTTTACTTGCATTATTTTGGACACGAAAATCCTATATATCTACCATTACTGGTAAATATATGTTGACAAATGCAACATATTGATGTAATATATTAGTGAATACAAAGTATTAACTTGATAAAAATATCAAGTAAGACTTTATGCCTATAAAAGTATTACAAAATGATTATATAGTAATATATTATTATTGTCAATATATTACTTGAAAATTTTAAAAAATTTTAGATTGGAGAAAATAGAATGAAATTTGATTTAGAATATGGCTTTAATAATCAGTCATTGCCGAAGTTTGAGAAGTATAAATTAGAAGTAATAAACGATATAAAATATGTTGTACCAGAAGTTTCTTCAGGTTATTCATTAATTAGTTTTGAAGATTATGAAGAAAATAATAAACCTTTAATAGATTTTATAAATTTAGGAAAACTATCATTAGAAAACGAAGAAGACACAGATAAGTTATTAATTGACTATGTAAATGAATATGGACTTTTAGGTTTAATACATAATCTACCTGTAAATAGATATTATACATTAGATAAAAAGGTATTATTAAAAGAATTTAATAATGTAACTAGTAAAGCATATTATGATTGTTTTAATACAATAGATATAGTAGATTACTTTAAGATTTTCTTTCCAACTGCAAGCAAAGAAGAAATAAAAGAAATAATAGAAAAAAGTAATAAACTTATTTGTCAACATAGTATGGAAAAATTTATTACACCGGATCTAAATGAGTTGTATTATAAAAATGAAAAATATTATGAACAAGCAGAACAAATAGTAAGCTATGCACAAACTTTATACAACATACTAAAAGAACTTAAAAAAGAAGATAGCGAATACATAGATTATTCTTTAATTGCAAAATTAGAGTCAAATCATATTAGAACTAACTTAAAATATGATGGAGTTGCAATACATATTAGAAGTTTAAAAGAATACATAGATGAGAACTTTAAATTGTTTGCTATACTAGAAAAGAAATATTTGAAACTTTGTAAACATTGTGGTAAAGCATTCACAGCTCCAAACCCAAAAACAGAATATGATACATTTAGTTGTAAAAACCAAGAAAATGTTTATAAAAGCAGAGCAAAAGCAAGTTCAAATGTAACTGTGACAGATGAAGGAATTACAGTAAAGAATGTTATTAGTGATGAATTATCAAATGAGATTATAAAGGATTAAAAAAAAAAAAATAAAAATGTTGGTTACTATGCATTGTAAGATTTTAGTTTTATGCTATAATAATTGTATAAAGAAGTAATGCAATTATAGAGTAGATAAAATTATACAAGGAGTTTAATATGAGTGATATTATAGATACGGCTAGTTTTGATCAATTTACTGATTTTAAAACTGTTGATGAGATGGTAAATAGCAAATCAAAAATAATTTTTTCAGCAGAAGCATATACGCATTTTTTAGAATTAATTAATGCTTCAAGAAACTCACAAAATGAAACAGGATGTTTTTTCTTAGGAAAAGAACAAGGGAAAGATAGTAATCAGATTTTTATAGATTCTTTTACTACAGATTTAAAACCATCTGATGGACACTTTAGTGGTGGTGCTGTTGATGATACCAGAGAATCTCAAAAAATTAGAGAAAAAGCCGTAAGAGATTATGGATATGATTGTTTATTTCATTTTCATGTACACACAACACCACAACGTTCACATTATGAAGCTTTTTCTGACCAAGATTTAAAACTATATGCAGATTATAATAAATCTCCATGGTTTCAATATTATAGTAAGCAAGATATAGAACATATTTCAGGAACTGAACTTAGCGATGAAGAATATGAAATGATTTTACAAAATTTTCTTAATGAAAATGGGCAAATAAATGAAGCATTTACTAAATCTGTACCACAAAATAGAAAAGTTACTTATTTTGGAATGTTAGCTACTCCAGATAGAACTAATAGAATAGATCAAAATAGAACAACTCATAATAACTATCAACTTTCAACAATATTTTCGGAACAACAATATGACAGGAATGGTAGATTACAATTACAATTTTATAGATTTCCAAATATGTATTACATAGGCGTAGAAAACAAAATTTATAGAATAGGTGATTTTCAAAGAAAGGTACGACCAGAGTTATCAAGTGGAAGAATAGTAAACAATGGTGTAAAAATTCAAGCTATTGGAAAAGACCCAAATACTGGAAGAACCATTGAAGATATCGAAGTAGGAAAATATGTAGATGGACAATTTATATTTAATAGAGAGTTTAGTCCTACTGATATATCCAGTTTAACTAGTCACACTGCTAATAGAGAACCTGGAACATTGTCAGAAAGTTTTAGACAAGCTCGAACATTTATATCTCGTGTATTTAATAAGGATAAAAATAGAGATATATAATTTTTATATAATTAGGAGAAAATATGATAGATGTAAATAAACGATTAGTAGAAGTTGAAACTATTTTAGAAAAATTAGATACTACTTATAAAAACAAAATTCCAAAAGAACTATGGGATTTTATAAAACAGAATAAAGATACTGATTATTCATTCTATTATGATGAGGAAAATTCATTAATTAATCAAACTTTAAATACTGATACAGTTGCAATATTAACGTATATAAATATGGAATACTTATTAAATGAAAAGCAAAAGCAGGACATAAAACATATATTAATAAATGATGAATCAATATCAGAAAAAAAGAAGAAAGAGTTATATAATCCAGATAATTTATTTAAAAATAAAGCAACAAAAGTAGAAACAGTAGAAAGTTCTGTTGCTATGGTAGAATATAATGAATCAATTTTTACTAAAATCAAAAATTGGTTTAAACGGACTATTTAATAAATGATAATGATTATATAAAGGCAGGTAAAATCCTGCCTTTTATCTGTCATAACTAAATTCTTTTTCTCTATCTTCCTTTTTCATTTGTTTTACTGGGTCAATTAGTGTATGTGTATCGTTTTCAAATTTTTCAACTAATTCTTTTGAATCTCCAAAATTGAACTTATCACAAATCCATTCTATAAATTTATCAATAGTTTTGTAAAATCTATCAATAATCTTATTTAAACGCTTATTTTCATTTTCTAAATGCCTAATTTCATTTTGAGAATCCCATTTTAAATCAAATTCCTTTTTTTGATATTCTTTCTTTATATTTTCAACTTCTAAATGCAAAGCTCTATTATCAGCCATAATTCTATCTCTTTCTTTTTGATATTTCACAGCCTCATCAACAACTTTAGATTGTTTTGATAACTCATTATTTAAAGATAAATTTTCGTGATATAATTCTTTAATTAAGTCGTCTTTTGGTTTTATAATCTTTTCTAGTATTTTTTCATCTCTCTTTATCGTAAATTTACCAATATCAGTTATATCTGGAACTTCTGGTAATTCAAGTTTCATTTCACTTAAAAGTTTTTTAGTATTATCATAATTCGTAATCTTCTTGTATTCTTCAATGGTGTAATGTTTTCTTTCAGTATATTCAATAAACATACCTCTTTCTAAATCGAAGCCTTTTGACTTAACATGATTGAAATATGCGTCTTGTAGTTTTCTATAACTATCACGACCTTTCCAAAAATCTCTTGCACATATTTTATCAATAGCTTTTCCTTCTTTATCTTTTGTATGAACGACAGGAACAAACATTAAGTGCATGTGTGGTGCTCCTTCATCAAGGTGGACTACTGCTGATATTATATTCTTTTCTCCTAGATTTTTATAATTGCAGATGAATTTATAACATTCATCAAAATATCTTTTTGTTTCTTGTTCTCCAATTTTATCAAAAAAGGCTTGGTCAGAAGTAAATATCATTTGACACATTATTATACTATTACTACGAAGATGACCTTGTAAATTATTTTCTTTTAAATATTTATCAAATTCTTTTGTGTATGTGTATTCATTTTTCTTAATGTAATAATTCAAATGTGTTCTTTCCGGATCAATATCCTTATTAGAATGATTCTTTGCTTTTCTATCATTGTGAGTTCCTTTTCCATTTATTTCTGCTCGTGTTAATTTTTCATTTCTTACGATAGCATAACTCATAGCTCCAACGCTCCTTTCTTGCTCAAAATAAGTTTACTTGTCTAACACACTAGACAAACAAAGTTTATCTGTGTGGCAGGGTAAACCCTACAACCCAAATCAAAATTGCTTTTTGCACTTTTGATTTTTTCCTAACAAATGAACTTGTCATTTGTTAGGTTTGCAATAACATTCATTATTGCAAAAGAAAGAGTAAGAAAAATTTTTTCAAATCTTCTTACTCTTTATGAAACCTAGCTCGGTTTCAAGCTACTGCATAAGTTATCTGTAACTCACTTTGTTCGAACAGCTAACTTAACTTCCACGCTCTATGGCAAATCTATATAGAAACTAGAGGGGATGAGCTGAAGTAGAAATAGGTGTAATATTCCCTTATGCAAATAAGAGAATTATTACACCTATATTAGAAACCGTCAGGTATTCGCCTCGTTTCATAGGTGGTCTAGTAAGTAGCATTATTGCTACTGTAATTGCTGATATTACAAATATCTTTGTTCATACTTGCCCAAACTTTTTACAATTACAAATCCATTTCAAGTTTTGCCACCGAGTACTCTTTTATTATTGTGAGTCTGTGTTCTAAAATCTCACTCACGCACTTTGCATTAATAGACCTTTAACACAAATACGGATAAACTTTATAGCATCGGTTCATCACACCTATCACTTTTATAGAGTTTGAGGCATATTCTCTTTTGAAAACAAAAAAACACTTATAGCCATTTAAACTATAAGTAGTTAATATTTTTCTTTATCCAGTTAAGCCTCAAAATCAATTTTAAGGCATTTAAAATATTAAGATAATAAACAATGCCTACAAAAAAATGTAGGCACAAAATTTCTTGTACAAAATAAGTAGTTACATATATATTTTCTTTTAGGATAGATAACAAACACACACCACATGGATTAGGAGTATATCCACAATCAGCAGGAGGAATTCCTTTTGATGCAACAGCACTTGCTGTTAAAGGAGACCCTATTGCAGACCTGCAAGAAGATTTGGCTGCAGAACAAAAAGCTCGTGCAACATACGAAAAAATAATCAACTTATGTAAAGATGAACCTGATGTAATTGATCCAATACGTTTCTTGCGTGAAAGAGAAGTCGTTCATTTTCAAAGATTTGGTGAAGCTCTACGTGGTGTACAAGAAAGACTTGCAGAAAAGAAATTTTATATGAATAATTCAAATTATACTATGTAAATTTTGGCATAACCTTACTGAAGTAGCCTAACCTTGTTCTATACGGAAAAATCGTTGGTCTTTCAAGAAAAAAGTCAATTTTTCCTATACAATGATTTTTTTATAACTAACAGTAAAAATCCCCTTTAGGGGATTTTTTAATCTTTACTATTTTCGATTATTCCACAAGCAATTTTCTTTCCTGAATTTCCACTTGGCTGAGTTTTAAAATCATCAGGCATATCATGTATTATTACTGTTTTCCCAATTATATCTTCTATTTTAAATTTATCTGTCAAAACTTTCATATATGCAAACCCATTATTTTCTAATAAAGGAGGTAAATCTCCTGAATGGAATGGATGATTGCATTTATTTATACTAAAATGGCCATTACTGTCAGCAAATTCGTCTTCTGCATTTCCTGTACAAGAAGTTCCATTATGAATATGAAATCCGAAAAATCTACCTTGACATTCTTTTTCTTTATTTGTTGGCAAACCAAAAATTTTTGCTGTTACTAACACACCTTTTTTATTTTTTTTAAAATAAACAGTACCTTTTATATTTGGGTATTCTTTCCCTCCTTTAATATTCGCTATTGTAGTGCTAAAAACTTCTGAAAACATAAATTAACCTCCTATTATTTATTATATGATAAATATTAAGAAGTTGTTTAGAATCATTTTGTTATTATCTCCCATGGTAAATTCGCTTTTCCGAAATGTCCATAATTTGTTGTTTTTGAATATATTGGCTCTAGTAACCCTAAATAATTAATAATTCCTTGTGGAGTTAAATCATATTTTGATTTTATTAATTCTACTAATTCTTCTTCTGATTTATTGCCTGTATCAAATGTATTAACACAAATAGATAATGGTTCCTTTATTCCAATTCCATAAGAAACCTGTATTTCACATTTTCTTGCATAACCTTTTGCTACTATATTTTTAGCAATATGTCTTAACATATATGCAGCAGACCTATCAACTTTACTTGCATCCTTTCCTGAAAAGGCCCCTCCACCATGTCTGGCATATCCACCATAAGTATCTACAATTAGCTTTCGTCCTGTTAATCCTGTATCTCCTAAAGGTCCTCCTATAACAAATCTACCTGTTGGGTTGATATATATTTTCGTTTTGCTATCCATCATATTGTTAGGCATAACTTTTTTTATAACTTTTTCGATAATATCTTTTTCTAATTCTTCTTTTTTTACTTTATCTAAATGTTGTGTAGATATTAGGATTGTATCTGTTCTTTTAGGTTTATCATCTTCATATTCTACTGTTACTTGCACTTTTCCATCTGGTCTTAAATATGATATTTCACCATTTTTTCGTACTTCAGCTAATCTTTTTGATAATTTATGTGCAATAGTTATTGCATAAGGCATAAATTCTGGAGTTTCATCACATGCATACCCAAACATAATGCCTTGGTCCCCCGCTCCACCAATATCTACTCCTAAAGCTATATCTGGGCTTTGTTTTGTAATGTTAATATTTATCTTACAATTTCTATAATCTAAATCTGTACTGCTGTTGTCAAACCCTATCTCTTTAATTTTTTCTCTTACCAATTCTTCTATATTAAATTTAGCATTAGATGTAATCTGCCCTGCAATAGTTATATTGTCTTTCATTGCAAATACTTCTACTGCAACTCTTGAATTTTTATCTTGTTTTAAACATTCATCTAGTATTGAATCAGCAATATAGTCACAAAGTTTGTCTGGGTGACCTTCTGTGACGCTTTCTGATGTGAATAAATATTTTTTCATTTAATTTTACCTCCAATAATTTATTTATAGCATTTTAATTATACCCTTTTTGTTCTTTTTTATTGCATTTTATTCTAACGATTTATTTTTGCAGACTGTCAGAATCCCGCGTTATGTATATATGCAAAGAAAGCAGGACTTTCATAAGCCCTGCTTTTCACTTTTCAAGTATCAAAATTATTCCATTATATCAGAAACAATTCCTGAACCAACTGTTCTACCACCTTCACGGATAGCAAATCTTAATCCTTTTTCCATAGCAATTGGTGTAATTAATTCGATTGTCATTGTGATGTTATCTCCTGGCATTACCATTTCTGTTCCTGCTGGTAATTCAATAACACCTGTAACATCTGTTGTTCTGAAATAGAATTGTGGTCTATATCCATTAAAGAATGGTGTATGTCTTCCACCTTCTTCTTTAGTTAAGATATAAACTTCTGCTTTAAATTTTGTATGTGGATGTATTGATCCTGGTTTTGCTAAAACTTGACCTCTTTCGATATCTTTTCTATCGATACCTCTTAATAGAACACCGATATTATCTCCAGCTTCTGCTTGGTCTAATAGTTTTCTGAACATTTCAACACCTGTTACAACAGTTTTCTTTTTCTCTGTTGATAAACCAACTATTTCAACTTCGTCTTGAACTTTAACAACTCCTCTTTCTACTCTACCTGTAGCAACTGTTCCTCTACCTGTTATAGAGAATACGTCTTCTACTGGCATTAAGAAGTTCTTATCTACATCTCTTTCTGGTTCTGGTATATAAGCATCTATTTGCTCGAATAATTCAACTATTTTGTCTCCCCACTCAGAAGCTGGGTTTTCTAATGCCATTAATGCAGATCCTCTTATTATTGGAGTGTCATCTCCTGGGAATTCGTACTCATTTAATAAGTCTCTTACTTCCATTTCAACTAACTCTAATAATTCTTCGTCGTCTACCATATCACACTTGTTTAAGAATACTACTATGTATGGTACACCAACTTGTCTTGATAATAATATATGCTCTCTTGTTTGAGGCATTGGTCCATCTGTTGCTGAACAAACTAATATAGCACCGTCCATTTGAGCAGCACCTGTTATCATGTTCTTAACGTAGTCAGCATGTCCTGGGCAGTCAACGTGAGCGTAGTGTCTGTTTGGAGTTTCGTACTCAACGTGAGCAGTAGATATTGTTATACCTCTTTCTCTTTCTTCTGGAGCCTTATCTATGTTAGCGAAGTCTACAGCTTCTCCTAATTGATATCTCTCATGTAATGTTTTTGTTATTGCAGCTGTTAATGTAGTTTTACCGTGGTCAACGTGTCCTATTGTTCCTATATTAACGTGTGGTTTATTTCTTTCAAATTTAGCTTTAGCCATTTTGAAATACCTCCTTGATTAATATTTTTAATTTATTACGCTTATAATAAGCTTATGGTAAGTATTTTACTATTAATCATTTCTGTTTTCAAGATGT
>OLSB01002821.1_pt1 | contig 13552 bp, 15 predicted proteins | sample 1672071 | NCBI WGS metagenome assembly OLSB01 (sample SAMEA3136642, study PRJEB25190) | human gut metagenome | biome: human gut; feature: human-associated habitat; material: faeces | place: Austria | collected 2013 | reverse complement strand
AACCACGCGTCTAATGCGTGGTTTTCGGGTATACAAACAGCCGCCGCAGCAGAACGATCTGCTGCGGCGGTTCGCCGTTTTCTGTGTGTTCTTTGGGACGGGACATCAGCCGTCGCACCAGGCGTCCCAGGCTTCTTCCTCGTCGGCGTATTCGTCCTGATTGTCCTCCCAGAAGTCATCAAAAGAATCATATTCATCCCGGATGCTGTGTCTGTGGTCTCCCTGCGGTTTTCCGCTCCCCGGTTTGGCCGGAGCGATTGGCGGATCATGATAAACAAAATAATCAAGAGTGAATTCATTCTCCTGCGAGAATTGATAAAATGTAGCGGATGCGCGGATTTTTCCATCCCATGTGTACCATATGACATGAATGCTCCGGCTTCTTCTCACCGGACTGCCAAAAACACTTTCCGTTTGCTTATCCGGCAATCCAAGGGATGTGTACTGCAATGCATCGATTGGCATACCCTTTTCGGGAAGCTTTCCGCCATATTTTTCCTTTAGCTCCTGCGCACGTCTCTCTGCCGCCTCCGCGGCTTCCTGCTTGCGTCTCTCCGCTGCTTCGGCCGCTTCGCGTTCTTCCTGTATTCTCCTATACGTCCGTAGGCGCACCGCCAGCGCATCGAACCGGCTCTGCCAATCGGTTTCATGACGCAGAACAAGAGCGGATACCTCCTGCGCCCCACCGGCATATTCCGTATTGTTCTCATATACGAGCATGTAATGGCAGTACACGGAAAACGCTTCGGAATCCCGAAAACTCCCCAGCTCGGAAAAACGCTGCTCCGCGGCAGCGTACTCCCGCGCGGATATCTCACGAAGTCCCTCTCGGTAGGAATCCATCGTTTGGCGGTACGTCCGGACCGCCATAGCAACCGCCGCTGCGGCCAGACACAGAAGGATTGCCGCCCATATCCACCGCCTCTTTCCGGAGTTTTTTTCCGCTGTCTGTTTGGATGGCTCTTCCGCAGCGGCCTTCGGAGCAGGCGCATTCTCCTGCTGCGGCAGGCAAGGCTCTGGCTTGGGCTCCTGCTTCTTCTCTTCGGTTTTCACTCCGGCAGAGACCCCGGCCTTTTTCTTTTCCGCCCGCCTTTGCGGCGAGAAGGCCGGCGTTTTCCGCGATTCGTCCCAATCCGCCGGTCGTTCGGTCTTAGAAAGAATGTATTTCATTCTCTCTAACGGGAACGGGAGCTTTTCCCCACGGCAGCGCTTCACGCGGACAACTCTTCCGATCTTGCGCGTGTTGTTCCGTCCGCAGGGAACGATCACGAAATCGTCCCGCCGGATCGTCTCGTCATCGCTGAGATAGGAAAGCGTGAAATAGTAATCCGCAAAGTCCCGCACCAGCACCCTGCAGCAGATATAAGATTCTTCCATACGCATTCCTCCCCGAAAAAGATGAGGCACGCAAAATTATATTTGAGGATACTTTATTGTACCTCTCCGCGTTCGTTTTCGCAACAAAGAACGCGGTTCAAAGAGTGATCGTCCCTGTCTTCTTCCCATCGATGGCGTAAGTAAAGAAGGCTTCCCGGCTGACGGCGGCGACATAGCCGGTACGGGCGTATTCCGCGGCGCTCGCGGGATCGGACTCGATCTCCTCGATCATTTCGCGCAGCTGCAGCATGGCGGCGACCTCGTGCTTGCAGTTTCCGACGCAGTAGCAGGAGCACGTCAGCGCGTAAATCATGCCATCCGAGTAAACAAACTCCACGTCGTACGGCTCCGTTCCCTCGACAAGCGCGTACCCCTTCATCCCGTCCAGACAGAGGTAACGGACGCGGTTTTCCGCGTAATACGCTTGCCCGCGCTCCGCGACCGCAATATCGATCCGCATCCGGTGCAGCTCACGCAGCGGGAAAGAGCTCTCGTCCGAGCCGGAGACATACTTCGTGTCCGGCTTTGGCGGCGCCATGAACCAACTCACCACCTTCCGGCGCGGAACCGCCGCGCGGTCGAATGTCACAAGATGCGACCCGGCGAGAATAAACCGCCCGGAAACCGAGGTGTCCGCCACGGCGATCACGCGTTTATAGTCCGCCAGATCGATGCGAAAATTGTAGTTGACGTCCACAACGCGCCCGCGCATGCCTTCGAGCTTGCCGTCCACATACACCAGATCGCCGCGGTGCAGGTCGAACCGGTCGTTATAATAGGCGAGCGTCATGTTCCTTTGCGGAAAGTGTACCCGAACCACCGACCGGCGCGGCAGCCGCTCATCCGGAACGACCGGAGCCGACGCCGGTGCTGTGGTCTCTTCCTTCTTCTCCTCCGAAAGAGCAAAGCCGATCTTAAATTGCATAACGATCTTCCTTTCCGGTTTATTCTTTTTCTCCTTCTGATGCTATCTTATCGTTTTGTGTGTCCTATAAAAAGGACTTCCGTAGAAAATGTAAAATACACTTGACATTAAAAAATCGTGTGTTATACTTTCAATGTAAAGTGAGCTTTACTTTTTTCACATTGAGGTGACCTGATGAAAAACCGCATGGAAGAGAAGCGGAAAGCGCAGGGCCTGACGCAGCAGCAGCTTGCGGTACTGCTCGGCGTTTCACGCCAGACGATCATTTCGCTGGAGAGCGGAAAGTACAACCCCTCAATTCTGCTCGCGCACAGGATTGCGCAGACGTTTGGAGTGCGTATTGAGGACATTTTTCTGTTTGAGGAGGATGAATCATGAAGCTCAGGGAGCAAAAGAAACTGGGAATCCTGTTTCTCGTTCTCGGCGCAGCGCTGATTCTTGTCGGCCTGCTGACGGACGTATCCGAAAAAATGAACTGGCTTTCCTCGTTCGGCAGCGCCATCGCCGCAGTCGGCGCGGTACGGCTGCTGCGCGCCTGCCGGCTCAGCCGCGACCCCGAAAAGGCAGCGGATTACGACGCCTCACTGAAGGACGAGCGCACGGCATATGTTGCGAGCAAGGCGCGCGGCATGGCGCTCTATATCTGCATCTATGTTCAGCTCGCCGCCGCGCTGGCAGCAATTTTGATCTTTAAGCAGACGCTCGTCGGGCAGGTGCTTTGTGCGCTCACATGCGTGCAGTCGCTCGTCTATACCGGATGCTACTGGTATTACAACAGGAAATACTGAAAGGAAAGAAAAGCGTATGAATGCCTTGGAAATTGAGGATCTTTCCAAATCCTTCGGCAGCTTTTCGCTGCAAAACATATCGCTTACGGTGCCGATGGGTTCGGCGCTCGGTCTAATCGGAGAAAACGGCGCAGGCAAGTCCACAACGATCTCGCTCATTCTCGGGGCGCTCCAACGCGACGGCGGAGAGATCCGCATTCCCGGCCGGAATGCAGACGAAAACGGCGTCTCCGTCCGCGAGGATCTCGGCGTTGTGTTCGACGAGAGCTGCTTCCCGGACGGGCTGAACGCCCGGCAGGTGGACAAGGTGGAGCGCTGCATCTATAAAAACTGGGACAGCCGCGCGTTTTATGAGCATATCCGGCGCTTTGATCTGCCGGAATCGAAGCCCTTCAAGGAGTATTCCCGCGGAATGAAAATGAAGCTCGCGCTCGCCGTGGCGCTCTCGCACAAGGCGAAGCTTCTTCTGCTTGACGAGGCGACCGGCGGACTCGATCCGCTTGCCCGCGACGAGCTGATTTCCGAACTCTCCCGTTTCATCGCAGACGGCGAGCACGCGATACTTCTCTCCTCGCACATCGTGAGCGATATTGAAAAGCTCTGCGACCGCGTGGCGTTTCTGCATAAGGGGCGGCTGGTCCTCCATGAGAAAAAGGACGCCCTTCTTGCGTCGCACCCCGGCCAATCGCTCGAAGAGATCATTCTGGATATTACGAGAAAGGGGCGGGCATCATGAAGATCCGCGGATTGCTGCTCAAGGACATATTTGAGCTGTCGGCGCAGTGCCGGGTGCAGCTCGTGCTGGCGGGCGTATACCTGCTTCTGCCGCTCTTCATCCGAGGCATTGAGCTCTTTGCAAGCGTCGGCATGATGCTGCTTGCCATGATGCCGGTCTACGCGCTCGGTTATGACGAGCGCTGCCGGTGGGAGCGGTACGCGCTCGCCATGCCGGTGCGAAAGAGCGATCTTTTCTGGAGCCGGTTTTTGCTGGGCGTGATTGCCGTTGCGCTCGGCGCGGCGGTGCAGGTGCTCGTCGCCCTGCTTGCTGGACGGGGCGATTTGCTCTCCTCTCTCGCCGTTACTGCGCCGGCGGCGATCCTTTATCTTCTGATTGTCCTGCCGCTGATGATGAAGCTCGGCGTGGAAAAGGGCCGCTTTCTTCTTTTGCTGCTGACCGCAGCGTTCATGCTGCTGTCGGGACTCATCGCGTAAAAAGCGGACGTTTCTGCTGTTGAATTTCTTGTCCCCATCCTGTATGATAGCCTCAGGAAAACTATCGTTTGGCGGAGATGTCCTATGAAGAACTTTTTTAAAGTCGTTTTTTCCCGCGCGGTGTTTACCGGCGTATTCATTGCGCTGCAATTTGCCGCCATCTTTCTCGCCGTTACCCGGTTTAACGAGCACTTCGCGCTCTTTTACGGCATCTGCCTTGTGCTCTCCGCCATCGTCGTCATCTATCTTGTCGGCCGGGACGGCAACCCCGCGTACAAGATCGCCTGGATTATCCCGATCCTTGCTCTGCCGGTGTTTGGCGTGCTGCTCTATCTCGTGTTCGGGAAAAATCAGCTCTCACCGAAGGAAAAGGCGCGGATGTCGTCCGTTTCCGAGCAGTATGAGAAAGCCATGCGCAGCGTAACGGCGGCAGAACCGGTCCTGCCCGAACACACGGACGCCAAGCGCGTTTCCGACTATATACACCGCGTTGCCGCCACGCCGGTATTTACGCACACGGAGACGACGTATCTTCCGGTCGGCGAGGCGTATCTTAAAGCTCTTCTGGCGGAGCTGGAAAAAGCGGAAAAGTTCATTTTTATGGAATACTACATCATTGCGCCCGGGCAGATGTGGGACGCCATACACGATGTTCTGCGCCGCAAGGCGAAAGACGGCGTGGATGTGCGCGTGATGTACGACGATTTCGGCTGCATGTACAAGCTGCCGGAGGGATATGAGAATACGCTCAAAGCGGAGGGGATCCGCTGCTGCGTATTCAACCGGTTCGTCCCCGTTCTCTCGCCGCGGTTCAACAACCGCGATCACCGCAAGATCTGTGTGATCGACGGGAACGTCGGCTTTACGGGCGGGATCAACTTCTCCGACGCCTATATCAATGTGGTGCAGCGCTGCGGCCACTGGCTCGATGCGGGCGTCATGCTCCGCGGCGGCGGCGTATACGCGCTCACCGCCATGTTTCTTTCGATGTGGGATTACACCTGCGGCGTTACGGAGGATTTCACCCGCTACGCGCCGGACACCGCGCTCTGCGAGAGCATCTCCGCCCCCGGCTGGGTGCAGCCGTTCGGCGACACACCGCTTGACAACGAGCCGGTCGGCGAAACGGTGTATCTGCATCTTATCAACCGCGCCAAGGACTACGTTTACATCAATACCCCTTATCTCATCATCGATAACGAGATGGTCACCGCGCTGACCGCCGCCGCGAAATCCGGCGTAGACGTGCGCATTGTCACCCCCGCGATCAGCGACAGCGCTCTCGTACACGAAATGACGCGCTCCTACTACGAAACGCTCATTCTTGCGGGCGTGAAGATCTATGAGTATACGCCCGGCATGGTCCACGCAAAAACGTTCATCTCCGATGACTGCAGCGCCGTTGTCGGGACGATCAATCTCGATTACCGCAGTCTGTTTCTTCACTTTGAATGCGGCGTATGGATGTATGAAACAAACGCTGTTGCGGACATGAAGGCGGAATACCTTTCCGAGCTGGAAAAAAGCCAGCAGATCACGCAGGAACGGTGTTTGCAGCAGCGCCGCGGACGGCGCATCATCCGCGCCGTGCTGCGCACGCTCGCGCCGCTGTTTTAATTTGCATACCGATTGCATCAACCGGCTGTCCGGCAGACAGCCGGTTTTTTGATTCCGCATGATTTGCTCTTGCCAAGCGTATCCCCGGTTTGGTATACTGTCTTGTCCGAAAAAGAAACAGGAAAGGAATAAGTGTTTATCATGTGGTTCTGGTTCGCTCTCATTGCTCTTCTCTGCTGGAGCGGCTCCGATCTTTTCTCCAAGATCGGCTGTCAGGATGGCAGCGACAAATACAGCCATCTCAAAATGGTCATGGCTGTCGGTCTTGTTATGGGGCTGCACGCCGCCTATGAGATTTTCATCGGCAAAGTCGGCATCACCTGGGAAATCCTCCTCATGTACCTCCCCGTCTCCATGCTGTACATTCTCTCCATGGCGATCGGATACCTCGGTCTCCGGTACATAGAGCTCTCCATCTCCTCCCCCATCTGCAACAGCTCCGGCGCGCTCGTGGCCGTCCTCACGCTCATCACCGTCGGCATCGGCGATGATCTGCCGCCGCTTGCGCTCGTGGCCGTAGCGCTCGTCTGCATCGGCGTGATCGCACTCGGCATCACCGAGTCCAACGAGGACGAAGAGCTGCGCCGCGCCCGGCAGGACGAGTCCAACCGGCATTATGCCAAAAGCTGGCTTGCCATCGCGCTGCCGGTGATCTACTGCCTGCTCGATGCGCTCGGCACGTTCGCCGACAGCCGCGTGCTCGAAAAGCTCGGCGAGGAGCTGGCGGACGCCTGCAATGTCGCCTATGAGCTTACGTTCCTCGTAATGGGCATCGCGTGCGCTGTATACGTTCTCGGCATAAAGAAACAGCGTCTTATTCCCAAACAGGAGGGGCCAAAGTATATCGGCGCCGTGTGCGAGACGATCGGCCAGTTCTTCTATATCTACGCGCTGGCCGACACCGAGCATGTTGCCTTTGCCGCGCCCATCATTTCCTCCTACTGCGTGGCGAGCGTTATCTGGGGGCGTATCTTCCTCAAGGAAAAGCTCTCGAAAAAGCACTATGCATGCATCGCGCTCGTCGTGGCGGGCATCATCATCATGGGCATCCTCGATATCTGACCGTTTTGCTTTACCTTAATAGACAATGCCGGAACTATCCAGTTCCGGCATTGTTTTTTTGTGCAAAACGTCACTTGCTTTGCCCATTTAAAGTGCTATAATGCAAAGCATAAGAGAAAGGCAATTCTGCCATATATAAAGGAGCCAAACACCATGAAAAAAACGCTTGCCATTCTGCTCGCGCTGGCGATGGTACTCTCTCTCGCCGCCTGCGGAAGCGCGCCGGCCGCCGCCCCCGCCGAGGAGCCCACTGCCGCTCCTGCCGCGGCGGAAGGCGAAGTTTATACCGTCGGCATCTGCCAGCTCGTGCAGCACGTCGCGCTCGACGCCGCCACGCAGGGTTTTAAGGCCGCTCTGACCGAGGAACTCGGCGACAAGGTCGTTTTTGTGGAGCAGAATGCGGCGAACGACATTCCGACCTGCGCCACAATCGTCAACGGCTTTGTTTCCGACAAGGTGGATCTGATCCTTGCAAACGCCACGCCGGCGCTGCAGGCCGCTGTTGCTGCGACGGACACCATCCCCATTCTCGGAACCTCCGTCACCGAGTACAGCGTCGCGCTGCAAATTGATGGCTATAACGGCACCGTGGGAGGCAACGTCTCCGGCACATCCGATCTGGCCCCGCTCGACCAGCAGGCCGCAATGATCCTCGAGCTGTTTCCGGACGTAAAGAAGGTCGGCATTCTCTACTGTAGCTCCGAAGCGAACTCCGTGTATCAGTCCAACGTGGTGAAGGGCGAGCTTGAAAAGGCCGGCGTCACCGTGACGGTGTACACCTTTGCCGACTCCAACGACGTTGCCGCCGTAACCGCAACCGCGTGCGATGAAAACGAAGTGCTCTACATCCCGACGGATAACACTGCCGCGAGCTGCACAGAGGCCATCAATAACGTGGCCGAGCCCGCCCGCGTGCCGATTATTGCCGGTGAAGAGGGAATCTGCGCCGGCTGCGGCGTAGCGACGCTCTCGATCAACTACTATGATCTTGGCGTGACGACCGGCGAAATGTCCGTGAAAATCCTGACGGGCGAAGCGAATATCTCCGAAATGCCCATCGAGTACTTCCCCAATCCCGTAAAGAAGTACAATCCCGCGATCTGTGAGGCGCTCGGCGTCACGGTCCCGAAGGATTACGTTGCGATCGGCTGATCTTTGACTGTAAAAATTCCGCGGTAGATCGCCGCGAACATAAAGGACGGACAAATCCATGGGTGCTTACTTTGCTTCCCTGAATTTTGCCAGTCTGCCCGCAAGAATGCCCTCCGCCATCGCGCAGGGCATTCTTTGGGGTTTGATGGCATTGGGCGTATACATTACCTTCCGGCTGCTGGACGTGGCCGATCTGAGCGTTGACGGCAGCTTTGCGACCGGCGGCGCCGTCACCGTTATGCTGATCATCGCCGGATGGCCCGCGTGGGCGGCGCTTCTCGCTGCGCTGCTCGTCGGCGTGCTGGCCGGACTCTGCACGGGGCTGCTGCACACAAAGCTCGGCATTCCTGCCATTCTCGCCGGCATCCTCACGCAGTTCGCGCTCTATTCCGTGAATCTACGCATTATGGGCATGAAGGCGAACCAGACGGCCAGTCTAAAGACCTACGGCATGTTCTGGGAAAACGGCGGCAAGGGATTTCTCATCTCCTCGCGCTATGTGCCGCAGGCGATCGGCATCGGCTTTCTGCTTGCGGCGGCGCTCATCGCGCTGCTCTACTGGTACTTCGGCACCGAGCAGGGCTCGGCGCTGCGTGCGACCGGCTCCAACCCCGCCATGAGCCGTGCGCAGGGCATCAACATTGACCGGATGAAGGTCATCGGTCTTTCGCTCTCCAATGGCGTCGTGGCACTCTCCGGCGGACTTATGACGCAGTTTCAGGGCACGGCGGACGTCAGTATGGGCCGCGGCGCGATCGTCATCGGGCTTGCCTCCATCGTCATCGGGGAGGTATTCTGCGAGGCGATCTTCAAAAAGGGCTGCAACTTCTATGTAAAGCTGCTCTTTGTCGTACTCGGCGGCGTGCTTTACTACATGGTCATGACTCTCATTCTCTGGCTGCGGCTCGATCCGAACGATCTCAAGCTCTTCACGGCGCTGATCGTGGCGCTGTTCCTCGCGGTGCCGTATCTGCAGAAGCAGTCCAGAAGCTCGTTCAGCCGGGCGAAAAAGCGCGGACAGAAGGAGGCGATCGGACAATGATGCTCGACGTTAATCGCGTATACAAAACGTTCCACCCCGGCACGATCAACGAGCGCCGGGCGCTCGCGGGTGTCGATCTTCATCTGGAGGAGGGCGACTTCGTCACGGTGATCGGCGGCAACGGCGCGGGAAAATCCACGCTTTTGAACGCTGTGGCGGGCGTATGGCCTGTTGACGGCGGTTCGATTGTCATCGACGGGAACGACATCACCGGTCTCCCGGACTATAAGCGCGCACCGTTCATCGGTCGCGTCTTTCAGGACCCGATGATGGGCACCGCCCCGGATATGCAGCTCGAGGAGAATCTCGCTCTCGCCTACCGGCGCGGCAAAAAGCTCGGGCTTCGCTGGCACATCGGCCGCGACGAGCGCGATATGTACCGAGAAAAGCTCCGCGAGCTGAATCTCGGTCTGGAGGATCGGCTTACTACGAAGGTCGGGCTTCTCTCCGGCGGCCAGCGGCAGGCGGTAACGCTGCTGATGGCGTCGCTCCAGAAGCCGCGGCTGCTGCTGCTCGACGAGCATACCGCCGCACTCGACCCCGCGACGGCGGCAAAGGTTCTCGAGCTTTCCGACAGCATCGTGCGGGAAAACGGTCTCACCACCATGATGATCACCCACAACATGAGGGACGCCATCCGCCACGGAAACCGTCTCATTATGATGAACAACGGCAAAATCATCTTCGACTGCCGCGGAGAGGAGAAGGCAAAGCTGACCGTGGAGGAGCTGCTCGAAAAATTTGCGCAGATCTCCGGCAGCACGCTGGATAATGACCGGGCACTGCTCGGCTGAGTCAACAAACAAAAATTGCCGGAGGGAAATTCCCTCCGGCAATTTTCAGTCTCGCAGCGAGTGCGCCGCGGCGGGCCGCGGCCTGTTTCAAACGGGAGTTTCGCTGTGCGGGACTCCCGTTTGATTTTGATGAATTACCACATCTGGCAGACAAAGCCGACGTTGTCACCGTAGAATGCATAGAAGTCAAGCAGCGGGTTTTCGCGGCTGTCGTTATAATACCAGCCATCCTCGCGCCGCCACATCATAAGATAGTTCTCCGGAGCGTTGTCGCCGATGTCGATGCCGGACGGCTCGCCCTCGTCCCAGCGGAAGAAGGTGATGATCTCTCCGTCGGTATCGCGCCAGTTGCCGTCCGCCTGACGTTCCGCACCGAGCCAGACATAGTTGCATTTGGCGCTCGTGCAAACGCGAACGATCTCGTTATACTCGTCCTCCGTCATGGGCACCGCCAGCGTGCCGCCAAGCTCCTCGCAGCGCTGCTGCGCCTGCGTCCAGCTTACGTTTTCGGCATAGACGACATAGCGCGGCCCCTTCGGTGTGGGCGACGGCGTCGGTTCCGGCGTGGCGGTAGGCGTCGGGGTCGGAGCCTGCGTCGGATCGGGTGTCGGGGTTTCCTGCGCCTGCGGTTCGCGGCCGTTGCCCGCCGTGCCGCTGGCGTACGCCGCAACCACCGCGCCGACAACGACGATCCCGGCAAGCAGCGCCCAAAGCCAGCGGAAGCTCCTGCGCCGCTGCGGGCGGCGTCCGGTGGGGATCTCCCCGTCGTCGTAATATGTACGTCCTCTTCCCTGCCCGTCGCGCCGGTCGATCGCCGGAGCGTCTGCCGAGCGCGTCAGCAGCCCCGACATGGCAAGGGAAATGTCCACCGCCGATCCGGCGGCGTCGCATCCGCCGAGAGCGTCCTTCAGCTCCTGTACATCGTGCCAGCGCTCTTCGATCCGAAACGCCAGAGCGCGCAGAATGATACCGGCAAGCTCGGCGTCCGCGCTCGCGGGCGGCGCGATCTCCTCGTTGCTCATGCGTTTTTGCAGCGCGCTTGCCCGGGCGTTCGGCGTGATTGCGCCGGACACCGGCCAGAACGGGAGACGTCCGTAGTTATAAAGAGAATAGAGGATCAGGCCGATGGAGTACACGTCCGCCGTCGGAGTGCGGATGCCGTCCCAGAACAGCTCCGGCGCCATATACTCCAGCTCCTGCGGCGTAAACTCGCCGACCGTGTGCTGGAGCGTTCCGCCGAGATAGGCCTTATCCCCGCGGACGGAGATGTTATCCGGGCGGATGCCGCCGTGGAAATGGTCCCGGCCGACGCTGTAGAGCACAGCGTCGCATAGCGAAATGGCAAGGCCGACGCCGCCGAGACCGTCCGCCTTGGCGCTCTCTGTCTTTTTCTCCGGCGCTTCCTTCGGCGTATCCGCAGCAGGCTTGTCCGCGCCGGCAGGTTCTTCCGGCTCCGGCGTATTCTCTTTCGGCGTTTCCGCTGTCTCCGGCGGATTTTCCGCTTCCGGCGCTTCTACCGTTTCCGGCGCTTCTACCGTTTCCGGCGCTTCTACTGTTTCCGGCGCTTCTACCGTTTCCGGCGCTTCCCCGGTCTCGGGGCTGTCCTGCGCCGCCGGATTATCCGTATCCGCCGCCGTTTCCGGCGCGGTATCGTTCTGCACAGAAGCGGGCTGCGGTCTTTCCTCGGGCAGACCCATATCTTTTTCGTTGTCCGTCATGCTATCACTTCCCGCATTTTATTACAAAAAATTATAGCATGAGAGGAAATCGATGTCAATTTTTCTTAGCGAAAAGCCGTCTCTCCGAAAAGAGACGGCCTTTCACCGCTGCACCGTTTTATGCTTCCTCGGTCGTATCCCGCTCGCGGAAGAGCAGCGAAATGCACCATACCGCCGCAATGCCAACCAGCGTATATACGATCCGGCTGACGGTCGCAGTTTGTCCGCCGAACAGGTACGCGACAAGGTCAAAGCGGAAGAGTCCGACAAGGCCCCAGTTCAGCCCGCCAATGACGGCAAGGATGAGTGCGATTCTGTCAATGATCATGATTTCCGGCTCCTTTGCAGGTTTTGCGCGGCACGACCGCGCTCTTCTATCCTCTCCGGAAAAGAAAAAATTATACGCGCGACAAAAGTAGTTTTTTTGCGACGCGCTTCGCTCTTTACATTTTGGCCGGATGGAGGTATGCTCTGATTACAGCTTATCAATTGGTTCGTGGCAAATCCATCCTGCCACGACCGGAGCAGCTCATATCTTTTATCCCACAACCCTTTCCCGCGGAGCGAAGGGCCCGGCCGCATAAGGGTATCATTTAAAACCGTCCAGGTTCAGTAAGTTGGGACACATGCTACACACCGTGTGGCATGTGTCCTGCTTTTAATTATACTTCAATTACATATCCTTGTTGAAATTAGAATACACTTGCGTTATCATTTTCTTTAGTCAATCACGATTTCCAAGAAAGGGCAAATAAGTATGGCTGATGTTGTTGATATTCCGGAATTCAGAGCATTTTATTATACAGATGATACGCCCCGCCAGTTTTATACCCTCCGGCGATACGAGGATGAGAGCGGGTCTGGGAAAATGCACTGTTATAATATTGCGCCAGGTATTCAACTGTCTTTTAATGATCTAAATCTAAGTTCTTGCTATCAGCCACTAAATGTCCAAAAAGATTTTTTAGAAATAAATTATTGCCTTGAGGGCGGACACGAAGTTGAAATGGTCGGAGGCGGAATTACCTTCTTGGGTGAAAAGGATTTAAGTATATCTGGCCTATACCATGATAGACAGATTATTGTCAATTCAAGAATCCCTTTCAATAAGTATAAGGGTATAACCATTCTCTTGGAGTTAGAAACAGCGCAGACGACCCTCAACGATGAATTCTCTAGGTGGCGTATAGACTTGCAAAAAATCCGCACAACCCTATGCCCGGAAGGCCGTGTTCTTTTAATAAAATCCAAACAAAAAATTGACCATATTTTTACAGAGATATTGAACGTTGAGAACCAGATAAGATTGCCATATTACTGGCTGAAAATCCTGGAAATCTTACTTTTATTAAGCAAACTGGATAACAGTTATGTGGAGCCGCCTCAACAGTTTACGGAGAAAGTATCCCGGCGGACTCAACAGGTCTATCAGTATATTATTGAAAATCCTTTTACACAAAAAAATATTTCTGAGATAGCAGAGATTTATGGGGTTTCGGAATCAAGTATGAAACGCTGCTTTAAGTCAATTTCCGGTGCTTCTCTAGGCGCGTTTATGAAAAGGAAACGAATGGAGGCTGCTGCGGAATTACTTAGGTCAGAGCCGACATTGAGTGTGGGTGAAATTGCCAGTCTTGCAGGGTATGAAAATCAAGGAAAGTTTTCTGGGGCATTCAAATCAGTATACGAAATGACTCCTATCGCATATCGTTTGAAATACTCGTGACCTAAATGGATTAAGGCTTGACCTAAACGGTTATAGACGAACATGCAATCTTGTGCTACCATAATTGATGTGAATTAGAGATTGACGAGAAGAACCGCATTCAGCGGTTCTTTTTAAGGATGTTAGTTAGCGTAGTCTA
>OLSB01002814.1_pt1 | contig 13596 bp, 18 predicted proteins | sample 1672071 | NCBI WGS metagenome assembly OLSB01 (sample SAMEA3136642, study PRJEB25190) | human gut metagenome | biome: human gut; feature: human-associated habitat; material: faeces | place: Austria | collected 2013 | reverse complement strand
GATTGCACAAAATTTTCTTCCCCAAGACGGTAAACTTTGTGCAATTTGCCAATAGACACAAAATATAGTACCCACACCCCGGTAGGTTAGGGGAGTGGGCACAAAATGTGGTTATACTTGCCGGAACAAAGTCAGCAATTTTTACAATGTAATACAGCAACATATACAACTTGACGTATGGTATACTTTATACAATCCATTAAGTAATGGAGCACGAAACAAGAAAGGCTGGTTGACAATGAGAAACATCGACTTATTCATGAAGCACTTTTCATGGAGCATGGACGGACAAGCGGCTATCAATGCACTAGCCGGGTATCTTGATCAGATCGGGGGCCCTTGCCCTATTGATCATGCTGTTTGTCCGCAGGACTGCAAATTATGTTGGAGACACTATCTTGAAAGTGAGGTGACCAACAAATGACCAACAGAGAAATTAAGTGCGATACTTTCCGATAGATCGCCGAAAGGAGGAACACCAATGAAACACGAAGTCACTATTAAAATCACTTTAACCGATGATAACATTACTCTTGATGGTGAGCATATCCAAGAACTGACCGAGGACGATGTTATTGACAGCATCTCAGTACTTGTCACTCTTGCCAATATTCTGAATATTATAGGGGAAGGAGATTTCACAAATGGAAATACGTAAATTCATCATTGAGATTCACTCCGACGGCACTCTGACGTGCTGCGAGTATGAAGACCCAAAGGACGCGGCCAAAGCCACATATAATCGTGCATGGTTGGAAGGTTATCGGCAAGCGCTTATTCATTGTGACAATGAACTAAGTAACTTTAAAGCATTTTTTGGCTCTTGTTTGTTGGATGGTCCGGAGTACCAGGGTGCCGTTAAAGTATGCGATCACATGCGTATTTTCTATCAAAAGTTGTACAATGAGCACATGCAATGAGTCGAAACGGCCTACGGGCCGTCTATCGGGGCCGCCCGCCCGGTATTGATAATGACAGGGCACATATTGAAAGGAGTTATATTATGGATTTTCGTAACAAAAAGAGTGTAACCAGCAAGAGCAAGTACAGCAAGAGTGCCCGTGAAACTGATATGATATTCGTTAAATTGAATGAAGTGGAGGGGACCCGACTACAGATCGAGGATGGTGCCATGTGGCTTAAATCTGGCAAGTACGACGCTCCGTCAGTGTCCATTAAGGTGAACCCGGATGCAACGCTGTCCGACTGGGTGCGCAAGATCACTTTGCGCAATGTTGAGCTGATCATCGAGGATAACGAAAAGGGCTATCCTGAACTTATCATTTCCGGCCATAGTGACGCGGATGACACCGGCGATCTGCCATTCTAAACGGTGGGCGGCCTATGGCCGCCCTTATTTATTATAGGAGGCTCCATGAAAAGTATAGATAACAGAGTATCCTTGCTGAACTGCGATGACTCCATGATATATCTTGCATCTTCCATTGTATATAGTGGAGTCGCTGACAAAGATGTTGATTTTTTCCAATCTGAATGGTCCAAAATTATTTTCAACGGTCTCGGCATTGAAGCAGACCCCCTCGACTGGTATTATAAGATCATGAATAGAAAGGAGCGTGGGAAGCATGGCAGTAGGCGCAGCTAAAGCAAGCGCAACCCTCAAATACAGCTCGGAGCTGTACACCCCCTATGCCTTGGAATCTTGGCCCGATAATCAGATGCGTAAAGAATACACGCGACTGCGTGACATTGCGCAGAAACGTATCAAGCGATTATCAAAAGACCCCATCAGCGGCACCAGCGATGTTTATAAAGAATTTGCCGGAGGTTTCCCGACCCTAAAGGCAATGCGCGGAGACCGCAAAGCATTGGAGCAGGCCCTTGCAGATGTAGCGCGTTTTGTGCGCTCCAAAGGCTCCACCGTTGGCGGTGCGCGTGCAGAATTTGAGCAGAAAATGAAAATAGGCGGAATTGACATTGCCGACGTGCCCGAGGATCAATACACGGCCCTGTCTGAATGGTGGGAGATCGTGAAGGCGTCGGGCGTGTATTACTATCCGTCAGATCAGCCTGTCATGTATTGGCGCGAGAAAGGCGGCTACAACGTCAGTATTGACGATTTTGTAAAGTGGCAGCAAGGTGAGGTAAACTATGGCAAAGAGTGGGACTATAGCGAGGGGAGCAGCTCTGCCGACCTGCGCGGAGGTTTTGGCGGAGGCTTGTAACTACAACCCGGTTCCTTGGCTTATGGAGCATTTGGATAGAAAACACACCAAAGGCAAGAAGCGCAAAACTAACAAGAAGCGTTTGTATGTAAATATGCCGTGCGCGTTTGATATTGAGACAAGCCGCGTGTGTATTGACGCTGACGATAACCCCCACACTATTATGTATATTTGGCAATGTCAGCTCGGTTTGGATATTACCATTATTGGCAGAACATGGGATGAGTGGTTAAATTTTACAGGTGCGATCAGCGATTACTTGCAGGCGAACAGCGGGCCGCAAGGCAATTGGTATCTATGTATGTACGTTCACAATTTGGCTCACGAATTCCAATATTTGTCAGGCGTTATGGATTTCGGCTCGGGTAACGTATTTGCCAGCAAACCCCGCCGGGTCTTAAAATGTGACAATCGAGCTATTGAATACCGGTGCAGTATGCGCCATAGCAATTTGTCACTTGATGCTTGGGGCAAGCAGCTGGGTGCCCCTCATGCTAAATTAACGGGCACACTTGACTATTCAAAAGTGCGGTATCCTTGGACGCCCTTAACATCTACAGAATTAGCGTACTGTATCAACGACGTCCGGTGTATTGTAGAGTGTCTGTTAATTGAGATGAAGCGAGACGGCGACGACCTCTATACGTTACCATTGACGCGTACCGGGTACGTCAGACGAATGGCCAGAGAAGCAATGTATAATTGGGGCATTAAACGGGTCAAGCGCCTTTTGCCGTCGTGGGAATTGTACCAAATGTTACGGGAAGCCTTCCGAGGTGGTGACACCCACGCAAATAGGTATTATGTGGGTCTACACCTAGAAAACGTCGGTTCCGTGGATATGTCGAGTGCATACCCAGCAGTGCAATGTGAATGTTATTTTCCTATGACTCCCTTTAGGAAGGAACCAGCCACCGTTCGGCGGCTGATGCAGTGCATGCGGCATGGAAAAGCGTGCTTGATGCGCTTGCAAGTGAAATGCTTGCGCCAACGTTTCAAGTGGTGGGGATTCCCCTATATCCCTCTTGCGAAGGTCCGGCATTGTGAAGGATACATCAACGACAATGGCCGTCTGTTGTCTGCTGAACATTTCGAGATCACCATAACAGACATCGACTTTCGAATCATTGCCAAAGAGTACGACTGGGACGCTCTCAACGTCTTGGACCTTTACACGTCTGATTATGGCAAATTGCCAAAACCGTTGACGGATTGCGTCAAAGAGAGCTACACCGGCAAAACATCCCTTAAAGGTGTAGCCGGTCAAGATTTGTATTATGTTAAGGCCAAGGGCGATCTGAACAGCTACTACGGTATGACAGCGCAGGACCCCTTGCAGCTGGACACACTTTTTGACGAGGACGACCCCGACAATCTTTGGAGAGAATGCACCGACGACCCGGAGGGCAGTTATAATGACCACCGCCCGCACTTATTCCTGCCGTATCAATGGGGCGTATGGACTACTGCCCACACTCGCAAGCGCCTAAAACTAGCGCAGTGGGCCGCGGGAAAGAATGGCGTGTACTGCGACACCGACAGTGTCAAATATATGGGCAATATTGATTTGTCGGAGTTTAACAAAGCAGTGAAGCAGCTTGCAAAAGACAACGGCGCTTGCGCAACAGACCCAAAAGGCAATACTCATTACATGGGCGTGTACGAGCAGGAGCGCAGCTATGCGGAGTTTATGACGTGGGGCGCTAAAAAATACGCGACTACCTATAAAAAAGGTGGGCCGATCACTACTACTATAGCAGGAGTCAGCAAGCGGAAGGGCGGTTTGGAGCTGGCCCTGTGGGGTGGGTTTGAGGTATTCAAGCCCGGGTTCACTTTTTGTTTGGCAGCTGGTAACCAGGTGGTCTATAATGACCGGCCAACCGTGCCCGACTTTGTGGTAGACGGCCACACAGTCCACGTCACCCGCAATTTGTGTATCTGCGACAATACCTATACACTCGGTATCACAGACGAATATGCAAAGATACTCGGTTATAAGATCATGGAGGTAGTTTGATGAGAATTTTAGTAGCTTGTGAGGAATCGCAAACCGTGTGCAAGGCGTTCCGGGCACGTGGGCATGAAGCATACAGCGCAGATATTCAAGAGCCGTCCGGCGGGCGGCCTGAATGGCACATTCTTGGCGACGTGCTGCCGCTGATCAACGGATATTGCACGTTCACCACGATGGACGGCAAGATGCAACGAATTGACGATACCTGGGACTTGCTGATTGCGCACCCGCCGTGCACAGACCTTGCTGTAAGTGGGGCAAGATGGTTTGCACAAAAGCGGGCAGATGGACGGCAGCAAAAGTCAATCGAATTTTTTATGCAGTTTGCAAATGCAAAATGCAAGCGCGTTGCAATCGAGAACCCTGTGTGCATTATGTCCAGATTGTGGAGAAAGCCGGATCAGATCATTCAGCCTTGGCAGTTTGGGCATGGAGAGACAAAGGCCACTTGCTTGTGGCTTTCCGGACTGCCAAAGCTAAGACCCACAAACATAGTCGAAGGAAGAGAACACAGAGTGTGGAGAATGCCTCCGGGAAAAGATCGGGCGAAAGAACGGAGCAAAACATTCCCGGGAATTGCTGCCGCTATGGCCGAACAGTGGGGGGATACTATATGATTAAACTGTACACCGACGATGGATGGCCGAACTTTTCAGAAAAGGATGGCATTTTGTCAACAGGGGCGTCTATTATTTTTATATGGGGCGGACGTGGTACCGGCAAGACCTATGGAGCGCTAAAGCACGTCCACCAGACAGGGGAGGAATTTCTGTATTTGCGCCGCACGCCGCAGCAGGCGGAGCTTATTTGTGCGTCGCCCAGTATGTGGCCATGGTCTCCATTGAATGATGACCTGCAAACACATTATGCCCCTTTCAAATTGCCTAAAATTGCGGGTCTCTATGAAGTAGGCAACGCTGGAGCCTACACTGATACAGGGACACCCATAAAACCGTCACAGATGGCGGGCGTCGTGGGAAGCGTCGTCACCCTTGCCCGCACCCGTGGTTTTTCAAGTCCTCACACTAACATAATTATTTTAGATGAATACCAGAAAGAAGAATCCGACTACTACCGGCGCGGAGAGGGCGTGGGCCTTGCCAACATTTATGAAACGGTCAACCGTAACCGCGAATTACAAGGGCAAAAGCCCCTGACGCTGTTGTGTATGTCGAACGCCGTCGGCATGGCAAACCCCTATTATATGCAATGGGAGATTACCGATACCGTCGAGAAGATGATAGGTAAGAAAGAGCGCGTCAAGCTGTTGGCCGATAAGGGCGTTTTGCTGGTTGATCTTGTCGATAGTCCCATAGCAAAGGAAAAAGCAAATACGGCCCTCTATAGGTCCATGAGCGGCACAGACTTTTACAGATCAGCTATCGAGAACCAGTACAGCGCCGAAGAAAAGAGTTTGGTTGTGTCCCGGCCCCTCCGGGAATATTACCCGCTTGTGAAAATCGGGCGGTGCTGCATCTACGAGCACAAGAGCAAGCCACTATACTATGTATGCCGTCACAGGTCTGGCGAGATGCCCACCTATGGCACCGGCGACTATGAGCGGAAACGTTTTAGGGCCGCGTATGGGTACATCTGGCCAGCATACTTGCAGCGGCAACTTGAATTTGAGCGGTACTCGGATGAAATTTTCTTCCGTGAGTATTGCGGTACTTGACTTTTTACACAGTCAGTATATATTAAAGATAATCCCAGGTGCCCACAGGCAGCCCCCAGAAGGGGCGGGCAAGCGTCAGCCAGCGCGTGAACCTGGGATTTACTTGTATCTGTAAGGAGGTGCACAAAATGGATGCTAATACTGTGATTCAGGCTATTTCTAACGTGGGTTTTCCTATCGCTGCTTTTCTGCTGATGTGGTATCAGTGTAATACTGTTGTGAAGGAGAACACCGCGGCTATTACCGAAATGAGGCTCGCTTTGGATGATATTAAGAGGGAGAGCTGACTAATGGGTTGCTATATCATTTTTGCTCAGTCTATCACAAACGAACGCGCGTTTCTGCTGGCTGATTTGTGCGCCCGTTTGAGTATCGGCTATTATAGCGATTGGGCCGACAATTCCCACACGCGTCAGTGTTGCGCGGTGGGCCCCGTAACCAAAGGAGACAAAGACCAAGTTGTTGAATGCTTGGCGCATGACGTATACGTTGTAATGGAGGCGACCAAAGTTGAAAATCAGTGAAAAAGCGGCCCTTGCTATGGCCGGATACACCAAAGCGGAGATTGAAGCTATGGAGAAGCCGCAGCCCGCGCCGCAGCCCGCGCCGCAGTACGATGGCCTCGAAACCCTGTTGCAGCAGCTTTTGCAGGGTCAGCAGACTACCGCGCAGGCAATGCAGACTATGACCCAGACGTTGCAGGCAAACGCGCTGGGCCTTGGCATCCAGCAGCAGCCGACGGCCAACGCCGACACGGTGACGGCCCGGATTATCGACCCGACCTATGGAAAGGAAGTGAAGTAACATGCCCCTTGGTATGGATTTTGCGGATATTGCCGCAATTTTGACCGAGATCAATAAAATGGCCACGGGCCAGGATCCGACGTCGCCCATCGTGGATACGTCTAGTTTCGTTTCTGTGGCGCAGGCCACGTTGCTGACCGGCACCGACAATTACACCAAAGCGATCAGTCAGGTGTTGGGACGTACCATTTTTGCCGTCCGCCCCTACGATGCGCCTTTGAAGCGCTTGCAGGTGACGGGCGACGACTGGTCGAATCATGTGCGAAAGATCAATTTCTGTGACACCGACCCAGTCACCGATAAGGCGTGGGCGCTGGAGGACGGCCAGAGCGTGGACATGTACGAAGTCCACAAGCCCAAAGTCCTCCAGACAAACTACTACGGACAGACCAATTACAGCCGCGTGTACACGCAGGCTGACACCCAGATGGAGGCAGCATTCAAGGGGCCCGAGGAACTGGCGCAGTTCTGGTCGTCTTTCGTGCTGCACCTGTCGAACCAGATCGAGGCTGACCGACGCAACCTCGCCAACAACCTGATGGCGAACCATCTGACCGGCATGACGGTGACTAGCCCGAACAGCGTTGTTTATCTGCTTGATGAGTACAACGCGCAGCAGGGCACCAGCCTGACGGTGAAGGACGTCTACAAAGAAGCGAACTTCCCGGGTTTTGCAAAATACGCCTATGGCCGTATCAACGACATCTCGCGCCTGATGAAAGAGCGGTCCATCAACTGGCACCAGAATTGGAGGATCGGCAGCACGACGTACAACATCATGCGACACACTCCGTATGATCGACAGCACCTCTATCTGTACAGCGGCACGCAGAGCCAGATCGACGCCCGCGTGATTCCCGAGGTGTTCCACGATAATATGCTGAAATACCGCGACGCCGAACAGGTCACGTTCTGGCAGAACATCGACAAGCGCGAGACCATTTCCGCAACGCCTGTTGTGACCACTGCCGACGGTGAGGCATCCAAGAATAAAGCGGTGCAGCTGTCTAATGTTTTCGGGTGTCTGCTGGACTGGGATGCCATCGGCTACACTCCGAAGCTGTCTCGTGTGGTCCCGACCCCCATGAACGCCCGCGGCCTGTATACGAACTTCTGGTATCACTACGGATGGTCGTGGTATGATGACTTCACCGAGAACGCAGTTCTGTTCCTGATGACCTCCGGCGACGTCACCACCCCGAGCGCTGCCAATGCGGCAAGAGCGTCCACCCTGGAAACCACTACGCATAAAGACGAGGACCCCTCGAAGTCCTGACCAATACCGGTGGGCATTGCCCTCCGGTTATTTTATAGGAGGTGCAAAATGCAAGCTACCTTTTATCAGTTTGCAAAACGCACAAACAGCACAAAGAGGCCCAGTGGTGGGCAGGGGTTTGGAATCGACCTTAAAGCCCCTTGCAATATCATTGACCCCGAGATCAAGATAGCAACACAGAGTGACCCAACGGGATTTAATTATTGCTACCTTCCCGCGTTCAGCCGGTACTACTGGGTGAAGAACTGGACATATTCGGACGGTCTATGGAATGCCTCGCTGACTGTTGACACGCTGGCAAGCTATCGCGACAAGATCGGATCCTCTACCGAATATGTGGTGAGGTCCTCGGCCAAGTACGACCCTAAAATCGTAGATAATTTGTACCCCACCAAAGCAACGATCACTACGAGAACCATCTATGCAAATTCAACGCCGTTCACGGATAACCCGGAAAGTGGCAGTCAAGGATTTTTTGTTGTGGCGGTCAATGCACCCGGCTATGTGTCTTTTGGCGGTGCAATTTATCTTGCAATGAGCGGGAACACATTTCAAAAGCTGATGGCGGCTCTTTTGCAAAATACTGATTATTTGAATATCAGCGCTGACGAGATCAGCAGTAACTTAACTAAAGCGCTTTTCAATCCTATTCAGTACATTTCAAAAGCGTTTTGGCTACCCTGCGGTAATACCTCTATCGGCACCCCCATCCATGAAATACCCGTCGGGTGGTGGAAAATGCAAAATATCGGCAACGCCTATGTTATCCAGAGTCGGAACGACAAACAAATATTTACGTTCAGTATCTCCACCCCGCATCATCCGCAACACATTACAAGGGGCGTCTATACAGACGGAGCGCCCTATTCAGAGTACACGTTATATTGTCCTCCATTTGGTGAAATTAAATTAAATGCTAACCTGTTTGTGTTGCAAAGCACGTTATATTGCCGATTGACTGTCGATTACCGCACCGGCGACGCAATACTGGACTTGTCATTTAATAAAGATTTCAACACTATTTTCTTTTCCACGTCGGGCAACGTTTCGGTACCTGTACAGCTGGCGCAGATTGCCACCAATGTAAATGAATTGGCAAGCCTTGGCGGACTGATTCAAACCGCCGTCGGTGCTATTGCCGGCGGTATTGAATCCTTTTTTGGCGGGGGCGATATTACTAACGGCATTGCCTCCGGTGCCCAGCAAATGACAGTTGCAAGTCAATCCAAGGGCGGAGGGGCAAGTGTTGCTAAATATGGCATCACGCCCTATTTAACGGGGGCGTTTTATGATCTTGTGGACGACAACAACGAGGACCACGGCAGGCCCCTTTGCCAGCGCGTGCAGCTGTTCAGTATACCGGGATTCATTATGGTAGACGACCCCGACATTGCGTTACCCGCGACAGCCGCCGAGATTGACAGCGTTAAAAGCTATATGAAAAATGGATTCTTTTTAGAGTAGGAGGCGTAAACAATGGCAGTATACAAACAGTGTATTACTGACGTGTCGCCGATCAGAGTGACCGCCGGTTATCCTGCATACGCTGACGGCAGCCCACACCGGGGCATTGACACAGTCCACGGCAATCATAAAGCCTATGCGCCCGAGTCTGGCATTGTGGTTGTGGCCCAGCACTGGAATGGCAGTACCTCGGGCGATCAGTCATGGGGCAACATGATTAAGGTACGGATGGCCGACGGCACGACATGGCGGGCCGCACACTTTGCCTCGCAGATTTGGAACGTGGGCGACACTATTTCCAAGGGGCAGTTCATCGGAACACAGGGGCAAACCGGCTACGTCACGGGCATTCACACACATTGGGAATATGCCGATGCAGCCGGAAACCTGCGGGACCCGTCCAGCATTATCAGAATCCCGAATCAGGTCGGAACATGGGACGTAGAGTGGGATAGTGGCGGAGGACCCGGCCTGGGTCCCGGCCCGGGTCCCGGGCCGTGGCCGACTGGCAAATTGCCGGTGTGGTTGCTGTTTAAGATGGCGAAAGGAGGTCGTCTGTTGTGAGTGCTCCCTATAGTTACGAACAAATTAACGCACATGTGTCGCCGGTGACTCCCTCCGTGATGCACACCAAGGGTGACAGCTTATCCTATTATTTCCGCAAGTATCTGTTCCTTGAAGCGGTGTCTATGGTACGGTGGACGCTCCCCGAAACATGGCCCAGTAACCGCTTGCAGTATCTTGTTTTCGGTTCCGGCGGTGTAACGGTGTTCAATACTGACCGATATGGCCTCGTGTATGACCGAATGGGACTAACCGGCATTAACATTTTCTACAACCCCACGCACTCCATCATTGCTAACCCTTTTATTAAAGGGTCCCCGTATTTGCAGATCGGAAAACAATGCGAGATCATCAATTTGCAGCCCGATTACCGTGGGATGGTTGATATTGTGGCATATTATGGGGACATGATGGCCCTTGCCGCCCAGACCATCCAGAGCAATTTAATCAATAGCCGCCTTGCCTACGTGTTTGCGGCAGGCAACAAAGCGGGTGCGGAATCTTTCAAAAAGATGTTTGATGAAATTATGCAGGGCGACCCCGCCGTTTTTGTTGATGCCTCTTTGCTCAAAGCACCCAAGAATGGGGCATCCGGGCAATCCCCGTGGATGTATTTTGCAACCGACCTCAAAGGGAACTTTATTACCAACGAACTGCTCACAGCCCTTAAAACCATTAAAGCGCTGTTTGACACGGAAGTGGGCATTCCGAACACCAATACCAGCAAAAAAGAGCGGATGTTGACCGACGAAGTCAATTCTAACAACGTCGAGACAGCCGCAAAAGCGTCACTCTGGTTGGATAGCTTGCAGCGTGGTTGCGAACGGGTTCATAAGCTGTTTGGAATTGACAAATCTACTTTATGGGTTGATTGGAGGTTTCCGCCCGATACTAATACGCAGGAGGTGAACAACGATGCACTCAACCTTGAGCTTTAACGGGTTGTTGGTAGGATACCCGGAACTGTTTGAGGACTTGAAAGTACCCGACAGTGTATCTAAAGAAACTGTCTGCAATCAATTACTGTTTGATACGCTGGAATTGGAGGTATTATATGCGGATGGCCCCACGATGCGCAGGGCGTTGGGCGTCTTTTCTGAAACCATGCTCCCGAGCTGGACCCGGTACGCGGAGGCCCTGGGCCTTGAATACGACGCGCTGGCGTCCGATGACCGAACCAGAACAACCGATCATGCAGGAACCAGCGGCGGCACAGTCAACCGCACAAACGGCGTGAAGGGGACGAATACCCGAGCGCCTAACCTGACCACCACCGGCCAGAATAACGGCAGTGACAGTACCACCCGGGAAGTCACGGGGTTCGACAGTGGAACCTTGCAAACCGCCGAGAAAAGCACGACAGCCCTCGGTACTGGGAACACCATTACCAGCAGCGGCACCGACACGACCACCACCGATCAGACAACCACCGATAACAACACCTCGGAGTTACACGATGCCTATAACGACACCGTGACCGAGAAGGGCCGGGCAGGACGAGACCCGCAGGACCTCATTGCCAAAGAGTTGACTCTCGCAATGGAAAATGCCGTTCATAAAATCGTTACGGACATCCGGGCAAACTTTTGTTTGCTGGTATATTAAGGAGATGAGATTATGAGTATCAATCCTATTCACAGAGCACCCTACACCAATTTTCATGACCTCAATCTGGATTGGATTATTGAGGTACTGAACGAGTTTAACACCAAACTGACGAATTTCGTCAGTCTGGCCACAATCAAATACGCGAACCCCATTCAGTGGAACATTACAAGTCAGTACGAAGCAAACACCGTTGTTGTGGATAGGAACGGAAACGCCTATCTTTCCGTACAGCCGGTGCCCTCCGGTGTTTCTCTGGATCGCACCGAGTTCTGGACAAAAATCGGCAATTTCGACGAACTCTGGGCCGATGTGAAAAAAGCCATCACCCCCAACGACGAGGGCCACAGCCCAACCGCGACAGCTGCAAGAGCGGTCAACGATCTTGTATGGGTCAATGGGGCGCTGGTGCGCGTCACTAGAGCAATGATCGCCGGTGACGCCTATGTACCTGGCTCTAACTGCGTGAGCAGCTCTACCAATGAAGTCTTGCTCTACCTTATCACCGCGTTTAATGAGGGCTTGAGCGCAGAGAAAACGGCTCGGGAGAACGCCGACAGCCAGCTTCAGACGGCTATTGGCGCAGAGAAAACGGCTCGGGAGAACGCTGACAGCCAGCTTCAGACGGCTATTGGCGCAGAGAAAACGGCTCGGGAGAACGCAGACACGCAGCTCCTGACGGCTATTGGCAATGAGACAACGGCCCGGAAGAACGCAGACACGCAGCTCCAGACGGCTATTGGCGCAGAGACAACGGCCCGAGAGCAGGCCATCAACGATCTGAAAAAATCCACTGTCGATCTGGAGGTGTTCATCACACCCGAAATGTACGGTGCAAAGGGTGAAGGCTCTACGGATGACACGGCAGCAGTTCAGGCTGCTTTTAATGCCGCAACCGCCAATAAACCCATCATCCTGACGGGGCAGTATTATTGTACCGGAACTATCACCGTTAAGAGGGATACAACCGTTATTGGTGCAGCATCCAGACCCCGTGCCGTGCTGATTCCGTATTTCATTTTCAGCAATGCCGTCAACCCCGCGTTTTCTGTCGTAGGTGCGCAGGACAGCTCCGTAGACTATGGCGGAAGCCTTGAAAATGTCACTTTTAAGGGCGTAACAGTTAGTCTGAAGAATCCCGCAAACGCCGCAAGTATTGCGTTTAAAGTGCAGTGGGCACGGTTCTTCACTCTGGAAGATTGCAGCGTACACGGGTTCACAACCGCAGTTGATTTCGCCAACAACAACGGAATGCTGATTAAAAATTTTGAGTACAGCACAAACGGCTCTGTTAATGTCACTGTATTTAACAAGTTTAACAACGGGGGCAATACGGGCCTGAAATTGCAGCATATCGTTGTAAACAATTTCTCGGAAGGCATCTCTAAAGCGATTGTCCTGTCAGATACAACCGCAAACGGCCAGGCAGGTGATAGATGGTTTGAAGATTGGTTGTGTGTAGGGCCATGGAATAACGTTATCTACTACACGCACGGCTCAGGGTTTAGCAGACACGTTTATATCAACCGCATTTTTGCCGATCACCTCATTGACAACCTGGTGTATCTGGTGGGCACTGGAGCTAATGAGGACGCCCAGATCACCGACATTGGGTGCGTGGGCGCAGGTGCAACATACCGTTGTCTCCTCGTGACAGGCTACTGCCGGTTGACGATCAACGGCATTGCCGGATCGTCTGCCGCGAGCACCTACGACTTTATATCGCTTTCCCATGCAACCGACGTTGTATTGACTAACGCGATACTTGACGGCCCTTCCACGTATTTCATCTCAATTACAGGAGGTGCGCGTATTGCCGTGTGCAATACCCGCAACACGCAGACAGGAAGTATCAATGTGGCCGGGGATGCCAGCTATTGCCAGTGGTGCAATGTGTCCACTGTAGGCAATAACAATCTGCTGGTAAAAACGGGCAGCAACAATCAGGCAACCAACGTACACCCGGAAAGTACAAACTAAATATATTCCACATTTTGTGCCCACTCCC
>OLSB01002812.1_pt1 | contig 13614 bp, 9 predicted proteins | sample 1672071 | NCBI WGS metagenome assembly OLSB01 (sample SAMEA3136642, study PRJEB25190) | human gut metagenome | biome: human gut; feature: human-associated habitat; material: faeces | place: Austria | collected 2013 | reverse complement strand
GACTTTATAAGAAGCTGATTCAGCACCGCAACTATAATGCCTATTGCGGCTATTCTGAATATCAAGTCAACGTTCAACTTCAAAAACTCCTCTCACATTAAAAAAACCATCAGCACAAGAGCACATGCACCACAAAGTGCCGGATACAGCTTTTTAAGCCTGTCCCTTTCAATCTCCGCTTTTTTCACCGCTTTGGCAAGTCTGAGACGGCAAAGCTCGGCATTTTTTATCTGTCCCTCTTTATTCTGCGCACGAAGACCTTCGGCAAAGCTTTGCAAAATCACCTTGCCTTCGCCGCACAATCGTCTTTCCTCAACGGCTTCCCGAAGGCTGTCCGCCGCATTTCTTTCTAAAATTTTTGAAGCACACAAAGAGAAAATTCCGCTTTTGTCGCACACTCCTGCTTTTTTAAATGCTTCAGGCAGTGCCGAAAGGCTGTATTCTATCTCGCTTTCAAAAAGAATAACAGCCTCTTCAAGGCTCATGAGAATATTAACGTTTTCCGAAAGCGCAAAAGACTTAAAAAGTCCTGCCATAAAACCACCGAATATCAAAAGAATACTTCCCGCCGCTTTCATATTAATATATTTTTTCCACGGTTCCGGGGCCTTCTTTTCGGCTTAATATTATCTTGCGCTCAAAGACCTCCGCTTCCGTAAGCTCGTTTATAAGACCCCGCCTTTTAACATCCTCGAGATCGTATCCGTGAATGCTGCATATTATCTTTACGCCGGAATTTATAATAGCAAAAATAGCTTCTTCGTCTTCACGCGTCCCTATTTCATCCGTTATAATCACATCGGGACTCATTCCTCGCAGCATCATCAGCATTCCGTCAGCTTTCGGACACCCTGTGTATACCTGTGTAAGAAACCCTATATCATACTGAGCTTTGCCGCCCTGCATAGCCGCAATTTCGCCGCGTTCGTCCGCTATACCCACTCGCATGCGCATATCTCCCCCGAGCTGCCTTGCAATATCGCGCAGCACTGTTGTTTTTCCGCATGCCGGCGGAGATATAACGAGTGTGTTTAAAAGCTTGTCTTCCCCTTTTATATACGGCATAATAAAATCAGCCGCGCCTTTTACTTCCCCCGCTATTCTGAAATTTAATCCTGATATTTCCGTCAGCGAAATGATTTTTCCGTTCTCAACATTTACTTTTCCGCACACTCCGACTCTGTGACCCCCGGGCAGCGTCAGAAAACCGTTTCTCAGTTCACTCTGAGCCGCATAGACAGAGCTTTGGCACATTCTTTCCAAAGTGTTTAAAAGAACTCCGCTGCTTATATGTATTGCATTTTTCGGAGAATCGGAAAACGTACCGTCCGCATTCAAAAACCGTACGCAGTCGCTTGTAACAGACACGGCATCTTCGTTTTTCAGTCTTATTTCACATATTTTCCGAAGCTCATTTTTATCCGCTTTTTTCAGCGCATCGGAAACGGCCGTCGGAATATACTCGTAATACTCATGTCCTTTGCGCGCCGTATAAGTCGTAATATACATCTTCATCACCCTTTAAAATGTTTATTGCATATTTTACCGCTTTAGAACAAAATATTGCCAAACGAAAATTTTTATGATAAAATATTAAAAAAATCAGCGGAGGAACAGAATTTAATGAAAGCCTTGGGAATAGTATCGGAATACAATCCGTTTCACAACGGGCACAGATTTCAGATAAAAAATGCAAAAGAACAAAGCGGAGCGGATGTTGCGATTGCCGTAATGAGCGGAAATTATGTTCAGCGCGGCGATGTTGCGGTGTACTCCAAGCATGAACGCGCACGTCTTGCCGTTTTGGGCGGCGCCGATATAGTTTTTGAACTGCCTGCCGTATTTTCGCTGCGTTCGGCACTTCCTTTTGCGGAAGCCTCTGTTTTTTTACTGTCTGCCGCCGGCTGCGATTTCATTGCCTTCGGAGCAGAATCTGACAACATAAAAACTTTAACATCTGCCGCCGATCTGTTTATATCCGAGCCTGAGCCGTTTAAAAATGTTCTTCGCGAAAATTTAAATTCCGGCATGTCATTTGCTGCCGCCAGGGCATCCGCCGCCGCAAAAATAAATCCGCAGCTTGCCGCAATAACCGACTCTCCGAATAACATTTTGGCAATATCTTATATTATGGCGCTTAAAAAACTCAAATATAATGCATCTCCGATTATCACACTCCGCCGCGGCGCGGCTCACGATGATGACAAAGCTCACGGAGATTTTGCGTCCGCCTCTTTTATACGCCGCAAGCTTATCCTGGGGGAAAACGCGTCGAATTTTATGCCGAACATTTCAAAAGAACGCCCTGTTTCTCTTGCGGACTTTGAGGGTATTATTATTTACGCACTGTGTACTTCAAGCCGTGAATTTATATCGTCCATTGCAGATTCATCGGACGGGCTTTCGGCACGGCTTTTTTCATCGCGCGCGCAAACACTTCCCGAGCTCTTAAACGAGGTTAAAACGAAACGCCTGGCGCTTTCCAGAATAAAGCGTGTTTTGCTCAATATTCTCATTAAAAATAACATTTCACTTGAATGCAAACCTTCTTATTTGCGTGTGCTTGCTTTAAATCCCGTCGGAGCAGAGTATCTGAAACAGCTCAAAAAACACACTCCCTTACCGATTATAACAAAGCCCGCCGCCTACAAAGACGATGATTTAATATGGGAATCGGAACTTACGGCAAGTGAAATCCGCAATATAATAACGCACGGGAAATCGGATTTAATGCTTTCACCGATTTTTATCAAATAAAAGTTCCGAAATGTTATGTTAAAATAGATATGTTACAATAAAAAAAGACAACAACCCGAAAAAGTGATATAATAGTTTTCGACCAAAAAAACAAATCACGAAAGAAGATTGTTGTAATACATCATTGACAAATCTACACAACTACAGAAACTCAAATTAAATAAATGTTGACACACCGCTTAAATATTGGTATAATATAATTTGGTGTTATTTGAAACTGGGTTTTTAAGTCCCGTTTAAATGTGTTTTTTGCACTCTATCGTATCTTTATATTTTTATCTTTTCCGCAGATACGTAGAAATAACTATTACAGAAATTGCCGCAGCGGAACGGCAGATAGGAGATAAGTTATGGCCAGAAAAATGAAAACTATGGACGGTAATAACGCAGCCGCTTGGGCTTCATACGCCTTCACTGATGTTGCTGCAATTTACCCCATCACCCCATCTTCGGTTATGGCAGAAGTAACGGATGAATGGGCAGTTGACAAGAAAGAAAACATTTTCGGACAGCCCGTAAAGGTTGTTGAAATGCAATCCGAAGCAGGTGCCGCAGGTGCGGTGCACGGTTCTTTGGGAGCAGGTGCTCTCACAACAACGTACACAGCTTCTCAGGGTCTTCTTCTTATGATTCCGAATATGTACAAAATTGCAGGCGAACAGCTTCCTTCGGTTATTCATGTAAGCGCTCGCTGCGTAGCTTCCCATGCTCTTAACATATTCGGAGATCATTCCGATGTTATGGCTTGCCGTCAGACATGTTATGCAATGCTTTGTTCCAACAGTCCTCAGGAGGTTATGGACCTCGGTGCGGTTGCACACCTTGCCGCAATAAAAGGAAAAGTTCCTTTCCTCCATTTCTTTGACGGTTTCAGAACTTCACATGAAATTGACAAAATCGAAGTTTGGGACTATGAGGACCTTAAGGAAATGTGCGACATGGACGCTGTAGACGAGTTCCGCAAAAATGCCCTTAACCCAGAGCATCCTGTTCTTCGCGGAAGCGCCCAAAACCCCGATATATTCTTCCAGAACAGAGAGGCATGCAACAAGTTTTACAATGCAGTGCCCGCAATAGTTGAAGAATACATGAACAAGGTTAATGCTAAAATAGGCACAAACTACGGTCTTGTTAACTACTACGGCGCTCCAGATGCCGAAAAGGTTATCGTTGCTATGGGCAGCGTTTGCGAAACAATAGAAGAGACAATAGACTATCTCACATCAAAAGGCGAAAAGGTAGGTCTTATAAAGATTCACCTCTACCGTCCTTTCCCGACAGATGCTTTCTTAAAAGCACTTCCGGCTACATGCAAAAAAATTGCTGTACTCGACAGAACAAAAGAACCCGGTTCCATAGGCGAACCTTTGTATCTTGATGTTTGCGCTTGCTTTGCCGGAAAAGCAAATGCACCCCTTATTGTAGGCGGCAGATACGGACTCGGCTCAAAAGATACTATCCCTGCGGATATCATCGCAACTTACAGAAATCTTGAAAAATCGGAACCCATACACGGATTCACACTGTCCATCACAGACGATGTAACGGAGCTTTCTCTCCCGAGAACAGAAAACCCCCACACTTCGGCTGCCGGCAATTCGGCATGTAAATTCTGGGGTCTCGGTTCCGACGGTACCGTAGGAGCAAACAAAGATTCCATAAAAATTATCGGCGATCATACGGATCTTTACGCTCAGGCTTATTTTGCATACGACTCAAAAAAATCCGGCGGTATCACTGTTTCTCACTTGAGATTCGGTAAAAAGCCGATTAAATCAACTTATCTTATAAACAAAGCTAACTTTGTTGCCTGCCACAATCCTTCTTATGTTGATAAATACGACATGGTTGAGGATATTGTTCCCGGCGGCACATTCCTTTTGAACTGTGCGTGGGATGTTGATGAGCTTTCAAAGAGACTTCCCGGCAAAATGAAAAGATACATTGCCGAGAACAATATTGAATTCTATACAATAGACGCTATCGGCATTGCAAAGGAAATCGGTCTCGGAAACAAGACTTCAATTGTTTTGCAGTCTGCTTTCTTTAAGCTTGCAAATGTTATTCCTTTCGAACAGGCTACGGAATACATGAAAGCCGCTGTTGTTAAGAAATTCAGCAAAAAAGGCGAAAAGATAGTTAACATGAATCATGAAGCTATCACAAAGGGCGCAGAAAACATTCACAAGATCGATGTGCCCGCGGATTGGAAGAACGCCGCTGATGAGCCCGAAGCCGAGAAAGATGTTCCGGCATTTATTAAAGATATTCTTGAGCCCTGTAACGCTCAGCGCGGAGACAAAATACCCGTTTCCAAGTTCATGAACATGATAGACGGTCACCTTCCCCAGGGTATGGCAGCATATGAAAAGAGAGGTATTGCGGTTGATGTTCCCGAGTGGATACCCGAAAACTGTATTCAGTGTAACCAGTGTTCTCTTGTATGTCCTCACGCTGCGATCCGTCCCGTTGTTCTGGACGAAAACGAAGCGGCAAACGCGCCCGAAGGCATGAAATACAAAAAAATGAACGGCAAGGGCATGGACAAGTACCTTTTCGGTATTACTGTAAGCGTTCTCGACTGCTCCGGTTGCGGCAACTGCGCAAAGGTTTGTCCCGCAAAGGAGTCTGCTCTTGTTATGAAGCCTATAGATACGCAGAGAGCCGAACAGCCCTGCTTTGATTATTCGGTAAGCAGAGTTGCTCCGAAAGAGGATGTACTGGCTCAGCCGCTTAACGTTAAGACAAGTCAGTTCCACCAGCCTCTTCTTGAATTCTCCGGCGCTTGCGCAGGCTGCGGCGAAACGCCCTACGCTAAGCTTATAACACAGATTTGCGGAAGCCGTGCTTATATTTCAAACGCTACAGGCTGTTCGTCAATCTGGGGCGGCAGCGCACCCTCGACGCCTTATACAACCGACCATAACGGTCACGGTCCCGCTTGGGCAAACTCCCTCTTTGAGGATAACGCAGAGCACGGTCTCGGTATGGCAATAGCCGCAAAGCAGCTTCGCGCACGTCTTGCCGAAAAGCTTGAAACGGTTGAAAAGCCCGAGGTTAAAGAAGCTGTTGATGCTTGGAAGGCAACATATGAGGACGGTGCAGCAAACCAGAAGGCAACGGCTGACCTTGTTGCGGCTTTGGAGGCTTGTGACTGCGACACGGCTAAAGAAGTTCTGAAAATGAAGGAATTCCTCTCCAAGAAATCCACATGGATATTCGGCGGCGACGGCTGGGCTTATGATATCGGCTTTGGCGGTCTTGACCATGTTCTGGCTTCCGGTGAGGATGTAAACGTTATGGTATTCGATACCGAGGTTTACTCAAACACCGGCGGACAGGCTTCGAAAGCCACTCCTACCGGTGCGGTTGCACAGTTTGCGGCAGGCGGTAAGCCCATCAAAAAGAAGAATCTTGCCGAAATTGCAATGTCCTACGGATATATATACGTGGCTCAGGTAGCTCTCGGTTACGATATGGCTCAGACCGTAAAGGCAATAAAAGAAGCTGAAAGCTATAACGGTCCTTCTCTCATCATCGGCTATGCTCCCTGCATCAACCATGGTATCAGGGGCGGCATGACAGACACTCAGAAGGTTATAAAGAATGCCGTTTTGGCAGGCTACTGGCACACATTCAGATTTGATCCGAGAAATGTTTGTGAGGGCAAAAATCCCTTTATGATGGATTCAAAAGAACCTACGGCTTCCTACAACGACTTTATCATGAATGAAGTCCGTTACAGCTCGCTGGCTCGTAAATTCCCCGAAAAGGCTCATGAGCTCTTTGCAAAAGCCGAAAAACAGGCTAAAGAGAAATACGAGCATCTGACAAAATACGGAAAGCTTTTTGAATAATACAGAACTTACGACAATGGGGCTGTTTAACATCCCCATTGTTTTTTTGTTGTAATTGACTTTAGCTCATCATTATGATAAAATTTTTATATAAACGACACTCTTTCCAAAGGAGATTCGATTCAAATGAAATTTATTCATATTTCAGATTTACACATAGGAAAAAAGCTTAACGAATTTTCGCTTGCCGAGGATCAGCGGCATATTCTCGGAGAAATCTTGAAAATTGCCGATGCGGAAAGACCCGACTGCGTATTTATAGCCGGAGATATATATGATAAATCCATGCCATCCGGTGAAGCCGTGGAGATGTTTGATGCTTTTTTGTATGAGCTGACATTATTAAATACAAATATTTTTATAATAAGCGGAAATCATGACAGCCCCGAGCGCATCGCCTTCGGAGCGCGTCTGATGCAAAGCAGCCGTGTGTTTATTGCTCCTGTGTATGACGGCACAGTTTATAAGCATTCCCTGAAAGACGACTTCGGTTTGATAAACATCTATCTTCTGCCGTTTGTAACGCCGCGGCAGGTACGCAGATTCTATGATGCCGAAACAGAATCATACAACGACGCGGTAAAAACGGCAATTTCGGAGATTCCCGACGATGAATCCGAACGGAATGTCATATTAACGCATCAATTTGTTACAGGCGCTGTTCAAAGCGATTCGGAGGATATCTCCGTAGGCGGTACGGATAATATCGACGCGTCGCTTTTTGATAAATTTGATTATGTTGCTCTCGGGCACATTCACAGACCGCAAAGCGTTTTGCGCGATACCGTACGCTACTGCGGCACACCGCTTAAATATTCTTTTTCTGAGGCGTCTCACCAAAAAAGTGTAACTCTCGGCCTAATGAACGAAAAGGGGAACATTGCGCTTTCGTATATTCCTCTTACGCCGCTTCATGATATGCGCGAAATACGGGGCACATATGAAGAAGTTACGGATAAACGTAATTACGGCGATTTGCCGACAGATGACTACATACATATTACTTTAACAGATGAATTTGATGTGCCCGATGCTCTTTTCAAACTGCGCACAATATATCCCAATCTTATGAAGCTCGACTATGACAATAAGCGCACACAATCTTCCGGCGAGTTAACTTTGGACGATACTGTGGAGCGCCGTTCTCCGCTGCAGATATTTTGTGATTTTTATAAACAGCGTATGGGTAATGACATGAACGACACGCAAAGAAACTTTTGTGAAAAAATCATGACGGAAATATGGGAGGATGAAAAATGAGACCCGTAAAACTCAGAATTTCGGCATTCGGTCCGTACGCCGATGAAACAGTTATAAATATGGACAACCTCGGAAATAGCGGGCTTTATCTCATATGTGGAGATACCGGAGCCGGTAAAACAACAATATTTGACGCCATTGCCTTTGCCCTCTACGGCACCGCAAGCGGTGACAACAGAAAACCCGAAATGCTCCGCTCCAAATATGCCTCGCCCTCTGTTGCGACTGAAGTTGAGCTTGATTTTTTATATGACGGAAAAAACTATAATATAATAAGAAATCCCGAATATATCCGTCCCGCAAAAAAAGGCTCGGGTGAAACGGTTCAAAAAGCTTCCGTCTGTCTGACGCTCCCTGACGGCAAACAAATAACGCGTCTCAAGGAAGCAGATGAAGCAATAAAAGAAATAATAGGTGTTAACAGAGACCAGTTTATGAGAATATCCATGCTGGCTCAGGGCGATTTTATGAAACTGCTCTTTGCGGACACACGTCAAAGACAGGAAATTTTCCGCGAAATATTTAAGACAGAGCCATATAAAAGCTTTGCGGCACGCCTCTCTTTGGAGGAACGCGCCCTGCGCGATAAATATAACGAAATAGGTCTTCTGGCATCTCAGCAGATTTCGGCAATAAAAACACCTTTCGGAGAACAGGCGGAGGAAATACCGCTCAGCGAAGCCGCAAAGCAGCTTGAAAAATTTATAAGCACCGATAAAGCCGAATTTGAAAAACTGCACACAGATTCCGAAAAGAATGATTTAGATCTTTCGGAAATCAATAAACTTTTCGGCTATTCCGAAAAACTTCTCTCAGACAGACAAAGCTTTGACAAATCCGAAAAAAAGAAAAACGAGCTTTCGGAAAAGCTTAATTTGCTTCGCCTAAAACGCGATGAGTTTAATTTGGATGTCAACAAAAAACGCAAAGACGAAATTGCAAAACTTGTCTCAGAATCATCGGGCTACGATGAGCAGAAGGAACTTTCCGAAAAGCTTTCATCTCTGTCAGAATCCATTACCTCTGTATCAAAGCAGATTAAAGATACAACGGACAGTTTGAATTTTTCGGAAAATTTATTAAAGCGCTTAAAAGAAGAACGTCTGGCTCTCGAAAACTCCGATATTGATTTTCAGAAAATCATATCCGAAAAAGAAAATACCGAAAATAAAAAAGCTAAACTTTCCGATATTCTTGAAAAAAGCCGCGAATTTAAAAAACTATCGGAACTTCTTGAAAAAAAACAAAAGAAATATTTATCATTAAATGATGAGTATGAAAGATTACTTCATGAATACAGCGTTTTAAACCGAATATACCTTGATGAACAAGCCGGAATACTTGCTCAAACGCTCAAAAAAGGGGCTCCGTGTCCGGTTTGCGGTTCATTGGAGCACCCCTCCCCTGCTCATCCCGTAACCGGCGCTCCGACACGTGAAATGCTTCGTGCCGCAAAAGAAAAATCAGATAATGCTCTGTCATTATGTAGCAAAAAAAGTCTTGAAGCAGCGGAAATAAACGGCAGCATTTCACGCTTAAAAGATTTTTTAGACGGCAAAATTCCGTTCGGCGGTGAAAAAGAGCTTGAATGTAATATAAATAATGCTAAGCTGCTAATCACCGAACTTTCAAAAAAAGCCGATGAAGCTAAAAAACAAACGGAAAACCGAAAAAATACAGACAAAAAAATCTCACTGACCGAAGAACAGCTGCGTACTCTCCGCGAAGAGCTGATTGCTATGCAAAACGAACACGCGGCTTTAAATTCAGCGTATTCTGAAACAGCATCATCATTAAAAAGGCTCTCTGAACGTCTTTCATTTGACTCTTATGATAAAATGCACGGGCATCTTACAAAACTTCGGAAAAAAGCTGAAGATTTTGACACTGAATTTCAAAGTGTATCGGAGGAATATGCAGAATGCGATAAGGCATACGCGGCATATTCAGCACGTTCAAAAGATCTGAAAGCACAAATAGAAGAAGCCGAAAAAGCCATTCCCGAAAATATAGCGGAACAAAAAATAAAACTTGAAGAAAACAAAAAGCTTCTTGATGAAAAAACACGTCTCATATATACGCGTATTTCATCAAATACCGCAATTTTAAAAACACTGACCGAAAAAACAAAAGAACTTGAAGAAACCGAAAAACAGCTTGCCATGATAGCTGCACTTGCGGACGCCGCAAACGGAAAAGTTTCCGGTAAAGACAAGCTTATGCTTGAAACATATGTTCAGGCACGCTGTTTCGAGCGGATAATACGCCGCGCAAACATACGCCTTATGGCTATGACAGACGGTCGCTATGAGCTTCTTCGCGCCGAAAATGCAGAAAACCGTATGTCACAAAGCGGTCTTGACCTGAGCGTCACCGATCATTACAACGGTTCGCAAAGAAGCGTAAAAACTCTCTCCGGCGGCGAATCATTTATGGCATCTCTTTCTCTTGCACTGGGCCTTTCCGAGGAAATTCAATCTGAGGCCGGAGGAATACATCTTGACACGATGTTTGTTGACGAGGGTTTCGGATCGTTAGATGAAGATTCTCTTTTACTTGCGGTAAACGCCCTAAAATCACTTGCCGGAAACGGAAGGCTTATAGGTATAATATCGCATGTTGCGGAGCTTGCTGAAAAAATAGATAAAAAAATCTGCGTCAGATCATCTAAAAACGGCGGCAGCTTTGTAGAAATTTCCACTTGACAAATACATTTCACGGTGCTATAATTATAAAAGAAGTTAAAGTTCTTTTATAATCGAGGTGCATCGGCTTGAAAAAATTAAGCGAAGAAAAGCTTTGCAAAATGGAAAATTATATAGTTGACTATATACGCGAAAACGGCGGAATTTCCCCGTCTTTCGGCGAAATCACGCAGTATATGGAAATGAACAACTCTGTGGGATATCGTTATCTTTTGGCACTGCGTGACAGGGGTGTTATAGAATACGAAGGCAGAGACACGCTGCGCATTAAAAATCAGGACCTTTATAAAGCGCACTCACTCCCCGTCCCGATATACGGCTCTATCGCCTGCGGAGAACCTTTTGACTCGCGGCAGGAGCCCTCGGGTTATCTTCCGATTGCCGAAGAATGGATAGACGGCGAATGTTTTCTTCTTCATACCATGGGGGATTCCATGGTTGACATAGGCATAGAAGAAGGCGATCTTGTCCTGGTAAAAAGAACCTCCGAAGCACGCGACGGTCAGGTTATTGCCGTTTTAACGGAGGACGGCACAACTTTAAAGCGCTTTAAAAAAGATAAAAACGGTATTCCGTATCTTCTTGCCGAAAACAGCGATTATCCGCCGGAAAGGCGCGAGCTGCGCCCCGAAAATATAATCGTTCAGGGAATCGCTCTTAAAATCATAAAAGATGTTCGCCATGAATCATTTCGGGGAGTGTGAAAGTCCTATGTATCTTTGCATAGATCTTAAAAGCTTTTACGCTTCCGTAGAAGCGGTGGAGCGCGGGCTTGACCCTTTCAAGGCTCCTCTGGTTGTGGCGGACGCTTCCCGCGGCGGCGGCGCAATATGTCTTTCCATAACTCCGGCTCTTAAAGCACTTGGCGTAAGAAACAGATGCAGGCTTTTTGAAATACCCGATAATATAGAATATATAGCCGCAAAGCCGCGGATGAAAAAATACATGGAATACTCTGCCGATATCTATTCCGAATATTTAAAATATATAAGCCCCGAGGATATTTACGTATATTCCATTGACGAATGCTTTTTTAATATCACGCCGTATTTTTCAATGTACGGAAACGATGTTTTCAAAATTACACATATGCTTCGGAATGCGGTTTTTAAACGCAAGGGAATTTTTGCTACTGCCGGAATAGGAACAAATATGTTTTTGGCTAAAGTTGCACTTGACGTCACCGCAAAAAAGTCAAAAAGCGGCATAGGGTATCTTGACGAAGAGTTATTTAAAAAAGAAATTTGGCATCACAGACCCATAACGGATATCTGGAATATCGGTCCGGGTGTTGCAAAACGTCTTGCCAAGTATAAAATCTTTGATCTTTACGGTGTGGCTCATTTTGACGCGGAAATCTTAAAACGCGAATTCGGCGTGAATGCGAAATATCTTATAGACCATGCCAACGGAGCGGAACCGTGCACAATTGAGGATATACGCTCATATGTGCCACACAGCACATCGGTTTCAAACAGCCAGATTCTTTTTGAAGATTACAACACCGATGACGCGCTTTTGGTTCTTAAAGAAATGGTGGATTCTCTCTCTCTTGAACTTACCGAAAGGCAGTCTGCAACCGATTCCGTATTCCTCCGCATATGTTACTCCAAAGACGTTGTAAAATCCACGGGCGGCTCGGTAAAGCTTCCGAAAAGAACAGCGTCCGGAAAATTTCTTGTTAAATTTTTCTCAGACTACTATGAGAAAACCGTACGCCGCGGATACCCGATACGCAAAATAAGCATAGGCTTTTCAAATTTAGAACCGTGCTGTGAGAGAAACACTGACATTTTCGGCGACTATAAGTTTGAGGAACGCGAGCATAAAAAGCAGCTTGCCGTGCTTAATATAAAAACGCGTTACGGAAAAAACTCTATTTTAAAAGCCATGAATCTTGAAAAGCGGGCAACCGCAATAATGAGAAATACACTTGTGGGAGGTCATAACGGTGAGTGACAGAGCTGTACAATTCGGCGCGTTTGCTGCGCTGACGGGTTATTACGATATAATAGAAAAACGAAACGAAATTATTCCGCGCCGCCGCGAACTTTCGGAAGATATGGCGGAAAAAATTTCACATATAAACAGAGGCAGCGAAATCTCCGTGTGCCATTTCACTGAAAACGGATATGTTTCCGCTGCCGGAATCGTATCGGATATAAATTTTGAAAAAAGGTTTATGATTATAGATGACAAAAAGATTTTGTTTGATGACATATATGAGATAAACTGAATCGCATCTTATAATTATGTAAGCGAAACTTTGAAAAGCCGTATACACTATGCAAGTCCGCAGATTTTTTGTTTATCCGTAATTTTTATTGTTTTTATCGTAAAAAGCCGATTAATTTATCCGCGGACAACTCTTTTTAAAAGTCAAAATTGCTCATGAACTTTTGAAGCAAGTTGTCTGTCGGGCAAAATTCGTGAACACCCTCAAATATATCCAGATACGCCCATCTCTCGTAGTCGGGACAAAGTCTTTTAAGGCGTTCAAATTCCGATATGCTGCCCTTGTAATCAAACATTTCATCCTGCTTTCCCATTGCAAGATATATTTTCCGCGGACGAACAAGCGCTGCAATCTCGGCATCAAAAAAAGCCGTTGCCGAATCTCTGTATACCCAGTCGGGACGAATCATCGAAGTGAAATTCCGAACCGTATCGGAAAACCTGTCGCAGAAGTAGCTGCACGAAAGCCCCGCTTTGATTCGCTTATCCAATGCGGATGTAAAAAGCGTAAACATTCCGCCGTACGAAAACCCCGCCATACCAATTTGCCGCCCGTTAACAAAGGGCTGCTCCTCAAAATAGTCAAGAGCTCTTGTCAGCGCGTAAACCTCGAGCGAGGTTACAGAGCCTCCGCACTGCTTTAAAATATTGTCAACATCCGTTCTGTTATACTCCGTGCCGCATTTTTCCACGTTCCACAACATCATCTGCGGTGCAAAAACGCTTGCGTCATACTTTAAAATACGCCCGGTCATGCCGTTATAAATCGCCGAACCGCTTTTAAGAAGCGAGCTGCATTC
>OLSB01002800.1_pt1 | contig 13684 bp, 9 predicted proteins | sample 1672071 | NCBI WGS metagenome assembly OLSB01 (sample SAMEA3136642, study PRJEB25190) | human gut metagenome | biome: human gut; feature: human-associated habitat; material: faeces | place: Austria | collected 2013 | reverse complement strand
CGGGGCTCTTCATTTCCTCGCAGGCGGTCAGGACTGCCTTGGTCCACTCCAGATTGTTGATGTTGAACTGGGGCACACCATAGTGGCCATCGCGTGCCTTGATCAGCATTTCGGTTGCATTTACCAACATTATTCATTACCTCCGCAAAATCATTTTGGGGTGAAAAAGCCGTTTTGGATACAAGATTGCGCATCCTTTAACGAACCTAAGGGTAGTATACCCCAATTACAGGATAAAATCAAGGCGGTTCCCGCGGCGTTTTCAACACAAATTCACATTGGGCATTTTGATGTTGGAGATTCTGGCAAAAACCACTGGATCTCCCTTCAAAAAATTGTCATAATTCCGACTTGAATTTTACAAAAAGTACGGCGGAAAGTTTGCGTGTCGAACCCGGATGGTTAAAAACTCGGTGGAAACTGTGGAATTCCACCCGGAAAGTGGGCGTACAAACTTGATTTTTGAACATTTTCCACCGTGTTTTCAACATGTGGAAAAAATTGAGCCGAATTACCGATTGTATAGCCTGCTGAATGTGGAAAACTTTTGCCTTCGGCAAACATTGCGAAGAATGCCGGGGTATGCTATACTTTAGAATGTATCAGTGTCAAAATATAGTAAAACTGAAACAGAACGAAACCATGGCGCGGCTCAAACGGCCCGCCTTGCCATAGAATGGAAGGAGAACACATCAATGGACGAACAGAAAATGCCGCGCCGCCCCCGCCGCAGCAGCACGGAGGAGCAGCCCAAGAATGAGAGCCTGGTCTACGGCAAAAACCCCGTGACCGAGCTGCTCAAGAGCGGTTCCGGCGTGGATACCGTGCTGATCGCGGAGGGCATGGCCCCCGCCGTGGCAGCTTACTATACCGCCATGGCCAAGGAGGCCGGGGCCACGGTCAAGCGGGTGCATCCCAACAAGCTGCGCCTGATGACCGGCACCGAGAGCCATCAGGGCGTGGCTGCCTTTGCCAGCGAGATCGAATATGTGACCGTGGAGGACCTGCTGAACGTTGCCAGAGAGAAGGGGGAGCCCCCTTTCCTGGTGCTGAGTGACGGCATCGAGGACCCCCATAATCTTGGCGCGGTGATGCGCTCTGCTCTGCTGTGCGGAGCCCACGGCATCGTCATCCCCAAGCGGGGCGGCGCATCCGTGACCCCCACCGTTATCAAGTCCAGCGCCGGTGCGGCCGAGCGCCTGCCTGTGGCCCGCGTGGCCAACATCGGCGAGACCATCCGCCGCCTGAAGGATCAGGGGGTGTTCGTCTACTGTGCCGATATGGACGGCGTGCCCCTGCGCAAGAACAACCTGACCGGCCCCATCGCACTGGTGCTGGGCAGCGAGGGCAGCGGTGTATCCCAGCTGGTGAAAAAGCTCTGCGATGGTGTGGTGCGGCTGGATATGGCCGCTCAGGGCACCGGTGTGGACAGCTTCAATGTCTCGGTGGCAGCTGGCATCATCCTGTACGAGATCCAGAGCCAGCGCGCCGCAGAGTAAGAAACAGCGGCCAGACCGCCGTGACCAGAACAGGGAGGGACTAGGATGCCAAAGGATGATAAGCGCAAAGAGCTGACACAGGAAGAGATCGATGCGCAGAACGAGAAGTTCCGCACGTTTTTCAGCACCAGCGTGGCACAGGTGCCCGAAGAGATGAAGCGCCGCGATGAGGAAAAGGAGAATACCGGCAGCCTGCTGGGCAAGCTCTTTCACCGTGAAAAGGACAAAGAGGAGCCAGCCGCCGCCCCGGTCGTGCAGAATGAGCTGCCGCCCACGGGTGAGATCGTGCTGGGCCATGAGGAAGAAGCCGAGGCCGGCCTGGAGCTGGCATTGGAGCCCGGAGAGCTGGAGGAAGCAGAGCCTGTGGCTCTGCCCACCGCACCGGAAGCCCCCGCAGCGCCGAAGCCGGAACCCCGGCCCGCACCCCAGCCCGAGAAAAAGCCGGAGCCGCCCCGCCGCCAGGAACCCCTGACCCCGCAGGAGCAGCAGGAGGATGCAGAGATGGCCGAACTCAAGGCCATGCTCTATGGCACCCCCAAGCCCGCCCCGGTGGAGGAAATGCAGGATGCCCCCGAAGAGGTGCTGGCCGTGGAGCCGGAAGCTCCCGCAGCGCCTGAGGGCCCGGCCATCCCCATGGTGTTTGCCGAGGATCAGTCGGTAAAGCAGGCGAAGTCTGCCCCGGAAGCCGCGCCAGAGGTTGAGCCGGAACCGGAAACGGCTTTCCAGTTCTTTGGCAAGGGCGCGGACGAGAACGAGCCGCAGGCCCCTACCCGCACCGAGGCCCCCAGCAAGGACGACAGCATGAGCCTGCCGCTGATGGGGCTGGAAGAGGACGAAGCACCCGCCCGGCCTGCCGCACCGGCAGAGGAGGCCCCGGCCCAGCCTGCTGAGGAAGCGGCCCCTGCCGCGCCGGAGGCTGAGGAGAAGCCTGAAGAGGAAGCCGAGCCGGAAACGCCCGAGCAGGTGGGGGAGAAGCTCCGCCGGATGGGCGCGGAGCTGACACTGCGGTGTGTGCTGGAGGGCATCCTTGCCGTGGTACTGCTCCACTTTGGCCTTGTTGCCGAGGGGCTGCTGGCCCCTGTGGCCTCCCTTGACCCCGTGATCGCCCCGGCGGCGTTCTATGCCGCCAACCTGCTCTTTCTGGCCGGTGCGCTGGCTGTGGGCTGGCCTGTCCTGCGGGATGGCCTGCAGGGCCTCAAGGGCCGCCCCAGTGCAGACACCATGCCGGCGCTGGCCGCTTGCGGTGCGCTGGTGCAGGCTGCGGTCGCCCTGCTCAACGCCCAGAGCTATCAGAACTCCAGCTGGACGCTGCTTTCCGGCGTGGCCGCACTGGGCCTGCTCCTGGCCCTGCTGGGCAGCCGTGTCCTGCTGACTGCCGTCAGAAACGGCTACGACCTCGCCGCTCGATCCCCCGAGGGGCTGCAGGGCGCATTCCGTGTCCGGGATAAGGACTTGATTCGGGTGCTGGCCCGGAGCCTGGATCAGAAAGACCCCTGGGTGCTGCTCAGCCGCCCTGTCCAGTGGGACGAGGCGCTGGTGGAGCAGAGCTTCGGGGAGCGCGCCAGTGAGCGCCGCGCCCGCAAGACAGCCCTGATCCTGCTGGGTGCCGCCGTGCTCAGCGGGCTGGTGTTCCTGCTGTTTGGCGGCGGGCCCAACGGCATGGCCGCAGCCCTGACCTCCATGCTCTGCATGGGGGCACCGCTGTCCTCCACCCTGGTTGCGGGCATCGCGTCTCTGCGTCTGCAAAAGACCGCTGCCGCCGCCGGTGCCGTGGTGCCCGGCTGGGCCGCCATTGAGGAGCTGGGCGGTGTGGACACCGTGCAGGTGGATGCCGACGAGCTCTTTACCGCCGACAGCGTGAATCTGGAGGACATCCGCATCTTCAAGGGCGGCCGCATCGACCGTGCCATCCTCTATGCGGCCAGTATCCTCAACCACAGCTGCGAGACCCTGCGGGGTCTGTTCCGCCAGATCATCGAGGACCGCACCGAGATCCTGTACCCTGTGAAGGACTTGGAGGTCCACCACGGCCTTGGCTTTGCCGCCTGGTGCGATAACAACCGGGTGCTCATCGGCAACCGGCTGTACATGGAGCGGGAGGGGGTGCCTCTGCCTGAGCAGGAGTACGAGGATGAGCACTCCCAAAACGGCGCGCTGCAGATCCTGTATCTGGCTGTTTCCGGAAGTCTGCACGCCATGTTCATGCTCCACTATGTGGGCGGCCGCAACGCCGCCCGCGGTCTGGAGGTGCTGCAGCGGGAGAACATCCGCCTGCTGGTCACCTGTGAGGACCCCAGCCTGACGGCCCGCCACATCACCGAGGCTTACCATCTGCCTGAGGGGATGATCACCCTGTTGGATCAGGAGCAGTGCAGCGCGCTGACCCCTGCCCAGCCGGACGAGACTGCCCGCTGCTGTATGCTGCATGATAAGGGCTTTGCCAGCCTGATCGGCGGCCTGCGCGCGGCGGAAAAGGCCCAGAACGCCGAGACGAGCGCCACCACGGTGCAGATGGTCTCGGTCTGGTTCTCGGTGGTCATCGGTGTTCTGCTGACCTACGCGGGCAGCATCGGCACCCTGTCGGTGGCCGCTGTCCTGATGTATCAGGCGGCATGGAGCGCTTTGAGCATTGCGGTCTGCGCCCTGAAACAGCACAACTGAAAATAATTCATAAAATGAAATCGTACAAAAAGAAGCGGCTGTCGTGTCAGCCGCTTCTTTTTGTTGCAATTGCGGACAAAGTGTGTCATACTTCTACCCAGAGTTTACGGAAAGAGAGGGGAGCCCGCTATGTCATACCGTGCCGCGATCTGTGATGACAGCACGACCGATGCTGAATTTGTGGGGAGCATTCTGCACCAGTGGGCCGCAGAGCGTGGCATTGAGGTGGAGAGTGAGCGCTTTGCCTCGGCGGATGCCTTTCTTTTTCGCTACGCAGAGGACAAAAGCTTTGACCTATTACTTCTGGACGTGGAAATGCCGGGCACGGACGGTGTGACGCTGGCCAAAACGGTGCGGCAGGAGAATGAAGCCGTGCAGATCGTGTTCATCACCGGCTACTCCGATTACATTGCCGAGGGCTATGACGTGGCCGCCCTCCACTACCTGGTGAAGCCGGTCAGCCGCGAAAAGCTCTTTGCTGTTCTCGACCGTGCCTGGGAAAAGCACCGCCGCAACGCCCGGTGCCTGAACCTGGAGCTTTCCGGCGAGCTGGTGCGCCTGCCGCTGTATGAGGTGCGGTATCTGGACGTGCACCAGAATTACGTCACGGTTCATGCCAGGCAGGATTACACCGTCAAGCGGACGCTTGGTGAGTTCGAGGCCCAGCTGGACGAAGGCTTCCTCCGGGTGGGGCGGGGGATGATCCTGAACCTGAAACAGATCCGCCGTGTGACCAAAAAGGAAGTCGTGCTGGCCGATGGTACCGCCCTCCCATTGCCCCGGGGTGCCTATGAGCCCCTGAACCGGGCAATCATTGAGAGGACTTAATGATGAAACTTAAATTCTTTTCAAAGCTCCTCGATAAACGCATCGCCGCTTACCAGCGGGAGCTCATCGAGACCCACTACAAAGAGGTGGACAACATGTACCGCCAGATGCGGGGATGGCGGCACGATTACCGGGGACACATCCAGACCATGAAGGTGCTGGCGGCACAGGGGGATATGGACGGCATCAAAGCCTACCTGGATGCATTGGATACCGACCTGAACACTGTTGATCTGGCTGTAAAAACCGGCAACGCCATGGCTGATGCCATCATCAACAGCAAGATCTCCCTTGCCAAGAGCCGAAATATCCCGGTGCAGATCGATGCCCATATCCCGGTCAAACTGAAAATGAGTGAGCTTGACCTCTGCTGCATCCTGGGCAACCTTTTTGATAACGCCATGGATGCCAGTGCGGAGCTGCCCGAGGAGGAGCGGCTCATCCGGGTATATATGGATATGAAGGGCACACAGCTCTATATCTCCTTCACCAATTTCACGGCAACTAAAAAGCAGAAAAAGCTTGCGGGCCGTTTTGTCACCACCAAGGGCGAGGGCCACGGCTTCGGGCTGGTGCGCATTGATGCCATCGTGGAAAAGCTGGATGGCTACCTCAGCCGCAACAGCGAGGATGGGGCATTCACGACGGAGATATTGATTCCACAGGTGTAAACCTCTCAGGCGCTCCGCGCCAGCTCCCCTGATTGGGGAGCCAAGTTCACGCTGCTACTGGCTTGCCTCTCCTACTAGGAGAGGTGGCAATGCGAAGCATTGACGGAGAGGTTCCTGCAATTCATCCCCCAAATCAGGCGTTTCGTCCCCGGAATGTGTCGGGGGCGATTTTTTGTGTTAGGATCATTGCCAGACAAGTGAAAGGGGATTCCAAAATGGGAAAGAACGAGAAAACCAAAAAGCCAAAGCCCAAATACAATGTCTGGCAGAACACTGCCTACATGCTCTCGGTGGCCTGGGACACCCGACGGAGCGTGCCGCTGCTGGTGGTGCTGCTGGCCGTCTGCACGGCAGGCAAGACCACTGCCGAAATGCTCATCAGCCCGGCGGTGCTGGGCAAACTGGAAAGCGGCGCGCCGCTGGGCCAGCTGCTGGGTGCCATCGGCGGGTTCACCATCCTGCTGTTTGCCCTGACCGCGCTGTGCTACTACATCGACCACCTCACCATGTTTGGCCGGTGCGGCGTGCGGCTGGAGCTGCTGAAGCGCATCAACACCAAGCGCACCCGCACGGCCTATGCCAACCTGCTGGATGAAGCCTTCCGTCTGATGTACCAGAAGGGCCACGATGCCTGTATGAACAACCGTGCTTCCGGCGAGGCTTTCTGGAAAAGCTGGACGGATATCATGACAAATCTCATCGGCTTCGGGGTGTATCTGGCTCTGCTGTCCGGGCTGAACCCCTGGCTCTGTGTCCTGACGGCCCTGACCGCTGTGGTGAGCTATTTTTCCACCAGGAATATCAACGAGTGGGGCTACCGCCACCGGGAGGAGGGGGCAAAGATCACCCGGAGCCTGCATTACCTGCGCAACACCGCCGAGGGACGCGAGTTCGGCAAGGATATCCGCATCTTCGGCCTGCGGCAGTGGCTCACTGACCTGTACGATTCTGCTTTGCGGCTCAACTATGCCTTTCTCGAAAAGCGGGAGCGCGCCTACCTGACCGCCAACCTCATCGACCTGGCCCTGCTGCTGGTGCGCAACGGTGCGGCCTATGCTTATCTGCTCTGGCTCACCGTGACCAGGGGCCTGCCGGTGTCGGAATTCCTGCTCTACTTCGGTGCAGCCTCCGGCTTTGCCCAGTGGGTCACAGGCCTGATGGAGCAGTTTGCCCTCCTGCGCAAGCAGAGCCTGGACATCTCCACCATCCGGGAGTTCCTCGAGCTGCCGGAACCCTTCCGGTTTGAGGAGGGCATCCCGCTGGAAAAGCGGCTGGATATGCCCTATGAGCTGCAGCTGGAGGATGTGAGCTACCGCTACCCCGGTGCGGAGAAAAACACCATCGCCCACATGAGCCTGACACTGCACCCCGGCGAGAACCTGGCCATCGTGGGCTTGAATGGCGCTGGCAAGACGACACTGGTCAAGCTGATCTGCGGCTTCCTTGACCCCACCGGGGGGCGTGTTCTGCTGAACGGGCAGGATATCCGGCAGTATAACCGCCGGGATTACTACAAGCTGTTTGAAGCGGTCTTTCAGGATTTCAGCGTGCTCTCCTGCACGGTGGCCGAGAATGTGGCCCAGGCCATGGACGGCATCGACGAGGAAAAGGTGCGGTACTGTCTTGACCAGGCAGGGCTGACGGAAAAAATCACATCCCTCCCGGCGGGTATCAAGACCCATGTGGGCCGGGATGTCTATCTGGACGGCGTGGAGTTCTCCGGCGGCCAGACCCAGCGCCTGATGCTGGCCCGTGCCCTGTATAAAGACGCGCCTATTCTTGTGCTGGATGAGCCCACTGCCGCCCTTGACCCCATCGCCGAGGATGATATCTACCAGAAGTACAACGAGATGACCCGGGGCCGCACCAGCCTGTTCATCAGCCACCGACTGGCCTCCACCCGTTTCTGTGACCGCATTCTCTTCCTTGAAAACGGCCGTGTGGCCGAGGAGGGGACCCACGACCAGCTGATGGCCCAAAACGGCGGCTATGCCAAGCTGTTTGCGGTGCAGAGCAAATATTACAAGGAGGGCAAGGCCGTATGAACGAAGAAAAAATGACCCTGAAGGAAAGCGTCCGGCTGACCCTGCGGGCCTGGTGCTTTTACTGGAAAAATACGCCCCGCTTTGTGCTGTCCACCGTGCTGTGGGCACTGGCGGATGCCGTCAGCCCCTATGCCGTGGTCTGGTTCTCGGCCCGGCTGGTGGCTGAGCTGTCGGACGCGCGGGACCCGCAGGCCCTTGCCGTGGATGTGGCGTGGGTGCTGGGCGTGACCGCTCTGCTCACGCTGGTGCGGTCGGTCCTGCTCCACTGGAAGAGCGTGGAGCGGGAACAGCTGAACTGGCAGCTGGGCCATGACTGCTTTATGGAAAAGCAGATGTCCATGGATTATGCCGACGAGGACAGCCAGCAGGTCTACGACCTCTACAATTTCATCCAGCAGAGCGAAAGCTTCTGCAGCGGCGGCAATCCTAACGCTGTGGCGCTGCTGGACAGTGTATCCGCGGCGGTATTCCGTATTCTGGGCGGCGCGGTGCTGTCGGTGGGGCTGTTCACGGCCAGGGTGCCCGCTGGCCCGCTGACAGTATTTAACAGCCCGCTCTGTGTTCCGGCAGTGCTGGTGCTGATCCTAGCCGTGGCGTGGCTCTCGCCGGTGTGCGCTTCCAGCGCGGGCATCAGTAGCCCGGATATCGAGGAGGAGGGCCGCTGGGGCAACCGGCTCTGGGCCTTCCTCATGGGGGTATGTCGGGACGACAAAAAGGCGCTGGATGTGCGGATGTACGACCAGTTCGAGTTTTTGAAAGATCACGCCGCCGTCTCCATGCCTGCCTTTGAGCGGGCCCGCAAGGGGAAATTCGGCATCCTGAATGCCACGGGCAACGCCGTTTCGGCTCTGCTCATGGGTCTTGCCTACCTCTTTGTATGCCTGAAGGCCTACGGCGGGGCCTTTGGTCTGGGCGCTGTGACCCAGTATGTGGGCGCAGCCACCAACTTTTTTGTGGGCATCGGCGGGCTGTTCACCGCCGTGGGCGACTGCAGATTCAACGCCCCCTACCTGAAAACGCTCTATGACTATCTTGACCTGCCCAACAAGATGTACAAGGGTAGCCTGACCACCGAAAAGCGGAGCGACCGCCAGTATACCGTGGAGTTCCGGGATGTCTCGTTCCGGTACCCCGGCAGCGAGCAATATGCCCTGCGCCACCTGAGCATGACCTTCAAGGTGGGGGAGCGGCTGGCCGTGGTGGGCATGAACGGCAGCGGCAAGACGACCTTCATCAAGCTGCTCTGCCGCCTATACGACCCCACCGAGGGTGTCATCCTGCTCAACGGCATCGACATCCGTAAGTACCGCTACGATGAGTACATGGATATCTTCTCGGTGGTGTTCCAGGATTTCAAGCTGTTCGCCCTGCCGCTGGGCCAGAATGTTGCCACGGCCCAGCATTATGATGCCGCCCGTGCCGCCGACTGCCTGCAAAAAGCGGGCTTTTCCGACCGGTTGGCCCGGATGCCCAAGGGGCTGGACACCTGCCTTTATAAAGATTTGGACGAGGATGGCGTGACCATCTCGGGCGGCGAGGCCCAGAAGATCGCCATTGCCCGGGCCCTGTACAAGGATGCACCTTTCATCGTGCTGGATGAGCCTACCGCCGCCCTGGACCCGGTGGCTGAAGCGGAGATCTACGCAAAGTTCAACGAGATCGCGGGCGATAAGACTGCAATTTATATCAGCCACCGGCTGTCCTCCTGCAAGTTCTGTGATGAGATCGCCGTGTTCGACCACGGCGAGGTCGTCCAGCAGGGCACCCATGAGGAACTGCTGGGGGAGCCGGATGGAAAGTATTACGAACTGTGGAACGCCCAGGCACAGTATTACACCGAAGAAAGCGTGTGAACCTGGCCTCCCTATCAGGGGAGCTGTCACCGGAGGTGACTGAGCGATTTTTGGCCCTGATGTTCTGCACAAAAAAATCGGAAAAAATTGGAATTCCCGACGAAATCGGGTGCGAAAGCACAGCACTTTGGGCGAAAAACTTGACCCACATTGGCCGGACGTGTAAAATAAATCAGTAGTGAGAAAAATCATGGACGCGAAATTTTTCCATGTGTGCGGCATTCCTTTGATCCCATGGGATGAAACAAGGAGGGAAGTTCGACCCAATGAAATGGAAATTCCAAACCGCGGGGCGGCTTCTGGCCCTGCTGGCTCTGAGCGGGGCCCTGCTGGCTGCCCCTCTGCCCGCGCAGGCCGCGCCCGGTGTGCTGACAGGCCTGACCGGAACCGGCTCCAAGCTGGAACTGGAGCTGACCGAGATGGAGCTGGAGATCACCGATGATGACCCCCGCCCCAAGGGCTACCTGTACACCAGCGGACAGAGCGATTATTACTTCATCGTCTGGATGAGCAGCAACTCCAATGTTGCCACGGTGGATGGCGACGGCAAGGTGACGGGCCGCAATGCAGGCACTGCCATCATCACCGCCATCTCCGACCACGGCGAACGCGCCGCCTGCAAGGTGACCGTGACCCGCAAAAATGAAGAAGCAGCCAGAAAAAAGCCCACGCTGGATACCACCAGCCTGAGCCTTGTGCTGCAGTACAATGACCTGCACCCCGCCCACCAGCTCCAGCTGACCAACAGCGACCACTCCTTCCTCTATGTCTACCAGTGGATGAGCAGCAACCCTGAGGTTGCCACAGTCAGCGACAAGGGCCTTGTCACGGCTCAGGCAGCGGGCACCACCACCATCACGGCAATGGTCTCCAACGGCCAGGCTCTGCGGTGCAGCGTCACGGTGACTTCGGATATCGGCAAGGTGACCCTGAACAAGAGTGACCTGCTGCTCCGCACCGTGGGCACCCAGGAGCGTCTGACGGCCACCGTTGCGGTGGAAGGCGGCGGCAGTGTGCCCATTACATGGGTCAGCAGCAACCCCGGTGTCGTTACCGTGGATGCGGATGGCGTGGTGACCGCCATTGCCGATGGAGAAGCCAAGGTCACGGCTCTTTCGCCCGCCGGACGCTTTGATGTGTGCAGCGTTGTGGTGGGCATGGCGGCGGAGAAGTACGAATCTGAAGCCGACCTTGCCGACGAGCTCAAGCTCCCCGACCCCTACGTTGCCGTAAGGCTGAATAAACTGGCATAAAGAAAAAGCACCCGCCCATGGCTGTTTTTGACGGCTATGGGCGGTTTTTGCGTGTATGGAAACAGATGCGCTGGGAAAAACTTGCCGAAGAGGAATTTTTTGCAAAAAATATTTTGCGTTGCGTGTTGTGGTGTGCCTGACACATCCGGCCGCCTCCGGCAGGTGAAAAAGGACAAAATGGCCCGAACGTTGTTTAAGACAGGGGACGGATGCCCCACGGAGCGGCGAAATCTCTGCAAAAAAGGCGGCTGCCCGGCTTGGATGACACATTTAACAAAAATTTTACGTGAAGTGATTGAATTTGCAACTCTTGACAGAAGGCGGGACAAACCATTATCCTTTTATCAGAGGAAAGTATTTTATGTCGCCAGACGTTGGAATGCCTGGTGTACAAGTGTGTGTCAGGAGGGAAAGAATATGTCCAACTACCGGAACCGAATCGGGGAAGCCATTGCCTTTGCCCGGAACGTGGCGGGCAGATCTCAGCAGGAGCTTGCGGATATGCTGGGGCGGGACAAGCGCACCATTCAGAAATGGGAGCGGGGCGAGATCCGCATTGCGCTGGAGGATTTTCTGGATGTATTCGATACTCTGCACCTGCCGGTGGGGCCCTATGAAATGTGGATCCTGCATCCGGAACTCTTTCCGCGCGGCATGGAGGATATCAAGGGCTTCAGCACCGAAAAGAAGCGGAGGACACTGGCGGATTATTATCTGCATCAGGCTGCACCGCTGGAGATCGAGCAGGAGTATTACATCCTGTTCGGCGACCACGGCAGCAACAGCTGCGGCATCCGGCAGGAGCTGCTGGCCAACCTGCAGACTCCGCTCCGTGACCGCAAACGGATCGTGAACCAGATCATCGACAACTACTATGAGGCCCGGGCCATCGGACATCTGACCGACCCGGAGGGCCAGCAGCCAGTGATGCCCATTCTGGAAGCCTGCTACGATGCCAGTGCACGGAGCGTGAAAGCCAACGAGAACCGGTACAGCATCGGCAGCATCGAGAACTATCTGGACGATGCGGAGAAACCGGCAGAAGAGTGAACCGAACAGCAGACGGCCATGTGCAGCCGCCTGCTGTTTTTGCGTTCGGCTGCCTGCGGGAAAATATTGTGAAATTTGCGGATTCCTGCTATACTTATCCTATTGATGAAAAAGAAGGGTGAGATAAATGGCATACAACATGGGCGGTCGGCGCTTCCGGCCGGTGGGCAGCGGAAAAAAGCGGACTGCGCCGCAGTACGGGCCGGTGGGCACAGGCTGCCCGTTTGTGGAGGAGGCCGTGGCGCGGCTGTACCGGGAGCAGAACGAGGAACATTTCTGGAGCCTGATGAACGCCCTGAACTATGCGCTGGAATTGCAGACCAAGGTACTGGTGCCACTGGATGCGGCGGTGGACCCCCAGAGCGGAGCCGCCCCCTGGGCGCACCTGCCCATCCCGGAGGAGCGGGCCGAGGGCCTGCCGCCCTGGCTGCTCCACACCCGGAAAGAGCGGAACTATCTGCCGCTGTTCACCTCGGTAAAGAACGCCGAGGCGGAAAAGGCCAGCGCCACCCGCCCCATGGTGGAGCGCAGCCTGCGCAGCGCCATGGAGTATGCGCTGGAAACGGACGGCATCGATGGTGTGGTGCTGGACCCGTGGACAAGCTCTGCCACGCTGGATGTCTCCCTGCTCAGCGGGCTGCTGAGATCGGAGCGGGGGAGTGACAACCCCGGCGCTCAGGAGCTGGAAGCCGGGCACGCCGCCGCCCGGGCTGGGGATTGGCAGGAAGCGGCGGCACGCTACACTGCCGCCGCCGAGGCGGGCAGCGCCGAGGCGCTTTCTGCCCTGGGGGACTGCCTGTATTATGGCCGGGGTGCCCGGAAGAATAAGACCCAGGCCCGGCGGATGTGGAAAAAGGCCGCACAGGCCGGGGAGGTGCAGGCCATGATCGCCCTGGGGGATGACTGTGCTGCATCGGGCGGGGAGATGGCGGAGACCCTGCAATACTACCGCCGCGCCCAGAGCGCTGCCCGGGAGGTGCCGGACATCGCCTACACCCCGCAGGTCTGCCTGCGCCTTGCCCAGTACGAGACCCAGTACCTCTCCCGCAAAAAGGCGCTGCTGCAGGTGGCTGAAGCCGTGCAGGGCTTTCGGATCCTGCAGGCCGAGGGCGAAACGGATGCTGCCGACTGGCTGCGGGAGGCTGAACTGCTGACCGATCAGCTGCTGGCCGACGATAAAAACGCCTGAAACACAGTTTCTTTACATTTGTTCTAAGAAATCGTCATAGGAAACCGGTAAGATATTCAAGGAAATATTCTGTGCCGAAGAAAAGAGGACAAGCACTATGAGCAAAGTGATCGGAATCGACCTTGGTACCACCAACTCCTGCGTGGCGGTGGTGGAGGGCGGCAAGCCTGTGGTCATCACCAACGCCGAAGGCGAGCGCACCACCCCCAGCGTGGTGGCCTTTACCAAGGATGGCGAGCGTCTGGTGGGCGGCGCGGCAAAGCGCCAGATCGCCACAAACTCCGGCCGCACGGTGTCCAGCATCAAGCGGCACATGGGTTCTGATTACCGAGTGCATATCGATGGCAGAGACCTGACCCCGCAGGAGATCAGCGCCATGATCCTGACCAAGATCCGCCGCGATGCCGAGAGCTACCTGGGCGAGCCGGTGACCGAGGCCGTTATCACGGTGCCTGCCTATTTTGACGACAGCCAGCGCAAGGCCACTCAGGATGCGGGCCGCATTGCGGGCCTGAATGTTCTGCGCATCATCAACGAGCCCACCGCCGCCGCGGTGGCCTATGGCCTGGACAACGAAGCCCCCCAGAAGATCCTGGTCTACGATCTGGGTGGCGGCACCTTTGATGTTTCGATCA
>OLSB01002798.1_pt1 | contig 13698 bp, 9 predicted proteins | sample 1672071 | NCBI WGS metagenome assembly OLSB01 (sample SAMEA3136642, study PRJEB25190) | human gut metagenome | biome: human gut; feature: human-associated habitat; material: faeces | place: Austria | collected 2013 | reverse complement strand
GGTTCCGATCTTTGCAGCGGCCTCTGCGATCGGACCGTAGCCGTTCGGATACTGCTTCTTGAGCTTTTCGGATTTTCCGAGAAGCTGATATGTGCCTGCGCTTCCGTCGAGGTTTCCGGCATCCCATGCGTAGATCTCGAGACGCATTCCGTATGTATCGTAGAGATAACGGAAATAGTCGAGATTTATGAGGGTCTGAGCCTCGGTGGAGCCTTCGTTCGTGCTGTTTACCCATGAGAAATACTGCGGATGTGACGGGGTTCGCTCATCGGCGCCCGCGGTAAGCTTGTTTTTTTCTTCTACCATGTTTTTCTCCCGTATCTGAAGAATTTTGATGATTAAATGATATCATACGTTTGAGTGACAGTCAAGGAAAAAGTTGAAAATCTGCGGCGTATTTTGAAAATCAATTCCGCAGACGGGCCCTTTCTTCGGGGGTCGCCGGGCTTTGTACAATTTGATCGAAAAATCCGTTCGCGCCGTATCCGTATTGCATTCTGCGGTAAAATGTGATATAATTACTTAATAGATGAACACAGATACTGAAAACGGAGATATTCGATGGATCGGCAGAATCAACCAACCTCACCGCAGAGCGGAGAACACGCAAAACACGAAGAAAAAAACAAAGGCGGCACACTCGGAAGGCTTGTCGTTCCGATTGTCGTTTTCATAATAATCCTTGCGGCGGCACTTGCCGTGACAAAGTGTACCTCGGTCGGCGGCAGCGGAAACAGCGTTTCCGGGCAGACCCTTGACAGGAGCGCATCGGGCGGCGTCGGCGGCAATATCGAGGATACCGAATCGGACATGTACGCTTCGTACACACCCGACAGCAGGACAATCGGCAAGAACGATATTTCCTCGGATTACGCAATTCTCATTGATCTTGAAAACAATACGGTTCTCGCATCGAAAAAGGGTGACGAGAAAATGTATCCCGCCTCGATGACCAAAATGATGACTCTGATCGTCGCCGCCGAGCACGCTGAAAACCTCGACGATACCTTCGAAATGACGACCGCGATAACCGATCCGCTGTTCCTCGAGAACCGTTGCGGGATTTCTGAACGGCGAGCAGGTGACGCTGCGCGATCTGATGTACGGGCTCATACTTCCGTCGGGCGCGGACTGCGCGGTCGCCCTTGCCCTTTATACGGCGGGAAGTGAAGCGGCTTTCGCAGATATGATGAATGAAAAGGTGGCTGAGCTCGGACTGAAAAACACGCATTTTATGAATCCGACGGGACTTCACGACGAGAATCAGTACAGTACCTGCCACGAAATTGCGCTCATACTTGAGTACGCACTCAGGGACGATTTCATGCGGACCGTACTTTCCACATATAAATATACAACGGAAAAAACGCCGCAGCATCCCGACGGAATAACTCTTTATTCGACGATGCAGAGCCGAATGTACGGAAACGAGGCTCCCGGAATGTTCATTCTCGGCGGAAAGACCGGATATACCACCGAGGCGGGAACCTGCCTTGCCTCCTATGCCGTGAAATACGATAAGGATACGGAGAAAGAGGACGATCTCAAATCGAAAACGCCTGGCTATATATTTGTTTCCGCGCACGGCGGCAATGTTTGGGCGCCGATCTTTGATGCCATAAATATGTACGCTACGGTAGTTGATCCGAACGCGCTTGAAACGAAGCAGGTTTCGGCGAGATAGCATCGGGAAAAGTTTACATTTGAGACCGCACAATTAACAGAATCGTATTTACGCCGTAAAACTCGCGGTGTATCATTATATCGGTAAAGCGAAACGGCAGCCGACCTCGGTATCACCGCTTCGGCGGAGATCGCGCAGGTTCGGCGGGCTCATCCGTGCAGGTGAATTTCCGCGGCGCGTGACGAACGGGAGAGACGTACTTTCTCCGCACGTTCTTCAATCCGGCAGGGAATCTGTCCGGCAATATGCCGCACCTTGCATCACGGCTTTCGCCGTGTCCGCGAAAAAGTTCGCTGTATCGCTCAATTAATGAAAAGGATGCCTTTGAAATTCAAAGGCGGCGGTCATATTTATGAATATAATGAAGCTGATTGTTCCGAAGAGCATGACATCCTTTCTTGAGGAGGACTGTACGCTCAGACAGGGTCTCGAAAAGATGAGATATCACGGATATACGGCGATTCCCGTGCTGAATTCCGAAGGCGAGTATGTCGGTACGCTCTCCGAAGGGGATTTTCTTTGGAGCATGGTCGATCGGGACGATTTTTCCATGCGTGCGCAGGAGGATGTGAGAATCTCGGAGATTTTAAAACACGACGCTCTGCCGCCTCTTCGCATAGACGCCGGCATGGCGCAGAACCACGTTCTCTACCCGTGGGGCAATGGTGTGGAGTTTGCTCATAAAGGCGGCAGGCTCCAGGCCGTTGTAGGAGGTCCAGATCATGTCCCCGGACTTGACCATGGAGAGAGCCTGTTCCACACTGATTTTTTTCTTGCTGTATTCTTCACGATGCGGGTTCATTTTTTTACCTCCATTTGTGATTACTCTCTTTCGATATCGTTGAGACCCAAGAGTTGACGGCGTTCCTCCAGGGAACTCTTGTTCTTCCGATTCCAGACTTGATCGATGATGAGGGCGAAGATTACATACACAGCCAAAACACCCCATTCGATGGGCATCAGACCCGAGGGAGAGAAGGGGAGATACAGGCACGTAAATGCCAGACAGCACAGGAGAGAGATCCAGCCAATCAGTTTGGGATGCTTGACCCGGTAGGGGCGAGGCAAATCGGGACGGATCTTTTGTAGACGCAAGAAGCATGCCGAGGTCAGTACCCACTCCAGAACCACGTTCAGAGACAGCGCGTCTGCCAGAATGCCGAAAATGGTCATGTTCGCGCCCATGAAGACCATGAGGCTGCTGAGGATGAACAGGAATAAGATGCTCTTATAAGGAGTATTAAATTTGGGATGTATATCAGAGAAGATTCCGGGCAGAAATTTGGCCCGGCCCAGGCCCACTAACAGACGGCTGCCAGCCACATAGGCGGAGTTCCAGGTGGTAAGCATACCCAGTAAGGCGGCAATGGCCACAAAAGTGCGGGCCACGATGGAACCATTAAAGAGGACGGTGACCGCTTCAAGCACCGCCAGACCGGCGCCAGAGCGAACCTCCAGCGGGGCGGCAAAGCCCAGGCCCAGGACGATCATCAGATAGAAGATAGCGGCGGCCCAAATGGTAATGATGACCACGCGACCCACCATCTTATGGGGCACCTTGCCCTCCTCTGCGGCCTGGGGAATGGCATTAAAGCCGGACATGAAGCCTGGCAGCATCAGCAACACGGTGAAGACGGCCTTGGGTGTGGTGAACAACGGCTCCATGTTGGCGGGCTCACCGAGGGCGATGCCGCTGACGCAGAAGAATACGGCGGCGGCCAGTAAGAGATAGACCGCCCACTTCTGGACAGTGCCGGAGATGGAAGCGCCTAGGATATTGATGACGGCAAATATACCGTTGATGCCGATGGAGACGAGGATGTAGGACAGATAAACGGTTTCACCGGCAAACTGGTACAGCGGAACCACCTGGGGAACGGTAAAACCAATGGTGGTGAGGATAACAGGGATGCCGATGGCCTCCACCGCCAGCAAGCCGACCCAGCTCAGCAGACACATCCATTGGGCGACTCGGGCGGCTCCCAGGCCGAGGGCTTCGATACTGAAGATGACCTCGCCGCCTGCCTTGGGGTAGGTGGAAGACAGCTCTGCGTAGACCAAGCCCACGAAGCTGCATAAAATGGCTACAATGACGAAGGCCAGAACGCCGCCCATGGTTCCGCCCAGACTTCCCCACATGCCGCTGTAGATGACCCAGGACCAGCCGACAACGCATCCAAGACCGAGGGCTAACAACGCTTTCCAGTCAAACGATTTCTGCAGTGTTGACATAATATTAAGCTCCTTTCTGTGGGGCGGCTCACCGCCCGTACCTAGACCGCCTGCATGCGGTCCCCTCTCGCTTTCCTGCCTCTGCAGGGGTGACCGGCTTGCGTTGCCGGTCTGTGTGTACCTCTGTGGGAAACGATGCGCCGGACTGCCTTACGTCAGACAAAAAAGCAAATCCGATGCCAAACCTGCGAAAGGGCGCTTTTGTCGGAAAATGGAGCCGGTGCCGGTATCGCACGGGAAAGCGTGCCGCTAAGGTTGTGCAATTTTGGTACATGTGGAGCAATAGGAATAGCATATTTTGCACAAACGTATGGGGTTGTCGCTAGAAAAGCTCAGGATTGGAAAAAGCTCCGCGGACCACTTTGTGGCCTGCGGAGCCGTAATTCTATCGATAAAGTCATTTGTTCAGGTGGTATTTCGCCAGCTTATACTGCAGAGACCGACGGGAGATGCCCAACTCCTGGGCGGTATGCTCCCGGTGGCCTCCGTGCTTTTCCAGGGCGGCCAGAATGGCCATAATCTCCTGATTTTCCAGAGAAAGGGGGGAGGCGCAGGCGCTATGTCCCCCGGCGCAGGAGGTAATCTTTTTCGGCAGGTCCGAGGCGTGGAGGTAGCGCCCGTCGGACAGAACCACGGCGCTCTCCAGCGTGTTTTCCAGCTCCCGCACATTACCCGGCCAGTCATAGGCCATCAGCACATCGAAGATATCGTCGTCCACCCTCTCAAGAGCGACTCCCGTTTTTTCCATGTGGGAGCGGATGAAGGTGCGCGCCAACTCGGGGATGTCCTCCCGGTGGTTGCGCAGGGGCGGACACTCGATACACACGATGCTCAGGCGGTAGTAGAGGTCCGCCCGGAAGGTGCCGTCGGCCACCGACTGCTCTAGATTTTCATTGGTGGCGGCCACGATTCGGGCCTCGATGGGGATATCCTGGGTACCGCCCAAGCGGGTAAAGCGCCGCTCCTGAAGTGCCACCAGCAGCTTGGCCTGGAGCTCGGGCGAGAGAGTGCCGATCTCATCCAGAAAGAGGGTGCCCTGCCCCGCAAGCTCTAGTTTGCCCTTCTTCTGGGCGGTTGCGCCGGTAAACGCCCCTTTTTCGTAGCCGAACAGCTCGCTCTCAATCAAATTGTGGGGGAGAGAGGCGCAGTCGATGTGGGTGAAGGGCAGGCTGCGGCGGTCCGAGGTCAGATGGAGGTATTTGGCCACCACACCCTTGCCGGTGCCGCTCTCTCCCGTGATAAGCACGGTGGTGTTGCGGTTGCGTATCTTCTCCACAGTGGTACGGATCTGCGCTATGGCGGCGCTTTTCCCAATCAGCGTGGGCGTCTGGACAGCGTGGGGACGCCCCAACTGAGCCATCCGTTGGCGGACCCTTCGGATCTGCTCCACCTTTTCCACCAGATCGGGAGGATCAAAGGGCTTGGTGATATAGTCGTCAGCCTGCATCTTCATGGTGGTCACCGCCCCGTCGATGGAGCCGTAGGCAGTCATCATAACGACAATCACGGGCTGGCCCTGCTGACGGATGGCCCGAAGCACCTGCAGGCCATCACAGACCGGCATGCTGATATCCAGCACGGCAGCATCATACCGTACACTCTGCAGCAGGGTGAGGGCCATATTTCCGTCGTTCGCCAGATCTACCAGAAAGGCGGCACGTTCAAATTCTAATTTCAACAGCTTGCGAATTGTTGGTTCGTCATCCGCAATCAGTATCCGAGGTCTCATAAAGCGCCTGTCTCCCCCCTCTTTGTGTTTGTTTTGCGCCAAGTATAGTTATTGTAATACTAATTCTCAATTATCAAGAAATAGTATAACACGCCAACTTCCCGTATACAAGGCATAATAGGTTTATCCAATTTTTGCATAAGTTTTGGACAGGGGCGGAAGCGGACCTGCCGGCAGAGCACAGTATACGGAAAATGGCTGGCCGTTTGAAAATTGGCATGCCGTTTGCATATTTTCTATGCCAGGAGTCCCTTTCAACCTCAGCACACCGGTTCTGCCTTACATCGGAATCGTATCTCTAAGGAGTCGTTTAAACTTGCAAAGGAGTGAATAGGATGGACTGCATCAATAAAACAACGTCCTTCAGCATCCAAAAGGCGGCCGTAATCGGAGCCGGTACCATGGGTGCGGGTATCGCGGCCTTGGTCGCAGACGCCGGTATTCCCGTCATCCTTTTAGACATCGTTCCCCCAAAGCTGACCGAGGAGGACGTGATCAAGGGAGTGGATACCAAAAGCCGCACATTCCGTGACCGCTTTGCCCAAGGCGGCAAGGAACGGGTATGCGACCCCAAGCGGGGCACCATCTATGACCCGGAGCACGCAACTCTGATTACGGTGGGCAACTTGGAGGACGACTTGGAACTTCTGAGGGACTGTGATTGGGTGGTGGAGGTCATCATCGAGGATCTGAAGGCTAAGCAAGACCTGCTGGAGAAGATACGTACCTATCTCAAGCCTGGCGCGTTCATCAGCAGCAATACCTCGGGTGTCTCTATCACCGGCATCGCTCAGGGACTGCCCCGGGAGATGCGCAAGCAGTTCCTGGGTACCCATTTCTTTAATCCACCCCGGTATATGCACCTACTGGAACTGATCCCCGGCCAGGAGACCTGCCCGGACCGCATGGCTTTTATGAAGGAGTTTGGCGAGCGGGTGCTGGGCAAGGGCGTGGTGGTGGCCAAGGACACACCCAACTTCATCGGCAACCGCATCGGCGTGTATAAGAGCGTACAGACTTTCCAGCTCATGCTCAAGTACGGCTATGACGTCGAGACCGTGGACTATCTGACTGGCCCGGTGGTTGGGCGTCCCCGTAGCGCCAGCTTTGGCACCACAGATATGGTGGGTTTGGACATCCTCTATCATGTGGCGGGGAACGTCCGGGAAAAGCTGCTGGAGGCCGGCAATACCGAGGAAGCGAGTGCCTTTGAGCTTCCCCAATTTATCCATGAGATGTACCAAAACCGTCAACTGGGAAACAAGACCAAGGGCGGCTTCTACATGAAGGCATCCGACCCAAGCGGAAAAAAGGTCAAGCTGGTGTGGGATCCGGAACGGAAGGAGTATGTGCCCAAGAAGGGCGTGAAGATCCCCATTGTGGAGGAGGCCCTCAAGGGCCGGAATACTCGGGAACGGCTGAACAAGCTTCTCTGGGATGACAGTGACGCAGGACGGTTCACTTGGGAGAGTACCAAAGGCTTTCTGCTTTATAGCGCGGAAAAGGCCGAGGAAATCGCATGGAACTATCAGGACATCGACAAAGCCATGAAGTGGGGTTACAACTGGGAGTTGGGTCCCTTCGAGACCTGGGATGTCATCGGTGTGGAGCGCTCGGTACAGCGGATGCGGGACGAGGGCGCTGCCATCCCCCGGTGGATTGAGGAACGCCTCGGACGGGGAGAGACATCCTTCTACAATATCGACCCGCTGGACCGGCGGCTCTCCGCTCAGTACCCCACAGTGAAGGAGTACGGCGACTCCGCCATGCTGGACCTAGACGACGGGGTGCTCTGCCTGGAGATAAGGACCAAGGGAAATGCCATCAACGAGTCCTTTATGGAGCATCTGCTGGACGCGCTGGACCTGGTGGAACAGACCCCGGCGTATCGTGCCTTGGTGCTGGCCAATGCGGGAACGAACTTCCTCACTGGAGCGGACCTGACCCAATTTCTCAAAAACGCCGAGGCGGGCAACTATGAGGCACTGAAGGAGTCCCCCAGAAGGTTCCACAAGGTGAGCCTGCGGCTTAAATACGCTCAAAAGCCCGTGATTGCCGCGGTGGCGGGCAAGGTATTGGGCGGAGGCCTGGAGTTTGCCCTCCACTGCTCCCGGGTAGTGGCCCATGCCGAGAGCTATATGGGGCTGGTAGAAGTCGGGGTAGGTATTATCCCTGGTGGCGGCGGTGTAAAGGAATATCTCTACCGTTGCATGGAGAAGGTGGAGCCTTTCGGTTTCCCAGACCTGAATCCCGTGGTTCAGAAGGTGTGGAAGACCATTGCCACCGCCACAGTGTCCAAAAACGCCTTTGAAGCACGACATATGTGTTTCCTGCGGGACTCCGACCGCATCGTGATGAACCGCGATCAGCTGGTAGAAGAGGCTAAGAAGGAGGCTTTGCGCATGAGCGTGGACGGCTTCCACCAGACGGCCCCCAAGCCCGTCAAGGTTACCGGCATCAGCGGAAGGGCCGCATTGGATTATATGATTTCTACCATGCGCAAGGGCAACATGATCAGCGATTACGATGTGGAGGTGCTCTCTGCTCTGGCGACGGTGGTTACCGGCGGTGACGTTCCCAAGGGTACTCTGGTAAGCGAGAGAGAGTTGCTGGATCTGGAAGCCGAGGGCAATGCTAAGTTGATCGTGACCAAGCAGGCGCTGGAGCGGGTCCGGGCCATCCTGACCACCGGCAAACCGCTCAGGAATTAAGGGGGTACGTGAAATGAAAGATGCAGTAATCGTGGCCCTGGGCCGCTCAGCCATCGGCAAGGCCCCCAAGGGCATGTTCCGCTTCTCCCGCCCCGAGGATGTAGGCGCACAGGTGCTCTCCGGCGTACTGAAGCAGGTCCCGCAGTTGGATGCCAGGCATATTGATGACGTGATCGTGGGCTGTGCTTTCCCAGAAGCGGAGCAGGGCATGAACCTGGCAAAGATCGTGATATCCAAGGCTATCCCTGGGGTGGATATCCCTGGCCAGACCGTAAACCGATTTTGCTCTTCCGGTCTGCAAACCATTGCCACCGCTGCCAATGCCATCATGGCGGGACAGGCCGAGGTGATAATTGCCGGCGGCATCGAGCTGATGAGCACTATTCCCATGGGGGGCAACATCGTCGCCCCCAATCCGGATCTGATCCAGTCTCAGCCGGACGCTTACACTGCTATGGGCATCACTGCCGAAAATGTAGCGGAACAGTACGGTGTGACCCGCCGGATGCAGGATGAATTTGCCATGGAGTCCCACCGACGGGCCAACGCCGCCCGGACGGAAGGGAAATTTGCCCAAGAAATTATTCCTGTAGAGGCGGTCACCACTTATGTAGACGAGACAGGGCACACCCGTATGGGGCTGCGAACCGCGGCGGAGGACGAGGGTATCCGTCCTCAGACCACTATGGAGAGTTTGGGCAAACTGCACACCGTGTTTAAGTTGGGCGGAACCGTGACTCCCGGCAACTCCTCTCAGACCAGCGACGGTGCGGCTTTTGTTATACTCATGTCTGGAGAGAAAGCTGCGGAGCTGGGGGTAAGGCCCATTGCGAAATTTATCAGCTTCGCCGTAGCGGGGGTGTCCTCTGAGCTGATGGGTATCGGCCCCATTGCAGCCATCCCCAAAGCGCTGAAGATTGCCGGGCTCCGCCAGGAGGATATGGATATCATCGAACTTAACGAGGCATTCGCCGCCCAGTCTCTCGCCTGCATTAACACCCTGGGATTGGATCAGAAGAAGGTCAACGTTAACGGCGGCGCCATCGCTATGGGCCATCCACTGGGGTGCACCGGCTCCCTGCTGACGGTTAAAGTGATACGGGAGCTGCAGCGCCGTGACGGACGCTACGGTATTGTTAGCATGTGTATCGGAGGCGGCATGGGTGCCGCAGGCGTGTTTGAGCGGCTGCCCTGAGGGCTGACGGAACGCCAAACTACCATCAAACGGAGCGCCTGAGGGCGCGGGAGGTTATTTATGAGTTTGTACCCAGAAAATCAACTGAGTCTGAAGAGCATGGTGGCCGACTTCATGAAAAAAGAAGTTGTCCCCATTATGGCGGAGTACGATCGCAAAGGCGAGGTGCCCATGGAAGCGGTTCGCAAGGGCTTCGAGATAGGCCTGCATCTGCTGGAACTCCCCGAGGCGTACGGCGGCATTGGACTGAGCTATGAGGACTACTGCATCGTGCAGGAGGAACTTTCCTCCTATGAGGCGGGCTTCAGCACTACCTTCGGAGCATCAGATCTAGCGGTCAAGGCAGTGATGAACGCGGGAAGCGAAGAGCAGAAGCAGTACTTCGGCGACTTCATTGCCCAAGGGCACCTGGGAGCCTTCTGCCTCACAGAGCCCCAGGCTGGCTCCGACGCCGCCGCCGTGCGCACCACGGCTGTACGGGACGGTGACGACTACATTTTGAACGGTACCAAGTGCTTTATCACCAACGGCGGCATTGCCGACATCTTCGTTGTCATTGCTGTGACCGATAAAAGCAAGGGCGTCAAGGGACTGTCTGCCTTCATCGTGGAGCGATCCAGGGGTGTGAAGAACGGCAAGGAAGAGGACAAATTCGGCATACGCTTGTCCAACACCACGGACGTGATCTTTGAGGACGTACGGATTCCGTCCAAGAACCTGCTGGGTCAGGAGGGCCGCGGCTTTATCACAGCCATGAAGGTGCTGGAGCGAGGCCGGGTCAACTGTGCCGCCGGCGCGGTGGGCATCATGCGCCACGCCATTGAGCTGGCTGCCGATTACGCTAAGACCCGGGTTACTTTTGGTAAACCTATCGCGGCCAACCAGGGCATCCAGTTCATGCTGGCAGATATGAAGATTGCCGAGGAAAGCGCCCGGCAGCTGATGCTGTATGCCGCCCGCCTGTGTGATGCAGGGGAAAATTTCCAGATGGCCGCCTCTGCCGCCAAGGCCTACGCCGGTGACTGTGCTATGAAGGTCACTACGGACGCGGTGCAGATATTCGGTGGGTACGGCTATAGCCGGGAGTACCCGGTGGAAAAGCTGATGCGCGACGCAAAAATCTTCCAAATATATGAGGGAACCAACCAGATTCAGCGTTCCGTCATCGCTGGGGCTATGCTGAAATAAGAGTATAGTCACTTGCAGGACCGAATCTGGCACTTATTCTATGGGTGATCCGATCTTGTCCCTATATAGTAAGGTCTAACTCCCGCGAAGGTGGTTGACCGTGCTCGATATGACTCGATTTCGGACAGCATCTAAAGGGAGAACGTTTGGACATAAGTCACAGCCGCCAGTATCACATAAAAATAGGCAACAACTAGAAACAACATGATTTTTAAGGCCCAGTTCAGTCCTGTACTGAACTGGGCTCTTATGTGCTGGGCGGCATCGGTCGCCCATAATTGAAGTGATGGACGTAGGTGTGCAACCGTGCAGGAATCTCCTCAGCTGTCGCAAGCCCACACTCAAGGAACAGTTTTTATCCAGGCGCTCAATGCTTCCATTACCGGATTGTTCGTGGATCTCGCCATAGACATCAATAGACATGGAATATCTTACACTGTTTATGGACCAGAAAGAACGCCTCTGAGGAGCAGGCAAAACCCTGGTTAGTGCGCAAGACTACTTGAGGCGCCCGCCCCTCATTTTTTTGCCTGTTACCCCTCTAAGCTTCTCTGAGTAATGAGAGGATACGGCTGATTGCTGCCTTGTACATTTGTAACCTGATGTTCAAGAATCCCATTGTCGAATATGGCTCTAGAAGCGTTCATCTCCGCTGCGTACTCCTAGCCTCTTTCACACTATTGCTGGTACTGACATGCATATTCAATGACCTTTATGCGGGCAGGAGCATGGAGATAAAAGGCGTTTATTAATAGAAGTACCGTAGCTGTCTGTAATAATCGTGGTTGGATAGAACTACCTGTAAAGATTACAAGACGAGTAATTCAAGGGGGGATAGCGGTTTCCAAAGGTGCCTGGTACACTCCTGATTCCCGCGGCGTTGACGTGCGTGGCTGTATCAATGTTCTGACTCACACTACACCCACGCCTCTTTCCAAAGGCAATCCACAGCATACCAGCTTGGTGGAAGTCTCTGCAGTATGAATATCAGTATATTTGTTTTTGAAATAGATCATGGGAGCTCGGCAGTTGCCGGCCAAGCTCCGACTCATTCAGCCCCAACCGGTTGAGCAGATGTGGCAGAGAGGCGGGCAGCGGTTTGGCGAGGGCCTTCTAATTGAACGATCTAAAAAGAGTTTGAATCGCTGGCGCAGAGAGAATGCCCGTTGGGAAGCCCGCCACACTGCCGACTAGGATTCCGACAACTGAACAAGGGATCCCTTACTGTCCGCAGACAGCTTCAATACCTTGGCGGTTCCTATGGAGGTTATCAGGGTATTCCACACAAAAAAATAAGCCACGCTTGATGATGCTCTCTGACTGCGCCGCGCTGCCCTGTGCAAGTAAGGAGAAAAGCAAAATGGTGACCGGCTACGGCTGGGACGTTGTGGGAGAATACCGACAACTTGACGTTTATGTAACGGCCTTTACCCTGGATACTTACAGTCGCGTTATCGAACAAGTGCGGCGGCAGAGAGCGCAAAAGCTGCAGAAATATCTGCACCAGATATCAAACGGGTAATTCTATAATGGGAAAAGTAAGGGAAAACATACGGAATTAGATAAGAAAAGTCCTGTCGTTATTGCAACGACAGGACTTTGTCTTGGTGCCGTTAAGCAATCCAAATCCGAACCTGTATTTTTGCCGTCCAGCGCCGCTTTCAGGTCATCAAAAGTGATAGTCGTTGTCCCTTCCTTGTAATTGAAGGTTATCACCATCTTATCGTCGTAGAGGAAAATTGCGTTGACAAAGGTATCAATCAACATCTTCCTGTGGGACTTCTGCCGCACATCCAGCTTGCGGAAACGGTGGAGCCAGAAGGTCATAAACTCGGCGCTGACCTTGGGCTTTGCCAGCTTTTCACAGGCTATCCGGGTTTCCAGTTCCTCCTTGGTGGCTTCCAGTTCTTCCAGCCGCCCTTTCGTGGACTTGGTTAAAATCCCCTGTTGGATAGCGTTCAGCAGGTTTTGAATGGCTGTGTCTGCCTCCCGCAACTGCTGTTCATACAGGGGCAGGTTTACATTCTCCCTGTCCTGCAAGTCCATGAGCATGGACACGATGGCCTCTATCGCATTATCGTCCATCACCATCTTCATGGTTTCGTTTACCACCAAATCCTCAATCCATTCTTTCTTGACGGACTTCTTGTGGCACTCGGTGCGCTTCTTCTTGACGGACACGCACTTGTAGTAGTGGTGGACATTCCCCGTGTGGCTGGTGCCGCTCTCGCCGCAGAGGTAGGCCCCGCAGTAGCCGCAGAACAGCTTGGTTGTCAGTAAGTAATCGTCCTCGGCCTTGTGACGGGCCGGGGCCTTTTTGTTCTTCGCCAGCTTGTCCTGCACCCGGTCAAACAGGTCTTGGGGGACAATGGCGGGGATACCGCCGGGGGTGACAATTTCCCGATAGCTGTATTCCCCGATATACTTCCGGTTTTTCAGCAGACGGGCCATAAAGTTCAGGTCAATCTTTTTACCTCGTACCGTTGTAACGCCCTTTTGCCGCATTTCCTCCATGATTTCCTTCATGGTGGCTCCCTGGTCATACCGGGTGAATATTTCCAGCACCACGGGGGCGGTGCGTGGGTCGATCTGATACTGCATATCTTTGTCGATGATATAGCCGAAAGTCGGCGTACCGCCGTTGTACTTGCACTTTAGGGCATTTTCCGTATGGCCCCGTATGACCTTTTCGGACAGCTCGGCGGAGTAGTATTCCGCCATGCCCTCTAACATACTTTCGAGGATAATTCCCTCCGGCCCGTCTGAAATATTCTCGGTGGCAGACAGCACCTTGACGCCGTACTTGCGAAGCTGGGCCTTATAGTGGGCGCTGTCATAGCGGTTACGGGCGAAGCGGTCTAACTTCCAGACGATGATAACATCGAAAAGGCCCTTTGCGCTGTCCTTAATCATCCGCTGGAAGTCCGGGCGGTGGTCTGTCTTGGCAGACATGGCACGG
>OLSB01002796.1_pt1 | contig 13708 bp, 8 predicted proteins | sample 1672071 | NCBI WGS metagenome assembly OLSB01 (sample SAMEA3136642, study PRJEB25190) | human gut metagenome | biome: human gut; feature: human-associated habitat; material: faeces | place: Austria | collected 2013 | reverse complement strand
ATGTGGCCATTACCGTAGCATTAGTATGGCTCTATACGTTCCGGGGTGGAGTAAAATCTCTGATCTGGACAGATTCACTCAAAACATTCTGTCTGGTGGTATCCGTAGTTCTCTGCATCAGTTATATTGCTTCCGATCTCAATCTGTCGCTTAGCAGCATGATCAGTACAATAGCCGATAGTGACATGTCACGCATTTTCTTCTTTGACGATGTAAACAGTAAACAATATTTCTTCAAACAATTCTTTGCCGGGGCATTCACTATGATTGCCATGACAGGGCTGGATCAGGACATGATGCAACGTAACCTCAGCTGCAAGAACTTCAAAGATTCACAGAAAAATATGATTACGAGTGTTATATCACAGTTCTTCGTAATTCTGTTGTTCCTGATGCTTGGAGTATTGCTTTACATCTTCGCTGGTAACCAAGGCATTCAGGTAGAAAAGAGCGATGAACTCTTCCCATTGATAGCCACCGGTAACTACTTCCCTGCAATTGTAGGTATCTTGTTTATCATTGGACTTATTTCTTCGGCTTATTCCGCTGCCGGCTCAGCACTGACAGCTTTAACAACTTCCTTTACAGTGGATATCCTCGGGACAAAAGGCAGGACGGAAGAAGAAATCGTAAAGATACGCAAGCGGGTACATATCGGTATGGCTGTAATTATGGGTATCACGATATTCGTATTCAACCTATTGAATAACACAAGTGTAATCGATGCCGTATATATACTGGCAAGTTACACATACGGCCCCATTCTCGGATTATTCGCATTCGGTATATTCATGAAACAACAGGTTCGCGACAAATATATCCCATTGGTAGCCATCCTCTCCCCTATCCTTTGCTTCATCCTGCAAAAGAATTCGGAAGCCTGGTTCAATGGGTATCAGTTTAGCTACGAACTGCTGATATTTAACGCTCTGTTCACGTTTATCGGACTCTGCCTGTTGATCAGAAAAGATAAGAACTAATAATTAACTTAATACATCATCCATGAATGTAAGACTTCATTTTTTGTTCACTTTGCTCACCGCCTCCCTGATCCCCCAAACGGGAGGCGCGCAAGAGCTTCCGACGGATGTCCGCCAGGAAATCGGTAAGTTTCTGGACGCAACCGCACGGAAAGAGGTTTCCGTAGGGCGCATCCGGATTGACTCTGTCGCCATTGAAGAAAACACGTTGCAATTATTCGCTAACATGAACTGTGCATATATTCCTTTCCGGGAAGATAATGTGACAGAGATTTATCAAGGTGTGCAGGCACTGCTTCCGGCAGAGTTTTCAAAATACAACCTGCAAATCCGCACGAATAAGCGTAGCATTGAAGAATTAATCCCCCAAGCACTACGCAGCAAAAAGGACAAAAAAGCCAAAACATTCAATCCTGCCGGGACAAAACCTTTAGTAACGGCCCTTTCCACCCCCTATACCCCTACAAATGGACTAAAGAACCGTCACATTGCTTTGTGGCAGAGTCATGGCTTCTATTATGAGCCCAAACTGACACGCTGGGAATGGCAACGCGCCCGCATCTTCCAGACGGTGGAGGATTTATATACGCAAAGTTATGTACTGCCTTTCCTGGTTCCCATGTTGGAGAATGCAGGAGCTAATGTGCTGATGCCCCGTGAACGGGATAGCCAAATAGCAGAAGTTGTCGTAGACAATGACGGTTGCCTTCACTCCCGTTCCGTTTATACAGAAAAGATAGGCGATAAGAACTGGATGCAAGGTACCGGTGAAGGTTTCGCCCATCTGCGCGATCAATATATCAATTTTGAAAACCCATTCCGTGAAGGAACTTTCCGCACTGTCGAGACGGTGAAAGGTAAGAAGGAGAAAGAAAGTACTGCCGAATGGATTCCTGAACTCCCGTCAACCGGACAGTACGCCGTTTATGTATCCTATAAATCATTGCCAAACAGTACGGATGATGCCCTTTACACCGTTTATCACAAAGGAGGAGTCTCCCAATTCAAAGTGAACCAACAGATGGGTGGCGGCACTTGGATTTATCTGGGTACATTTGGTTTTGATGCCGGAAAAAGCAATGCCGGCAAAGTTGTTTTAAGCAATCGTTCTGAGAAAACCGGACGTATCGTTACCGCTGATGCCGTAAAAATCGGAGGTGGTATGGGAAATATGGCCCGCCGTATCTCTGATGCAGGTGCCACAGAGAATATTAAAAGTTCGGATGGCAATGCTGCCATAGTGCATAAAGAAATGCCGAAGATAGATTACCCGTATGAGATAAGCGGTTATCCCCGTTTCTGCGAGGCAGCACGCTACTGGCTTCAATGGGCAGGTATTCCGGACAGTGTTTATTCCGACAGCCAAGGTAAGAATGACTATACGGATGATTACAAATGTCGTGGTATCTGGGTGAATTACCTTGCCGGTGGTTCTACGGTTAACCCGACAGAACAAGGACTGAATATCCCGGTAGATATGGCTTTCGCCTTCCATTCAGATGCAGGAACTACGCTAAACGATTCCATCATCGGAACACTGGGTATCTACTATACCAACGTTTACAATGAAGAATACGCCAACGGAGCATCCCGCTATCTGGCACACGACATGACAGACCTAATTCAGTCAAATATCGTACGGGATATCCGCAGCCTATACGAACCGGATTGGACACGCCGCGGTATGTGGAACCAATCCTACTACGAAGCACGTGTACCCCGTGTCCCCACTATGTTACTGGAATTACTTTCTCACCAGAACTTTGCAGACATGCGTTATGGTTTAGATCCACGCTTCCGTTTTACGGTAAGCCGTGCAATCTATAAAGGTATGCTGCAATTCATTTGCTCGCAATACCACATGGACTATATCGTTCAGCCGTTGCCTGTCGACAATATGGCATTGAAAATGGTAGGCGAGAATGAAATAGAACTGACCTGGCAACCCGTAGCCGACCCACTGGAGCCAACGGCAAATGCTGAAAAATATATAGTTTATACCCGTATCGGAGATGGCGATTTCGATAATGGCGTGTTGGTAGATAAGAATACCTATCGCACCGCCCTCCCTGCCGGCATGGTATGCAGTTATAAAGTAACTGCCGTCAACAAGGGCGGAGAAAGTTTCCCGTCCGAAATACTCTCAGCAGGACGTGCGTTTAATAGTTATAAGCGATTAGCGATGAGTGATAAGCAGACAAACGCTAATCACTCAGATATCGTGCTGATAGTAAACGGCTTCGACCGCATCAGTGCTCCGGCAGATTTTGTCGCACCTGTTCCCGGAGATACTTTACTTGCCGGTTTCTTAGATGATCTGGACCACGGCGTACCTTATCTGAAAGATATCAGCTACATTGGTAAGATGAAAGAATACCGCCGTTCCATTCCATGGATGGACGACGATGCTTCCGGCTTCGGCGACAGCTATAGCAATTACGAAGATAAAGTAATCGCCGGAAACACATTCGATTATCCCGCTATTCATGGAGCCGCCATTTTGAAAGCCGGATATTCTTTCATATCTTGCAGCGATGAAAGTGTAGAAAATAAAACAATGAACCTGAACGACTATAAGTATGTAGACCTGATATTAGGTAAAGAATGTCAGACCAAAATGGGACGTGGCGGTGTGAAGCCGTTAGAGTTCAAAACATTCAGCCAACCCATGCAGGAAGCTATCACCGCATATTGCGGACAAGGCGGAAACATCTTCGTCTCGGGTGCTTATGTAGGAACCGACCTTTGGGACAATCGCCTTGCCCCGGCTCAGGAATCCGATAAGAAATTTGCAACAGAAGTCCTGAAATATAAATGGCGCGTGGGGCAGGCAGCTACAGAGGGTAAGGTGAAATGTGTAGCTTCACCGTTCCCCGCCCTTTCAGGCAACTATACATACCATAATGAACTGAATGCAGACAGCTATGTGGTAGAATCACCGGATGCCATCGAACCGGCAACAAAAGATGCATACACCGTAATGCGCTATTCGGAAAACAATCTGAGTGCCGGAGTAGTTTACAAAGGCGCCTACAAGACCTGCATACTGGGCTTCCCGTTCGAAGCATTGCGCACCGCCTCTGAAAGAGAAGCGTTGATGAATGCCATCCTTACATTCTTCAATGAAAAAACAGATTCACTCAAGCAATAATATACTAAAATCAATCATCATTTATGAAGCGAAGACTTTTAATAACGTTCCTGTTGGGGTGCCTGCTACCGTTCGCGGTGCAGGCACAACATGGCACATTCCGTTTTGCGCAAATAACGGACATCCATTTCAGCCCCAACAACCCCAACCCGACGGAAGACTTACTACGTTCCGTCGCGCAAATAAATGCGATAGACAGTATCGACTTTGTTTTGGTTACGGGCGACATCACCGAAGAGGGCGACCGTGCCACTATGCTGAAAGTCAAAGAGACATTGGATTTACTGAAAGCGAAGTATTACGTGATCCTCGGTAACCATGAAACCAAATGGAGCGACTCCGGTTGTACTGCCTTCGGTGAGATTTTCGGCGGCGAACGCTTTGAATTCGAGCATAAAGGCATTCTGTTTCTGGGTTTCAACTCCGGCCCGTTGATGCGTATGGCTTACGGACATGTCGTTCCGCAGGACATCCGTTGGATGACGGAAGAAATGGATAAGTTTGGAAAAGATAAACCGGTTATACTTGTCACACACTATCCGTTACTGGATGGAGATGTCGATAACTGGTATGAAGTAACAGATGCAGTGCGCCCCTATAACATTCGTTTGTTCATCGGCGGGCACTATCACCGTAACCGGGATTTGCGTTATGATGGCATTCCGGGTATTTTGATGCGCAGCAACCTGCGTGATAAAGATGGAAAACCGGGATATGGCATCTATGATATAACGAAAGATTCGATCCTCGTCTACACGCAACGCATCGGCGAACCGAAAAAGCAATGGGCTGCTTTCTCGCTGACTCAGCCCTATTATGATCGTAATGGAAAAGCAGAGAAATACCCCGACTTTTCAGTCAACACAGAATACCCGAATGTGAAAGAACAGTGGGTAGTGCAAACCGGTGCAGGTATCTATTGTTCGCCTGCAATAGAAAAAGACAAAGTGTTCATCGGAGACGATATGGGGTACCTGACTTGCTATGCCTTGAAGAATGGCAAGAAACTGTGGAATTTCCAGTCCGGTAAGCGCATTGTAGGCACTCCGGCTGCGGCAGATGGTATAGTCGTATTCGGTTCTGCCGACCGTAACATCTACGGTCTGAACAGTAAAGACGGAAAACTGCTGTGGACTGTAAAAACAAAAGCCCCGGTACTGGGTGCGGTAACCATTGAAAATGGAATTGCCTACATTGGTGCCAGCGATTCTACTTTCCGTGCTATTGATATCCACACAGGTAAAGTGCTCTGGGCATATACCGGTGTGAAAGGATACATTGAAACCAAACCATTGGTAACAGCCGACAAGGTGATCTTCGGTGCCTGGGACAATACCCTCTATGCATTGAATAAGGCAGACGGCAAAGAATTATGGAAGTGGACAGGCGGTTTAACGCGCATGCACTTCTCACCCGCAGCCGTATGGCCGGTAGCCGCAGAAGGCAAAGTATTTATCACCGACCCGCAACGTGCCATGACGGCTATCAATATAGAAAACGGAGAAACAGTGTGGCGCACTTTCCAGTCTATGGTACGTGAAACGATTGGCCTGTCGGAAGATGGAACGCGTGTATTCAGCAAGACCATGAACGACAGTATTGTCTGCTATGCCACACAGGGAGATCACCCCCGCGAATTATGGGCAAGCAACGTCGGCTTCGGATACGAACATGCACCCTCCATGCAAGTGGAAAAAGGAGGCGTAATGTTCGGCAGTACCAAGGAAGGACTGATCTTTGCTTTGGAAGCCCAAACCGGTAAAGTCTTGTGGAAACATAAGATAGGTAACTCACTGATCAGTACCGTAGTACCGCTGAACGGACGACAGGTTTTGTTCACTGCTACCAGTGGCGAAGTGGGACTGCTACGAGTTAAGAATTAAAGAATTAATAATTAAAAGCAATATAGGACATTATGAATAAAATCAATTGCTTCGTTCCTTTTTCAGGAGCTGCACAAGCGGAAAAGACAGTAAAAGGCCTGCAAGAAACCGGCTTAGTGAATAACATTTATCTGCTCGCCCTACCGGACGTTACAGAAAACCTGCCCGGATGTAGTACCCTGCACATGCAATCCATCCAGTCCAGTGCGGCCATAAGAGACATAGCCGGACATAGCGATGCAGAATATACGCTGATCTATACAAAATATACGACGCTCGAACTGGGTTTATTCGCCCTGGAGCGTATGATACACATTGCTGAAGACAGCGGTGCAGGCATGGTATATGCTGACCGCTACCAGGTAAAGGAAGGCAAGCAAACCAATGCCCCGGTGATCGATTATCAATTCGGCTCATTGCGCGATGATTTCGACTTCGGTTCCGTGCTGTTATTCCGTACAGATGCATTCAAGGAGGCTGCTGCCCGCATGAATGAAGACGAATATAAATTTGCCGGGCTTTATGACCTTCGCCTGAAAGTAAGCCAGAACGAAAGTCTGGTACACATCAATGAGTATCTGTACAGCGAAATTGAAGACGATACCCGCAAGAGCGGTGAGAAGATATTCGATTACGTGGATCCCAGAAACCGTGACCGCCAGATTGAAATGGAACAGGCTTGTACCGAGCATCTGAAAGAAATCGGTGGCTATTTGGCACCAGAATTCAAACAAATAGAATTTTCAGCAGGCAACTTCGAATATGAAGCTTCGGTTATCATCCCCGTACGCAACCGTATCCGCACCATCCGTGATGCTATTCATTCGGTATTGAAGCAGAAGACCGACTTTAAGTTCAACCTGATTATCATCGACAACCACTCTACGGATGGGACCACAGAAGCTATTGACGAATTCAAGAACGACGAACGCCTCATCCATATCATCCCCGAACGCAATGACCTGGGTATTGGCGGTTGCTGGAACATGGGTGTGCATCATCCCAAATGTGGTAAGTTCGCTGTACAATTGGACAGTGACGACGTGTACAGCGATGAAAATACACTGACCACTATGGTTCGTGCTTTCTATGAACAGAATTGCGCCATGGTGGTAGGTACTTATATGATGACGGACTTCAATATGAATATGATTGCTCCGGGTATTATCGACCACAAAGAATGGACACCCGAAAACGGACGCAACAATGCACTCCGCATCAATGGTTTGGGGGCTCCTCGTGCTTTCTATACACCGGTGCTGCGTGAAGTGAAAGTTCCGAATACCAGCTATGGTGAAGACTATGCACTGGGATTAAACTTCTCCCGCCAATACCAGATCGGCCGTGTGTATGACGTAGTTTACTTGTGCCGCCGATGGGATGACAACTCGGATGCTTCACTGGATATCGTGAAAATGAATGGTCATAATCTGTATAAAGACCGCATCCGTACCTGGGAACTCCAGGCACGCGTGGCGAAGAATAAGAGAAGATAAACACTCCATGCGTTTTCCGCACTTGTACCACACAAGTGTTTCTCAGATGAAATGCTTGTGTGCTACAAATGTAACGCAAGTGTCCCTCACATGAAACGCAAGTGTTATGCAACACACTAATAAGTAACCAGTTACAGCATTCAATATGAACCAAACCATAAACAATCTGCTTACCGAGCAACTTGCCTCCTGGGAAACGGCTCGTAACAACTACGCCGCCCTTTCGGGTGTGCAGGTGAAGGAACTCGATGTAAACGGTATTCCGTATAAGGTACAGTTCAATCCTGCACGTATCGTTTCTTCGGGAGCTAAAGTAGATGCCCAGTCCATCAAGGAACGCAAATGTTTTCTCTGCCCGGCCAATTTACCGCCGGCGCAGAAAGGAATTCCGTTCGAAGGACATTATAATATCCTGGTCAATCCGTTCCCTATCTTTCCTCGCCATCTGACGATACCGGAAGTAGCACACGTGAACCAGCGCATAGCCGTCCGTTTCAAGGATATGCTGGCATTGGCACAGGCGTTGACGGATTACACAATATTCTATAATGGTCCCAAATGCGGTGCATCCGCCCCCGACCATGCTCACTTCCAGGCAGGCAACAAAGGTTTCATGCCTATTGAAAAGGACTGGCACGGACAGGTAGCAGGCAAAGTGGCAGATCACGGTGAAGCCACCCTCTGGTACTTGAATGACGCTCCCCGTGCAACATTGGTCATCGAAGCAGCCAATAAGAAACACGCTGCCGCCCTGTTCGATATCATTTACCACTCACTGGACATCAAACCGGGAGATGACGAACCAATGATGAATGTATTGGCATGGTACGAAGATGAGAAATGGATCGTATGCGTATTTCCACGTGAGAAGCACCGTCCAGCTTGCTATACAGCCGAAGGAGATGCCAATTTATTGAGCAGTCCGGCATCCGTAGATCTCGGTGGAGTGTTTATTACACCGGTCGAAAAAGACTTTCTCAAGATCACAGCCGAAGATATAGCCCAGATCCTGAGTGAGGTATCACTTTCTGCCGAAGACTTCCATCGGGTGCGTCAGCGTATTAAAGAGAAGATATAGTTAATGATACTATTTGAGCTCTCCTTCTCTTGGGAATTGCTCTCCCCCGATAACGGGGGAGCCGGAGGGGGTGGAGTACCCTGAAAGGGGGAGGTGGTAGGTAAAATTACAAAATTCCTATTTCTCATATAATAAAGAATACTATTATCCTCCTACCACCCCACCCTAAAGGGCACCCCTCCTCCCAAGAGGAGGGGAATTTGAGATAGTAATGCAATATAACACTTAAATAAGTATGAAAGAGCCCAAAGTACACGTAGGCATATTGTTCGAGCCACAAATAGAGTTTATCCTGCTGAATCCGTACCGCATCAACGATATGGAAATCAGTGGTAAGCAGGTTGTGACCTACAACGAAGGCAGGATACTCTGGAACGGACGCCTTTATGACGAACTTCTATTTGAACCTGTAAACGAAACCACCGACGCTTTCGAACTGCTCGATGTCACCATCGGCATCAACTTCCACTGGGAGCGTAAAGAAGACCAGCGCTTCCTGGGTTCTCTGAAGATTATTGTGGAGAACAAGAAGCTGACAGGCATCAACGTCATTCACGTAGAAGATTACCTGACCAGCGTAATCTCCAGTGAGATGAGCGCAACGGCTTCGTTAGAGCTGTTGGAGGCACATGCAGTAATTTCACGAAGCTGGCTTTTGGCTCAGATTCATAAGAACAAGGAGATTACGGAAACCCAGACAGAGTATTCCGCTTTCACCCAAACAGATGAAGAGTTAATCCGTTGGTACGACCGTGAAGACCACACCCGTTTCGACGTCTGTGCAGACGACCATTGCCAGCGTTACCAAGGCATTACCCGCGCCTCCACCGAAATCGTAAAGCAAGCCATTGCTGCCACCCGCGGACAAGTATTGACATCCGACGGTAAGATATGCGATGCCCGCTTCTCTAAATGCTGTGGCGGTGCATTCGAAGAATTCCAGTATTGCTGGGAAGATGTGAAGTATCCCTATCTCCTGAAACAACGGGATTTCCGTATCTTCAGTTCCAAATTCAATGACTTGAGTTTCGAAAACACCTTATCCGGTAGCGGATTACCAGATCTGACCGACGAGCAAGAAGCCGAGACATGGATACGTACTTCTCCACCCGCTTTCTGCAACACCACAGACAAGAAAGTCCTCTCACAGGTATTGAATAACTATGACCAGGAAACCACCGACTTCTATCGCTGGAAAGTAGTTTACACCCAGGAAGAACTTTCTGCACTGATTCTGAAACGTTCCGGCATCGATTACGGGCAAATCATTGACCTTGTTCCTATTGCCCGTGGAACTTCAGGTCGCCTCTGGAAACTGAAAATCATAGGAACCAAGAAGACGCTCACCATCGGTAAAGAGCTGGAAATACGTCGCACGCTGTCCACTTCCCACCTGTACAGTTCCGCATTCGTAGTAGATAAGGAAGGCGTCTCTCCCGAAGGTATCCCCGCCCGTTTCATCCTCACCGGAGCAGGCTGGGGGCACGGTGTAGGACTATGCCAGATCGGTGCTGCCGTTATGGGCGAACAAGGCTATAAGTATGACGCGATACTGCTGCACTATTACATAGGCGCAAATATCGAGAAGCTATATGAGTAAACAGAAATAAGAAAATACCATGAAACAATCTACCAAGAAAACCAGTCCGTGGGCATGGATACCTACCCTGTACTTTGCACAAGGTTTGCCCTACGTAGCCGTGATGACCATTTCCGTCATCATGTACAAGCGTTTGGGAATATCCAACACGGATATCGCTCTCTACACCGGTTGGCTCTACCTGCCATGGGTAATCAAGCCTTTCTGGAGTCCATTTGTCGACTTGATCAAGACTAAACGGTGGTGGACCGTCGTCATGCAATACATCCTTGCCTTTGCATTGGCAGGCATTGCATTTTCCATCCCCACTCCCTTCTTCTTCCAATTGACACTGGCAGTATTCTGGATAGTGGGCTTCACCTCCGCAACTCATGACATTGCGGCGGATGGATTCTATATGCACGCCCTGACGGAGCATGAGCAATCACTCTATGTGGGCATCCGAAGCACATTCTACCGTATTGCCACAGTAGCCGGACAAGGCTTGCTGGTCATCATTGCGGGATTGATTGAAACCGGAACCGGTCTCGAACCTGCCATGTTGCAAGTTCAAGCCTCACCCTCTTACACTAACACCCTGACCTTACCCGACTTTGAGGATACGAATATCGACACACAAAAAGAAGCCTATTTCGTATATACCTCTCCGATAGTACAAGCGGGTGTCACCGCTACCGCTGATAATGATTCGGTAGATATAAAGACACGGATTGCCGAATTGGAAAAAGCGGTCAAAGCATCCAACATAGCCAACCACTTCGTTCCGGCCGAGAAAGCCAAAGAAGGCGATGCCACCGTAAAAGCAGAGAAAAAGGAGAGCACTTTCACCGCATGGGTACGTGAAACTTTCGGCGAGAAGCGCGAAGTAGCCGAAGGTGCTGTTGATAACGTTGCCATAGTAGGCGTACGTCTGTCCAAGCAACCATCTGCCGATGAAACCAAGATATTGAATGTCACCTTCAAAGACGGTGACCAAAGTATCAAACTGGAACAGAACAGCCTTTCCACCCGGTTCGAATTCACTGCCGAGAACTGGGACAAGCCTGCTTACCTACTGTTCAGAATAGATCATAAGATTAAGAACGAGACTTCCGCTACCTTCGAAGGTGCATCCGGTAACATTCCGTTTGCCTGGTTGATAGTATTCATCGTACTGTCCGGATTCTTCTTCGCGGTGAGTATTTACCACAACTGGATATTGCCGAAACCCGCATCCGACCGTCCGTCGAAAGACGTTACCGCTCAGAATCTGATGAAGGAATTCTTCGATACTTTCAAGAGCTTTTTCACCAAACCACAGGCAGGAGTCGCTATCCTCTTTATGTTGCTCTACCGTCTGCCAGAAGCACAGCTCGTGAAGCTCATCAATCCTTTCCTTCTGGACCCAATAGACAAAGGCGGACTGGGGCTGACTACCGGACAAGTTGGTTTCGTCTATGGTACTATCGGTATCATCGGACTGACAATTGGCGGTATCATTGGCGGTCTTGTTGCTGCACGGGGCGGATTGAAGAAGTGGTTATGGCCAATGGCATGGAGTATGTCCCTCACCTGTCTGACATTCATCTATCTGAGTTATGCACAGGATCACTCGTTGCTGACAGTCAACATCTGTATCTTCATCGAACAGTTCGGCTATGGTTTCGGCTTCACAGCTTATATGCTGTATCTGATTTATTTCTCGGAAGGCGAGCACAAAACTGCCCATTACGCCATCTGCACAGGATTCATGGCACTGGGAATGATGTTACCCGGAATGGCTGCCGGATGGTTACAGGAAACCATCGGTTACCGACACTTCTTCGTATGGACCATTATCTGTTGCGCCGCTACCATCGGAGTATGTGCGTTCATCAAGATAGATCCGAGCTTCGGAAGGAAGAAAGAAGAGTGATAAAAAGTGATAAGCGGTAAGTGATAAGCAAGAAATCATAAATTATAAATCATGAAGAAATACATTCTCCTTTGCCTGCTCTGTGTGCTCTGTGGTACATCGCAGGCACAAAAGATAAGAATAAAGACAGGCATCGAAGTCCTGAAAGACCAGAATTTCAAGTGCCTGGAAGGCAAACGCATAGGTCTGATTACCAACCCCACCGGAGTGGATAATCAGATGAAATCCACCATTGACATTCTGCATGAAGCACCGAACGTAAATCTGGTTGCCCTCTTCGGTCCGGAGCACGGGGTTCGTGGCGACGTACATGCCGGCGACCACGTGACGGACATCAAAGACGCCACCACAGGATTGCCCGTATATTCCCTATACGGCAAAACCCGCAAGGCTACGCCAGAGATGCTGAAAGACATTGACGTATTGGTCTACGATATCCAGGATATCGGTTGCCGCTCATTCACCTATATCAGTACAATGGGGCTAGCTATGGAAGCTGCGGCCGAAAACGGTAAAGAATTTATTGTATTGGATCGTCCCAATCCGGTAGGCGGACTCAAGATAGAAGGCAATCTGGTAGAAGATGATTGCATTTCTTTTGTCAGTCAGTTCAAGATTCCGTACCTTTACGGACTGACTTGCGGTGAGCTGGCATTGATGCTAAACGGAGAGAAGATGATGGCAGCACAATGTAACCTGCACGTTGTGAAGATGAAAGGCTGGAAACGCAAGATGGACTATGTACAGACAGGGTTGCAATGGGTACCCTCTTCTCCACATATCCCCCATCCGCACTCGGCTATATTCTATCCGGTAAGCGGTATTCTGGGTGAACTGGGATACATGTCCATCGGGGTAGGCTATACGATACCGTTCCAGATGTTTGCCGCACAATGGGTAGAAGCAGAAAAACTGGCGGGAAACCTGAACGCATTGAATGTGCCGGGTGTTGTATTCAGGCCGATGTATCTGTAAAGCAGAACTTTCGCGTCTGAAAGGCGAGGGCCTCGCCGTAAACCCTCATCAGCTTCTGTTCGGCATCAATCAGGGATGCTGTTATGACGACCTGCGCGTCGGCCATATGCAGGAGATCGCAGCGCTCTATCCTGACCGTGCCGTATTTGAGCATGCCGACAAGGGACGTTTTCGTATGTTCGACATGGTAAGCGGCTCGGAAGAGATACGCAAGCGATTCTCACAGCGCAACCGCTGGGAAGACGTGCGCGACTATTGGTATAAGGATGCTGAAGACTTCCGACGATTGTCTAAGAAGTACTACCTATACAAGTAAGGAACAATAAACGCTTCTTACACTGAAAAAGTCATAAAGACATATGTATGTCACCCCTCATGAGATACGTATGTCATGGGTCATGAGAAGCCCATATCATGAGAGGTGAGATACGCTTCTCATCACAGGAGAGACCGGGATGTCATTAAAACAATCCTACAGCACATTCTGACGGGGGTGCCGGTGAAAGAAGAAAAGAATGATAAGGAAAAGAAAGGCGAAAACACTATGGTAAAAAGTAGCTACACTTCGTTTTTGCAGGAAATAAGGGGACTTATTCCGCAAGATAGGATATATACCGACGAACTACGCCGGTTGGCATGGGGAACAGATGC
>OLSB01002793.1_pt1 | contig 13717 bp, 9 predicted proteins | sample 1672071 | NCBI WGS metagenome assembly OLSB01 (sample SAMEA3136642, study PRJEB25190) | human gut metagenome | biome: human gut; feature: human-associated habitat; material: faeces | place: Austria | collected 2013 | reverse complement strand
CGTAATAGGACCTCCAGTAGAAGATCTGGAGCAGGCCGTTGCTGAGGGTGGCATCGCCCATCGTGGCTACGGCTTTGCTCAGCTCCGGGGTGATATCGTCCCCTTCGAAGGTATAGTCCTCCCGGACCAGAACGCCGGTAGGCTCTGCGGTCTCTTCCGGGGTGGTGTCTGTGGTGGAGGCGGTGGATTCAGCGGGTTCTGTGGGAAGGCTCTCTGCCGGTCGAGCCAGGAACCAAATGGCGACGGCGATGAGGGCCAGAACCAGGACTGCGCCGCCAATTACCAGGGCGAGCTTTTTCCGATTCACAGGCTTAGGCTGGGAATCGGAAGCCTCCCCTGGCGACGGAAGGTCTTGCTCCGGCGATCCGCTGGATTCTTCCGGGGTGGCGGGGGCTTGCGCAGTCTCCTCCGGGGAGAAGGCAATGGTCTCAGTCTCCTCCGGCAGGCTGTTGTCCCAGCCACAGCTGGGGCAGACGGAATTGCCATCCTCCAGGGGGGCTTGGCAGTGTTTACAATTCATGAATTGACCTCTTTTCTTCCCTGGGACGCGGACAGACCGAGACCTGGGGCATATTTCTTTCAATATAGCACGGAAAGAGCACCAATGCAAGGTAAAGTTCCAGGGAAATATGAGAAGAGGTTGAATTTTCTGTAAACAACGGAGCGGGCAGTCTAAAATCTGCCCTTTGCTGGATGTGCAGAATAAAATCTAAGGCGCCTCTTGTCAAATCCTCAGGCAATGGGCTATAATAGATGCCAACCGAGAGACTGCGTCTTCGGCCTATTTCCGACAGGAGGTTCCCTTTCTATGAATTGCCCGGAGAAAAAGCACATCCTGCTCATTACCACCGGCGGTACCATTGCCTCCATGCCCGGCGGCCAGGGGCTGGAGCCACGCCGCAGCGATGTTTTGGAGCGCGAGCTAAATCAGCTCCGTACTTATTACCACATTTCCATACAGGACCTCATGTGCCTGGACTCCTCCAACATTCAGCCGGAGGAATGGCGCAAGATTGCCGGCAAGGTATTGAAATCTTCCTGGGATTATGAGGGAATCGTTATTACCCACGGAACGGATACCATGGCATACACGGCTTCCATGCTCAGCTTTATGCTGCGCGGAATCAGCGTTAACGGTTGTTTTTTACTTAATTTTGCAACCGAAACAACTACAAGCGGTATGGTAATCAATGACACACATGTCAGAAAAAAGTTAAAATTATCATATACAACTGCAATTATTTTAATTAATAAAGAATATCCATGTTCCTGAAAATCATCACGAAAAATTTTCGAAAGCGTCAACAGTTTATATCTGTTAAACCTATTCAAATATGCCCTTGTATCTATTCCTATTTCAACACTTCTCAATGCTAAAAGCGCGCACATTTGAGCAGTGATAAGCACCATTAAAAAAACAAAAACTATTTGACTTTTTCCATACTTTTTCTTAATAAAATCATAAATAATGGCATACAAACAAATTGAAAAAAAATTTAAAACAAACACCGTCATTATATAGTACCTACTTTTTTAATATATAAGTTTTACCGGCCAATTAAAATATTTTGATATTTTTTTGCCTGATTTGGTATGGAGTATTCTTCGCTGAAATTGTTTTTTCGTTTTTTCCTTTTAAACGCCAATATCTTTTGTGCCCATATATCTGGAGATTCAATAGGCAAATAATCGATATCATCAGATATTTTAGCTATCTGAGGTATATTATCAGATACCAAAGTGTATAAACCGCTGACCTGTGCCTCTACAGCGACAATACCCAGCCCTTCAAACTTTGAAGGCATAATCAAAATATCGGCAGCACACATTAATTCACTAACATTTTTGATACTTCCCAAAAAATGAATTCTATCTTCCATGCCGCGATTTTTTACAATAGACTTAAATTCATCTTCAGTGTCTCCATTGCCCGCAAAAAAAAGTTTATATCTTGTGTCTCTTATTTTATTAATTATTTCAATGGCAAAGCGATGATTTTTTTGTTCCGATTCATGAAACCTTCCCACTAAAATTATGCATATATCCTCTTTGTCAAGACCCAATTTCTCTCTATAAGTTTTCCTTGTTTCTTCATTAAAAGAAAATTCTTCTTCATCAATTGCATTATAAATCAGTTTCCCTTTTTTATTCCACAATCTATCGCCAAAAAGCCATTTGCCTGCCTCATCTGAACAAGCGAAAAAATCCGTTGACAAGCAATTTATTAAAAAACGGGGTATGTTTTTTTTTAATATTTTATTTTCTGCATAGTAATTATGCGAATGAGTTCCTATCCTTTTAACTTTGCATAACTTCGCCGCCAGCAAAGCGGGAAAAGCCGTAAGCTGTTGATGCACAATAACAAAATTATATGTATCATTTTTTATGCTTTTTTTAATTTCATAAAAATTTTTTAAAATAGAGTCCTTCTTCCTTGTGACATGAACTATGTTTGATCCCAATTCCAAAAATTCTTCTTCCAGCATACCGATTTTGCTGTCATGAACAACAAAATCAAAACGGACTATGCTTCTGTCCATATGTGTGTAATAGTTATACAGCATTCTTTCCACACCGCCGCCGTCAAGTGACGATAAAACATGTAAAACCCTTATCATTTTTCACATTCCGCCTTATATTTTCTGTAAAAGTCATCACGGATTTTCTGAAGTTTATCCGGGGCAAAATCTTTTGCCCCTTTAAAACTCCGTTCCGCTTCTTCTTTCAAAACTTTTTCATTATACAAAAGATTTAAAGTTTTACAAATGGCATTTACGCTTTTCCTCTTAAACACGTAATCCGGATTAACAAGTTCCGGAATACCTCCGGTATTCGCACCTGTTACAGGACAAGCCCTGCTCATGGCTTCCACAACGGTTCTGGGCAAGCCTTCAGTCAAACTTGGCTGAATATATATATCGATGTCATCCATAAATTCAAAAATTTCATCATGCGGAAGTGCACCGCAAAATTCAACACAATCGGAAACGTTATACTTTTCGGCAACCTTTTTCAAATATTTACCGCTTCCCGTACCGACAAGTCTGTATTTAAAACAATACCCCTCTTTTTTCAGTTTTGCAATCGCTTTGATAACATATTGCTGCCCTTTATAGCGCACGTCTATTCCCGCAACCGTACCTAAAACTACCGGTCTTTTCATATTTTGTATTTTTTCAAGCCTTTCATTTAGCACTGACTCACTTGTTTTCTTAATCTGAACATCGGAGCAAGCGATAACTTTCCCGTTGGTTGGGTATCTTTTTTGCAAAAAACTTTCCGAAACATATGCAACATAAGATGCATTTTTTGTTGCCACTCTTGTTAAAAACCACATTATAGGAGCAACAATTTTACCTTTAAAACTGTGATTCCAATAAGAATCCCATGGACAACCAACCATTTCTACAAAGTAGGGCTTATGATTCTTTTTAAAATAAAATGAGGCAACAGTTCCGGATAATGATGGTAATCTTGCAATTAACATATCTGCCTCATTTGATTTCTGTTTAAGAACATTTAAATTATAAAATAAATCCGAAAAAATCGTATTAAAACCAATACTTCTCTTTAGTGCACATAACTCTATTCTGTCATCTAAAGCAGGAATATCTTCTGCAGTATTATCTGCTATCACCTGTGTTTTCAGTGCCCATATAATGTTATCAGCTAAATTTAAATATCTGCATATTGTTTTGTTATATGTATGAGGGGTTCCTCTTTTGTCGCAATAAACCACTCCGCCGTAACAAGACAGTAAATTCATTTCATTTACCCTTCCCGATATCAGATTACTTATACAAAGCAACAAATTAAAGCTTACTCATCAACCATATTTTTAATAAGCTGAAATTTTCCGCTTTTCTCTCTTTGTATGCATTCTACATGCTTAATTTCTAATATTGTTTTATTTCCAAATGCCGCTTTAAACTCATTTTCAAGTAAATCATCATATTTTTTTACGTATCTTTTTTTATCCACTTCCAAAAACATTGTTACTTTATTTCTATCCACTTGTATCATTTGTGCTCTTTTTATAGCGTTCGGAATATTTTTAAATATATTAGAAATGTTCGCGGAATTAATTTTTACCCCTTCTGCATTATATAGAAAATCAAATTTTCTTCCTTGAATTGATTTCACTATCGGTTGATTATCTCCACACAAACAACATCCACCGTTATTATGGTCAAAACTGATTACATCTCCTATTCTGTAACGAATAAGCGGAGTTCCGTGCGTTGTAAAACTCGTAACAAGAACCTCATCATTTTCATCTTCAAAATGCTCGAATATCCCCGAGTGCAATTGCATATGCAATTTTTTATTCTTGCATTCAGTAATAAACGGTGCCCCCTCGCTTGAAGCATATTGATTATACACTTGGCACTTAAAAACTTTTTCTATTAAATTTCTGCCCGTTTCAGTTATGGTTTCAGATGTCGGAAATATCGCAATCGGTGTAAAATTTAATTTTATTTTATTTCTTTCTATATAACTTGCAACATCACATATAGAAGAAAAAAATCCATCTATAGACTGCGGTTTAAACCTGTTTAATTCATCAACATAATATTTTAAATTGCTTTCGGAAATATGAAATGACGAAAAAATCATTTGCTTGCAACTCAAGTTATATCTCCAAAAGACATTTGTTTTCTGGTTCTGAGGAACAATATGCTTACCATTAAAAGTTGCCCGTTTCATTTTCAAATTGATAAAACCGGCTTTGCTTTTAAAAAAATCAAGTGTTGCCATTCGTTTCATCATATCGTCCTTTGTCATATACACAGCCAAAGATTTTCCTGTTGTTCCTCCGGTATGGCATTCTACTGATTTTTTCTTTGTTGTCACGATTTGATCTATATTTTCTCTCAAATCTTCTTTCTCTATATAGGGAAGTTTTTTTATATCATCTATAGAAGTAAACTTTCGTACATCTATGTTTGAATATATTTTTTTATAAAATCGGCTATTCTCTTTTGCATAAATAATAAAGTTTAAAAACTCTTTGGTTTGATATTCTTTTTTTTCTTCCAAAGTAAATCCATCATATTTTTTAAGAAAATTTAAATATTTATAATACTTTCTACCGTATCGAGAAAAATAATTCAAAATGCCCTTAAACGATATTGCCACATTTTGCAAAAATACGGGACATATTCCATATATTTTCTCAAGATAATTCATTTCCAACTCCTTATTATATTTATTATGACAATAGTATAACACATTTTGTCTTTACTGTCTACAAAAATTAGATTATCTTTTGAATTATGCAAAAGCCCTGCCAAGCATTAAACTTGGCAGGGCTTTTTTACTTAAGCAAATACTATTTTATATTATATTCGCCCCAAGGTACATAAATTATTTTCTCAATTGTTTTATCAAGCTTGCCGTCAACATTAACTGTAAGAACCACTTTAGTCGCAAACTTCATACTCTTAGACGCTTCAGCACTAATCTTTATTGAACCGTCATGAAGCTTTTCTGTTTCTACAGCAAGTTCTGTACCGTCTAAATCATAGAACTTATATTCATATGTTACACCGTTCATCTTAAGCGAACCGCCCCAATACGGTGAAAGAACAAAGTCTGTTGCTTCAGAACCTTTGACTGCGCAGTAAGTTGAACCGTCAATAGCGATGTTACATACTGTTGTTACTGCATCCTGAACATAAACGGTCTTACCGAATGCAAAGTCATAATAGCTCTGATCTGCATTCTTATTTGCTATTGCATACAGTGTGTATGTTCCGTTTGCAATTGTATCTTTCGCTACATTGAATTCTGATGTTGCGCTTGTGTTTTCAGAAAGCACAGCGTCAGTTCCAACCTCTCCGAGGTAATTCGCAAACTTGTAACCCGTGTATACCTTGTCGTTTCCGTCCAAAGTATCAAGAGTAAACTTAATGTTATTATCTCTCTTGCTGCTCATAATTACAGAACCGTAATTATCATTAACAGCAAAACTGCTGTACCAGAGACCCAAGTCGGAAATATAGGTACCTCTGCTTGTTCTTATTGTTCCGACAGTTTTATCACTGTATGTTACAACAACGCGGTAAGGCTTGCTTCTGTCTGCCAAAGCGGAGATATCATCAGCCTTGAAGGTTGCCGCGCCTTTTTCGCTTGACACTTTTTCACAGATTATAACAGGTACGTCGGAGCCGGCAGCGTAAACTTCACATGTCCATGTTCCGCCGAACGCATAGTTTGCATCGTTATAATACGTAAAGTCAGCTGTAACATTAAGAGCGCCTTTATTGCTTACTCTCAAAGCCGAGTGACCTTCCTTGGCGGAATTAATATAAACAGAACCTTTTCCGAGCGCTTTTGCTTTATAATCTCTTATCGAAGCGCTTCCGATTATAACGTCATTAACCTTTACAAATACCGTTATTATCTCAACAGCTTCATCTGATCTGTCTTTACCATAAGCAAATGTTGCTTCATCCTGCCATGCTGCATTATCGGGAGAAGCGGTTTCCCCTACATTTGTTACTACAAACGCATACTTAACGACAGCTCCTTCAGCCGCGGTATATACAGCTTCAAAGTTTGTGTCTGTACCCGTGAGTGTTATTACGCCCTCACCGGTCATTCCGTTAGCGGTAATACCAACATTGCCGGAAATTCTTCTGAATTCAGCCGAAGCTTTAAGTGCATCGGTATTATCAACCATTGCCGCATTCGCTTCTGAAATTGTGATATTTCCGGAAACGCCATTTTCCCAACCCTCCGGAGCGTCTGCAGGCCATGTAACATTAACGTCTATCTCGCCCAGATCATATGTTGCTTTAACGCTCGCGGGCAATTTTACCGGGTCATATTCTTCATCGGGCGCGAGGTATATAACTGTTTTTGCAACGCTTGTAAGCTTGTACTTCTCAAGAGTTACCGAAATCGTGGGAGCTGCAAGACCCTCGCCTGCAACAAATCCATTGCCGAGCTCGTACGCAGCCGTGAACGTGTAAGCTGCTGCTACATCTGCATTATAATCACCGCTCCATGTTGCGGCAAATTTGTATTCTGTTCCTGCTGCGTCAAGACCTGTGATCTCTGCGGGCAAGCCGAGATCCGCTTGAGCCGTGCCAACCTTTGCCGTAATGGCTTCGATAGGCTTGAAGGATGTAATTACTGTTGCGCTCTTCGAAACAGTAAGAGTGAATGTGGGTGCCGCAACGCCTTCGGCTACCTTGTAGCCTTCCGTATTTACCGCACCGGTGAAGCTGTAGGTGCCTTCCTGACCTGCAACATATTCGGGTACGGATGTAAATGTAGCGTTAAGCACTACGTCCTCCGCGCCGGAAATATGAGCTGTCACCGTTGTGGGAACCGTAAAGGTTTCTGCATCAGTGATGTTTTTATTATCAGGATTTACGTACCCTGTGATAAGCGGAGTAGAATCCGTAACAGCTACAGAAACCGTTGCCGTTGCCGTTCCCTGATGTCCGTCTGCAGCCTGAACCGTAAGGCTGTAATTTCCCACTGCCGGGAGAGCAGCTATCTTAAGTGCGCTGCCGTCAACCTTAAAATATCCGTTGTCATCACCGGCTGTAATTTTATAAGTCAATTCGTCTCCGTCAACGTCTGTTGCGCCAAAAGCTGCAACAACCACATCGTCAACCGCTGCCGTTTTGAGATCAACACTGCCGGATACAGCATTAAATACGGGAGCCGTATTTGCCGAAATCGAACCGGTTGCAGCCGTTACGCCGGAACCGCCGGCTTTAACGGTGTAATCACCGTGCGGCACTTCCATGTTAAACGTTGCTGCACCGCTTGTAACCGCCGCCTGGTTTGCATACTTAATTGTCTCATTTGCAGGCGCGTCACCGCTGTAAACCAATATTGTTGCATATTCTCCGATTATGCCGGAAACCGTTCCGGAAACCGAATAGTAGCCGTCTTCTAATCTCACGGCTGCCGCCGCAACGAATCCGGCTGAAGTCGTTTCATCTGCACTAACCGATACCACAGACAAAACCATGCACAATGCGAGTACCAATGCAAGCACTGTGCGAGCTGCTTTTGAAAAGCCTCTCATAATTCATTTCTCCCTTCGAAATATTAATTTTGTTATAAATTGAGTCCACCTGTACCGTCAATTTATACATTTCATATTATATATCAACGAAAGAAATATTTCAAGCATTTTACAAATAAAAAAATTTTTTGTAAAATTAACACAAGCGCTTACAAGTTTTTTTGTTTGATTTGCACGTATCAAAAATCGAATTAAATAATTATTTGCTATTTTTTGTTTAAAATTCTTTTAATTTTATCACCGAATTCCGCTGCAATCTCTTCCGAAAACTCCGCTTTCTTGCCTTCGGCTATAATTCTGCATACCGGTTTTGAGCCGTGAGGTATAATAAGCACGGAACCGTTTTCGCTCGTTATGCGTACTCCTTCCGTCAGCTCCGCGCGCTCTTCTTCGGAGAGACTTTTTATGATTCTTCCCTTTTCCCCTTCTCTGCACGGAATTTCAGCTCTTAATATAGAAAAATCGGGTATTTCATGCCGAAGCTCGGAAAGTCTCTCGCCGGTTGTGTTCAAATAGTCCGAAAGCTTGATAATCGCGCCTACTGCATCAAAACTTAATATAAACCTGTCTCTGTCTGCGGAGCTGCTTAAATTTCTGCACAGTTCACCCATATAATCACGCGCCGTATGCCCTTTTCTTACTACTCCGACATTGTATTTTTCGGCAATGCTTTCTATAACGGAGGGTGCAGCGGCATCGGTTACGGCAGCGGCTCCGTATTGTTTTATTATAATAAGCTGAACAAGTACCTTGTACATATCGCTGTCTATTATTTCGCCGTCCTCGTCCGCAAGCGCGGCAATCTCTCCGCCCGCGGTGGAAAACGCTCCGAAATTATAATTTCCTCTTTTAACAAGTGACGCAAATTCTTTTGCTTCCGCGGAGTTATCGGGATTAAATATTCTGTCCGTGAAATCAAATATTATATTTAAATCTGCCGCAGCTGCCGACAAAAACATACGTGTCCACTCGGAACGCGCACATATAAGCACGCGGATATTGCCGCTCTGCACCGAAGCTTCGGAAACAAGCTCTTTCATATAATGCACCTTATATTCATACAGCTCACTCATCGGATAAATCTCACCCACACCGGCGCAAAAATAATCTCTTCTGTCAAGAAGCAACCGGACTTTTCTCTCTTCCTGAGCAGAAATATCCGCCCCATATTCGTTCAGAAGTTTTATTTCTCCGATATTATTTTTCTCCGAAGATGCGTGCACCGCCCCGTCAAGCCCATAATACCGAACACCGCTCCTTGTAACTGCCGCCGGCTGCTCACCGAAATCAAATACCCTGGCTCCGCCCGACATAAGCCCGGAGCAAACGGCATTTTTAAGCATTACTCCTCCCGGCGTTCCGTCTGAGGAAATCCCGATCTTTCCGTTTTCTAAAAAACTTCCGAAAGCCGCGCCCACGGAACTTATTAAAGAAGCATTGAGATCCGCTCCTATTTCTCCGCTTATACCGTCCTCTCCGAAAAGATCGTTTTCCGCACCGTTTCTCCACACAATGTTTTCACTTACAATTTCTTTGGAGCCGATTTTTTTGTAAGGCCATATTTTTACGCGCGGTTTTATAATCGATTCTTCCCCCAGAACTGACCCGCACCCTATTACAGATTGTTCAAAGACCGATGTTCCGTGTTTTACAACCGCTTTTTCACATATAAGAGCACCTCGTATTTCCGCATTTTCTCCGATAAAGCATCCGTTTCCCAAAATACTTCTTTTCACCGAAGCGCCTCCCGATATTATGACTCCGTCGCCTATAACGCAATATCCGTCTATAACCGCTCCGCTCTTTATTTTACATCCTCTGCCTATAAATGCGGGTGATTTTATAACGGCTCCTTTTTCAATTTGCGCACCCTCACATATGAAAACATCTTTTTTTATTTCGTGCGCATTCATACTCACGGATGTTTTACCGTCAAAAATATCAAAATGGCAATGCCTCAATGCGTCCGTATCCCCGATATCGCACCAGTATCCGCTTGCCGTATAGCCGAAAAGCTTTCGTTTCTCTTTTAAAAGCTTCGGAAAAATATCTTTTGAAAAATCGGGTGATTTTTGCGTTACCCCATCAAAAACACTCGGATTTAAAATATATATTCCCGTGTTTACCGTATCGCTGAAAACGCGGCTCCAATCCGGTTTTTCGAGAAAGCGGCATATTTTCCCGTCTTTTTCCGTCACTACAACGCCGTATTCTATGGGAACATCTACGCTGTGCAAAATAAGCGTTGCCTCTGCCTCTTTTTCTTTATGAAAAGCAATTGCTTCGGAAAGATTAAAATCCGTGAACGAATCGCCGCTTATCACAAGAAAATCTTCATTCAAAAAGCCGCTGCACGCCATAACCGACCCTGCCGTACCGAGCGGCTCGTTCTCTGTAAAGTATGTGAAATTTACGCCGAATGCGCTCCCGTCTCCGAAATACTCCTTTATGCTTTCGGGAAGGTAGCGGAGCGTTACGCCGATATCCGTTATTCCGTGCTTTTTCAGAAGCTCCGTAATATGCTCCATTACGGGTTTGTTCATTATTCTTGCCATCGGCTTGGGCATTGTGCAGGTAAGCGGTCTGAGTCTCGTTCCGCTTCCGCCCGCCATTATAATTGCTTTCATGCTGTTCTCCCCATTATAAAATATTTTGAAGCTCTGCGCTTTCCTTTCTCGGAATATGCTCTATCAGCCGCCTGAAGGTTTCAAGCTCCGCCATAAGCTCGGGAAGCTCACGGTACCTCACATATTGCGAAAGCGATGCAAGCGTCGATACCACGGAGTCTATCTCCTCGTGATCTATGAGCATTGCAATCCATGACTGACCCGTCTCCCATCTTTTATTTATTTCTTCCATTATATTTTGCGCGTTCTCCCAGCTTTCCGCTTCTGCCGCCCCGCGCAGCTCTTCGGCAAGCGCGCTGATGCCTTCGCTTTCCCTCAGCAGGGCAGCCTGAGACACTGCCATAAGCACAATTATCAAAGCCAGCAGTACAGCCGATACAAGAGTCCCTCTCATGTTCCACCTCACTTTTCCTTAATTGTCAGTGTTCCGCTTTTGGTTGCCGCGGCAATCAGTATATTTTTTATATCGCTGTTTTGTTTTTTTACCTCGCCCTGCAGCCATTTTTCGCTTTTTCCGATTTTTTTAAGATTTGCGCTTATTATTTTTCCGTCGCTGACAAGGGTATACCAAAGTTCCTCTTCCGGCGGCGCAAGCCCTATGTCATCCGGCGTGAGAGGCCTTTTCCCTGCCTTGGGAACAATACAGACCTCACCGTTTGTATCCACAATTGCAAGCTGAACATCGTCTATGTTTATAATATCCTTGCCGCGCAGCTCCTCCATTAAATCATCCGCGCTGAAGCGCAGATATTTAAGCTCCTTGTAGTCTATTTCGCCGTCGCGGATTATTACGCTCGGCTTTCCCGAAAGAATCCGCCTCACCCTCTTGCTTTTCATCGAAAGAACGGATATCCCGACCTCAAGCGCAACAAGTGTTACTATGGGCACAATTCCGTTTAAAAGAGGAATCCCGGTGTTTTGCATGGGCACGGACGCCAGATCGCCAAGAATAATCGTAATGACAAGCTCCGACGGCTGAAGCTCGCCTATCTGCCTTTTCCCCATTATCCTCACAGCCGCCATTACCGCAATGTACAGAATAACGGCGCGGATAAACGAAACCGTCATACCATCACCTCGGTTTATATTTTGTTCTTAAAACACTAAAATATTCAAGCAAACAAAAAAAGACGCCCTAACACGTCTTTTTCATATATATTCCCGTTCGTACAGGAATTATTTAAATATACATATAATCGGTTCTTCTTGTATATATAAATGAAACCGATATAAGAAAAGCGCACAGCTCCGCAATTCCGATTGCCCACCAGATTCCGTCAACGCCGAATAAAACAGGCAGCAAAAGTACGCACGCCGTTTGAAACACCATTGTTCGAAGAAAAGAAATTGCCGCGGACACTCCTCCGTTTCCGAGCGCCGTAAAAAATGCGGATGAAAAAATATTGAATCCGGCAAAAACAAAAGAAAATGCGAACAAATAAAACGCATGTGTTGTAAGCTTTAGAAGCTCCTCATCGTATCCAACAAATATTGCCGCAAGGGGTCTTGCGAAAACAAATGCCAGAATTGCCATTAACACTCCGCCGCTGCCCATGGTCACGATACTCTTGCGCAGCATATTTTTAAGTTCGGAATGATTCTGCGCTCCGTAATTATATCCTATTATAGGTGCACAGCCAATAGAATATCCGATAAATACCGCAATAAACACAAACTGAACATACATGAGTGTTCCGTATGCCGAAACGCCGTCCTCTCCTATATATCTCATCAGCTGATAATTATAAATAATACTTACAACCGATGAGGAAATATTACTCATAAGCTCTGAAGAACCGTTTCCGCAAGCTTTTAGAATCGGCCCAATCTCCGGGCGGACTTTACGCAGCACAAGACAGCTCGAATTTGGACGTAAAAAATAAATCAGCGGGAAAATGCCGCCTACGCACTGACTGAGTCCCGTAGCTATTGCCGCACCTGCCGTATTCATGCCGAATACCCCGACAAAAACCGCGTCCAAAACCATATTTGAAACACCTGCAATAAGCGTTGCCCTAAGACCGAGTCTCGGTTTTTCAGCCGCTATAAAAAAGCTTTGAAACACATTCTGCAGCATAAATGCCGGAGTAAAAGCCGTAACAATTCGACCGTACGTAATACAATCGGGAAGCATTTCCTCAGTTGCTCCGAAAAACAGCGCCACGGGGCGTATGCAGGTAATTCCTACTATCGCCAGCACAATGCCCAAAAACAGCGTAAATATAATCATCATGGAAAAATATCTGTTTGCTTTTTCCGGCTCACCTTCACCCAAGGCTTTTGAGACAATTGCCGTACCGCCTGTTCCCACCATAAATCCCATGCCGCCGAGTATCATTATAAACGGCATAACAAGGTTTACGGCTGCGAAAGCACTTTTACCCGCAAAGTTCGAAACAAAAAACCCGTCCACAACACCGTAAATCGATGTAAAAACCATCATTACAATGCTTGGCAGAACAAATCTGAAAAGTCTTTTATAAGTAAAATGATCCGATAACTGTATTTCCATAAATTAATCCTGATTTTCAAAAACCTTTCTGTTGTCGATTATGTATTGCACTCCCGAAAGCGCGGTTATAAACGCAGATATCCAAAAAAGTATGTCAACCGCCAAATTCTTTCCAAAAATCACTGCCGCAATAACCGTTATCATCTGTATTGTCGTTTTGATTTTTCCGAGCATTCCCGCCGCTATCACGATGCCCTCCGACGCCGCAACAAGACGAAGTCCCGTAACCATAAATTCTCTCGCAAGAATAATCATAACTATAACGGCGTTTACGGTTCCGTCCGACAAAAGGCAGCAAAGCGCACCTGTTATGAGAAGCTTATCCGCAAGCGGATCCATAAATTTCCCGAAATTTGTAACAAGACCGTTTTTTCTGGCAATATGTCCGTCCGCCCAATCCGTGACGGATGCAAGAATAAATATAATCACCGCCAGAAGTCTTCCGTATGTAACTTCAAAAGAGAAAATCGAAAAAGCCACATGCGACGGGATCAGATAAAGCGCCATAAAAATCGGCACCAGTATAAC
>OLSB01002786.1_pt1 | contig 13755 bp, 14 predicted proteins | sample 1672071 | NCBI WGS metagenome assembly OLSB01 (sample SAMEA3136642, study PRJEB25190) | human gut metagenome | biome: human gut; feature: human-associated habitat; material: faeces | place: Austria | collected 2013 | reverse complement strand
TATTTTGGACAACCCCTCGATCAGGCGGTCGCGCAGCCGTGCCACGGAAGCGGCGTTTTCCTCCATGTGTGCGCACATCTCCCGCAGCGCCGTCGCCATACCGACGATCCCCGCAACATTTTCCGTGCCGCCGCGTTTGCCGCGCTCCTGCGCTCCGCCCTCGATCAGCGTTGTCAGCGGAACGCCCGTCCGCGCATAAAGCACGCCGACGCCCTTCGGCCCGTGGAATTTGTGCGCCGAAAGGGACAAAAGGTCAATGCTCTGCTCGGTCACGTTGATCGGCAGATGCCCCGCCGCCTGCACCGCATCGGTGTGGAAGAGCACGCCGCGCTCCCGACAGAGCCGGCCGATCTCCGCGATGGGCAAGATCGAACCGATCTCGTTGTTGGCGTACATCACCGTGACCAGACAGGTATCCTCGCGGATGGCGTCGGCGACCTGCCGGACGCTGATATTGCCGTAGGAGCGGACGTCAAGCAGCTCAACCTCGAAGCCCTCCCTGCGCAGCTTTCCCAGCGTGTGCAGGACGGCGTGGTGCTCGAAGGCGGTGGAAATGATGTGCTTCTTCCCCTTTTTAGCGCCGATCGCCGCCGCCGAGAGGATCGCCTGATTGTCCGCCTCGCTGCCACCGGAGGTGAAGTAGATCTCCCGCGCCGTACAGCCGAGACAGGCGGCAATTTGCTCCCGTGCCGCCGTCAGCGCCTCCTTCGCACGCTGTCCCGCGGAGTGCAGACTGGATGGATTGCCGTAGATTTCATCAAAATACGGCTGCATTGCCGCGATCGCCGCGCGGCTCATTTTCGTCGTCGCGGCATTATCCGTGTAGATCATGATTCGGTTCCCCGCTTTCCTATTATCTTGCGCAGGAAATTATTGTGCGCATTGATTTTCTACCTATTCGTTTAGTAGGTAATTAAAGAATAGCACATTTTACCTATCTTGTCAATAGGTTTTTCTATTCAGAATATCGTCATTTTTCGAAAAATAATTATTGACAAACGATAATTTCCGTGGTAAACTGTCCTCACAACACCGTGTGGGAGGTTTTGGATTTCGATGAAAAAGGGTTCGGTGTATTGCTCGATCGGCTTTGTTTTCCTGTTCGGCGCGGCGCTGATCGCGCTGCTGTTCTTCGCGCCGCGGATCATGGCGCTCTACGCAAGCTGGCGGCTGCTCTCCGCAGCGGTATGCAGCGTCGTGCTCGCCGCGTTCTACGCCTCTGCGGTTCCGGCAGCCGTGTCGCTGGTCTGCCTGTTCCTGCTGCTGCGGAATATTTTGGACGAACGCCCCTTTTTGCGGCGCAACTGCCTGCTGATCGGCATTGTGTCGTGGTGCTGCGTCGCGGTCGCCGTTTTCACGCTGATCGCGGGAATCCGCTATATGCCGCTGCTGCTGGTGACGGCGGCAATGCTATTCATCTTCCTGATCCTGCGCATCGTGCGGCGCTGCTTTGACGCTGCCATCGCGCTCAAGGAAGAAAACAACCTGACGATCTGAGGTGGGCGGTATGGCGATTATTGTAAATCTCGACGTCATGATGGCAAAACGCAAGATCTCCTCCGGCGAGCTTGCGGATAAGATCGGCATTACACCGGCAAACCTGTCCATTCTGAAAACCGGAAAAGCGCGGGCGATCCGCTTTTCAACGCTGGAAAGTATTTGCAGAGAGCTGCACTGTCAGCCCGCCGACATCTTGGAGTATCAAGAGGAGGAACCGTAAAATGAACGAAAATAACGAATTCACGCCGTCCGAGCCGATCGGACCACGTCCTGCGGAGCAGCCCGCGCAGCAGTATTATCCTGCCGCCCCGCGTCCGACCTACTTCCCCACGGGGAAGCGTGAGCGGGTGTACGCCCTTTTCCTGCTGCTGGCGGCGCTCATGACGGCAGACGCGTACCTTTGGGGCGGCTTCGGCATTGCCGCCACCGTTTCCACCGTTTTCCTCGCTTCGGTCTCCGCCTGCTATCTGCTGCGCGGCGGCAAGCGTTGGAGCGTCTACGGCATTTTCTGCTTTACCGCCTTCCTTGCCTGCGCCGTCCAGTTCACCTTCTCCGACGACACCGAGTTCAACCTGCTGGCGTTGGCTGACATGGTGCTTTTGGCGGCGGTCGCCATGCTGGAGCGGGCGGACCTGCGGCAATATCACGACGGCAGCTTCCGCTCAATCGCGGACCTTTGCTACATGATCTTCGCGCTTACCTTCGGCAAGCTGGGGCAGGCATTTTACACGCTCTTTCACAGCGAAAAAAGCGGCGAAAAGCGCAAGCTCGGCAGCGTTCTGCTCGGTATTCTGACCGCGCTGCCGGTGCTGGCGGTGGTCATTCCCCTGCTGGCATCCTCCGATGCGGCGTTCTCGGCAATGCTGGAGCATTGGCTGTCGTTTGACTACATCGGCGAGGCATTCATTGTCCTGATCTTCGGACTGGCGCTGTTTCTGCTGTTGTTCGGGCGGCTGGTTTCTCTGCCGCACGTCCGCAGAAGTGACCCTCCGTGCAGCAGCGGCAGCGGCTTGGAGCCGACGGTCGTTATCGCCTTCCTCGGCGCGATCGCGGCGGTCTATGTGCTGTATCTCTTCTCGCAGCTTGCGTATTTCTTCAACGCCTTTTCCGGACTTCTGCCCGAGAAATTCACGGTCGCGGAATATGCCCGCCGCGGCTTCTTTGAAATGACGCTCATCAGCGCCTTCAATCTCGGCATCCTGCTGCTGTCGTACCTGATCTGCCGCAAGAAGGACGGCAGGACTCCGATGTCGGTCCGTGTCCTGAGTCTGTTTCTCTGTCTTTTCTCGCTGGTCCTGTCCGTGACCGTGCTGTCCAAGCTTCGGCTGTATATCGGCTCCTTCGGTATGACCCGCCTGCGCATCGTCACCTCCGTTTTCACCGTATTTCTGATCGCGGTATTTCTGAGCGTTGCCGTTCGGCTGTTTGTGAAGAAAATGCCGTATATGAAGGTCGCGTTGGTCGTCGGGACGGCGCTGCTGCTCGTCTGCGGCTTTGTCGGGACGGATCGGACGATCGCCCGCTATAATATCGACGCCTACCTCTCCGGCGAGCTGGAGACGATCGATATGCAGGCGCTGCGGCGGCTGCCCTCCGACGCGATCGTCGGCGACGTACTGCGGCTTCTTGACGTGCCGGATGCCGAGGTCGTGCAGGAGGCGAAGGAGCTTCTCTCCGCACACGCAGACGGTCTGTTTGACTATTATTACGAAAGGGGCGGCAAGGTCGAAATCGCCGGTCGTAAGGGCGATTGGCGCTCATGGAACACGGAAAGCTCCGAGGCGGCGCAGCTCTTGCAGGAGCGCTTTGACGACTACTATATCAACTCGTCGTCTGAGGATTGAATGCATAATAAACCATCGGGGTCAGGAGCTTTCTCCCGACCCCGATGTTCTTTTCTCGGACGTATGCAGGTTCCACACGATCATGAAGCAGATGCTTCCCAAAATCAGAACGCACGCAAGAATTTGCCGTATCGTCAGACTTTCCTTCAGCAAAATCGCGCCAATCACGATGCTGGCGATCGGTTCAAAGACGCTGAACACGGCGCTCAAGCCTGCACCGGCATATTTCACGCCGTTTTGCAAACAGATCGTCGCGCAAATGTTGTTGAGAAATGCGATCAGCGCGATAATCCAAAGATTCGGCAGAAGGCGGTCAAGCTGCAGCGAGTGCGTCAAAAGCCCATACACCAAGCCCGTCAGCGCCATGGCGAGGCAGACGTAGAAGGTCAGCGACTGCCGATCCTCCTCCAGCACGCCGGAGTGCTCCATGTAGACGAGCTGAAAGGTCCATGAGAGCACGGACAGCACCGCAAACAGCACGCCCAGCCCCTGATTGCTGTGAATGTTCTCAAAGAACAGAAACATACTCAACGTAGAAACCGTGAGCGTCAGGACCGTGACCTTTGAAAGCCGCTGCCGAAACAGCAGGGCGCTGACCACGCTGACGACCGCAGGGTACAGGAAATGGATCGTTGTCGTCGTTCCGACAGGCAGATAGAAATATGCAAGGTTTAGAAAAATCTGCGTCGCCGCCGTGCCGCAGATACCGTAAAGGGCAGCCTTCGGAAGATTTTTCATGCGGATTTTGGGCAATCGCCGCTTCACGCCGCCCGCAAGCAGCAGAAGAAGCATACCGCAAATCCCGCGTCCGAAGATCAGGGTGCTGACCGAAAGAGTCTCCTTCGTCGCGATTTTGGTCAAAACGGCGCAGAAGCCGTACAGCACGGCGGAGGCGACGGCAAACGCGATACCCTTTCCGACGCTTTTATTCATAGACAAAGTGTACCACGACGCACATTCAGATACCGAGATACGCTTTTTTCAGCGAATCGTCCGCAAGCAGCGTTTCGCCCGCGTCGGACATGACAATGCTGCCGTTCTCCAAAACATAGCCTCTTGTGGATTCACGCAGCGCCTTTTCCACGTTCTGCTCCACGAGCAGGACTGTCGTGCCGTTCGCGCGAATCTCGTCGAGCTTATCAAAGATAAGCTGCACGTTAATGGGCGACAGACCGAGGCTCGGCTCGTCCAAAATCAGCAACTTCGGGATGGACATAATCGCTCTGGCAATCGCCAGCATTTGCTGCTCGCCGCCGGAGAGGGTGTTGGCATCCTGCGATTTGCGCTCGTACAGGCGGGGAAACAGGTCAAAGACATACTTCATGTTTTCCTCGCTCTTGCTGCGTGCGCGCTTGCAAAAGGCGCCCATTCGGATGTTCTCCGTCACGCTCATCGTGGGAAACAGGTGCCGTCCCTCGGGACACTGGATAATGCCAAGCTCCACACGCTCGTGGCTGGGAATCTGCGTAATATCCCTGCCCTCGAAGAAAATACTTCCGCCGCTCAGGGGCAGCAAGCCGGAGATCGCCTTGCAGGTGGTCGTCTTTCCCGCCCCGTTGGAGCCGACAATACTGACAAGCTCGCCGTCGTCGATATACAGGCTGCAATGCTTGAGCGCCGCAACCGCGCCGTAGGAAACATGAATATCCTTCAGTTCAAGTAAATGCATGGTTGATTCTTCCTCTCTGCTCGGGTATGCCGGCTGTACCGAACGGAAGCGGTACAGCCGGCGCGGTGCGTTCGGGGTTACTTGTTGATGACGGACAGCTCGCTGCCGGGAAGCACGATGGACGTTCCCTCGGCGACGGCGCTCTCGGGCCAAATGATCGCAACGTGGGTATCCTGGAACTGTCCCAGCGGGCTGAGCGCGTAGACGTTCGCACCGGTCTCGTCGAACTCAATGCCGTAGGGATAGATGTTCCACCATCTGTCCTCTTCGATCTGAATGCTTGCCAGCGCATCACGCAGTGCGGTGCGGTCGTTCTTACCCGCGGCGTTCAAGCCCTCGGTAAGGAGGAACAGGACCGACCAGCCCGCAGCGGATTCGCCCGTGAAGGTCTCGTTGTTGTTCTTCGCGGCGTAGTCCTCCGCGATCCACATCTTGTCGGGCTTGGCTGCAAGGACGTCCATGCCCCAGCCCATCGCGGTCATAAAGCCGTCGGCGTTGTTGCCGACATTGGGGATGAAGTCGGAGTTCTGCTCGCCGCCGGAGGCGCACATCATCAGGTTCGGCGCATATTCCTTGCCGACCATGGTGTTGGTCAGCAGGACCATCGCGTCAAAGTTTGCAAAACACATCACAACGTCGGGATCGCTTCTTTGCAGCTTGTTTACGATGGGCGTGACGTCGGAAACGTCCATTGCGAAGGTCTCGTCAATAACGATCTCGATGCCCATTTCGTCAAATGCCTCGGTCCAAAGCGCCTGCAGGGTCTGACCGTTGTCGTCGTTCTCATAGAGCAGCGCAGCGGTCTTGATCTCGAAGCCCTCATCGCGGATCTGACGGAGGTAGCGGAGCTGAGATTCGCAGGAGGCAGCGCTGGTCTCGTGGACCAGGAAGCTCCAGTCGTGCGGTCCGTCAACCAGCGACGGCGAGCTGCAGCAGCATTCCAGAAGCGGGCAGCCGTACTTCTCACAGACGGTATAGACCGCCATGGTGATCGCGGACTGATAGCAGCCGATGATCGCGGAAACGCCCTCGTTAACGATCAGTCGCTCTGCCTCCGTAACGGCAGCCTGCTCGTCGGACTGGGTATCGGAGTAGATCGGAACGATCTTCGCGCCGCCGAGGGCTTCAATGCCGCCGTTGGCGTTGACGTAGTCCAGCGCGAGGTCGAAGCCCTTACGGGCATCCTCCGCGACGGACGCCGCCGCTCCCGTGATCGGGAAGAGGACGCCGACCTTGACTTCATCGACGGTGGTATCGCCCGAGGGGTCAGCGGATGTGGCGGGCTGGTCGGTGGTCTCATCATTGTTCGATGCCGGAGTACATGCTGCCATGGAAAGGACAAGTGCCAGAGTCAGTAGGAACGCCAATGCCTTTTTCAGTTTCATTTTCATTCTCCTTTAATTTTTTCTGCCTGAGCAGTGAATGACGGTATATTCTTCCTTATGTGCGGGTGTATTCCGAGCCGAGATAGGCGGCGATCACGTTCGGGTCGTTTGCGATCTCCGCCGGAGTTCCCTCCGCGATCTTCTGTCCGAAGTTCAAAACGGAGATCCGATCCGAGATGTTCATAATTGCCTGCATGATGTGTTCGATAATGACGATGGTAACTCCCGCCTCCTTAATTTCCAAAATCATGTCCATCACCTCGCTGACCTCCGAGGGGTTCAAGCCTGCCATGACCTCATCGAGCAGGAGGACCTTCGGGGAGCTGGCAAGGGCGCGCGCAACCTCAAGGCGCTTCTGCTCGCACAGGTTCAGCGAGCCGCCCTGAACGTCCGCCTTATGGTCCAAATGTGTCAGCTTCAGCGCCTGCATTGCCTTTTCCTTGGCGTGCGCGGCGTTATTGGTGTGGACAAAGCTGCCGACCATCGCGTTATCCAGCGTGGTCATACCCTTGAAGGGCTTCACGATCTGATAGGTACGGACAAGACCGCGCTTGCACAGCACATAGGGCTTGTTTCCCGTGATCTCCTCGCCCTCCAAATAAATCTTGCCGGAGGTCGGCGCCTCAAAGCCGGAGATCACACTGAAAAACGTCGTTTTTCCGGCGCCGTTGGGTCCGATCAAGCCGTGAATCGTGTTTTTCTCCACGCTGAGGCTGAAGTCGTTCACCGCCTTCAAGCCGCCGAAGTGCTTGGACAAGTGCTCTGTTTTCAAAATTTCCACGATCAGCCGCCTCCTTTCAAGAACGCGCCGTATTCTTCGTCAGCCCCCGCTTCACCTTGCGGACCAGCTTTACCAGCAGCGGATAGACGCCGTTCGGGAAGAAGCGGATACATACGACCAGCAGCGTTCCGTAAATTGCAAGGTGCAGACCGGGGACCTGTCCGCCGACCAGCGCCGTCGTAAGCTGGGACAGCGGGCGGATAATAATCGAGCCGATGGTCGGTCCGAGGATCATACCCTTGCCGCCGATGAGGGCAATAATGACCATTTCGTCGGACAGCGCCTCGCCGAAGAGCTTCACGGGGCTGCACGCCATAACGAACTGCGCATAAAGCGTACCGCCGATAGCGGAGGTGAAGGTGCTGATTGCCATTGCCTTCAGCTTCAGCTTGCGGGAGTTGACGCCGAGCGCCTCCGCCGCGAGCTGATCGTTGGCGACCGCAGAAAGCTGATAGCCGATCTTCGAGCGCTTGATCCAATAGCACAGCAGGAGCATCAGAACAAGGAAGCCGAGAAATACATAGTAATAATAGATTCGGTCCGTAAACTGCATCATCCAAAAGTTGTTGCCCTGCACCGTCTTTAATTGCAGTCCCGTCGCGCCGCCGATCTTGATACCGCCGATGCTCTTTGTGCTCTGGAACACCAACATCATAATGGTACACAGCGCGAGCGACGCCAGCGTGTAGAAGGTTCCGCTCAGCTTGAAGGTCGGAATACCGACAAGCAAGCCGATCAGCGTTGCCAAAACGCCGCCCGCCAGCATTCCGATCCACGGGGAGATGCCCCAGTTATTCGCAAGCACCGTCGTGGTATAGGCGCCGATGCCGATGTACAGCGCGTGCCCAAGGGAAAACTGACCCGCAAAGCCGCCGAGAATATTCCACGCGGAGGCAAGGTAGGCATAGAGGACGACCTCAATAAAAATGCTGAGGTAGTAGTTATTGACCATCGTCGGGACGAACAGCGCCGCAAGCACAAGAAGAAGCAAAAGACCGTATTTCAGCAGCTTTGAAGTTTTTTTGGTATGTATCATTTCTCTTCCTCCGTCTCAACGTGCCTTTTTGCCGAACAGACCGCTCGGCTTGAAGAACAGCACCGCGACGAATACCGCAAAGCAGAGCATTTGTCCGATGTAGGAATTAAACAGCATCGCGCCGTAGGACTCCACCAAACCGAGGATCACGCCTGCCAGCAGACAGCCGGGTATGCTCTCGATGCCGCCCAAAACGAGGATGATAAACGCCTTGTTGCCGACCGTTACGCCGCTCGCGGGAGCGATCGAATAGAAGGTGGAATACACGCAGCCGGCGATCGCGCAGATTCCGCAGCCGATGCCGAACGCCACATCGTAATACCGCAGCACATTGATGCCCATGAGCCGCGCGGCATCACGGTCCTGCGCCGTGGCACGCAAGGCTCTGCCGGCATAGGTCTTTGTCATGAAGAGCCACAGTCCCAGCGTCGTGGCGATCGCAAGCAGCGCGCCGATGACCTTGACTAAGCTGACCGAAGCGCCGAAGCCCACGTCAATGTAGGTCTGAGAAATGCTCATCTTGATCGTATGCGGGGTGGACTTGAAGATCATCAGCGTAATGTTTTCCAGCGCAATTCCGAGACCGGCGGTACACAGGAGCAAGCCGTACGGGTTTTTATCGGTTTCTCTCAGATACAGCGGGCGGATGACGGTATGCTGGAACAAATAGCCGAAGCCGAACATGATCGGCGCGGCAATCAGGATCGCTAAATAGGGGTTGATGCCGAGGAGCGTTACCGCCCAGTAGATGATATACATACTGATCATCAGGAGGGAGCCGTTCGCCCAGTTGACGATCTTCATAATGCCGAAGATAATGTTAACTCCGAGCGCCGTCAGACCGTAGATACAGCCAATGACGATGCCCTGAACTAAGGTTTCATAGTACATACGAACAACTCCCCCAGCGTTTCGGTTTTCTGCTCTGTTGCCGTGCCGCTTGTGTCTCCCGGCAAAGCGGTATCGGATTTATCGTTTGTTTCATCTCATTATCAACTTTCTGTATGATAGTATATTGTTTCTTCTTTTTATAGTAAAAACAAGATGTACTTCTTGCTTTTAGAAAAAGTTCGACAAATAATTTGATTTTTTCGTTTTTGTTCTGTATAATATTGTTAAATAATGAAAGCTTGAAAGGCAGGAATCCGCCATGTTCGACACAAAGATCAGCATGATCTCTCTACAGCCGTTCTGCTTTGCAGCAGCGGAGAATTTCAAGAGAGTGCGCTATAACAACGGAAGATTCGTTTTATACACCGCCTCCTTCCGCATTCCGCAGGACAGCGAGATTCGGTTGGTCGCAGATTATGCCTCCGCCGTTCTGTTTTCGACGGCAGCGGAGTTCAAGCCACTGCTTCTCACGCCCGTGATCGCTTCGGGGCAGCAGCTGCGGCTTCCGCAGGGCGACTACTACTCCGTCAAGCTCTCGCCCTATGCGTCCTACGCGGTGTATCATCTGTTTGCGCAGGTGCCGCGCTTTTCCGACCGCGTTCTTCCCGCCGCCGAGGTATTCTCGAATATAGAAAGCCTCCACGCCGCGCTCCGAGATGCCGACGGGCACACGGATGTGCTCTCTCTCCTTCCGGCGTATTTCGCCGAACGGTTCCGCTTTGTGCCGCTTGCACCGCACATTGATCGGCTGATCTCGCTGATCATGCTGTCCAACTGCACCGCCACGGAAAGGGAGCTTTCCGAGCAGAGCGGTCTGTCCTCCCGCTACATTTACCAGCTCTTTACGGAAAAGGTCGGGTGCTCGCCCAAGATGTTTTCCCGTATTCTCCGCTTTCAGAATGCGCTGTACTCGCTGCTCTCCGGCGCGGGCGGCAAAAACGGGCTGACGCCCTATGAGCTGAATTACTACGACCAGTCGCATTATCTGAAGGAGTTCCACAAGCTCTGCGGCGTTCTCCCGTCGGAGCTGCTGAAGCTCATGGCGGGGCGCACGGTCAACTAAACGCCGCAGTTTCGCGTAAAAATGCCGTGACCGACTGCTCGATCCCCTCGGCATCCAAGCCGTAGTAGCGGAACAGCTCCTTGTCGCTTCCGGTAACGTGATTCTCGCTCGGAATTCCGAGGCACCGCACGGGAATCGGGCAGCACTCCGCGGTGATTTGGGAAACCAGCGATCCGATACCGCCCGCCTCGGTGTGCTCCTCGACGACGAGGATCCGTCCCGTTTGATTCGCGGCTGCCAGCACTGCTTCCCTGTCCATCGGCTTCACGCTGAACATATCCAGCACTCTCGCGCCGATGCCGCGCTCCTTCAGTCGGTCGGCGGCGCGGACCGCGTGGCTGAGCGTCTCGCCCGCCGCGATGATCGTCAGGTCCGTGCCCTCGCGCACCGTAACCGCTTTCCCGATCTCAAATTCCGTACCGTCTTCATAGATTTTCGGCACAGGATTCCGACCGATCCGCACATAATAGGGACCCGTGCTTTCCACCAGCTCCCGCATCACCCAGCGCATCTGCACGCTGTCGGCAGGCAGCAGCACCCGAATGTTTTCCATCGGCACGATGGCAGCCAAGTCCGTAATGGCATGGTGCGTCGTCCCCGAGGTGCCGTAGCTCAAGCCGCCGCTGATTCCGATGATCTTGACGTTCGCATTTGCATACGCCGCATCGATCTTCACCTGCTCCAGCGCACGCGTGGACATGAACGCCGCTGGTGCGCAGACGATGGACGTAAAGCCGCAAGACGAAAGCGCCGATGCCACGCTGACCTCATTCTGCTCGGCAATGCCCATTTCCACTAACTTGTCCGGATAATGCTGCGCAAAGGCGTTCAGACCCGCCGAGCCGGTCGCGTCGGAGGTGAAGACCATGATCTTACGGTTCTCTTTCGCAAACTCCTCCAGTATATCCGCCGTCACACTGCGCAAAGCCGCCTCTTTCATTGATTCAACGCCTCCCTTGCTTTTTCAAGATCCTCCATTGCGATCCGATACTGCCGATCGTCCGGCGAGCCGTGGTGCCATGCGACATTCCCCTCCATATAGGAAACGCCCTTGCCCTTCAGCGTATCGGCAATAATCAGCTTCGGTTTTCCCGTTCTCCGATGCAGCTCATCCAGCGCGGCGACGATCTGCTCCATGTCGTTTCCGTCGATTTGCAGGACGTCGAAGCCGAAGGAGCGCCATTTATCGGCATACGGCTCCAGCGGCATCACGTCCTCCGTCCCGCCGCTGATCTGCATACGGTTGCGATCAACGATCGCATAGAGATTGTCCAAACCGTTCGCGGAGGCAAACATCGCCGCCTCCCAAACAGAGCCTTCGTCCGTCTCGCCGTCGCCCATCACCACATAGGTATCAAAGCTGCGGCCGTTCTTCTTTGCGCCCAGCGCCACACCGCAGCCGAGCGACAGCCCGTGCCCCAGTGCACCCGTGCTGAAGTCAACGCCGTCAATGGCACTGCTCGGATGCGCCATCAGGCGGGAGCGGAAGCAATTAAACTGCTCCAATTCCGATTTCTCGAAGAAGCCGCAGTCCGACAAGATCCAAAGGTAGCCCTCGCAGGTGTGCCCCTTGGAAAGGATGAAGCGGTCGCGGTCGGGGTCGCGCGGATTTTTCGGGTCAAAGCGAAGGTAGCGGTAATAGATCGCCGTCAGAAGGTCCGCGCTGGACAGCGTTCCGCCGATATGCCCCTTCGACCGATGCGCCAGCGTGATCGCGCCCATGCGCACCTCGATTGCTTTTTTTCTTAATTCCGAAACATTCATCTTTTCCTCACCTTACTGATTTTTTCTGATTTTTTGCTTGAATTCAATTTTTTCAATTTTATGTATATAAAATATTTCTTTTCTCTTGCACATTTGAAAACAAATGGTATAATAAAGAAAAAACGATTGGAGAACTGCAATGGTAAAAGCCATCCGACTTATGAAGATCAAAGAAATCCTTAACGAGCGCGGCGTGGTCGATATTCCGACGCTCAGCGCGTTGACCGGCGTGTCGAAGGTCACGATTCGAAGCGACCTGATTACGCTGGAAAACGAAGGCTTCCTTTACCGCACCTACGGCGGCGCGACCCTGCAGCGGACCTCCGTGCCGAAGACCGAGCCTGCCTCTGCCTACAGCCCCGACAGCGAGCGTCTGCAAAAAATGACGGAGCTTGGCAGCATCGTCGAGCGCCATGTCGCACCGAACTCCTGGGTCCTGCTCGGCTACGGCAACACCTGCCGCGAAATCTCGCACAGTCTGCTCAATTCCAACATCAAGGTCGTTACCGGCAATATCGACGCGGCGGTGATCCTGAGCGAAAGCAGAAACATCGACATCTTCATCCCCGGCGGCTATCTGCACAAGCACTATGATTACCTCATGCTCAACGGCGAGTGGTATCAGAAGGCGCTGGTCGGTCTGAACATCAATCAGGCGTACATCAGCGTGGCAGGCGTCGATTTTGCAGGCTTTTCCGTCGGCGACGTCCTCGAATGTCAGACGCTTGAGCTGATCCGCAAGATCTCGCAGGAGGTCATCGTCGTTGCCGACTCCACGAAATTCGGAAAGACCGCGTTCTTCCGTTTGAGCGGACTGGAATACGCCGACACGATCATCACCAACGACGACATTCCCGAGGAATACCGAGAGCTGATTCAAAGCTCCGGCATCCGACTGCTGACCGCACCGTCACAAAAATAGGCTTTTCCATCGGTACCCGCCGCGGCGGGTACCGTTTTTTATACTGATTCTTGATTAAAATATTTAATCAAGAATCCCATGTGCTACGCACACTCGCATCGTGCAAACGCACGATGCGCCGTCTCATGCAGAATCTGACGCGCCTTTGGCGCTATAAAAAGCTTTTCAAGCTTTTTAACAGATTCTATTATCATTCCTGCCAGCGCTCTTTATGCCATTTTGCCGTCTGCATCCGATCGATCGGCTTCGGCTCCTCCGTGGGGCAGCCGAACGCCGCCATGCCGATCACGCGCGCCCACTGCGGGATGTTCAGTATCTGCTTGAAGCGTTCGTAATTCTCCTGCCCTTCGCCCATCCCGAGCCAGACGCCGCCCAGCCCGATCGCGTGCGCCGCAAGGAGCATATTTTCCAGCGCAGCCGCGCAGCTAAGGGTCTGAAACTCCTTCGGCATCGGCTTCTGCTCCAAGACCCGCTCGTCCGCACACACGACGATCGCCGCCGCGCAGTGCTCCAATAAGCCCCACCACGGGGTCATGGGCACCAGCCGATGCAGTGTTTCGCGCGCGGTCAGCGAGAGAAACACCCACGGCTGCGTGTTATGCGCGGAGGGTGCCTGCTGCGCAGCGCGGATCAAAAGCTCCAGCTCCTGCTCCGAGATTGGCTTGTCCGTATAGCTGCGAACGCTTCTTCTCGTCATTAAACATTGCAATGCGTCCATTTTCCCGCTCCTTTTATTTTTTTAGGTAGTCGCTGACCGCAGTGATCTGCTCGGAGAACGTCTCGCCGAATTTTTTCTCAAAGAACGCGCCGCCGATCGTAAACGCCCACGCGCCGTTCTTTTTCAGAAAATCGATCTGCTCGTAGGTGCTGACGCTTCCTGCAACGCTCAGCGGCTTGTCG
>OLSB01002785.1_pt1 | contig 13760 bp, 13 predicted proteins | sample 1672071 | NCBI WGS metagenome assembly OLSB01 (sample SAMEA3136642, study PRJEB25190) | human gut metagenome | biome: human gut; feature: human-associated habitat; material: faeces | place: Austria | collected 2013 | reverse complement strand
TCCCTCCTGGCACTTTTTGGCAAATATGTGCCAAAATTCCCCGTCCCTCCTGGCATAACATTTTTCCCTATTCAACAAAAAAGAGCAGAAAACTGCTCTTTTCATCATTCTTCTTATCTAAAATATTTATTGCTATTATCTCCTACTTTTATTAGGAGCCTTACTGCGACTTTACATAGTTTCATTTCTTGCTCCATACCATTTCTAAAATTATAAATGTACTTGCTTTTATTCTGAAGCTTTCCATTCAAGTCAATGTTTGTCCATTTATCTATTCGATTGATTATCTTTGCATTTTCCCCCCAAGCAGTACATGGAATATAATCATATTTGCCAGTCTTCCTTTTCACTCTTAAAATAAAATCTATAATCTCTTTACCATCAGTTGTGATTCTGAGATTTTCTTTTTTATACAAAGAGCCTTGCAAATTCATTATATTCACATCTTGCTCATCTTCGCTAACTATCTCAATTTCTTTGCATGAAAAGAAAAGAAAGTTTTTGGAAAATTCTTCTTGTTCCGTATGCACTCGTTTTTTGTATGCATAGGGATAACAACGTAATTTCCCCATCATCCAGACTTTATCTCCTTCTGCCAAACCTAATGGAAGAAGATCATGTGAAATAAGTACTTGGATATAATCGCTCTTACCACTACTACGGTTTGTACATACCCGCAATTCATCAAAATCAATTGTTCCGCAAAAATGATGATGCAAGTTTATTTTTGCAATTTTTCCTACCACTTCTGCCTCATTCCAATTTAAAGCAGTTGCTCTTTGTGATTCTAACATATCTTGCTCCTTTCTCATTTGTACTTTAAGAAGAATGATTTGCTTCATGTAAATCCACATGAAATCTCTATATAAAATAAACTTATCATTTATTTTATACAACGATATATATTATAGCAGTTTTTGCTTGTGTTGTCAAATTATGTAAATCTTGTAACTTTAAAAATGAAGGCAAAGCAAAAAAACTGGCTTGCTATATTCCTGCAAACCAGTTTTTTATTTTCTGAAATATTGATGTATCTTCTTCTATAATAACTTTTTCTGATTCTATTTCAATATAATCTTCTTTTGGATAATTTACATATACTGTCTGTCTATTAGATAGTTTTTGCATTCCAAGTAGTTCTTTTGCTTGTTGCTCTAAGTTATTTAAATTCAAAGAATTTTCTATTGATATTTCTAATTGTACATTTTGTTTTTGAATTTCTGAAAGTTCAGATTTTAAATCTTGAACTTTTGCAAAATTTTCATCAATTTTTGAATTTCTATATGCAATAGCAAAAAATATAGCAAAGCCAACTATTAAATATTTGATAACACTTTTTTCTACTTGCTTTTGCTTACCTGCTTTTTTCTTTTTATTAGTATTTTTCTTCGTTGTAGACGCCTTTGTATTTTTCTTTGGTGCTACTTTCTTTTTTGGCACATAATTTGGTTCAATTTTTCTTGGGCTTGTTTCATATTGATATCTATTTTTACTTGTTGCCATTTTTCTAATAGCACCTCCTTTTTTCATCTGTTTATCTATATTTTTTCAAATATTCTTAATTTTGCGCTCCTACTTCTTGAATTTAATTCTTGTTCTTTATCTGTCGGCAAAATTGGTTTTTTGTTTACAATTTTTCCTTTTACAATTTTTTTGCATATACAATATGGCAAATCTTTTGGGCAAGTACATTTTCCTAATGCATCAGTATATGCATTTTTTACACATCTATCTTCCAGCGAATGAAATGTTATTATACAAAGTCTTCCACCTGGATTTAATGCATCAATGCAATCTGTAACAGCCCCATATAAAGGTTCTATTTCATTATTTACTTCTATTCTAATTGCTTGAAATGTTCTTTTTGCAGGATGTCCTTGTCCTTTAATATATGGCACACATTCTTCTACTATTGCAGCTAATTTTGCTGTTGTATCAATTTTTTCTATTTTTCTTAATTCACATATTCTTCTTGCAATTTTTTTTGAGAATTTTTCTTCTCCATATTCATATATGATTTTTGCCAAATCTTCTTCTTTATAAGTATTTATAACTTCTTCTGCAGTTAATGTTTGCAATTTATCCATTCTCATATCTAAAGGTGCATCATTCATATATGAAAAACCTCTTGATATTTCATCTATTTGATATGAAGAAACTCCTAAATCTAATAAAATGCCATCTACTCCATTAATTTCTAAGTCAGATAAAATTTGTTTTATGTTTTGATGATTGTCATTTACGAATTTAACATTATCATATTGTTTTAGTTTTTCTTTCGCACATGCTAAAGCCTCCACATCTCTGTCTATTCCAATAAGCCTTCCTTGTGGAGATAATTTTTTACAAATTTCTAAGCTATGACCTGCTCCTCCTAGAGTTCCATCTACATATATTCCATTTTTTTTTATATTTAAACCTTCAATTACTTCGTTTAATAAAACAGGTATATGATTAAAATTTTCTGTATTCAAAAATATTTTCCAACCTTTACTTTTTTAATGTGGCAAACAGTTGGTAATAAAGTAATACCAACTGTCTTAGCCTTGTATATTCAGTTCTTTAGTAATTTAAAATCTTTAGTATATAAACTACTTTAGTACATTTTTTATTTTATCTTTTGAATAAATTTTTTAAAATTTTATCATTTGTAATTTTTTCTTTTGTAAAACTTAAAATTTTATCTTTTATATAGCCTCTTCTTTTGTAAAACTTAAAAATTTTATCTTTTGTATAGCCTCTTCTTTTGTAAAACTTAAAAACTTTATCTTTTGTATAGCCTCTTCTTTTGTAAAACTTAAAAATTTTATCTTTTGTATAACCTTTTCTTTTGTAATTTTAAACTTTATCTTTTGTATTTATATAAACTTTAACAGTTATATACCTAAATTTGCCATTTTTTCTGCAATTTCATCTGCTGTATTGTTCTCTTCCTCGCTATATTTTAGCCATTTATCCTTGCTCCAAATTTCTATCTTATTTAGCACACCTATTACTACAACTTCTTTTTCTAACCCAGCAAATTCTCTTAATGAACCTGCTATTAAAAATCTGCCCTGCTTGTCTATTTCGCATTCAGTTGCTCCTGCTAAAAAAAACCTCATTAGAGCTCTCGCATCTTTATTTGTAAGTGGAAATGTTCTTAATTTTTCTTCGAAGTTTTGCCATTCTTTTAGAGAGTATACAAACAAGCAACCATCTAAACCTTTAGTAATAACGAATTTTTCTCCGATATCTTCTTTTAATTTAGCTGGCATTATTAATCTGCCTTTAGCATCAATTGTATGCTCATATTCTCCAATTAACATTTTGTTCACCTCTTTTGGAATTTGACTCCACTTTTTACCACTTTCCTCCACTTCGATTTAATTTTACATTATAATTATAAAAAAAGCAATACTTTTTTAAAAAAATATTGCTTTTTTTGTTACTATTCACTTGCTAAATTATCAAAATATCCTTGAATAAATACTACTGGAGTTCCTTTATCTCCACTTCCAGAAGTTAAATCACATAATGAACCAATAAGGTCTGTTAATCTTCTTGGCGTTGTTCCTTGTGTTTGCATACTTCCTTTTAAATTTTCTGGTTTTTTCTTTATCTCATCAATAATTGCTTGTTTTAATTCGTCTCCTTTAAGTTCTTTAAATTGATTATCTGATAAATATTTTAATTTTAATTCATTTGGAGTTCCCTCTAGCCCTCTTGTATAAGCTGGCGAAACTACTGGATCTGCTAATTCCCAAATCTTACCTACGGGGTCTTTGAATCCTCCGTCTCCATAAATCATTACTTCTATATGTTTTCCTGTTTTTGTTGCTAATTCTTTTTGAATTTTTTCTACCAAAGCATCTCCATGTTCTGGGAATAATTTAACCTTTTCTTCTGTAGCTTTGTTTGAACCTAATAAACCATATTTAGAGTTATATCCACTACCATTTACAGAAGTAGTTAAAATATCGTCTAATCCTAAAATAATATTTCCACCACTTGCTTTTAAAAGTTTTTTTGTTTTTGCCCTTGTGTGAATATTTGCAACTAAAACATCTTTTGAATATTCTAATATAGTTTTTGGATTATTGCTAAATACAAAGTCAACTTTACAATTTTCCTTTTCTATAAGGTCCCTATAAAAATCCACCATATTTATTCCTGTAAATGGATGAACAAAATCTCCAAATTTTTCAGCATATTCTTTTTCTGAAATAATGCTTGATAAATCTATACCATTTGCATCTAATTTATCTTCATCAAGGATTCCGTTTCCCACTTCATCACTTGGAAAACTAAGCTGTATTGTAATATGTTTAGTTCCCCTTGCAATTGCCTTTAATAAAATTGAAAATCTATTTCTGCTTAAGATAGGATTTAGAAGTCCAATTTCTCCTTTTGGGAATTTATTTTTAATATCTTCTGCAATCGCATCTGCTGTAGCATAGTTGTTTTCTGCAATAGCTACCACTGCCTCCGTTACTGCAACAATATCTCTATCCCTAAATTCGAAATTGTCATTTTTTTTTGCCTCTAAAAGTGAATCAACTACTATTTTTGCTAAATCATCATTTGCTTTAATTATTGGTGTTCTTATTCCGCGTGTTACTGTTCCAACATTTCTCATATATATAATCACCTCTCAAATTTAATACGTTGTGATTATATCATAAAAGCATTTTCACGTAAAGAATTCTATTACATTTAAACAATTTTCGTTGTTAATGGGGACTGTCAAAAATCTCCCCATTGACACGCTCAACAAAAAAACGACTTACTCAGTCGTTTTTTGTTTGCATTTTATTCTAAAACTTCTAATTCTAAATATCTTACTCCCCAAGCTAATGCTTCTTGGTGTGAATTCATATAAATATCTATTCTGTTTCCTTGGATTGCTCCACCTCTATCTTCAACTACATACACTGTGCCATTTATTTTTACTTTTGTTCCAAATGCGAAAGTTGAAGGAGCTGCTATTGTATGATTTGCTGTTGCTTTTGTACCTGAAGCTGTAATTCCATTTGTTTTACCACAACATTTTGCGCAAGAACAGTATGCTGTTACTTTATATACTCCAGATTTTCCAGATGTACTAGATACTCTAGAATTACTACTTCTTGATGTTATTTGTTTTGTTTGTATTTGAACTATTTTATTTACTGGCTCACGGATTATTTCAGAAGAAAGTTCTTCTCTTGCAACTTCTATATCATCTTTATATGTTATTTTATAAGAAACCTTTCTTTGTCCATTTCTTCCGTATTGTAAAACCTTATTGGTTGTAGATAAAGAACCATTTGATACATCTTTTGTAATTGTTTCAAAAGGTATGTCCTCTAACACAACAACTATTTTTTCTGTAATATTTGAATATTCTTTAACAATATCTTCTGTAGCAACAATAGTCTCTGCTTCTGCTTTTTTTACTGGTTCATTTCCTTCTAATGAAATAATAATTAATCCATTTTCATCTATGTTTTCCCCTAATGCAGGTGATACAACTTCGTTTTCCTCTAATATAATGTGATTTTCTTTTAATATATCTTCAACCTTTGTTTTAGATGTCATAACTGTTATTTCATAATTTGTTGCAAATTTAATTTTTACATTGTTTAATTTAGCTGTTCCAGCAAATACAGAAATCCCTAACATCATAACAAATATTATACTAATCAAAATTATCTTTTTTGCAGTATTTGATGTTAATTTTTGCTTATTCATAAAAAATTAATTCCTCCTTAAATAAACACCTCTTTTATTATACTCTCTTTTCATAAATTTGTCAAATTTAGTTATTATTTCCTACATAAGTTTGTTCTTATTCTCTTACGGGAACAACTGTTACGTGCTTTTTTATTTTATCTTCCAATAAACATCTGTACGTAAATTCTACCATATTTTGAGCTTTCTACCACAGCAACTCCTGTATAATTAAAACTACTATTTAAAATATTTGCTCTGTGTCCTTCTGAATTCATCCATGCATCTACTGCTCTTTTACCTGTAGAATTTCCAGCTAAATTTTCTCCTGCTGATTTATATGATATTCCAAACTTTTTCATCATATCAAATGGCGAGCCATAAGTTGGAGAATTATGTGCAAAGTAATTGTTTTTTACCATATCATTTGCTTTTTCCTTTGCTACTTTTTGAAGATTTGAATCTACCTTTAATGCTTTTAGCCCATTATCTGTCCTTTGTTTATTTACTAAATCAAAAACCTCTTGTTCTTCAGTAGTCAAGCCATTTTGATTAGTGGTATTGTTTGTGCTATCATTATTTGTTGGATATATAAGCTTAATATATTTCGTGCTAACTGCACCTATTATATCACTATCTGTTTGCACAACATACCATGTACCTATTTTTGCGAATACTCTTACATATTCATTTTTATAAATTGTTCCAACTGTTTTAAACATTGTACCTGGTCCCATTCTTACATTTAACGCAGTGGTATTTACAAGTCCTGTAGTTGTTCCAACATTTTCATAATTTGTCATTGCTAAGCTTTTTGTTGGCAAAACAAAAAACGTAAATATACTAAGAATAATTAGAAACTTTTTCAAATTATCATCTCCTAATATATTATACGTTTTCTTTTATATTTTATGATAAAAATTTATTTATCCCCTTCTTGGATCTAATTTTATCCTTGGATCTCCTTGCTCGTTTTGTTTTTCTTTTGCTTCCTGTTTTGCTTTATCATAATTAATATCATCATCAGTTACTCTCCTTGCTATTTCTGATGCCATAGCATACAATTCTCTTTCACTTGCGTGAGAAACTTCATCTCTTAAATCTTCGGTAATATTTCTAACTAATGACTCATAATAGCCTTTTTCACTTAATTCGTGTACTTCAATTCCCCCTGCATCTTTTGAAATATCTACATCTTCTGTCACGCCTCTTTTTTCCAGCTCTTTAATTTCTAGAAAAACATGATTTAATTCTTGAGCATTCATTCTCGATCCTACCTTTTCTCTTATTTCAGATGGCTTATTACCTGTTTCCCCTTGTTTTTGATTATTTACAATTTCTAAACCTACATAATCATTTCCTTCTCTTGTTGCCATTAGAGCTTTTATATCATGTGCTCCTCCATAAGTAATTGCAATCATTCTATTATTATTTATTTCTAACATTTGAACAGCGACTACTTCTTTTGTTCCGTTATTATCTAATACGGTGATTTTTTGAGCTGGATTAATTCCAGCAGTTTTTCGCATATTTACTTCTTTATAACCATCATTAGTTTTTACCATAATTTTATAATTATATATATTTTTTTCATCTGGCACAATGTACATCTCAGAAATACTCGTCCCTGCTTTTCTTTCTATCTCTGTTCCAATTGTTTCTATCGTATCTGCCTGTCTATTTAAATTTACTTTTATCCAATTAGGTTGTGGCTCTATTTGTTGTTCAGCAGTTTCTGGTGTCTTTTCTTCATTATTTTCGTTATTTTCTTTATCTTCTTCAGTTTCTTTTTCAGTTTTTTCTTTCCCTTCTGTTTGAACTTTTTCTTCATCTTCTTTTTCGTGGTTTTCTTGAATTTCTTCTCTTCTTCTCTTTTCATCCTCTTGTATCTTAAATAGTTCATCTGCTTCTGGAAGTTTTCCTAACACTTCATCTTCTAAGTCTTGTTCTTCTAAATATTTTCTATATTGTTCTATTACTTTAACATCATATTCAATAATACTCTCTTTACTAATAGTTCCAAATTTTATTTCTGTTCCCTCAAGAAACATATCATATCCATCTTCATTTGCTTTAATTAATATCCCATCTTGTATCATTTCTGTTTTACCAGAGTCCTTCATCTGATTTACAATAAATATAATATTTGCATCAAACTCTTCCTTTTTTTTCACTTGTGCAAGATCAACTTCTGAAATTACTACTCCTTCATCTTCCATACTATACCTCCTATTTTTATATATTTATATTTTATCATATTTTATTTAAAAATACTATATTTCATAAAAAAAAGGGAATAAATTCCCTTTTCCCTCCGACTATTTGCCAAATAGCCGAAGGACATTATAAGTCCCTACTCCAAGGATGCATACAAAAGTGATGACATTGGATAAGACTTCTGTCATCATCCATCCACTGCATGCAACACATGCTGCACAATGGATGGCCATTGATAGTAGCCACCCCCCGATGAATCCCATCGGTATTGATAGTAGTAATACCCCTATGACTTTCAAAACCATTTTCATGTTTTTTTCCTCCTAAATCTCTTGGACTTTACTACACTATAATTATAGCAAAATTCAAGGAAATAGTCAAATATCAGTTGTTTTTTCATTGTTTGTGTGATATATTTATAATTAATTTATTAGTCTATAAGGAGGTTTTATGGGGCTTATTATTAACAATGTTTCTAAAAGTTTTTATGGAAAAACTGTTGTAGATAATGTTTCTTTTGAAATACCAGAACCTGGAGTTTTTGGTCTTATTGGTCCTAATGGAGCAGGTAAAACAACTATTATCAGGATGATTCTTCGGTATTCTTTCAAAAGATAGTGGTAAAATATTATGGAATGGCAAACCAATCTCTAGAAAATCCCTGACTTTTGGATATCTTCCTGAAGAAAGGGGTATATACACAAAAGAAAAAATAAAAGATCAGTTAATATATTTTGCTAAACTTCGTGGGATGAGCTATAAAGAAGCTTTACGTTCTACCCTAGATTGGTGTGACGAGCTTGGAATGTCTGAATATCTAGATATGAAAGCTGAACAACTTTCTAAGGGGAATCAACAAAAAATACAGCTAATTTCTGCTTTTGTAAATAACCCAGATTTATTATTTTTGGATGAACCTTTTGCTGGATTAGATCCCATTAATGTAGAAGTCATTAAAAAATCTATCAATAAGCTTGTCAATCAAGGTACCATCATTATACTTTCTGCACATCAAATGAATGTAGTCGAAGAATATTGCAAAAATATTCTTCTAATAGATAAAGGGAAAACTTTACTCTCTGGCAATCTTGCTGATATAAAAAGTGCATATGGCATTAATAATATATATATAAAAAGCCAAGATAACTTTTTACAATTCTTACCAAGTAATATAGAAATTATAAATAGAACTGTAAATAGTGTTGAGATAAAAAATAATATTAATCCAAATGAGATATTAAAAATATTAGTTAACAACAACGTTAATATTGATGCTTTTGAAGTAAAAGAACCTTCTCTTCAAGAAATTTTTATAAAAAAGGTAGGTGAGCATAAATGAAAAATATTTTAAATGTAGCGTGGTTTAGTATAAAAACCACTATAAGGAAAAAATCTTTTTTAATAAGTAATATAATTATTTTAGCAACAATTTTTATTATGTTTAATATCGTTAATTTTCTTTTTGGAAATTATGTTTTGCCTTCACTAACTGATGGTACTGAAACTTTTACTATCACTTCTGATATTGACGAACAAGATTTAACTACATTAGATACTACTACCAAAAACACTGGTAAAGTAATCAAAACAGAAATTACTCAAGAAAACAAAATTCCACCAATTTCAATCTTGGATGATGAAAATATTTTAGGAGATTATATTAAAAAACTACCTTCTAATAAATTTATTTTTTCTTTAGCTACTTCTAATGTTGAAGATATAAAAGAAAAAATAAAAGATGGAACTCTTTACTCTGCTATAAGAATATATCACGATGATAATAATATAAAATTCGATTATCTTGCATATGAAGAAAGCAGAATAAACACTAGTGATGCTGATTATATTCTTAAAGAAATAAACAAAATATATTTACAAAAATTTGCTGATGAAAATAACTTATCAAAAGCTATGGCAAATGAAGTAATGGCTGAATTTTCTTACTCTATTGAACCTGTAACTGATAACCCTGTCATCTCTATAACAGTTATTGTTGGTTTAGCAATATCTATGATGTTATTTATGGCAATATATATGTATGGACATAGTATATCTCTTTCTATAGCTAGTGAAAAAGATTCTAGGGTAATCGAAACTTTGGTTACCTCTTCAACACCGACTCAAATAATTGTTGGTAAGACTCTTGGAATGGGTATTTTGGGGCTTGTCCAATTATTAGTTATCATACTTTTTTCTGTTTTTTGTTACTCTACATATATTCCAGAAGGAATAGATATTGTAAGTCTTTATCTTTCTGATATAAATCTAAACATTAATACTATAATAATAATTTGTATTTATTTTGTTCTAGGATATACATTATATGCCTTTTTAAATGCAATAGCTGGTGCTACAGTTAACAAAGCAGAAGAAGTACAAACAGCAAGTTTACCTTTATATTTTATATCCATGATAAGCTTTTATTTATCTATTTTTACAATAGATAGCAGCAGTGACAAACTAAATAACTTTGTGCAGATGTTCCCTTTATCCTCACCTTTTTCAATGCCTGCAAAAGTAGTTGCTGGTTTTGTATCTACTAATGATATTATAGCTTCTATCTTAGTTTTAGTATTAACTACCATATTGCTTGCATTTATAGCTATTAGAATATATTCTGTAGCCATTTTACATTATGGAAACAAACTTAAGATTAAGGATTTATTTAATATTTTCTTAAAATTCAAATGATGAAAGTAGTTTCGCCTTATATGAATTTTGCTTTGCCTTATTCAACATAAAAGATGTAATGAAAATTATTTGCTTATCATTACATCTTTTTTACTTATTCTTAGAAAAATTTGTCTATATTATCCCAAATTACATCTGCGCTATCTCCTAAAACCGCTTTATACCTTTCTTGATAATCCGCTCTTATTGTCGGATTTTCCCAGTCTTCTTTTCCAATATTTTCGGCTAGTTTTATTGCATAAATTGCATCTTCTGGATCTAATCCTGCCCTTATTCCTGTTGTTATCTTTTTAGTATCTGTTATTCCAGAATCACGATATTGTTGTACAATATCTCTTAAGGCAGTTTTTCTTTCTCTTCCTTTTAGTTCTGGATATAAAGTATCATCATCTAACAAATTTTGCCATTCATAACTATTATAAAATTCTTGATCCAATTCTTTATTATTATATTCCTCTTCTCCTAAATATCCTTTTCTAAAGTCTTCTTTTATGTCTTTTGCCTCATCCCAAATATTATCACTTACATTGCCTCCTATTTTAGCTCCAATACCTGCTCCTCCCGCTGTGTAAGTAGCGACTTTACTTAAATCTCCTGATGCAATACCTGCTATTAATCCTACAGAGCCTAACGCTGCTGCTCCTATTATCTTACCATTAAATCTTCCTATAGCTCTTAATGGTCTTGCTTTTAATACTTTTTTACGTGCCCTTACCCCTAATCTATTTAAACCTTTTCTTACAGAATGTTTTCTTGTATTCTGTGGCGCAGCTCTTAGAATTGTTGCATTATTTTTTCCATTATTTTGTGGGTTTACTATAGGAGTAGCATTATTTGGTAAAGCTGACTTAGAATGTGATTTTTTACCTGTTAAACCGTCTGTATCTGTATCTGTTTTTGTTTTATTGTTAGATTTTTCACTTTCAGGCAATTTTACTCCATTTGGTTCTGTTGTCCTTACTGGTTTTTCTTGTTCCTCTTCTCTTCTTTTATTTTTTTTGTTTCCTAAACCTGCTAGTTTTTGTACGCCTGAATATAGCATCGCACCACCAGCCATTTGTCCCATTGCACTTAGTGTGCTTGCTTTTTCAAATCCAAACATCTTTCTTAAGAATTTTTCTGCTGGCATTATAAAACCAAGTGCAACTAATGCATAAATTGGATGTTTTGTAACCAACATATCCATAACTGTACTAATAGTCATTGTATATATTATTAAATGCACTGGTTGTATTAATGCATTAAATGTATATTCTTTAAACCATAAACTGAAAGCTTGTGCTTCGCTATCTTTCATCATATCTAGTGGATATGTTACAGCAATAAGTGGCGCAATCATGGTAAAAAATGCCATATATAATGTCCTTTTTATATACATGACTGTAAAAATGCAAGTATATACTACCAATACTAAATATATTACTGCATATTGAACAGATTGCCACTTAGATTCTAATCCAGCCTTTAGTCTTACATATCCAACAAAATCACCATACCAAGTTAATTTACCTTCTTTCCCCAATTCAATATATGGTCCATCAACAGTGTTTGTTGTAGTTCCCTCTTTAAAAGTCAAATCATATCCATCTATTGTTGTCCCTTCTGGCAATGTACATTCTATTATTGTAGCACTTCTAGGAAGAAATATTTTAGTTATTTTTGTAGAAATAGTTAATATGAATAACATTAAATAATGCAAGACAAATAATAAACATATTGCAGTTAGCCAATCAATTAAAAACTTTTTATATTTAGCTTTTTTATCTGCTACACTTGTTAATATCATTTTTATACCAACAAAAACCAGCATCGATAACAAAACAACCAAAGCAATCTTTCTAAAAGTATTATACCAAGTAGATATACCTTTTTGTAAAATATTTGCCGTTGATTCATATTCTATTTGTTCATTAACATATCTCTCTACTTGTTCTTGAGACAGGTTCCAAACTTTTATCTGTCCAAAAGTAGTTGAAACACTTCCATAGTCATCACTAGTAGTTTCTGTTGTTTCACTTGCTATTAATAGCACTGCACCCCCATCACTTTTTTCTTTTAAATATACTTCTTTAAGAGTGTGTTTTCCATAAGTTCTAGTATACGCATCTCCATCAACAATAGGTTGCACTTCGGAAGTATCTATTTGGTCATTATTCGAAATATTATATTTGTTTTTCATTTCATTTATTTTCTGTTCAAATTGTTCTTGAGCACCACTTATCTCATGTGTAAGAGGAACAGGGACTGCAACAGTGTATTTTAATCCAATAGAGAATGTTTCTTCTGGTTGCAATGTGCTTGTTTCAAAGAAATTTCTAATAATACCTTCCTTACTAGTCTCTTCTTTAATTATTATTTCATCCATTGGCTCTATAAAATTAACATCAAATGCTGGTACTTGTCCACTAAAAATAGTAAAAGGAGTATATGAAATCATAGGTATATCGAATTTTCCTCCTAAATCGCCAACAAGTTCTGCTACTGATACTACTGCTGCTGTAGTAGACCCCAAAAAAATCAATGTTCCTATACATGTCCCTTTAATAATAGCTGTTATTCCCAAACCAGCTGCTGGAGCTAATGCTCCCCCTGTTACAATAGCACCAATCACCATACCTATTATTGCAACTATTGCAACTATAAATGCAAGCCAATTCCAACTGCCTTGTGACTCCGCTTTAGCTTCTGCAACAACTGGTTGTGGTGTTATAAAACTTTTTTGCAATATCTGCATAACTGCATCCCCTAAAAATGTCAAAAATCGAAATATTGGATCTAATAAATTACCTCCAGCATTTACTATCCATGATTGTGCCTTTACGGCATGTGGAAAAATTACGCTTATTATCAATATAGCAATAAGTATTATCAATATTTTATTAAGCTTAATTTTTCCGACTTTTCTTTTCATTTTATTACTCCTATCTTTTATTCCTTACTAAAATTTTAATCTTTAGCTTATTCATTTTTTGCTGCTAATTTGTTTAAATTTGTTTCTACAAATTCAAATTCTTTTTTAGTTGGTGTAATTCTTATAATTGCTGAATCTGATCCTACTTTTAAAAGTCCTTCACCAATAAGACATGTAACTAAAAATCCAGCTTCACCTTCACTTAATTTAAATACTTCTTTTAAATATGATATTTCTGATTTATCTTGTG